>RCUL01000910.1_pt1 | contig 12412 bp, 12 predicted proteins | sample 2167521 | NCBI WGS metagenome assembly RCUL01 (sample SAMN09932745, study PRJNA488358) | compost metagenome | feature: garden; material: soil; isolation source: compost soil in acetic acid-enriched culture | place: Germany: Experimental Botanical Garden Goettingen | collected 2016-01-27 | reverse complement strand
CTTCGCTGGCGGCGAGAACTCGACGCAGCTCCAGTTCGTCCGCCTCGTTATCCATTACCGCGGACAGCGATTCCTGCAAAGCTTCACGACTCATGGCGGTTCCCCTCTTGGCTGTCGCCGCTGTCTCAAGATCCATGCAACAAAGGTTGCAAGGCTTTATCGATGGCTTCCCGCGCCCTGAAGATGCGGGATCGCACAGTACCCACCGGACACTGCATGACACTGGCAATGTCTTCGTAACTAAGACCATCGAACTCACGCAAAGTCAGCGCCGTGCGTAAATCTTCCGGCAGTTGCTGGATGCTCCGGTGCACCGTGGCCTCGATCTCGTCGCGTAGCAGGGCTCGCTCCGGCGACTCGATATCCTTGAGGGCGTGGTCGCCGTCGTAAAACTCGGCGTCCTCAGCACTTACATCACTGTCTGGCGGACGTCTTCCACGCGCCACCAGATGGTTTTTCGCCGTGTTGATGGCGATGCGGTACAGCCAGGTATAAAAGGCGCTGTCACCGCGGAAGTTGCCGAGTGCGCGGTAAGCCTTGATGAAGGCTTCCTGGGCTACATCCTGGGCTTCCTGGGCGTCGTGCACGAATCGCACGATCAACCCGAGAATCTTGTGCTGGTACTTCAGCACCAGCAAATCGAAAGCCCGCTTGTCGCCCCGCTGCACCCGTTCGACCAGCTGCTGATCCTCTTCCTGGGTTAGCATGAACACTCCTCTTCGTTCTCGGAGGGGTGCTGCGCCAGCCAGTGGATCGGCCTGCCAAAATAGACTCGGGCGTTGCGCAAAAGTTCTCCCCTCCAAGCAAGCTTCCTGCAGATTGATCTTTTCTCATCTGCACGAAATGGCGCAGCAAAGCCTCGGGCCATGCTGCGCCGAATATGAGTCACTTGATCTACAGGCATCCCGGTTGCACATTTCATGTGCATTCGTTGCGTCAGTGTATGCAAGCACCGTCTCTTCAAATGGGTGACCCTGAATGGAACCTGAAAGACTTAAAAAGTTCCGTCGCACCACGCAGCGTCATAAGCGCGCTATTGTGCCGCCCACCCTGGCTATATACTAGCCGCCGCTTTTCTCGCGGGAACCGATATGAGCCAACATTTCCAGCAAGACGTACTGGTCGTCGGCAGCGGCGCCGCTGGCCTGACCCTGGCCCTCACCCTGCCCTCGCACCTCAATATCGTGGTGCTGAGCAAGGCCGACCTCAGCAATGGTTCGACCTATTGGGCCCAAGGCGGCGTGGCCGCGGTGCTGGACGACACCGACACGGTCGATTCCCATGTCGAAGACACCCTGGTCGCCGGGGCCGGCCTGTGCCGGGAAGACGCCGTACGCTTCACCGTTGAGCATAGCCGTGCATCCATCCAATGGCTGATCGACCAGGGCGTGCCCTTCACCCGCGATGACGAGAACGCGCGCGAGGATGGCGGTTTCGAGTTCCATCTCACCCGCGAGGGCGGCCACAGCCACAGGCGCATCATCCATGCCGCCGACGCCACTGGCGCTGCCATCTTCAACACCCTGCTGGAGCAGGCCAGGAAGCGGCCGAACATCCTGTTGCTGGAGCAGCGTGTCGCCGTCGACCTGATCACCGAGCGCAAGCTCGGCCTGGAGGGTCAGCGCTGCCTGGGCGCCTATGTGCTCAACCGCACCAGCGGCGAAGTGGATACCTACCATGCGCGCTTCACCGTGCTCGCCTCCGGCGGCGCGGCCAAGGTCTACCTCTATACCAGCAATCCCGACAGCGCCTGCGGCGACGGCATCGCCATGGCCTGGCGCGCCGGCTGCCGGGTGGGCAACCTGGAGTTCAACCAGTTCCACCCGACCTGCCTCTATCACCCGCAGGCCAAGAGCTTCCTCATCACCGAAGCCGTGCGCGGCGAAGGCGGCCTGCTCAAGCTGCCCAACGGCGAGCGCTTCATGCAGCGTTTCCACCCGCGCGCCGAACTGGCACCGCGGGATGTGGTGGCCCGCGCCATCGACCACGAGATGAAGCGCCTGGGCATCGACTGCGTCTACCTGGACATCAGCCACAAGCCCGCCGAGTTCGTGAAGAGCCACTTCCCCACCGTCTACGAGCGCTGCCTGGACTTCGGCATCGACATCACCCGCGAACCCATACCGGTGGTCCCGGCGGCGCACTACACCTGCGGCGGCGTGGTGGTGGACCAGCATGGCCGCACCGACATCCCCGGCCTCTACGCCATCGGCGAAACCAGCTTCACCGGCCTGCACGGCGCCAACCGCATGGCCAGCAACTCCTTGCTGGAATGTTTCGTCTATGGCCGCTCGGCCGCAGAAGACATGGTCCGCCAGCTGGACGAAGTGCCGATGCCGACCGACCTGCCGACCTGGGACGCCAGCCAGGTGACCGACTCGGACGAGGATGTGATCATCGCCCACAACTGGGACGAGTTGCGGCGCTTCATGTGGGACTACGTCGGCATCGTCCGCACCAACAAGCGCCTGCAGCGCGCCCAGCACCGGGTACGCCTGCTGCTCAGCGAGATCGACGAGTTCTACAGCAACTACAAGGTCAGCCGCGACCTGATCGAACTGCGCAACCTGGCGCTGGTGGCGGAACTCATCATCCGCTCGGCCATGCAGCGCCGCGAGAGCCGCGGCCTGCACTACACCCTGGACTATCCCGACCTGCTGCCGGAGGCCAAGGACACTATCCTGGCGCCGCCCACCTTCGGCGACTGAATCCCAGCCTCACCCGCAACCGGCGGTGCTGCTCCCGATCCAGGGCGTCCGCCGGAATGCACAGCCCCCTCCCCCACCACTGCCCCGGCAGGCGGAAACGCAGGATCACCGCGACCGGCAGCGCCATGCTATCCGGCCGCAGCTGCACCGGCCGCCAGCCATCGGCGGCGCGCCAGAGCTGCCAGCCGTCCTCGTTCAGACGCAATCCGGTAAAGGCCCAGGGGGAACTCAGCAGGATCTGCCGGGGCAGGCACCAGCCGGCATGACCCAGGCAGGCCAGCACGCCGGCGATGCGTACCCAGAGCGGCAGTTCGGCGAGCAGCATGGCCAGGACGGCCAGGCACTGCAGGGTCAGGTAGAGGGCCAGCAGGCGCCGCGACGGGCGCCAGTGGCATTCGAAGGCGTTACTTGGGCTGGACACGGTCCAGGATCATGCGAACCATGCGCAGCAGGTCCGCATCCTCCGGCTCGCCACGCTGCATGAACCAGCCGAACATATCCTGGTCTTCGCACTCCAGCAGTTTGCGGTAGCGGGCCTGGTCTTCGGCGTCGAGGCTGGGGTAGACCTCCTTCACGAAGGGCACCAGGAGCACGTCCAGTTCGAGCATGCCGCGGCGGCTGTGCCAGAAGAGTCGATTGAGTTCAGTTGCGTCGGCCATCACAGCGCCTCCAGGGAAGAGGCGCGCATTATAACCACAGCCGCCTCCCCGGGCACCCGCTGACAAGCCACCGGCGGGACTCTATGATGGCGCCCCAGACTTTTTTCCGGCGATCCGCAATGGCCGATTCAGCATTCTTCTGTCCGCTCACCCATGAAGGCCTGCTCGCCGTCCGCGGCGTGGATGCCGCCAAGTTCCTCCAGGGCCAACTGACCTGCAACCTCAGTTACCTGGACCAGGCCACCAGCAGCCTGGGCGCGCGTTGCACCCCCAAGGGGCGGATGATTTCCAGCTTCCGCATCATCACGGAAGGCGAGGGTTTCCTCATGGCGCTGTCCAGCGACCTGATCGAAGCCCAATTGGCCGACCTGAAAAAGTACGCCGTATTCTCCAAATCCAAGCTGACCGACGAAAGCGCCGACTGGGCGCGCTTCGGCCTGAGCCGGGGCGATGGCGTCCTGCTCGCCCTCGGCCTGGACCTGCCGCAGGCCGCCGACAGCGTCGCCCGCGAAGGCGGCCTGATCGCCCTGCGCCTCTCCGATGGCCGCGCTGAGCTCTGGGCCCCCCGGGCCGAAGCCGCCACACTCCAGGCCCGCCTCGCCGCCCAGTTGCCGCAGGCAGAGCTGGACGCCTGGCTGCTGGCCCAGGTCCGCGCCGGCATCGGCCAGGTCTTCGGCAGCACCCGCGAGCTGTTCATCCCGCAGATGATCAACCTCCAGGCCCTGGGTGGCGTCAGCTTCAAGAAAGGTTGCTACACCGGCCAGGAAATCGTCGCCCGCATGCAGTACCTGGGCAAACTCAAGCGCCGTCTCTATCGCCTGGCCCTGGCCGAAGGCGCGGCGCCCGAGGCCGGCCTCGAACTCTTCTCCCCGGTGCACCAGAGTTCGGTGGGTGAAGTCGTGCTGGCGGCCCCGGCGGATGGCGGTTGCGAGCTGCTCGCCGTCCTCCAGGAAGATGCGGCGACCGACGGCCGCATCCACCTGGGTGCCGCCGATGGCCCCGCCCTGAAGCTGCTCAGCCTGCCCTACACCCTGGACGCCGACCGCGAAATCCAACGCTAGCCCGCCCTGACGAGAGCCCCAATGAGCAAGCTTGCCGACAAAGTCCAACAGGAACTGATCCAGGCCATCGACAACGACGAACTGGTGCTGCCGACCCTGCCGGAGGTGGCGCTCCGCGTGCGCGAGACCGCCGAAGACCCGAACTCCAGCATCCAGGACCTGACCAAGGTGATCGGCAACGACGCCGCACTGACCGCCCGCATCATCAAGGTGGTGAACAGCCCGCTGCTGCGCACCAACAAGGAAATCACCGACCTGCAGATGGCCATCAGCCGCCTGGGCATCAACTACACCTGTAATCTGGCCACGGGCCTGGCCATGGAGCAGATGTTCCAGGCCACCTCCGACGTGGTCGACCGCAAGATGCGCGAGGTGTGGAACAAGAGCACCGAGATCGCCGGCATCTGCCACGTACTCTGCCGCCACTACACCCGCCTGATGCCCGACCAGGCCACCCTGGCCGGACTGGTGCACCAGATCGGCGTGCTGCCCATCCTCACCTACGCCGAAGAACACAACGAGCTGCTGGCCGACTCCATCAGCCTCAACCATGTGATCGAGCGCATCCATCCGCTGATCGGCGACCGCATCCTGCGCGCCTGGGAATTCCCGGAGCCGATAGCCGCCGTGCCCAGCCAGTACCTGGACTTCAGCCGCGACTCGGCCCGCCCGGACTACATCGACGTCGTCCAGGTCGCCACCCTGCAGAGCTACCTGGGCAGCGAACATCCCTACACCCAGCTCGACTGGAGCCAGGTGCCCGCCTTCGCCAAGCTCGGCCTCGACCCGAATGTCGACATGCAGGCCGACGAGGACCTCTCCGCCGCCATGGAAGCGGCAATGGGCATGCTCCAGTAATTACCACGCGCACGCCGCGCTCCAGCGCTAGACTCAGTCATCCCCCAATGTCGCTGGAAGGATCCGGATGCGCGCATTGCTGCTCACACTCTGCCTCCTCTGCTGCGGTCCGGCCGCTGCGGAGGAAGTGCGTCTGACCAATGGCGAATGGGCGCCTTACCTGGGCGCCAGCTTGCCGCACCAGGGCGTGGCCTCGCGCATAGTCGCGGAAGCCTTCGCTCTGGAAGGCGTGCAGGTGCGCTGGGAGTTCTACCCCTGGGCCCGCTCGCTGCACCTGGCCGAGCGCGGCGAGCGCGCCGGCACCGCTGTCTGGCTGCGCAACCCCGAGCGCGACGAGCGCTTCTTCGTCAGCGACCCGGTGATAGAAACCGCGTACTACCTGTTCCATCGCAAGGACCGTCCCTTCGACTGGGAGCAGGTTGCCGACCTCCAGCGGCTGCGCCTGGGTGGCGCCATCGGCTACGACTACGGCAGCGCTTTCCAGCAGGCCGAACAGCAGCGACGCCTGCACGTGCAACGGCTGAGCAACGAGGAACAGGGGCTGCGCATGGTGCTGGCCGGCAGGCTGGACGCCTTCCCCATGGACAAGGTGGTGGCATTCGCCCTGCTCAACGACCAGTTCAGCTCCGCCGAGCGCGCCCGGATGAGTTTCCATCCCCACCCCCTGCGCAGCGACAGCCTGCACCTGATGCTGTCCCGCGAGGTGCCCGGCAATGCCGAGCTGATCGCACGCTTCAACCAGGGCCTGGCCCTGCTGCGGGAAAGGGGCAAGGTGGCCCAGTACCTGATGGAAGTGCAGCAGCCGCTGACGCTGGCGCCTTAGGCCCAGGCCGGAAATTGCGGAGACGTCTTCATTCGGTCCCACACGGTGATGCCCGTGCCGAGCCACGGGTGGAAGCCGCGCGGGCACGACCGGGAAAGCGACGTTTCAGGTAGCGCTTGGCCTGGTCGCGGCAAGGCTTCTCCACGTAGCGGTACATCGCGTCGCTGAGAACCAGGATGAACAGCACTATTCCGGCCTGTGCCAGGATTTTCCAGACGTGGGGCGAGGGACCGAAGATGTCCGGATTCAAGAATCGGCTCGCCCAGGACAACACCACCTCGTGCACCATGTAGACCGAGAAGCTGATCTCGCCCAGGTGCACCAAGGGCGCAGTCGAAAGCAGGCGGGACACCAGGCCGGACTGACAGGCGAACACCAGGATCACCAGGCTGACCGCGGGAGTGATGAAGACCCCGAAGTGAAGTGCCCAAGGAGCAAGGTGCTGCGCCTTCAGCCAGAGCGCAAAGCCCAGGACTACGGCCACCTCCGCTACCGTCCACTGCCAGCGAGCTCGGGGCCTTTCGGCATTGCTGCGCGGCGTCAGGCAGTGAGTGAAGGCATAGCCGAGCAACATGCCTTGGGCAAACCCGAGAATGCGGAAATAGGGGCTGATGTAGACCAACCACCAGCCGACAGAGTGGGGCTCGACGCTGTCGACGCTGAAGCAGATGACGACGCGCAACGCCATCAGCGCCAGCCAGAGGCAGGCGAGCCTCGGCAGCGACGTCGCGCAGCCGATGCGATGGATGCCCCACGCCAGCAAGGGGAAAAACGCGTAGAAGAAGAACTCGTCGGAGATCGACCAGGTCAGGCCATTGAAGTTGAAGACCTTGATGCCGATCGGCGCCATGGACTGCAGCGCCAGCAGCGAAGTGAGGGTATCGCGCGCGCTGTAGGGCCACTCGCCGCCGATCCAGAGGGCCGCGGCAGCGAGCATAGTGATCAGATAGACGGGATAGAGGCGCGCCACGCGCAGCACCAGGAAGTCGCGCACCTTGGCGTATTCGGGCTTGGCCAGCTTTTCCCCATAGCTGTAGGCCAGGATGAAGCCGGATAGCGTGAAGAAGAATTCCACGGCGTTGACACCGCCGGCCGCCAGATTCAGGTGCTGTAGCACGACGGCGAAGGCTGCGAAGAACCGCAGCGCGGTAAGTGGCTGGAGTTGTCCTTGCATGGTAATTCCATGACGGCTCGTCGGCGGCCCTATGGGCCGGGATACTGAGCCTGTCTGCCCAGGCGAGCACAGTACGCTGCCACGTCAACCGGACATATACATCCAGCGTCAGACCAATTCGCCACAACGCCGAGAAATTTCCGATAACTCGCGCCACCCAGCTTTCGCGAGTAACCATCCACGTTCGTAGAACGTGGACTTGCCTTTGCCCCATATAAGGGGGCGGGGCCGACCTACGCATCCACGGCCTGCACCTGCTCCACCGTAGGGTGCGCCATGCGCACCGATCGCGGGATCAACCCCTGCGCCTGGCTCGACCATTGGTGCGCACGGCGCACCCTACCCGGTCGACTCCGTCGTTCCATCCAGACACTTGAGTCGTAACAGGCAGAGCCGACTCATGACCACGTCCTGAGTACGTGGTTTCCCAAGTTCAAGTGAATACGCTTCCACAAGGGCTTATCCAGTCACGCCGGCGGGAAGCTCACCCGAACCTTCAACCCGCCCGCGACGCCATCGTGCAGGCTGATTTCGGCCTGATGCGCCTGGCAGATCTCGCCGACTATCGCCAGCCCGAGCCCGGCGCCGCCGCCCTGGGCACTGCGCCGGTAGAAGCGCTGGAACACCTTGTCGCGCTCCTCCGGCGGGATGCCGCTGCCGTCGTCCTCCACCTCCAGCACCGCCGGTGCGCAGACCCGCAGCACCACGTTGCCGCCCTTGGGCGTATGCGCCAGGGCGTTGTCCACCAGGTTGCAGAGCAGTTCGTTGAGCAGGGTGGGCTCGCCCATCACCCAGGCCTGGTCCTCGGCTTCCAGGGCCAGGGCGACCCCGCGGGCGTGGGCCAGGGGGGCCAGGGCCATGCCCAGTTCGCGGGCCAGTTGGCCCAGTTCGATACGTTCGGCGCCGCCTTCGGCGATGGCCCGCGCGCCGCTCTCGATGCGCGCCAGGGAGAGCAACTGGTTGGCCAGGTGGGTCAGCCGGTCGGTGTTCTGCGCCGCGTCCACCAGGGTGGCGCGCCAGACCTCCGGGTCCCGATCACGCAACCCCAGCTCGACCCGCGCCTTGAGCGCCGCCAGCGGCGTGCGCAGCTCGTGGGACGCGTCGGCAATGAAATCCGCCTGGCGCTGGAACAGCCCGCGCAGGCGTTCGGTGAACTGGTTCAGGGCATCCACCAGCGGCCGCAGCTCGCGCTGCACCGCGACTTCCGGCAGGGGCCGCAGGTCATCGGCCTGCCGCTCCTCCACTGCCAGGCGCAGCTTGTTCAGTGGCCGCAGCGCCGCGCTGACCGCCAGCCAGACCAGCACCAGCGCCGCCACCACCAGCAGCACCAGACGCCACAGGCTGTCCACCAGCAGGCCGCGGGCCAGGCGCTCGCGGGCGCTCTCGGTCTCGGCCACGCGAATCTCGGCGATGCCATTCAGGCGCGGCTCACTCACCGGCTGCAGCAGGCTGACGACCCGGATGCCAACGCCCTGGTATTCGCCGTCGTAGAAGCGCGCCAGGGCCGGGTAGTCGTCGGTGCGCTTCGTCCCGGGCGGAGGCGGCGGCAGGTGCTCGTAGCCCGAGACCAGTTTCCCGTCGGGGTCCAGCACCTGGTAGAAGATCCGCCCGGCGCTGTCGTAGGCGAAGATGTCCAGCGCCACATAGGGCACGTCGGCCTTCAGGCGTCCGTCGGCCTCGTAGAGGCCGTCGGCGATGGCCCGGGCCGAGGCCAGCAGGGTGCGGTCGTAGGCGGTGTCGGCGGCCTGGCGGGCGTTCCAGTAGGAACTCAGGCTGGCGATCAGCAGCAGCGCCCCCAGCATCAGCGCCAGACGGCGCAGCAGCCTGCCGCGCAGGCTGCCGGCTTCACGCATCCTGGCTCTCCAGCAGGTAGCCCAGGCCGCGGAAGGTGACGATCCGCACCGCGCTGCCTTCGAGCTTCTTGCGCAGGCGGTGGATGTAGATCTCGATGGCGTCGGGGCTGGCTTCCTCGTCCAGGCCGAACACCTGGGAGGCCAACTGCTCCTTGCTCATGACCCTGCCCGGCCGGGCGATCAACGCCTCCAGCACCGATTGCTCGCGGGAGGTCAGGCTGAGGATCTCGTCATTGAGGCTGAAGCGCCGGGTGCCCAGGTCGTAGACCAACGCCCCGCAACGCTGTTGCTGCTCGCCGCCGAGCACGCTGCGGCGGAGCAAGGCCTTGACCCTCGCCTCCAGCTCCGACAGTTCGAAGGGTTTGGCCAGGTAGTCGTCGGCGCCGAGGTTGAGGCCATGGACCCGGTCCTTCACTTCGCCACGGGCGGTGAGCATCAGCACCGGCAAGGTCTTGCCACGCCCGCGCAGGCGCGCCAGCACCTCGAAACCGTCCATGCGCGGCAGGCCCACGTCCAGCACCGCCAGGGCGTAGTCCTCGCTGGCCAGGGCCAGGTCGGCGGCCACGCCGTCATGCAGCACGTCCACCGTCCAGCCCGCGCCCTTGAGCACCTGGGCGACGCTTTCAGCCAGTTGGGGATGGTCTTCGACCAGCAGGATTCGCACGACAAGGTCTCCGAATGGGCAGCGATCGGTCAGAAGTTTAACGGCCCATTGCCCACTGTGAACGCCGTGGCCGATTTCTTTCAGCCTGAAAGCCTGGCGAAAGCTTCGCTGCATAGGATCGCGACAGGGTGGCAAGGACCACCCGTAAAAAGCCGGCCCGTGGTTGCGCCGGCTTACAAGAACAACAATGGAGACCACTCGATGCACACTGCCGCACGGCGCGCACTGCCGCCTGTTCGCATCCTCAGCCTCGCCATCGCGCTCTGCTCCCTGGCGCCCCAGGCCCACGCCGAGTTCATCAAGGACAGCTCGGCCACCCTCGAAGCCCGCAACATCTACCTGAACCGCGACTTCCGCGACGGCAGCGGCCAGTCCAAGCGCGATGAATGGGCGCAAGGCTTCATCCTCAACCTCGAATCCGGCTACACCGAAGGAACCGTGGGTTTCGGCCTCGATGCCCTCGGCATGCTTGGCATCAAGCTGGACTCCGGCCGCGGCACCAGCGGCACCGACCTGCTGCCGGTGCAGGACGACGGCGGCACCCCCGACGAATACAGCAAGCTGGGCCTGACCGCCAAGCTCCGCGCCTCCAACAGCGAGCTGCGCCTGGGCAGCCACATTCCCGAGCTGCCGGTGGTGAAGGCCAGCGACAGCCGCATCCTGCCCCAGGTATTCGAGGGTGGCCTGCTGACCTCGAAGGAGATCAGCAACCTGACCTTCACCGGCGGGCGTTTCTCGGAGGTCAAGGACCGCGCCTCCACCAACTCCGAAGACCTGGCCATCAGCAACAAGAACAAGCGCTTCGCCGCGGCTGCCACGGGCGACCACTTCGACCTCGCAGGCCTCGACTATGCCTTCAGCGAGCGCTACACCGGCCGCTACTACTTCGCCGAACTGGATGAGGTCTACCGCCAGCACTTCTTCGGCCTGCTGGCCAGCCAGCCGCTCGGCGCCGGCACCCTGAGCGCCGACCTGCGCTACGCCGTGAGCGACGACAGCGGCCGCGCCGAAGCCGGCAAGGTGGACAACCGCGCCCTCAACGGCATGCTCAGCTACGGCCAGGGCAGCCACAAGGTCGGCCTGGGCTACCAGCGCATGAGCGGCGACACCGGCTACGCCTACATCGATGGCAGCGACCCCTTCCTGGTCAACTTCGTGCAGATCAACGACTTCGCCAACGCCGACCAACGCTCCTGGCAGGCGCGCTACGACCTGGACTTCGCCGCCATGGGCGTGCCCGGCCTGAGTTTCATGACCCGCTACATCACCAGCGACAACGCCGAGGTGGCCGGCAGCCTTGATGAAGGCCGCGAGTGGGAGCGCGATGTCGAGTTCAAGTACGTGGTGCCCAGCGGCAGCCTGAAGAACCTCACCTTCCGCGCCCGCCACGCCGGATTCCGCTCCAACTTCGCCCGCGATGCGGACGAACTGCGCCTGATCGTCAGTTATGCACTGCCGATCTGGTGATGCCTGAACCACAATAAAACTCCACAGGAGAACACCCGATGAAAACCGCCCTGTCCCGCATCGCCCTGATCACCTCCGGCCTGCTCTTGTCCACCCAGCTGCTGGCCGAGCCCAAGCGGCCCGAATGCATCGCCCCGGCCAAGCCCGGCGGCGGCTTCGACCTCACCTGCAAGCTGGCCCAGAGCGGCCTGAAGGACGGCGGCCTGCTCCAGGCGCCGATGCGCGTCACCTACATGCCGGGCGGCGTCGGCGCGGTGGCCTACAACGCGGTGGTGGCCCAGCGGCCGAAGGATGCCGGCACCATCACCGCCTTTTCCTCGGGTTCCCTGCTCAACCTGGCCCAGGGCAAGTTCGGCCGCTACGACGAGAACGCCGTGCGCTGGCTGGCCGGCATCGGCACCGACTATGGCGCCATCTCGGTGCGCGCCGATTCCCCCTACAAGACCCTCGGCGACCTGGTCGAAGCGGTGAAGAAAGACCCCGCCGGCACCGTCTTCGGCGCCGGCGCCACCATCGGCGGCCAGGACTGGATGCAGACCGCGCTGATCGCCCGCGCCGCCGGGGTCGACCCGCAGAAGCTGCGCTACGTGGCCTTCGAGGGCGGCGGCGAGACCCTCACCGCCATGCTCGGCGGCCATGTGCAGGTCACCAGCAGCGGCCTCGGCGAGGTCACCCCGCAACTGGCCGCCGGCAAGATCCGCATCCTCGCCGTGCTCGCCGAGCAGCGCCTGCCGGGCAAGCTGGCGGACATCCCCACCGCCAAGGAGCAGGGCTTCGACATCACCTGGCCGGTGATCCGCGGCTTCTACATGGGCCCGGAGGTCAGCGACGAGCAGTTCGCCTGGTGGCAGGGCCAGTTCGACCGGATGCTCGCCGACGAGAGCTTCGCCCAGCTGCGTGAACAGCGCGACCTGTTTCCCCTGGCGATGACCGGCGACGAACTGCGCGACTTCGTCGCCACCCAGGTCAAGCAGTACAAGCAGCTGGCCGGCGAGTTCGGTCTGGTCCAGTAAGGCGTCAGGCCGAAGGCGCTCCCCCGCGCCTTCGGCCGGCCCGCTCTCCGCGGAGAGCGGCTTTTCCACCTCCCCCATCCAGGTACTTCGCCATGTATGACCGCCTGTTCGGCGCGGTCTGGGTGCTCCTGT
>RCUL01000908.1_pt1 | contig 12473 bp, 11 predicted proteins | sample 2167521 | NCBI WGS metagenome assembly RCUL01 (sample SAMN09932745, study PRJNA488358) | compost metagenome | feature: garden; material: soil; isolation source: compost soil in acetic acid-enriched culture | place: Germany: Experimental Botanical Garden Goettingen | collected 2016-01-27 | reverse complement strand
CGTGCCGAGCGTCCGGCCCGCGAAGAGCGTCAGCCGCGTGAAGAACGCCAGCCCCGCGAAGAGCGCCAGCCGCGCGCCGAACAAGCCCAGGCCGAGGCGGTCGACGAGGAACTGCTGAACAACGAAGAGCTGCTGGACGACGATCAGGAAGGCGCCGATGGCGAACGCCCGCGTCGCCGCTCCCGTGGCCAGCGCCGCCGCAGCAACCGCCGCGAGCGTCAGCGTGAAGCCGGTGGCGAAGAGCTGGCGGAAGGCCAGGAAGGCCAGGAAGGCGCCGAGCAGGCCACCCCTGCCGAAGCTGTCCAGGTCGCCGCAGTAGCCGCTACCGCCGTGGTCGCTGCAGAAGCGGTCGCCGACGTTACCGAAGCCACCAGCCAGGAACCGGTCCAGGTGGAAGCCCAAGTGGTCGAGGCCCAGGTGGTCGAAGCCGAGGCTGTCGTCGCCCAGGTCGAAGAAGCTGCGCCGCTCGTCGAGCCGGTAGCCGAAGTGGTCGTAGAGGTCGAAGCTCCGGCCGTGATCGAGGCGCCCCAGGTCATCGAAGCCGCTCCGGCTGCAGTCGTGACCGAAGAGCCTGCTGCCACCCCGGTGGAAGAAGCTCCGGTAGCCGCTGCTCCGCAGGTCGAGGCCCCCGCCGCCGCCCTGTCCAGCACCGGTCGCGCGCCCAACGACCCGCGTGAAGTTCGCCGCCGTCAGCGCGAAGCCGAGCGCCTGGCCAAGGAAGCCGAAGCGGCTGCCGCCAACGCAGTTGAAGCCGTAGTCGCCGCCGAGCCGGTTTCTGCCGCCGTACACGCCATTTCCGGCGTGGCCGAGGAAGTCGTAGCGGCCGAGCAGCCGGCCGTAGAGGCCGTCGAGCAGGCAGTGGAACAACCCGTCGAAGCCCCGGCCGAACAGTCGGAGCAAGTGGCGGTAGCGACCGAGGCCGAGGCACCGGTGAAAGCCGAGCCCAAGGCCGAGGAAGAAGAAAAGGATGAAGCCAAGGACGAGACCAAACCGGTCGTCTGAAGCCAAGCCTGAATGAAGAAGGGGATGCCATTGGCATCCCCTTTTTTATTGCTCGAGCCATAAACCTGCGAAGCTCGACATTGGTTTCAGGCGGGGCACGCCCCCCTCAGCGCCAGACTGCTACTACGAGTCACTGGCGACAAAGCTCTGCGGGAGAACACTACTCCAGCTCGCCCTCGGTCTGGGTACCGAACTGCAGCTCCGCCAGCCGCGCATAGAGCGGGTTGCTGGCCACAAGTTGGCCGTGGCGCCCGATGGCCACCACCTTGCCCCGCTCCATCACCGCGATACGGTCGGCGTTCTGCACCGTGGCCAGGCGGTGGGCGATCACCAGGGTGGTGCGGCCGCTCATCAGGGTCGGCAGGGCCTGCTGGATCAGATGCTCGCTTTCCGCGTCCAGGGCGCTGGTGGCTTCATCCAGCAGCAGGATTGGGGCATCCACCAGCAACGCGCGAGCAATGGCCAGGCGCTGCCGCTGGCCGCCGGACAGGCCGATACCGCCCTCCCCCAGATGCGTCTGGTAGCCCTGGGGCAGGCGGGTGATGAACTCGTGGGCATGGGCCGCGCGGGCTGCTGCTTCCACTTCGGCGTCACTGGCCTCGGGACGGCCGTAGCGGATGTTGTCCTCGACGCTGCCGAAGAACAGCGCCGGATTCTGCGATACCAGGGCAAAGCATCGGCGCAGGTCGGCGGGGTCGAGCTGATCCAGCTCCGTACCTTCCACCAGGATGGCGCCCTCCTGCGGGTCGAAGAAGCGCAGCAGCAGCTCGAACACCGTCGACTTGCCAGCCCCCGAAGGCCCCACCAGGGCCAGGGTCTCGCCGGGACGCACGTCCAGGCTGACGCCGTCCAGGGCGTTCACTTCGGGGCGGCTGGGGTAGGAGAAGCGCACCCCGCGCAGTTCGATGCGGCCGCTGACCCGCGGCGCAAGCGTCACCCGCCCCTGCTCCGGGGCACGGATGGCGTTGCGCGCCTGGAGCAGCTCGGCAATGCGTTCCGCCGCGCCGGCCGCGCTCTGCAGTTCGCCGATCACTTCGCTGATGGCACCGAAGGCCGCCCCCACGATCAGGCTGTAGAAAACGAAAGCCGCCAGGTCCCCGGGCGTGATGCGCCCGGCTATCACGTCCGTGCCGCCGACCCAGAGCATCACCCCCACGGCGCCGAGCACCAGCACGATCACCAGGGTGATCAACCAGGCACGTTGGGCGATGCGCAGCCGTGCGGTATCGAAGGCGCCTTCCACGGTGCGGGCGAAGCGCTGGCGATCCTGCGCCTGGTGGTTGTAGGCCTGCACGGTCTTGATCTGCCCCAGGGTCTCACCGACATAGCTGCCGACATCGGCGATACGGTCCTGGCTCTGTCGCGACAGGCGTCGTACCCGGCGGCCGAAGATCAGGATAGGTGCCAGCACCAGCGGCAGCGCCAGTAGCACGATGCCGGTGAGCTTGGGATTGGTGATGAACAACAGGGCTATGCCGCCGACCAGCATGATGCCGTTGCGCAGCGCCATGGACAGGGATGAGCCGATCACCGATTGCAGCAGGGTGGTATCGGCGGTCAGCCGCGACTGGATTTCCGAGGCACGGTTGCTCTCGTAGAACCCTGGATGCAGCTGGATCAAGTGGTCGAACACGCGCTTGCGGATATCCGCGACGAAGCGCTCGCCGATCCAGGACACCAGATAGAAACGGGTGAAGGTGCCCACGGCCAGGGCCAGCACCAGGCCGAAGAACAGCATGACCGTTCGCTGCAGCGCCTCCTGGGACTGGGTCGTCAGCCCCTGGTCGACCAGCAGGCGGATGCCCTGCCCCATGGACAGGGTGATTCCGGCGGTGAACAGCAGCGCCAGCAGCGCGCCTATCACCCGCCAGCGATAGGGCGCGACGAAGCGGCCGGCCATGCGCAGGGCGTTGCGTTGGCGAGCGGAAAGAATGGACGTCATCGGGGACCACCAACGGACCGGAGGGCCCCTCCGCAACCGCGCGGGACGGTGAGGCGGTGCAAGTCAGCGGTCGGCATTCAGGAAGCGCCCCTCATGGTCGGGAGACGGCAACAGGCAGGCGTCATAGCGACCGAAAAGACGGTAGCGGTTCAGGGCAATGCGGTCGTAGCACCAATCCCGCAGGCCCAGCGGCAGGAAGCGGAACACCCCCAGCAACGGCCAGGGCGCCGGCAGCTGGCGGAGAATACGCGCGATGGCTTCCGAGCGGACGACCAGTTCGCGGCCCTCGACATACAGCAGGGTGGCGTAGCTGTCAGTCGGCAGACCGAACCAGCGCAGGATCGCCTGGCCCTCCGGGGACTGCACGGAGGCCAGCTTGAAGACCCGCGCCCGGTCATGGCGGATCAGGAACTTCGCCCAGCCATTGCAGAGCTTGCACACCCCATCGAAGAGCACGACACGCTCGCCGGGCCGGATATGGGGCGGGTACTGATCGGCATCCATCGCGATGCTCCTGCATCCACGGGAAGGTGACGCCGATAGTAGCCGATACGCCCCCGCCTCAGCTCGCATCGCCCCAACCCACGGGATACAGCAGCTCCTCCTTGTAGCCGGCCCAGACCCGCACGGCATCGGGGAAAGCCTCGTCCAGGGCGGGATCGCCGCTGTCCACCAGCAATGGCCGGCCGTGCAGGGTACCGAGCTTGCGCTTGGTGGCCACCACCCGCAGGTGATCCAGGCCGATGGCACGCAGCACGCGCGGACTGATCTGCTGGTTGCCGCGGCCGATGATATGGCCCTGGCCGCCGATGGCGGTGACCAGCAGCCGCGCCGGATGGCCATCCACCAGCTCGTAGAGCTGCGCCTCGGTGACATCCCGCGCCAGCACCTGGCCGTCCTCGATCACGTCCACCCCCAGCAGGGTGGTCTCCAGCCCCAGGTTGGTGGCCAGGCCATGCAAGGTGGAGCCAGGCCCGAAGACGTAGCGCACGCCCTCCTCCCAGCTGTCGTTCAGCCAGTCGGCCAGGTCCACCAGCACCAGCTCCTCGGACTCCGTGCCCGCCTGCTTGACGTGCTGCATGAAGTGCCCCTCCTCGGGCACCGTCAGTTCGCCGTACCAGCGTGCGGCGACCTTGCCGTCGCGCAGGGCGGCTTCGTCCAGGTCGCGCACTTCGCCGCTGGCCAGGCGCACCAGGCCGCCTTCCACCAGGCGCCGCGCCAATTCGCCGGCGGCACGCGGGCTGATGGCGTAGACCCCGGAATGGATCTTCACGCCGGCGGGAATGCCCAGTACCGGTTGCCCCTCGCGCACCACGGCGCTGACATCCCGCGCCGTGCCGTCGCCGCCGGCGAAGAGAATCAGCGCCACAGCGGCGTCCTGCAGGGCCTCGACCGCGTGGCGGGTATCCTCGGCGCGGGTCTGCGGGCCGTCGAGATGACCCAGCACCCGGTGGGTGAAGCCCATCTCCTGCAACAGGTCGGCCCCCATGGGGCCGGGGAAGGTGAGGAACTCCAGGCGCCCGACGAGCGGCAGCAGGCTCTCCAGGGCCAGGCGCGTGCGCGCCGCCGCCCTGGGCTCGGCGCCTCTGGCCAGGGCCTCTGCGGCGACCCCGTCGCTGCCCTTGAGTGCCGCCGGGCCACCCAGACCGGCCAGTGGGTTGATGATCAGACCCATATGGAACATGGACATGCTAAACCTCGTACTGAACTCGCACCCCGCGCAGGGGGTCCATCCACCAGGACCAGGACGCTCGCAGTTGGCACATTCGCTGCTAGTGATTCCTGGTTTATTGTTTTCTGGTCTTTCGTTTTTCCGGCGCATTTGCCGGCGCCAACTGTCACTGCGTGTTCATCTACGGTACCTAGACTGCGCGCACTACCTGAAGAGGAGACAGGCCATGAGCTTGAACGACAGCACTTCCGAACGCCGCGTGATCCCGCTGCAGCAGCGTCGACCCGTTGGCGGCGCCATCATCGATGCGCAGGGCCGCGAAATTCCGATCACCGAAACCATGATCCAGCGCGCCTGCCAGGAACTGCACAAGCAGCTGGCAGCCGAACTGAAACAGGCTTGACCCCGGTGGCCCGGGGCAATCCCGGGCCGCTTGCTACACCAGCTCCGCTCCCAACGCCCGGACGATTTCGGCCAACCTGGGCGCATCCCCGATCAGACGTACCCGCAGCCCGTCGATCTCGCGCCGCAGCGGATAGTGCTTGCGCAAGGCATCGAAGGCCGCGCGGCGCTCGGCCTCGTCACCGACCAGGCTGCGGCGGAAATCCGCATCATCGCGGCGCGGGTCGTACACCGCGCGGCAGAGCGTCGCCAGGGCCCAGTCCGGGTCGCAGCCGGCATCCAGGCTCAATTCACCCAGCCAGGGGGCGGGCAGCAGGTCGTCCAGCCGAACGCTTTCCGCCTGTCCGCTGAACCGGCACCAGGCCTGGTAGATCTGCGCCGTGCCGCGCAGCTTGCCTTCCAGGCTGTAGCCGGCGATATGCGGGGTGGCGATGCGGCACAGGCGCGCCAGCGCCAGGTCCGCCAAGGGCTCGCCTTCCCAGACATCCAGCACCGCGCGCAGGTCGCCGCGGCGACCGAGCACGTCGCGCAGGGCCTGGTTGTCCACTACCGCGCCGCGACTGGCATTGACCAGCCAGGCACCGGGGCGCAGGCGCTCCAGGCGCCCGGCATCCAGCAGGTGCCGGGTCGGGTGCGCACCGCCGGCGCTGAGCGGGGTATGCAGGCTGATGGCGTCGCACTCGCGGAGGATGGTTTCCAGATCGACGTAGTCGCCGCCCTCGGCAGCCTGGCGCGGCGGGTCGCAGACCAGCACGCGCCAGCCGAGACCACGCAGCACTTCCACCAGGCGCCCGCCGACCTGGCCGGCGCCCACCACGCCAAAGGTACGCGAGGCGAGGTCGACGCCCGCATCCTCGGCCAGCACCAGCAGGCTGCCGAGCACGTAGTCGACCACGCCACGGGCATTGCAGCCGGGCGCGCTGGACCAGGCGATGCCGGCTTCGCTGAAGTAATCGAGGTCGAGATGGTCGGTGCCGATGGTGCAGGTGCCGACGAAGCGCACCGGGCTGCCAGCCAGCAGGGCGCGGTCGACATGGGTCACCGAGCGCACCAGGAGGAGGTCGGCATCGGCCAGGGCGGCCGCATCGATGGCACGGCCGGGCAGGCGGCGGATTTCGCCCAGGCCACCGAAGAAGGCATCGACCAGGGGTATGTTTTCGTCGGCAACTATTCGCATGGCAGGCTCCGGCAGAGAGACCGCCATTCTACGCAATCGGCCCGCCTGGCGCGCTAATGCCGCCCATTCGCCCCCTTTCCTGACCAATGTGTCAGGGCGTAGACTAGCGCTCCCTCAGCCTCCACGTCCCGTTCCGCCGGCAGCCTCTTCTGCAAAGGCTGGGACAGTGCACCGTTGCGAGCCCGTCGCAACCAGGCAGCACCCAACTCCCTGCCACCTATTGCCTGGACGCCACTGGTCTGCCCAGTGGATGACTGATTGACATGGAACTATCAGCGAACCCCGCTCAAACCCGATTCAGCCGCGCCAGCACGGAGTTGCGCGCGCTGCTCAAGCTGGCCTCTCCGATCATGATCGCCCAGATTTCCAACTCCGCCATGGGCTTCGTCGATGCGGTGATGGCCGGCCGCGTCAGCCCACGCGACCTGGCCGCCGTGGCCCTGGGCAATTCCATCTGGATACCGGTGTTCCTGCTGATGACCGGCATCCTCCTGGCCACTACCGCCAAGGTGGCCGAGCGTTTCGGCGCCGGCAAGCAGGAGGAGATCGGCCCCCTGGTGCGCCAGGCGCTCTGGCTGGCCCTGGTGGTCGGCCTATGCGGCGCCCTGCTGCTGCTCAACGCCCAGCCGGTGCTGGAGTTGATGGGCGTGGACCAGGATCTGATCGCCCCCGCCATGGGCTACCTGCAGGGCATCGCCTTCGGTTTCCCCGCCGTGGCCCTCTACTACGTGCTGCGCTGCTTCAGCGACGGCCTCGGCCGTACCCGCCCGAGCATGGTGCTGGGGATCTGCGGGCTGCTGCTGAACATCCCGCTGAACTACGTGCTGATCTACGGCCACCTGGGCATGCCGGCCCTGGGCGGTGTGGGTTGCGGCTGGGCCAGCGGCCTGGTGATGTGGTTCATGTTGCTGGGCATGCTGAGCTGGATAACCCGCGCCCCGGCCTACAGGTCGAGCCGGCTGTTCAGCCGGTTCGACAAACCGCAGTGGCCGCTGATCAAGCGCCTGCTGTCCATCGGCGGGCCCATCGGCATCGCGGTGTTCGCCGAGTCGAGCATCTTCGCCGTGATCGCCCTGCTGATCGGCGGGCTGGGCGCCACAGTGGTCGCCGGGCACCAGATCGCGCTGAACTTCAGCGCCCTGATCTTCATGATCCCCTACGCCCTGGCCATGGCCGTCACCGTACGCGTCGGCCAGGCCCTGGGCCGTGGCGAGCCGCGGGAGGCGCGCTTCGCCGCCGGCATCGGCATCGCCACTTCGCTGGCCTACGCCTGCCTGTCCGCCAGCCTGATGCTGCTGTGCCGCGAGCTGATCGCAAAGATGTATTCGCCCGATCCGCAGGTGATCGCGGTGGCGGCCATGCTGATCGTCTATTCGGCGCTGTTCCAGTTCTCCGACGCCATCCAGGTCGCCGCCGCCGGCGCCCTGCGCGGCTACCAGGACACCCGCGCGACCATGGTCATCACCCTCTTCGCCTACTGGGGCATCGGCCTGCCGGTGGGCTATGCCCTCGGGCTGTCCGACTGGCTGGGCGAGCCGAGCGGCCCCAAGGGACTCTGGCAAGGACTGGTCGTGGGCCTGACCTGTGCGGCGGTGCTGCTCAGCCTGCGACTGGCGCGCAGTTCGCGGGCGAGGGTCAGGCGGTAATGAAAAAGGGCCGCATCGAGCGGCCCTTGATCATTCGCGCGTGAATTCGCTCCCGCAGGATTCAATCGTCGGGATGGGCCGGGAAGGCCGCCAGGGCTTCCCAGTAGCCGGGAGTGAGGTAATCCCGCCCGGCCAGCAGGTGCTCTAGGTAGCTGCGAGTCGGCGAGAGGCCCGCTTCGCGCATGGCCGGGTTGGCGATGTAGACCCAGGCCGGCTGCACCCCTTGCTCGGTGATCACCGGCAGGCGCTCGCGGCTGTAGAAGATCGGCGTGCCCTCGAAGGGGTCCATCTTCCAGATCTCGTCCTCGTGGTCCAGACGATAGAGCACGCCTTCCACTACCCCGCCCTGCTGGTGGCGGATATTGGCGTAGGAGCGGCCGGGGCGGTCGTGGGCGCGCTTGTCGAAGCACAGGGAGTATCCCTCCAGGCGCCCTGCCATGGCTTCGCTGAAACTCAGGCCGCGGCTGCGCATGCGCGCCGGGTTCATGTTCGAGCCGTAGGCGAAGTAGTAAGGCATCAGTCGGCCTTCTTGCGGATCCAGTAGAGGTAGGTACCCGCCTCTTCCGACTGGTCCAGCAGCTCATGGCCGAGGAAGACGCAGAACTTGGGGATGTCGCGGCGCGTCGACGGGTCGGTGGCGATCACCTTGAGCAGGCCGCCGGCCGGCAGGTCGCGCACCTTGTTGTGCAGCATCATCACCGGCTCGGGGCAGTTCAGGCCGGTGGCGTCGAGGATGGCATCAGGCTGTTGGGACATGGGGCACTCCGAAAACTGGCGGCTATTGTGGCGCAAAGCCGGGAGTCCGCCCAGCCTCGCCGGCGCCGCTGCGACGTCCGGCCACAGCGCGACACAACCTTGGATGGGCGCCCCGCGGCATGGTGCTCGGGCAAGCTGCGCGAATCATCATCATCAGCAGCTGAATTCCGATGCGTCTCGCCAAACTGTTCATCGCCCTCCTCCTGCTCGGCGGCTGCGCCGCCCGCGAACAATTGCCCGATTTCAGGGCCCTCGCCGACCGCGAACTGCCCGTCTCGCATTTTGAGACGGTGATCACCGCGCGCGACGGCACACGAATTTCGGCAACCGTCTTCCAGCCGGCGCTCAAGCCCGGCGAACAGGCGCCGCTGGTGGTCCACACCCACGGCTGGGGCGGTTGGCGGGTGACCGGGCCGGACGGTTTCTACGGCCGGCAGATGATGTCCGGCCGCGCCGCGCTCAAGGCCTGGCGCGCCGGATTCTGGGTCATCAGCTACGACCAGCGCGGCTGGGGCGGCAGCGACGGCGATATCGAGATGATGGACCCGCGCTACGAGGTCCAGGACGCCCTGGCGGTGGTCGACTGGGCCAGCGCCCATCTGCCGCGCCTGGTCATGGATGGTCCCGGCGATCCGCGCGTCGGCATGCTCGGTGAAAGCTACGGCGGCGCCGTGCAGCTGCTGGCCTCGGCGGAGGACCCGCGCATCGACGCCATAGTGCCCATCGCCACCTGGTACGACCTGTCCGAGGCCCTGGCTCCGGGCGGCCGGATGAAGGTGGGCTGGACCGGGGTATTGCTGGGCCTGGGCATCGCCACGGGCTACGACCTCGGCAAATTCACCCAGGCGCCCTACCTGAAGAGCGCGGGCGGCGAGATGGCGCCCCAGGTCCGGGCCGAACTCAAGGCCCACAGCCTGGCCAGTTACTGCCAGCGTGGCCAGCGGCCCCATGCCGATGCGCTGCTGATCCAGGGCCTGCGCGACACCCTGTTCCCGCTCGACCAGGGCCTGGCGATCCGCGACTGCCTGCGCCAGGGCGAGGCCGACGTGCGCCTGCTGGGCATGCAGGGCGGCCACATACTGCCGCCGCCCCTGCAGCGCTGGAGCGGCCTGCCCCCCTTCAACAACGAGCCGGTGCTGCATTGCGGCGACCGCGCCATCAACCTCTACCAGGCGGTAGTCGCCTGGTACGAAGACAAGCTGCGCAATCGCCCCGGCGCCGCCGACAGCGTGCCGGACCTCTGTCTCAGCCTGGACCTGGACAACGGCCTGGCCCTGCAGCGCCTGCCGCAGATGGAGGCGCCCCAACCCCTGCCGGAAACCCGCATCCGCCCGCTGACCAGCGGCTGGCTGAGCCCGGCCAGCTTCATCCCCCTGCGCAAGGTCGAAGCCGCCAGCGGACTGGTGGGCAGCGCCCGCCTGGAGCTGCAGCGCGATGCCGATACGCCGCTGCTCTTCGCCTCGCTGGCCGTGCGTCGGTCCGGAGGTGGAATCGAGGTACTGAGCGAACAGAGCACTCCGCTCAACGCCAGCCAGGTCGACCTGGCCGCCGCCAGCGCGCTGCTCCGGCCTGGCGACGAGCTGGGCCTACGGGTCAGCGGCTTCAGCGGCCAGTACCTGCTCAATAGTTCCTGGAATCCTCGGGCCACTACGCTCAAGGGCGAAATCAGCCTGCCGCCGCTGCTGCCGCTGGAGGCGCCGCTGGCCAGCCAGTGAAAGCCGGCGCAGCATGGGGTCTTTCCCCGGAGGGCGAGACATGCCCCAGGCTTCCGAACGCAACTGGTGCGTCAAGCGGCTGGATGACAACGGCAACGAGTTCGTGCTGCGCGCGGAGTTGACCCGTGAGGAAGCCGAGCGCCTGGCAGCGGAGTACCAGGCGCGGGGACACAAGCAGAGTTACTGGGTGAGCCGGATGCGAGCCTGATGTAGGGGCGAATTCATTCGCCAAGCAGGCCGAAGGCCTGCCCTGCAAGTTTCGAGGGGGCAGCGGAGCTGCCCTTAGCGAATGAATTCGCCCCCACAATGAATCAGCAGCACCATCAGCCGCTCCCTACAACCTGCGCAGATGGCAGGTCACTTCCTCGCGGTCGTGATAGAGCTGCTTGCAGCCGATGGATACCTTGAGTCCCCGGCCCTTGAGCCCATCGTCGATGCGCGCGAGGAGCTTCTGCACTTCGGCGTAGCGCTGCTTCATCGGCAGCTTGAGGTTGACCACGGCCTCCTGGCACCAGCCCTCGCCCAGCCAGGTCTCGATCATCGCCGCGGTGCGCGCGGGCTTCTCCACGATGTCGCAAACCATCCAGTTCACCGGCCGCCGCGGCTTGAAGGTGAAGCCGTCGGCGCGCTGGTGCTCGACGAAGCCGGAGTACATCAGGTTCTCGGCCATGGGGCCGTTGTCCACCGCCGTCACCTTGATTTCCCGCTGCACCAGTTGCCAGGTCCAGCCGCCGGGGGCGGCGCCCAGGTCCACGGCGGTCATGCCCGGCGCCAGGCGCTTGTCCCAGTCGGCACGGGGGATGAAGTGGTGCCAGGCCTCTTCCAGCTTGAGGGTGGAGCGGCTCGGCGCCTCGCGGGGGAATTTCAGGCGCGGGATACCCATCGGCCAGAGCGCCGAGTTGTTCGGCTCGGCCAGGCCGACGAAGGCCTCGCGGCCACTGCGGAAGGTCAGCAGCAGGCGCGGCAGCTGCGGGTCGTCCTTGAGCCGGCCGGCCTTGGCCAGGGCAGCGCGCAGGGGCTTTTCGAACTTGCGGCAGAAGGTCGACAGCTCCTTGCCTTCGTTGGTGTCCAGCACCTCCAGCCAGAGGCTGCCGCACACCGGGTAGCCGGCCAGCGCCTCCAGCAGTACGCCGATACGGTCGGTTTCCGGCAGCGCGACATAGTCGCCACGAGCCCACTGGCGGGGAAAGATCAGTTGGCCGAAGCGCAGCTTGCGCATCATCCGCTCCGCGCCGCCGGGCTCGGTGCAGATGAATTCGGCGCAGGCGCTCTGCGGCTTGGCCTTGGCGTAGCCTGCCACGTCGAGGCGGGCGGCGTGCTCGGACATCTCGGCACAGACCTCGCCCTCGAATCCGGGGCGGCAATGCAGCAACAGGGTGTTCATCGGGGGGCTCCTCCTGGGCGCGCACTATAGTTGCGTGACGGCAGTTTTCACACAGGTCAGGAAGCAATTTCCTACATCAAGATGCCCTACCCTGGGACCCCGGGGCGCGCCCAGCCGGTCGGCTGACATGGCGAGACCCGCCGAGCAGAACTAACTTTTAAGATTCTGTACGAGCAGCCGGCCCATGCCGTGTGGGCCAAAAGGAGATGTCCCGATGCCTTCCCTGGATAGCCTGAACTGCCGCCGCAGCCTCGACGTCGCTGGCAAGACATACCACTACTTCAGCCTGCCCGAGGCCGCCAAGCGCCTGGGCGCCATCGACAGGCTGCCCATGTCGATGAAAGTGCTGCTGGAAAACCTGCTGCGCTGGGAGGACGACGAAACCGTCAGTGCAGCCGATCTCAAGGCCCTGGCCGACTGGCTCGGCCCGCGCAGCTCGGAGCGGGAGATCCAGTACCGCCCGGCGCGGGTGCTGATGCAGGACTTCACCGGCGTACCGGCGGTGGTCGACCTGGCCGCCATGCGCGCCGCCGTGGCCGCCGCCGGGGGTGACCCGCAGCGGATCAACCCACTGTCGCCGGTGGACCTGGTGATCGACCACTCGGTGATGGTGGACCGCTTCGCCTCCCAGGCCGCCTTCGGACAGAACGTCGAGATCGAAATGCAGCGCAACGGCGAACGCTACGCCTTCCTGCGCTGGGGCCAGCGCGCCTTCGACAACTTCAGCGTGGTGCCACCGGGCACCGGCATCTGCCACCAGGTCAACCTGGAATACCT
>RCUL01000907.1_pt1 | contig 12495 bp, 13 predicted proteins | sample 2167521 | NCBI WGS metagenome assembly RCUL01 (sample SAMN09932745, study PRJNA488358) | compost metagenome | feature: garden; material: soil; isolation source: compost soil in acetic acid-enriched culture | place: Germany: Experimental Botanical Garden Goettingen | collected 2016-01-27 | reverse complement strand
CTGCTGTCCTCGGCGCGCTTCGAGAAGGTCGTCGAGTTCCTGCGCAGCAAGTACGACCGCATCGTCATCGACTCCCCGCCGACCCAGGCAGTCAGCGACGCCCTGGTCCTCGGCACTATGGCCAACGCGCTGATCTACGTGGTCAAGTCCGAAGCCACGCCGATCCCGCTGGTACAGAAAGGCATCGGCCAACTGCTGCAGAACAACGCCCCGGTCACCGGCATCGTGCTCAACCAGGTCGACATCAAGAAGGCCCAGAAGCAAGGCTACAGCTACGGCGGCTACTACGACTACTACGGCTACAGCAGCGACGCCCAAAAGGCCTGACCGCTCTTGTAGGAGGCGCACCCTCGCGGCGAATGCAGGCCACCGGCCTGCCAAATGCCCAAGTGCTTCGCCCCGAGGTCGGGCCTCCCACAAAACCCTGAATCACAGCGAGCCCTGGTGGAGGCGCGCCCTCCCGGTGATTGCGGGCCACCGGCCCGCCCCCTCCAGAGCAACACCGCTCCATGGACAGCTCCAACGTCATATACACTCCATCCAAACTCACCACCGCAAGCCCACGCCATGAACAACCCCGACATCCGCTGGCAACAACGCCTCGACAACTTCCGCAAGGCCTTGACCCAGCTGGACGAAGCCATGCAACTGATGCAGCAGCGTGAACTGTCGAAACTGGAAAAACAGGGTGTCATCCAGGGCTTTGAATACAGCTACGAGCTCGGCTGGAACACCCTCAAGGACTTCCTCGTCTGGCAAGGCATCGACGGTATCGTGGGCTCCCGCGACACCATCCGCGAGGCCTTCAGTAAGGGCCTGATCAGCGATGGTCAAGGCTGGATGCACATGCTCACCGACCGCAATCGCACCTCGCACACCTACAACGAGGAAACCGCCGAAGCCATCCTGCACAACATCCGGCAACAGCATCACCCGTTGCTCAAGGCGCTGGAGCAAATCCTGTCCGCGCGTGTCGAGCCGACCCAATGAGCCTCGACAACGCGGGTCTGCCGGAAGACGCCATCCAGTCTATCCGCCAGGTTCTCAGCCAATTCCCGGCAGTCGAGCAGGCTATCCTCTACGGCTCACGGGCCAAGGGCACCTACCGCCCCGGCTCGGACATTGACCTGACCCTGAAGGGCGGGCTACTGACCTACCAGAACCTGCTGGATATCGAGCTGGCCCTCGACGACCTGCTGCTACCCTGGAAGATCGACCTGTCGCTCCACCCGCAAATCGACAACCCCGCCCTACTCGAGCACATCGCCCGAGTCGGCAAGACTCTCTACGCACGCTGCTAAAGCACCACCCACTCCCACCGTATCGCAAACGAATGTGCTCCCATCCCTGCAAGAGCACATCCATTTGCCTGACCGCCACACCAATCCCTGTAGGAGGCGCGCCCTCGCGGCGATAGCGGGCCACCGGCCCGCCAAAAGCCCAACCGCCTCGCACCAAGGTCGGGCTTCCTACAAAATCAGAACCATACCCACCCCATGATCGACCTGCATAACCACCTGCTCCCCGGCATCGACGACGGCGCGCCTGACCTGGAAACCGCCCTGCACCTGGCGCGCATCGCCGTGCAGGACGGTATCACCCACCTGGTCTGCACCCCGCACATCCACCCCGGCCGCTACGACAACGACCGCCACAGCATCCATACCGCCCACCAGCAGTTCGTCCGCGGCCTCGACCAGGCCGGCATCGAGCTGCGGGTCAGCTGGGCCGCCGAAGTACGCTTCGGCATGGAACTGATGGTCAGCCAGGCCGAAGGCAACCTGCCCTTCCTCGGCCGCTGGCAGGACAAGAAGGTGTTGCTGCTGGAGTTCCCCCACAGCGAGATCCCCTTCGGCGCCGAACGCCTTACCGGCTGGCTGCTTGCGCGCAACATCATTCCGATGATCGCCCACCCCGAACGCAACAAGGGCATCATGCGTACCCCGAACAAGCTCAAACCCTTCCTCGAACAGGGTTGCCTGCTGCAGGTCACCGCCGGCTCCGTCGCCGGCCACTTCGGCGAGACCGCCCAGGACCTCGCCCACAGCCTGCTGGAGCAGGGACTGGTCACCATCCTCGCCAGCGACGCCCACAACGCGCAACACCGCCCGCCCCGCCTCACCGAAGGCATGGAACACGCCGCCCGCATCGTCGGTGATACCCAGGCCGAACGCCTGGTCAAGGACACTCCCTGGCAAATCGCCCAAAGCCACTTCGCCTGACCGGAACAACACTACGCCCTGTAGGAGGCGCGCCCTCGCGGCGAACGCGGGCCAACGGCCCGCCAAAAACCCGAAAGCATCGCCCGAGCCCCAGCCCTCTCTCGACCAAGCCCCCCATGCCCACAACCACCGCCCTCCGCAGCCGGCGCCGCTCGCGCTCGACCAGCGATTCGCAAACCGCGAAACCCGTCACGCAACGCCTGGCCATCCTGCTCGTCATCGTCCTCAGCCTGCCGCTGCTGTTCATCGGCGGCCGTATGCTGCTCGCCGGTATCGCGGGCTACCAGGCCGAAGCCTTCTTGCAGAACTGGGAAAAGAAGGGAGAGGAGCCTGACCAACAAGCCTGGCTAATCGCCTACGATGCCGCACAGCGCGCCATCGACCTCTACCCCGTCGCCAACGGCGCCTACCAGCACCGCCTAGGCCAGATCCAGCAGTGGCAGCAGTTCCGCCAGCCGTTCGGCGCAGAGAAAGCCCAAGCCTCGCGCCGCGCCGCGCTCGAAGCCTTCCGCGCCGCCACCCAAGCCCGCCCCACCTGGCCAGACCACTGGGCCGCCCTCGCCTACGCCAAGCTCTACCTGCTGGAGTTCGACGCCGAGTTCCATGCGGCCCTGGCCCAAGCCCGAGAACTCGGCCCCTGGCGCATCGACATCAACCGCCGGCTGGCAGAAATCGGCTTCATCGCCTGGCCGCAGCTGGACGCAGCCGAGCGCGACAGCATCCTCGAGTCCGCCCGCCGCACCGTTGCCTTCAGCACGCAGGAGGCTAAAAGCTTGCTCGCCATCGCCGCACAGACCGGTATGACCAGCGCGCTGTGCCAAAGCCTGAACGACGACCTCAAGACCAGCCGCAAGCTCTGCCTGTAGGAACAAGCTTGCTCGCGATACGCCCCAGCACCGGAAAGCCCCCAAAGGAATGACATGAACATCACCATCGCCGGCACCGGCTACGTCGGCCTCTCCAACGCCGTACTGCTCGCACAACACAAAATTGACGGGCGGGATAAAAGCCGACAAGAGCAAAAGCAGGACGCATACAAACGATGCTAACCCCTAGCCACAAGCGCATCCTGCGTAACACCGGCATGCTCTATGTCCGCATGCTGCTGGCGATGGTGGTTGGCCTCTACACCTCCCGCGTTGTGCTGGATGTACTAGGCGTCGAAGACTTCGGCACCTACCATGTAGTGGCCGGCTTTGTAGCCCTGCTGGGTTTCATGCAGGGAGCGATGACCACAGCCACCCAGCGCTACTTCGCCTTCGACTTGGGGCAGAACAAGGGCAATAACCTGAACGCCCTGTTCAACACCAGCCTGCAGGTACACGCACTGCTGGCGCTGTGCATTGTCCTGATAGCCGAAACAGCAGGCTACTGGTTTGTCAGCACCCAGCTGATCATTCCTGAAAGCAGGCTGGAAGCCGCGCTCATAGCTTACCACCTGTCAGTCGTCGCCTTTGCCGTCAGCGTAATGAGCGTACCCCTGACCGCAATGCTGATGGCCAACGAGCGCATGGGCCTGTTCGCCCTGATGAGTATGGTGGACATTCTGCTCAAACTGGTGGCGGTATTGCTCTTGCCCTACCAGTCCTACGACAAGCTGAGCATGTATGCCGCCTTGCTGCTGGGCGTATCCCTGCTCACCTTCAGCGGCTACCTGCTGATCAACCGGGCCACCTTTCCCGTAGTGCGTCTGCAGTGGGGTTGGGACAAACAAAGCTTTCGCAGCATGCTCGGCTTTACCGCTTGGAACACCTGGGGCAATCTCGCAGCGGCCATGTCCGAGCATGGTAATAACGTCTTGCTCAATATTTTCTTCGGCCCTGTAGTCAACGCTGGGCGCAGCATTGCAACCCAGGCTAATGGTGCTTTGAATCAGTTCACCACCAATGTACAAGCGGCTGTTAATCCACAAATAGTTAAGCTGTATGCCAGTGGCGAACGTCAGAAAATGCATGGACTGGTGCTGCGGTCGGCAAAATATAATTTTTTTATTTTGTTAGCGCTAGCGATGCCTGCTCTACTCAGCACTGATGAGCTACTTGGTCTCTGGCTGGTCCAAGTGCCGCAGTATTCCGCAGTATTTCTGCAGCTAACTATCATTTCTTCATTAATAAATTCGGTGTCCGGCCCACTGATGACTTCCGCCCAAGCTACGGGACATATTCGGCTATATCACAGTCTGGTCGGCGGAATTTTGTTGCTTAATGCTCCGATAAACTACCTACTGCTTTCATACAGGCTACCGCCAGAAACAGTGCTGATGGTCACCATAGGCCTGGCGATAGTCGCTCTCATTGCGCGCCTATATATAATTACGCCGCTGATTGGCCTTTCAGCAGACTTATTTATTTCACGCGTAGTTGGCAGGGCGTCCATAGTAGCAGCAATCGCAGGCACCATCGCGGCCTTGACTCAGATAACAGGAAGCGCCTCGTTACTTATGCTGCTTGTGAATTTGCTTACAGCTACAATCGTCACACTTATAACGATATGGATTTTTGGTCTTGACAAGGCTGAAAGAAATAACTTTGCCAGCCTTTTGAAATCATTAAAATCCCGGATATTTTGATATGAATTTGATTAAGCCCCTAGTCCTATCCAAGGTTGTCGAGAATGAGCTTTGCGTCGGCTGCGGTGCCTGTGTGCAGGCCTGCCCCAGCAAGGCGCTGAGCGTAAACTGGAACGACTATGGTTTTCTGGTTGCAACCAGTAACGATAATTCCTGCGATGCTGGCGGCGCTTGTATCGAGGTTTGCCCATTCAACCCGGAACCAGGCCCTGAATATAAAAACGAAGATGGCTTGGCAGCAGTCTTTCTGGGTAAAGCCCCCATCCATCACCCAGCAATTGGCCGCCACCATGCCATCTATGCAGGCTATTCGAATAAACATCGTGAAACCTCCTCATCAGGTGGTATCGCCACCTTCGTTTATGAAAAGCTTTTTGAAAAAGGCCTGATCAATCATGTAGTTACCGTCGGTGAGTCAGAATCTGTCGATGCTCACTACCAGTACAAAATTGTCAGCAGCAAAGACGAGCTACCACAAATATCCAAAACACGCTATCACCCGGTCACGCTGGCATCTGCACTGGAAACCATCAAACAGCTAGAGGGCAGAGTAGCTATCAGTGGCATCGGCTGTTTTATTAAAGCGGTAAGACTTGCCCAAGATAAAGACCCTGTTCTAAAAGAAAGAATTGCATTTACAGTAGGTATCATTTGCGGTGGTTTGAAAAGCAAATTCTTCACCGACTACCTGGCCAGCAGGGCGGGGGCAACACTGAGCGATTTCTCCCAGCCTGAATACCGCGTTAAAAACCCTACAAGTACAGCAATGAACTATAGCTTCAGCTGTACCGACAACCCCAGCAACACCACTAAGTTGATTAAAATGCGCGAAGTGGGTGATATGTGGGGCAGTGGCTTATTCAAGGCCAACGCCTGCGATTTCTGTGATGATGTCACTACCGAGCTGGCAGACATCTCTCTCGGTGATGCCTGGCTACCGCCCTATAACCAGGATGGCAAGGGACATAATGTCATCGTCAGCCGAAGCTTGATAGCCGACCAGATTTTGCAGGAAGGACAGGCAAGCGGCGAACTCGAGCTTGAAAGCCTGGCACAGGAGCGGTTCTTAGCCTCCCAGCAGGGTAGCTTCAACCATCGGCATGATGGCATGGGCACCCGAATCAACATGGCAAAACGTGCGGGTGCTCTTACTCCGCCCAAGCGTGCTGGTAAGCACAAATTGCCGCTATATCTAAAATCTGTTCAGGTGGAACGCAGACGTACACGCGCCAAGAGCCTGGAAATTTGGGCCAAATACAAAAACTCGTCAGAGTTTGACCAACACATGAAGCCAGAACTGTTGAAACTGAGGATTATCACCAGGCTGGCGCATGCCATACGGAAAGCAAAAAGACTAATCGGGGCCAAAGCATGAAAATCGCCATCATGACCCAACCCTTGGGGCACAACTACGGCGGCATGATCCAGGCTTGGGCACTGCAGCAAGTGCTGAAAAATGCGGGGCACGAGCCGGTGACCATTGACCGGCGTGCTGATGCCAAGGGGCCTGTTTATCATGCAGCTCGCCTTGGCTACCGCACGCTGCAAAAGGTATTGGGCAAACGCCACGCACCCATTAATGATACTTGCAACCACAGCCCCATTGCGCCTTGTAGCAAATGGTGTAGGAGTCGCACTATCAACTAATAACCACATGCGCTTCAAGGTTCACCTTATGGGGATTGGTGCAACTTCCAAGGCAGCACTAAATTTGCCTTTAATTCCAACCCTCGGAATCAGTGGCGCCGCAATATCAACAGCAATAACTGAAGCCTTCATCATGCTCTCTTTCATCGCGTACTATAGGAAATCCTTCAGATACGAAAAATTCTGACCCCCAGCATTATTCAGCAACACCGACCTCCAGCACCTTGACCGAGCCAGACTCAGTTAACTCACGACCTCACAAGGCAACAACAAATATCTTTCAATCGCACACCAAACAACTCAACAACCAAAAACATTAAAATGAAAAAAATTGGCATATTAACCCTTCCCCTAAGCAACAATTACGGAGGAATTCTTCAGGCAGCCGCACTTTACTATCACCTAGAGAAAAAAGGTCACCAAGTAATACTGATACAGAAAAAAACTCATCGCTCAACCTTCAAAAAAATCGCAATAAAAATACTAAAAAACATACCCTTTCAGAATATCAATAACTTCAGGAGCACATCCAAACAAACAGCCCTTCACAAAGCATTTATAGACAAGCATATCCCTAACAAAACCCGCCCCGGAGCAACAAGAAACGATCTAGAAGAAATAGCATCAGAATTAAACCTTGACGCAGTCATAGTTGGCAGCGACCAAGTATGGCGCATGGACTACATTAATGACGGGTACTATTCAAGCTACTTCCTAGATTTCATAAAAAACCAGAAAACAAAAAAAATTGCTTACGCTGCCTCCTTCGGCAAAGACTACTGGCAAGCCTCCGAAAACATCCAGAAAACGGCAGAGTTACTATCAAAGTTTGATGCCGTGTCCACAAGAGAAAAAAGCGGAATTACTATTTGCCAAGAAACACTTCAGCGCAAAGACTGCGTTCACACACTAGACCCAACCTTGCTAGTAGATGATGCCTTCTACAGCCAGCTAACCCCATCCTCTCACGCAAACAGAAACAAAAAAACAATAGCAACATACATACTTGATGAATCCCCCCTTACAGAAGAAGCGGTATCATCAGCTCATAAAACATTAGGGAACAATCACGAAGTTATCCATCTATCAGGGAGAAAAGCCTCAAAGATACACACTATTCCGGAGTGGATCCAAGAAATCAAAGACGCGGACTTTGTAATCACCGACTCATTCCACGGAATGGTTTTCTCAATATTACTCAACAAGCAATTCATCATCATAATTAACAATAGCAGAGGCGGGGCGCGTTTCGAGTCATTACTTGACAGCCTTGAAATCAAAGACCGAATCCTGCAAGAAGAAAGCACGAAAAATATTTCACAAAAAATTCAAAACCCAATCGACTACAACCCTATAAATAAAAAGCTTAGCATTCTGAGAAAAGAATCAGATGCCTTTATAGAAAATTCACTTATGTGAGTCCACCTTACTCTAAAACACAACTAAATGAAAAATCACCAAACTGAAGTTTCGGTTATAATTCCCTGCTATCGCTGCATCAATACGATTGAACGAGCGGTGACCTCTGTAGCAAATCAGACACTGCGGCCGGCAGAAATTATTCTGATTGACGACCACAGCAATGATGGCACTCTTGATTATCTGAAGAGCATACAGATCAAATACCCTGATGGTTGGATAAAAATAATCGCACAGCCAGAAAACAAAGGACCTGGTTCAGCAAGAAACGCCGGATGGGAAATAGCAAAGCATCCCTATATCGCCTTTTTAGACTCTGATGACACTTGGCATCCGCAAAAGATCGAAGCTCAACTCACTTGGATGAGAGAGCATCCAGAGGCGGCCTTGACAGGCCATGCTTCAGAAATTCTCTCTAATGAAATTGTGCCAGCGGCGCAAACTTCACCGAGTACATCAGAAAGCTTTCACCCAATCACCAAAATTCAGCTCTTACTATCAAATCGCTTCCCGACACGATCCGTCATGCTAAAACGTGACCTCCCATACCGTTTCCTTGAGGGTAAGCGCGCGGCGGAGGACTTTCTCCTCTGGTGCGAAATATGCGCAGGAGGATACAAATGCTTTCTTTCCAGCCATAAGCTTTCTTACTCATTTAAAGACGACTTTGGGGCTGGCGGACTCACAGATAAACTTTGGGTCATGCAACGCGGGGAACTCGACAGTTACTCAAAGCTTTATCAAAAACGAAAAATCAACCTTATCGAACTGGCAGTATTTACAGGCATATCATTTTTGAAATATCTGAGAAGGATGACTATCGTTTTCACTAAAGGTGTGACAGGATGAAGTGAGTCTCCCCTCGATAAAATCTCACTATCTTTCACTAAAAACTCAGCGCCATAGAATACATCACGACTCAGATCTTCCTACAGGATGACCTGATTGTTGATACAGAAAATGCCGACCGACAGTGCTTAAATCTAATACAACCGAAACGCCCACAACAAATACGTCGCCTATGGCGCCCAGAAAATTATACATTACCACCGACCACCGACCACCGACCACCGCGACGTTCACAGTTAATGTTTACTCCTTGGTCACATAGGCATCGTATGTCGCGACGCAAAACATATTTAAACAATTTTTATCACTACTCCGCCCTGCCGCACCGTCTGATTTTATCGAATTATCAGAAAGCGTCTTAAGAGTTCCCCACGAATGCACAACACACAAAAATACACATGGTCAATATTGATCATGCTATTTATGATCGTCTCGATATCAGTAGCAAATCGACCACTAAGCATTGGAACAGATTCATATACATACGCAATAACCTATAAGCTGAATGCCCTCGGCTACTACAAGGCCGAGTTTGAACCTGCCTATAATTTTATTATGGACAACATTGGCGCATTCACCACAGATTATAAAATTTTCTTTTTCGCGACATCAGGCATCCTGTTATTCACCTCCATTGCAGCGCTAACAAAAGCAATCAAGGAAGAACAAAAAACAAATTCAATAGATTACTTTGTATATTTTTTTGTTCTGTCAATTCTTTTTGTTTCTCCATTCTTCTTTTCCTTGCAAGTAAACATCTTAAGGCATGGACTGGCAACACCATTCATACTCCTTGCCTACATATACCTAAACAATCGAAAGCACATAATATCATTGGCGCTATTCTTGATAGCGATTAACTTTCACTACTCATCAATAATGTATCTTGCCGTTGCGCCAATCATATTTCTATCACAAAGAAAAATAGCTTTTATATTGATCTCATTGTCAGCCCTATATCTAACAAACACAACAAGCCTCGTAATAAAACCCGTGATGTCAACGCTCGGGCTAGAGCATATATTTTTAGAAGCATCAGACTACGGCGCCCACTCAGACTATACGGCCGGCGTTAGATTTGACCTATGGGGATTCACCGCTATAATTGTAGCGATATCGTTATTGCTAAAAAAATACTGCCGCGGAGCAGGCTTGATAGCTAAAACAACAGCAACATCCTTCATACCTTTTTTGATTTTCGGTCATATGGTTTACGCCGACAGACTACTAGTAACCACATGGTTCATGATCCCACTGATACCCACCACAATAGCAATTGCCCTAATCCAAAAATACCCAAAAATCAAATCACCGTACTTAATACATATACTGCTTTTTACGTCCTTCTTTTACCTGACCACTAAGCTTGACTTTTACTCACAACTAAGCTGAAGAAGAGCTAGTATAGCCAAACTTCCTCCTTGACTCCGCCAGGAGCCGAAACCGAAACCGAAATTATCTATGCACCAAGCGTGGGCTATTTCAGCCCCTAGGCACGACTCCAGTATTGCAGCGGGTTGACCGGACACCCACCTTCGCCTAACGGGAGATGCTGTTCTATCAACTGACAATATAAGCACGACAAATCCGAAGTGTGCTTTGGTACTACCGCAGATATATGAGCAGCCCCCAGAACCCTCAAAAAGATCAGCGTAGTTGCTCTCCCTGCTTGGTGATGTATCAATCCTGATGCAGCTTCTTGGTAAACTCATATCTCCCAGCATTCAGCTGCAGCATCAGATACAGCGGAATAAATCCGCCCCCTTTCGCCCCCATAAAACAACCTGCGACCCCATGAAAAAAATATGCTTTGTCGTTGCAACTCCATTTACGGCCAACGTTTTCCTCATGGAGCATCTTGCAGCCCTTTCAGGACTATACGAAATATCCCTTGTGGCAAACTTCGATGAAAACAAAACGCATGAAATCGTCAACCCAAGAATAAAATTAATCAACGCACCAATCACAAGAAAAATATCTCTAATTTCCGACTTACACGCACTGCTGACCCTATTCAGTATTTTCAAAGCCAACAAATTTGATGCCGTCCACTCTGTAACCCCAAAAGCCGGACTACTGAGCATGGTTGCTGCTAAAATAGCTGGCGTAAGTAACCGGCACCATACTTTTACCGGGCAAGTTTGGGCAACAAAATCTGGCCTTTCAAGATTTATCCTCAAGCTCCTTGACAAAATAACCTTTACATCTTCTTCGTTTGCACTGGTAGATAGTCCATCCCAAAGGGATTTCTTGATATCTGAAAAAGTCATAAAAGCCTCTGACTCTTGCGTATTAGCCGACGGATCAATCTCTGGAGTCGACACATCCAGATTCCACCCAAACCCAGAAATGCGAAAAAAAATAAGAAACCAACATGACATCTCGGAAGATTCTTTTGTATTTCTTTACCTTGGCCGACTGAATCGCGAAAAGGGAATTCAAGAGCTAATTCAAGCGTTCAGCATGCTCAAAAGTAAAAAAAGCAAATTTTACATGATGTTGGTTGGCCCCGACGAAGAGGAAATCATCAAACGTCTCGAGCATGAGATTTCAGCAGCCACGTCATACATCGTAACTGTCGGCTACACTAAGACCCCCGAACACTATATGTCGGCAGCTGACGTTTTTTGCCTTCCAAGCCACCGAGAGGGTTTCGGCACCGTCATATTAGAAGCTGCTGCATCCGGCATCCCAGCCATTGGCTCAAATATCTATGGTGTTTCTGACGCTATAAGCGATGGAATCACGGGACTGCTACATGAAAAAAAATGCCACCTTGATCTCGCAAAAAAAATGCAACAACTTCTCGACGATAGATCGCTCACCAAAGCACTTGGAAACAACGCACTAAACCGCGCCCAAAACAAATTTTCAAGCGCGCGAGTAACAGATGCAATGGTTCGCTTTTACAAGGAAAAGATCCCCGGCGAGGCAACCCAAAAAGAAGAGTATAAAATAACCAAAAAACAACAATCCAAAGAAACCGCATGACCAGTTAAATGCGACCTAAAAATTCCAGCCGCAAAATGAACACTAAAAAATGGATTTGGAAACTCAATCTATTCAAACTAGTTATCCTGAGCACTGAGCACCTAAAGTGAACTCAATGCCTTACAACCCAGAATAACGAAAAATCAGTCGATGGTGCGCGCAAAAGTTACTTTCTCATCGGCCAACCCACCAATCGGAATGCATAAAAATACTCATTGGCCATACAGATTACAACAACAAGCCCGAACAACATCCAGCGATCACTAATTAATAAACTTTTTATTTTCGATGTAACTCTAATGCTCAAACGTATTTTCGATATTGCTGCCTCAGCCTGTGGGCTGCTACTGCTATCCCCAATCATCGCAGTCGTCGCCTGGCAGATCAGTCGCAAATTGGGTTCGCCGGTTCTGTTCCGTCAGGTGCGCCCCGGCCTCAATGGCAAACCATTTGAGATGGTCAAGTTCCGCACCATGCGCGATGCCGTGGATGCCCAAGGTAACCCGTTGCCGGACTCCGAGCGCATGACGCCGTTCGGCAGCTTCCTGCGCTCCACTAGCCTGGATGAGCTGCCGGAGCTATGGAACGTGCTCAAGGGCGACATGAGCCTGGTCGGCCCACGCCCGCTGCTGATGGAATACCTGCCGCTCTACAGCGCCGAGCAGTACCGCCGCCACGAGGTGCGCCCCGGCGTATCCGGCTGGGCACAGGTCAACGGCCGCAATGCGCTGGGCTGGGAGGAGAAGTTCAAGCTGGATGTCTGGTACGTGGACAACCAGTCGTTCTGGCTGGATCTGA
>RCUL01000905.1_pt1 | contig 12503 bp, 6 predicted proteins | sample 2167521 | NCBI WGS metagenome assembly RCUL01 (sample SAMN09932745, study PRJNA488358) | compost metagenome | feature: garden; material: soil; isolation source: compost soil in acetic acid-enriched culture | place: Germany: Experimental Botanical Garden Goettingen | collected 2016-01-27 | reverse complement strand
TGCGGCTGTCTTCGATCATGTAGCGCAGGCGGTCGAGCGGGTACTCGGGGTCGAGCGGCACGTAGGCGCCACCGGCCTTGAGGATGGCCAGCAGGCCGACGACCATTTCCAGCGAACGCTCCAGCGCCAGGCCCACGCGCACCTGCGGGCCGACACCCCGCTCGCGCAGGGCTCGGGCCAGGCGGTTAGCCTGCTGGTCGAGCTCGGCATAGCTCAGGTGCCGGCCGGCGAAGGTCAGCGCGCCGGCTTGTGGCGTACGCGCAGCCTGGGCGGCGAACAGGCCGTGAAGGGTCTGCTCAGGGGCGAGATCATGCTCACCCTGCAACTGGTCGAGCAATACCTGCTGTTCGGCCCCGGCCAGCATCGGCAGCTCGCACAGACGCTGATGCGGGTTGTCCAGCAAGCCGACCAGCAACTGTTGCCAATGCTCGGCCATGCGCGCGATCCGCGGTTCATCGAACAGGTCGCGGCTGTAGGTCAGGCAGCAACCGAGACGGCCATCTAGGTCGGTAACTTCCAGGTACAGGTCGAACTTGGTCGCACTGGCGTCGTTGAGCAGGTAGTCGACCTGCATCCCGGCCAGCTCGCGGCTTTGCTGGAAGGCCCAGCGCTGCACGTTGCACATCACCTGGAACAGCGGGTTGTAGGCGCTGCTGCGCGGTGGCTGCAAAGCTTCTACCAGTTGCTCGAATGGCAGGTCCTGGTGCGACTGGCCTTCGATGGCGGCCCGGCGCACCTGGTCGAGCAATGCGGCTGCGGTCATCTGCCCGTCCACCTCGCAGCGCAGCACCTGGGTGTTGAGGAAGGCGCCGATCAGCCCTTCGCTTTCGGGGCGGATACGGTTGGCCACCGGCGCACCGATGCGCAGGTCGCGCTGGCCGCTGTAGCGGTGCAGCAAGGCGGCCAGGGTGGCGGTCATGGTCATGAACAAGGTCAGCCCGCGCTGGCTGTTGAAGGCATGCACGCGGGCAACCAGCGCCGGGTCCAGCTCGAAGCGGTACAGCTCGCCACGGTGGCTCTGCACGGCCGGGCGTGGCCGGTCAGCCGGCAGGGCCAGAACCGGGTGCTCGTCGCCCAGGCGGGCTTTCCAGTAGGCCAGTTGGCGCGCCCCTTCGCCGCTTTCCAGCCACTGCCGCTGCCAGACGCTGTAGTCCAGGTACTGCACCGGCAACGGCGTCAGTGGCGACTCGCGCTCATCGACGAACGCTTCGTACAGCTCGCCCAGTTCGCGGGCGAAGATGTCCATGGCCCAGCCTTCGGTGACGATATGGTGCAGCGTGAGCACGAAATAGTGCTCGCGCTCCTCGGCCTTGACCAGGCAGGCACGCAGCAGCGGGCCACGCTCCAGGTCGAACGGCTGGTGCGCCTGAGCGTCGGCCAGTTGCTGCAGGCGCTGCTCGCGCAGGGCTGCTGGCAAGGTGCTGAAATCCTGCCAGTCCAGGTGTACGGCGCCTTCGCCGGCCACGCACTGGTACGGCACACCGTCAATGGCGGGGAACGTGGTGCGCAAGGTTTCATGGCGCACGATCAACGCCTGCAGTGCGCGCTCGAACGCATCCACATGCAGCGTGCCGCGCAGGCGCGCCATGCCGCCGACGTTGTAGGCCGGGCTGTCCGGCTCCATCTGCCAGAGGAACCACATGCGTTGTTGCGAATACGACAGCGGCACAGCCTGGCGGCGGTCGACGCGGGTGATCTCGCCCTGCAGGTTGCGTTCGCCGGCTTCGCGGATGCGGGCGATCTCGGCGCAGAAGGCGCCCAGCTCGCTGGCTTCGAACAGCACCTTCAAGGGCAGCTCGACATCGCAGGCCTGGCGGGTGCGCGAGACGATCTGGGTGGCCAGCAGCGAGTGCCCGCCAAGGGCGAAGAAATCGTCGTGCAAGCCGATGCGCGGCAGGTTCAGCACCTCGCACCAAATGGCCGCAACCTGCTGCTGCAACGCTGTCTGCGGCGCGACATGTTCGCGCTGCTGCCAGACCGGTGCCGGCAGCGCCTTGCGATCGACCTTGCCACTGGGCCCCAGCGGCATGTGTTCAAGCGCGATCAGTTGCGCTGGCACCATGTAGGCAGGCAAGCGTTCGGCCAGGCTGGCGAGCAATGCCTCGGCTTGCCCCGGGCCGCTGTAGTAGCCGACCAGCTGCGCGCCCACGGCGTCCTGATGGATCAGCACCAGCGCTTGCTCGACACCCGGCTGAGCAAGCAGGCAGGCTTGGACTTCTTCGGGCTCGACGCGAAAACCTCGCACTTTCACCTGTTGGTCCAGGCGGCCGAGGTATTCCAGAGCCTGGGCCTGTACCTGCCAGCGGGCACGGTCGCCACTGCGGTACAGGCGCTCGCCATTGCCATCGGCCTGCGGCACGAAGCGTTCGGCGGTCAGGCCAGGGCGACCGAGGTAGCCGCGGGCAAGCCCCGCGCCTCCCAGGTACAGCTCGCCTGGCACGCCCGGTGCGGCCAGTTGCAGTTCGCCATCGAGCACACGGCAGATCACGTTGCCCAACGGCCGGCCAATGGGCGAGCGTTCGCCGTCTTCAGCCTGGCAGTGCCAATGGGTGACGTTGATGGCGGTTTCGGTCGGACCATAGCGGTTGTGCAGTTGGACCTGCGGCAGCCGTTGCAGCACGCGGTCGCGCAAGCTCGCCGACAACGCCTCGCCACCGCAGAACAGCCGGCGCAAGCTGCTGCAGCCAGCGGCCAGCGGCTCTTGCACGAACACCTGCAGCAACGGCGGCACGAAGTGCAGCGTGGTGACCCCGTGCTGCTGCACCAGCGCGGCGATGCGCTGCGGGTCACGGTGCTCGCCGGGGCCGGCCAGCACCAGCTTGCAACCGGTGATCAGCGGCCAGAAGCACTCCCAGACCGACACGTCGAAACTGATCGGCGCCTTCTGCATCAGCACATCGCCAGCATCCAGCGCATAGGTGGCCTGCATCCACTGCAGGCGTTCGGCCAAAGCTGCATGGGTGTTGCCCACGCCTTTGGGCTGGCCGGTGGAACCGGAGGTGTAGATCACATAGGCCAGGTTGTCGCCGTGCAGGTGCAGGCCAGGCGCGTGGCTTGGCCAACTGTCCAGGTGCAGCTGATCGAGGGCAATGGCACTGACGCCATCGACTTGCGGCAGGTTGGCCAGCATGCCGCTGTTGCTCAGTAGCAGGCTGGCCTGGCAATCGCGCAGCATGTAGGCCAGGCGTTCGGCCGGGTAGTCGACATCAAGCGGCACATAGGCACCGCCCGCCTTGAGGATCGCCAGCAGACCGACCAGCAGTTGCGGCGAGCGCTCCACGGCGATGGCCACGCAGCAGTCGGGGCCGACGCCTTTGTCGCGCAGGTAATGGGCCAGGCGGTTGGCTTGTTGGTGCAGTTCGGCGTAATCCAGGCTGCCGCCGTCCCATACCAGCGCCCTGCGCTCAGGGGTCTGGCGCGCCTGTTCATTGAGTTGCTCGACCACCAGGCGCTGCGGTGCCGGCGCCGGCGCCTGGCCCCAGGCCAGCAATTGTTGGCGGCCTTGCTCATCCAGCAAAGCGACGTCGCCCAGGGCCAGTTGCGGGTCCGCGCACACTTGCTCGAGCAGCGCCAGCAGGTGCTGTGCCAGGCGGGTGACGGTATCTTCGGCAAACAGCTCGGCGGCGTAGTCGAAGGCCAGGCTCAGGCGGCCCAAGTGGTCTTCCTCGCTGTGCAGCTGCAGGTCGAACTTGGCTTCGCGGCTGTGCCACGGCAACTCTTCTGCCAGCAAGCCCGGCAGGCGGCGCAGGGCCGAGAGGTCGCGCTGCTGGTGGTTGAACATGACCTGGAACAGGCCCTGCTCACGGGCGTCGGGCAACGCTTCGAGCAGTTGCTCGAACGGCAGGTCCTGGTGGGCCTGGGCATCGAGGGTCGCCTGCCTTACCTGAGCCAGCAGCTGCGTGAACGACAGGCGGCCATCGAGCTGCGCTCGCAGCACTTGGGTGTTGATGAAGAAACCGACCATGCCCTGGGTTTCCTGGCGCGGGCGGTTGGCATTGGGTACACCGACACGGATGTCGTGCTGGCCGGTGTAGCGGTGCAGCAGGCCCTGCCAGGCTGCCAGCAGCACCATGAACAAGCTGGCCTGATGTTCGCGGGCCAGGCCTTTGAGGGCTTCGCTCAGCTTGGCCGGTACTTTGACGTTCAAGCGTGCCGCACGGTTTGCCTGCTGGCTGGAACGCGGCCGGTCCGGGTGCAGGTCGAGCACCGGCAACGCGTCGCCCAGCCGGGCTTTCCAGTATTCAAGCTGGCGCGTGCTTTCGCCTTCAGCCAGCCATTGGCGCTGCCAGTTGCCATAGTCGGCGTAACCCAGTGGTAAAGGCGCCAGCGAAGCCTCAAGGCCCTGGCAACGGGCGGCATACAGTTTGGCGAATTCGTCGAGCAGGATGTTCAGCGACCAGCCATCGGCGACGATGTGGTGCAAGGTCACCCACAGCTGATGGTCTTCGTCACCCAGCCGCACCAGGGTCACGCGCAGCAACGGGCCCTGGCCCAGGTCGAACGGTAGCTGTGCTTCGGCTTCGCGGCGCTCGGCCACGTCGGTGGCTGGCAGCCCTTGCAGGTCCAGGTGCAGCAGGGTGAACGCCTGCCGGGGCAGGATGCGCTGCAGCGCCTGGCCGTGCTCTTCGCTGAACACGGTGCGCAACGATTCGTGGCGCGCCACCAGCGCCTGGAATGCGGCATCCAGCGCAGCTTCGTCCAGCTCGCCGCGCAGGTGCAGGCCGGCAGGTATGTTGTAGGCCGCCGACTGCGGCGCCAGCTGCCACAGCAGCCAAAGGCGGTTCTGCGCCAACGACTGCGGCAGGGCCTGCCCACGGCCAAGGCGGGCAATGGTCGCCGTTTCGCCACCCCCCTGGGCGAGGATTGCCGCCACGGCGGCGCTGTACTGCGCCAGGGTCGGTGCTTCGAACAGGGTGCGCAGGCCCAGCGCGATACCCAGTTCATCGGCCAGACGCGCAGTCACCTGGGTGGCAGCGATGGAGTTGCCGCCCAGCAGCAGGAAGTGATCATCGGCGGCGACTGATTCGGCCTTGAGCACCTCGCACCAGAGGGCCGCGATACGTGCCTGCAGGCCGTCGCCGGCAGCGGCAGTTTCACCGGTTTCGACGGGCGTCGGGAAGCGTGCGTAGCAGTCCAGGCTGCCATCGTCCATGCGCAGGCGGCAGGCCGATCGCTGCAGCTTGCCGCTGGAGGTCTTGGGCAAGGCCCCCGGGTTGAGCAACAGGACCACGGCAGGCGCCTGCCGGCAGGCGTCGGCGACGACCTGGCGCAGCGTCTTGATCAGCGCCTCGGGGGTGGACGCCTTCTGCACGTTACGGCTGATTTCCACCGCTACACCGATCCCCTCTTCACCCTGGTCGTCCACGGCAAATACCGCTACACGGCCCTTGCGCAGCACATCGACTTCACGTTCCAGGGTTTTTTCCAGATCCTGCGGATAGAGGTTCTGGCCACGGACGATCAGCATGTCCTTCAGGCGCCCGGTGACGAACACTTCACCTTCACGCATGAAGCCCAGGTCACCGGTGCGCAGCCACGTCTGGCCGTCCATTTCGACAAAGGTCCGCGCACTGGCCTCAGGGTTGCGCCAGTAGCCCAAAGCGATGCTGGGGCCTGCGGCCCAGATTTCGCCAACCCGATTGTCACTCAGCACGTCCAGGCACTGCGGCTCGACGATACGTACCGCATGGCTTGGCTGCGGGCAGCCGCAGCTCATCAGTACGCTGCCCTTGCCGGCTTCTGCGCGGTTGGCGGCGAAGGCGTCGGCGTCGAGTTCCAGCGCGCCGATGCCTTGGCCACGGCGGCTGCCGCTGACGAACAAGGTGGCCTCGGCCAGGCCATAGCTGGCGAAGAAACTGCTGGGCGTGAAACCGCAGGGGGCGAACTTCTCGGCGAAGGTGTCCAGGCTGTCCTGGCGAATCGGCTCGGAGCCGGAATAGGCCACACGCCAGCGGCTCAGGTCGAGGCTGGCCAGGGCCGCCTCACTGACCCGTTCGCTGCACAGGCGGTAGGCAAAGTCCGGCCCGCCGCTGATGGTGCCGCCGTATTCGCTGATCGCCTGCAGCCAGCGCTGCGGCCGCGCGAGAAAGTAACCTGGCGACATCAGCACACACGGTACGCCACTGAAGATGGGCTGCAGCAGCCCGCCGATCAGGCCCATGTCGTGGTACAGCGGCAACCAGCTGACGATCACATCGTCGGGGTTGAGGTCGATGCCAAACCCATGGCGAATCAACTGCTCGTTGGCCACCAGGTTGCCGTGGCTGACCTGCACGCCCTTGGGCAGGGCGGTGGAGCCGGAGGTGTACTGGAGGAAGGCGATGTCGTCGCCGGCCAGCGCCGGTTCGCGCCAGTCACTGGCCAGGGCCGGGTCCAGGCCGTCCACTGTCAGCAGCTCGGGGGCGCTGTCTGCGCCGAGTGCTTGCAGGCCCTGCAGGCTGTCGTGCAGCGCTGCCACGGTCAGCAGCAGGCGGGGCTCGGCGTCGTCGATGATCGACAGCAGGCGCTCCTGGTGATGCTGGCGCGAAGACTCCGGCGGGTAGGCCGGTACGGCGATGACACCGGCATACAGGCAGCCGAAGAACGCCGCCACATAGTCCGGCCCGCTGGGGAACAGCAGCACGGCGCGGTCACCGAACGCGGCGCGGGCCTGCAAGGCTGCGGCGATGGTGCGTGCACGCATGTCCAGTTCCCGATAGCTGAGCACCGCCTGCTCGCCGGGCGCATCGGCCAAAAAGCGCAAGGCGATGCGCTCAGGGGTGTGCGCAGCACGTTGCGCCAGGGCCTGGACCAGCGAGAGCGGGAGTTCGAAGGCGTCCATCATGGGGTGTTCCTGCCAGTGTCTGGGTAAGTCGGGCCGGCTGCCGCGCGTGGTTCGGCGGGCAGCGTCCGGCGGCCGGATGTACACAGGGGAACGGATGGGCAACGCAAGAAATTACCGGGAAGTCGCAGCGACCAGGCGCACGGAAAGTGACGCGCATCACGATCGCCTGCTTAGAACTGAAACTAATAGATACTCATTAACTTTCGTATTTGACAATCATTATCATTCTGAATAGTTTGTCGCACGTCGTAGGAAGCTTCCCCAAGTGGGGTGCTCCTATTCCCCTCTGTGACAAGGTGATTTCCATGGCGGAACAACTATCCACAAGTAAGTGCGATTCACCATTACTCCAGGCATTCGTCGACAACCGCAGCATCCTGGTCAAGATCGCAGCCCGCATCACCGGCTGCCGCTCACGGGCCGAAGACGTGGTGCAGGACGCTTTCTTCCGGCTCGGCGCCGCCCCCCAGATCACCTCGTCGTTCAAGGCCCAGCTCAGCTACCTGTTCCAGATCGTGCGCAACCTGGCCATCGACCATTACCGCAAGCAGGCGATGGAGCTGAGGTACTCAGGCAGCGAAGAGGAAGGCTTGAACGTGGTCATCCAGAACGCCTCGCCCGAGGCCACGCACATCAACCTGGCGGCCCTCGAGCACATTGCCGAGGCGCTCAACGAGCTGCCCCAGCGCACCCGTTACGCTTTCGAGATGTACCGCCTGCACGGCGTGCCGCAGAAAGACATCGCCAAGGAGCTGGGCGTGTCGCCCACGCTGGTCAACTTCATGATCCGTGATGCGCTGGTTCATTGCCGCAAGACCGCCAGCCGCCAGGCCTGAAGCAGCTGCAAACTGCAAGATGAATCAGCGGCGACGCGCCCTTCTCTTGCAGCTTGCAGCTCGAAGCCCCCCTAAGCCAGCCTGCAACGATCGAAAAACCGCTCCCGCCCCAGAATCATCAACGCTGCGCGCTTGTGCGGAAAATCGAACTCCTTGTCGCAATGGAAGCACTGGTCGTGCATGTAGCCGATCATCTTGCCATTGTCGGCACGGGGCTCGGCCACCACCCGCTGGGTGCGTGGGTCATCCAGAAACAGGTAATGCACCAGCGCCGACAACCAACTGGCGACCTTGTGCGGACCGCGATGCGCCTGCTCACCCACCAGCATGTGGATGCCGCGGTCGTAGTCGTCGGCTTGATAGAACGGCGCGATGCGGTCCTCCTTGGCCCAATAAGCCTCGAAGTAGGCAAATGGCTGATCGTCGAAGCAGCCGATCAAGGTCACGGTGTGCGGGTCGGCTTCCAGCTTGGCCAGGTATTCCCTGTGCTGCTCCAACGACCCGCCCTCCTGCCAGAATTGCTCCACACGCGGATCGTTCTGCCAGCGATTGAAGCGCTCCAGGTCCTGTTCGAGCTCCAGGGTGCGCAGCGACACCCAACTCCCCAGGCGCGTATCGAAGCGTCGATAGACCTCGCCACGGGGCTTGGGTGCGCGGCGCGGGTGGCGTTTGCCATTGTTGATCTGCATCTGTTGCGGGTACGCGCCGCTGTCCGGCTGGCCGAGCCAGGGCTGTGGCAATTGCCAGAACATGGAGCGCTCGCACAGGTATACGCCTGGCTGTTGCGTGGTGAGCAGCAGGCCGCTGGCGAGGGCCTCAGGTACAGACTGCGGCAGGTGCCAGGCAAGGCGCTGGCAGGCTGGGTCACGCGACAACAACCAATAACAGGCGGCCCACAGGGCCTGCTGTGGGCGTTCGGGGCACAGGCGTTCAACATGCACCGCCAGGGTAGCGGCTGGCGCCAGGCGCACCTGGATCAGCGGGCGGCCCTCCAGGGTCAGGCTCAACCAGCAATCGCCCTCTTCAGCGCTCAGGCTGCGCCAGCGAGGCTGTGACAAGGGTTGCGAAGCGGCATCGAACGGCATGGTCAGGGCTCACAGAAAATGAAAGAAAGGCTCACTTCTGAAAACGTCACTGCAATCGGGGAATTTAGTCATGGGGGGCTTGGACGGTGATCCGGTAAGGCTGGAAGATGCGGGCAAGCTCCCCGGTATCACGCAGGTGGCGCAGCAGCGCGGCCAATTGCGCGTCGCTGATAGGCGCGCCGGGGCGCAGCAAAGCATAGTGATGGTAGACCTGGTCGATGCGCGTGGAGGCCATCAACTGGTCGTGACTGGCCGGGTTGCGCGCCAGGAAATCACTGAGGTACGAGCGCGTCACCAGGGCGATGTCGGCTCTGCCGGCCTGCACCATCAGCAGGTTGCTGTCGTGCGAATAGGTCAGCGTGGCGTTGTAGGCCTTGCGCAGGTAGTTGGGGTCCGGGTTGAAACGGGCGAATGCATAGTGGTAGCCGTTGAACAGCGCCAGCCGTTTGCCGGCGAGGTCATCGAAATAGTGCTGGTCCCGGCCATCGGCCTGTTTGGCGACGAACACCTCGGCATCTTCCAGGCCCATGTCCACCGCCTGATGCGGTATCCGTTGCCAGCCCCACTGCGGGTTTTCGAAGATGGCCATGTCGGTGCGGCCTTGCTGGAAATCGCCAAAGCGCCGCTGAATCGATGTGGGCACCAGCACGAAGCGATAATCTTGCTGCAGGCGGTTCAACGCTTCGACCAGTTGCGGCAGCAGCCCGGTGTCGGCACCCTGCTCGGGGCGAACCGTATAAGGCGGAAAATGCGCAGCGCCGACCTTTACCTCGATGGCGTCGGCAGCCCAGACCGGTGCCGCCAGCCATACCGCGGCCAGCATCAACAGGGTGGTCAAAGCCTTCAGGCCGGGCGCTGGAGTCAAGACGGACACTCATCACGGTTCATACCTGGATGCGCCTAAGCTAGGCGTTTTCCTGGCAAGGCACAACTGCTGGTTATGCCAAAGTGAGGGCATTTTGCCAGGGGATGCCGTGACGCCCGACATTGGCTACGCTGCTTTGGCATGTATGGCGAGGGAGCCTGGTATGGGCCACTGGTTGGTGATCGACCTGGAAGCGACCACCGATGACGGTGGCTGGCCGGTGACGGAGATGGAAATCATTGAAATCGGCGCCAGCCTGGTGACCCGTGAAGGCCGCGAAGTGGACCACTTCCAGCGCTTCGTGCGGCCCAGGCGGCGGCCGCAACTGACGCCGTTCTGCCGCGAACTGACGCACATCAGCCAGGCCAATGTGGATAGCGCAGCGCCATTTCCCGAGGTATGGGCGCGTTTCGAACGCTGGTTGGGGCACCATCGCGGGCAATTGCAGGCTTGGGTCAGCTGGGGTGATTACGACCGCCAGCAGTTACTGCAGGAATGGCAGCAACATGAGCTCGACAGCCTGTTGCGCGACCTGCCGCATATCAACCTCAAGCAGCGCTTCGCCAAGGCTCGTCACCTGCAGCGTCCGACGGGCCTCAACGGTGCCCTGCAACTGGCCGGTATGCATTTTTGCGGGCAACAGCACCGGGCGCTGGAGGATGCCCGCAATACCGCGCGGCTATTGCCCTTGAGCCTGCCGGGCATTTGAGCTCTGGGCCGCCTGAAAGCAGATGACGGGGCGGATGGGCTTGGGCATACTGGCCAGCCCTTTTTCATCCCCTCTTTTTCAGGAGTCGCCCCATGTTCAAGGTCAACGAGTACTTCGATGGTACCGTCAAGTCGATCGCCTTCGAAGGCACTGAAGGCCCGGCCACCGTCGGCGTCATGGCACCGGGCGAATACGAGTTCGGCACCGCCAAGCGCGAAATCATGCACGTGGTTTCCGGTGCGCTGACCGTCAAGCTGCCGGGCAGCGACAACTGGGAAACCTTCAACGCCGGCGACAAGTTCAATGTGGCCGCCGACAGCAAGTTCCAGCTGAAAGTGGCGGTGGATACTGCCTACCTGTGCGAGTATCGCGACTGATCTGTTGCTGCACACACGGTCGCTTGTAGGAGCGGCCTTGTGTCGCGAAAGGGCTGCGAAGCAGACCCAGCAATTGTTGTTGCGCTGCTGAATCCTGGGTCTGCTTCGCAGCCCTTTCCGACCGGTCCGGCGCCCCGGCAAGGCCGCTCCTACAGGTAGTCAGCCTCTGAGGAACCCCGCTACCTTCTCAGCCGCCGCCTGCAAATGCTGCTCATGGCTGAACCCCGAAGCCTTCAGCGGTTTCAGATCATGATCGCCTGCCACCAGCCAGCTCACCTCGATCGACGGTGACAGCGCATACCCCTGCACTGCGTCACGATTACCCAGCGCATCCCGCTCGCCCTGCACGATCAACGCAGGCGTCTGCAAGCCCGCCAAATGCTCGACCCGTGGTTTTTCCGGTTTGCCCACGGCATAGAACGGATAGCCCAGGCACACCAGCGCGTCAGCACCCAACTCGTCGGCCAGCACGCTGGCCATGCGCCCGCCCATTGACTTGCCGCCAATCGCCAGCTTGCCCGTGACCAAAGGTCGCACCTGCCGGTACACCTCGCGCCAGCATTCGAGCAACACCTTCTGTGGGTTGGGTGGCCGCTTGCCACCCCCTGCCCTGCGCTCGGCCATGTAGGGGAACTCGAAGCGAACCACCCCTACGCCAAGCGCCGCCAGCCTTTGCGCCATTTCATCCATGAACCCGCTGTCCATCGGCGCGCCAGCGCCATGGGCCAGGATCAGGCACGCCGCAGCACTGCCATCTTGCTGATTCTGCGCCGGATTGCAGTGCAAGCCTGGGACATTTCCGATCTTCGCCCATTGATCCCCGTCAATACCGGCACGTTGCCCATTAATCATGCTTGCCTCGCTGTAAAGCCTGCCAATAACCGTGGATGGGAACCCATACATGAACACAACCAGCAGTACCGCCTATAACTACAAGGTGGTCCGCCAATTCGCCATCATGACGGTGGTGTGGGGAATCGTCGGGATGGGGCTCGGCGTCTTCATCGCCGCCCAGCTCGCCTGGCCTTCCCTTAACTTCGACCTCCCCTGGACCAGCTTCGGCCGCCTGCGCCCACTGCATACCAATGCGGTGATCTTCGCGTTCGGCGGCTGCGCACTGTTCGCCACCTCCTATTATTCGGTGCAACGCACCTGCCAGACCACCCTCTTCGCACCAGGGCTGGCCGCGTTCACTTTCTGGGGCTGGCAACTGGTCATCCTGCTGGCGGCCATTACCTTGCCGCTGGGTTACACCAGCTCCAAGGAATACGCCGAGCTGGAATGGCCGATCGACATCCTGATCACCATCGTCTGGGTCTGCTACGCCATCGTGTTCTTCGGCACTTTGATCAAGCGCACCACCAAGCATATCTATGTCGGCAACTGGTTCTTCGGTGCCTTCATCCTGACCGTGGCCATGCTGCACATCATCAACAACCTCGAACTGCCGGTCAGCCTGACCAAGTCGTACTCGGTCTACGCCGGGGCCACCGACGCCATGGTGCAGTGGTGGTACGGCCACAACGCCGTGGGCTTCTTCCTCACCGCAGGCTTCCTGGGGATGATGTACTACTACGTGCCCAAGCAGGCCGAACGCCCGGTGTATTCCTATCGCCTGTCGATCGTGCACTTCTGGGCGCTGATCACCCTGTACATCTGGGCCGGCCCGCACCACCTGCACTACACCGCCCTGCCCGACTGGGCGCAGTCGCTGGGCATGGTGATGTCGATCATCCTGCTGGCGCCAAGCTGGGGCGGCATGATCAACGGCATGATGACCCTGTCCGGTGCCTGGCACAAACTGCGCA
>RCUL01000902.1_pt1 | contig 12528 bp, 12 predicted proteins | sample 2167521 | NCBI WGS metagenome assembly RCUL01 (sample SAMN09932745, study PRJNA488358) | compost metagenome | feature: garden; material: soil; isolation source: compost soil in acetic acid-enriched culture | place: Germany: Experimental Botanical Garden Goettingen | collected 2016-01-27 | reverse complement strand
TCACCATTCTGGCCTGTAACTTGCTTTCTATTGCCAACACAGGCTAAGACGCCGCCTCCGCCCCCCGGATGTGCGGTCATCACAGGATTGTCGTCAGGGATCCCAGCATGATAGAGACCAAGTTGAACCTAGCGCCCAGCCAGGCAATCCCTGCCGACGGCGCCCTGTCGCCCTCGCTCCTCGCCGGGGGGGAAGGAAAGGATCTGTCGCTGGCGGACGGCAAGGCCGCATTTGCCGATGCCATGGCCAGAGCCCAGCTGCTGGGACAGGAGCCATCGGCCAGTCAAGGGGGTGACGAGGCCCAGGCTGCGGCCACTTTGGATGCCAAATCTTTGGCGTCTGCCGAGGCAACTGGCGATCAGGAGCTGCCCACCAAGACGCCATCTGAGGAGACCGAGCTTCCCCCCGAGGATTTTCTGCAGCAGCTGCAGGCCTCCCTCAGGCAGGATGTCAGCCTGGTGGTGCCCCCTGCCTTGCCCCCCCAGGAGGTGACGGCGACCGTCGACGGCAATGACTTGCCGCCCGAGTCGCATCCTGTGTCACAGGCTGCGGGGCCTGTGATGGCGGGGGCGGCACCTGCCTCGCCGGTGGTCGCCGATGGGCAGGGCGCAGAGGCGTTCCCCCTTGACAATGAAGAGAACGGGCTCGCCGCTGGCAAGGTGCCCGTCGCCGCAGGCAAGGGCCAGCCCTCGGAGCCGCAGCAGAGCGAGCAGGCCACTGCCGAAAACAGCACGGCGGCGCCCAAGGCCGGTCAGCCGGCAGATGCGGTGGCGACTGAACCCTTGTCCGGCGAGGCGCGGGCGGCCCTGCTGGCCAAGGTGGTGGCCGGTGAGGCCGCCCCTGCGCCGGCGAGCCAGGGGCCTGTGGTGGGCACGAAGCCGTCCGAGCCAGTTTCCCAAGACGAACAGATCAGCGCGACCTTTGCGACCACAGCCAGGGCCTTCGACGCTGGCGTGGTCAGGGTGGAGCCCCAGGGCGGGCCCCAGGCCACACCAGAACCTGTCACTGCCGGTGGTGAGGGCGACAAGGCGAGCCCGGCAGGTGACGCCCGGGAGGCCAAGCCAAGCGCGGCCCCCAGAGCCGAGACGGCGGCCAGTGGCACCGCTCCCCAGCCCGCCCCATCCAGCCCGGCTCCCGTGCTGACGGCGCCCCAGCAGACGCTGGCGCGTCACGAGTCCCAGGGGCCGCAAGCCTCGCTGACGGCGCTCTCGGCCGGCATCCAGCAGATGGAGGCCGAACCCGCGGTGGCCGTCGGAGCCGCAGTGGAACTCAAGCCGGCGGCGCAGAAATCCAGGCTCGATGAGCTGGGCAAGCAGCTCGGGATCGAGGCCAAGGGCACAGAGCCGAGCGAGGGAAGCCAGCCGCTGCAGCATGCCCAGACCAGCGATGGCAAGCCGGCGGCCGAGGTGAGCGCGCGGCGGGAGCCCCAGAGCCTGCCGCACCTCAAGCTGGCCACCCCGGAGGCGCCAGCCCAGTTGCACCAGAAGGTAAACCTGATGCTGGCGGACAAGCTGCAGCAGGCGGAGATCCAGCTAGACCCCCTGGGCCTTGGCAAGATGAAGATCCAAATCCAGATGGATGCCTCCAGCCAGGCCAACGTCCACTTCGTGGTGCAGCATGGCCAGACCCGGGAGATGCTGGAGCAGGCCATGCCCAGGCTGCGGGACATGCTGGCGGGGCAGGGGATCCAGCTCGGTCAGACAGTGGTGCAACAACAGGCACAGCAGCAGGGGCAACAGCAGCAGGGACAGCCGCCATCGCAGGGCCAGTCTGGCTTCGGCGGTCAGGGTCAGCAAGGGGGAGGCTTTGCCGGTGGCGACCAGCCGGAGGGGGAGGGCAGGGCCCGCACCCTGAGTCTGCTGGTGGAATCGACAAACGATGCCGGAATTGATTTCTATGCTTGATGCCTGCCCGAGTAAGTTTATGATACCGAACAAGTTTGAGACTAGGGTGGACAAGGGATGGCAGACGATAACGAACTGACGCTGAAGGACCCGGCGGCGGCCAAGAAAAAGAAGCTGATCATGATAGTCGCCCTGGTCGTCATCCTCCTGGGTGGCGGCGGGGCCGGTGCCTGGTTCATGTTTGCCGGTTCGGACGAACCGGCGGCCGACACGGCCGAGACCAAGCCCGAAGCCAGTGCGCCCCAGCCCTCCCTCTATGTGGGCATGCCGCGTCCCTTCGTGTTCAATGTGGCGGGCGGGCAGCGGGATCGGCTGGTGCAGATCAAGATCCAGCTGATGGTGCGCGGGGCCGCTGACGAGACCCTGGCCAAACAGAATATTCCCCTGATCGAAGGGACCCTGCTGCGGGTCTTCAGCGCGGCCACCGCCGAGCAGCTGATGACCTTCGAGGGCAAGGAGAAGCTGCGTCAGGATTCATTGGAAGAGTGTCGCCGGGTCCTGAAGGATCTGGTCTCTTCCCCCGTAATAGAACAAGTGCTGTTTACCGGCTTTGTCATGCAATGAAAGGTGAAGCGTGAGCGATCTGTTAAGTCAGGACGAAATTGATGCCCTGCTGCACGGTGTCGATGATGTCGAAGAGGAAGAGCTAGGGGCGGCCGGGGATCCCGGTATCGCCCAGTTTGACTTCTCCTCCCAGGACCGCATCGTCCGTGGCCGCATGCCGACCCTGGAGCTGGTGAACGAGCGGTTCGCCCGTCACATGCGCATCAGCCTGTTCAACATGATGCGGCGCACCGCCGAGGTCTCCATCAACGGCGTGCAGATGCTCAAGTTCGGCGAGTACGTGCACACCCTGTTCGTGCCGACCAGCCTGAACATGGTGCGCTTCCGCCCCCTCAAGGGGACGGCGCTCATCACCATGGAGGCGCGCCTCGTCTTCATCCTGGTGGAGAACTTCTTCGGCGGCGACGGCCGCTATCACGCCAAGATAGAGGGGCGCGAGTTCACCCCCACGGAGCGGCGCATCATCCAGATGCTGCTCAAGCTGGTGTTCGAGGACTACAAGGATGCCTGGGCGCCGGTGATGGACGTGGGATTCGAATACCTCGACTCGGAGGTGAACCCGGCCATGGCGAACATCGTCAGCCCCACCGAGGTGATAGTGGTGAGCTCCTTCCACATCGAGCTGGATGGCGGCGGCGGCGACTTCCACGTGGCCATGCCCTACTCCATGCTCGAACCCATCCGCGAGCTGCTGGATGCCGGGGTGCAGAGTGACAAGGGCGACACAGACGTGCGCTGGAGCAAGGCCCTGCGCGACGAGATCATGGACGTCAAGGTGGAGCTCAAGGCCAAGCTGCTGGAGACAGAGCTGACCCTGCGCGAGCTGATGGAGCTGCAACCCGGCGACATCATCCCGGTGGAGATGCCGGAGAACCTGCTGGTCTTCGTGGAGGACCTGCCCACCTTCCACGCCAAGATGGGGCGCACCAAGGAGAACGTGGCGCTCAAGATAGTGGACAAAATCAAGCGCCCTGACGGAGTCAAGACAGAGATGCATCTGGTGACCCGGGGGGGCGTGCGCATCGATGGCGAGGCCGAGCTGGAAGAGCTCGAGCGCAGCATCGCCGATAAACAGCCCTAACAGACCCGTCGCCTGCGACCTGGGTCAAGAAGCAGCATGAGGAAGTGAAGATGAGCGGAACCGATGACGAGCAGGATCTGATGGCTGACGCCTGGGCTGCCGCGCTGGAAGAGCAGGTGACGGCCGAGGCCAAGCCCGCCCCCCTGGAAGAGCTGAAGGACGACGCCCCCATCAGCGCCGAGGAGCGGCGCAAGCTGGACACCATTCTGGACATCCCGGTGACCATCGCCATGGAAGTGGGGCGCAGCCAGATCAGCATCCGCAACCTGCTGCAGCTGAACCAGGGTTCTGTCGTGGAGCTGGATCGGGTGGCGGGCGAGCCCCTGGACGTGCTGGTCAACGGCACCCTGATCGCCCACGGCGAGGTGGTGGTGGTGAACGACAAGTTCGGCATCCGTTTGACCGATGTCATCAGCCAGATAGAACGGATCAAGAAGCTCAAATGATCCGTGCCATCGCCCTGTTGTTGTTCGCCGTCCCCGCACTGGCCAACCCGGGGGCTGGCGCCACTCCCCCCAGCATCACCTCCTGGCTGCTCTCCAGCCTGATGGTGATCGGCCTCATCCTGGTGCTGGGCTTCCTGCTCAAGAAGAGCAAGCTCACCCAGGTGATGGGGGGCGGCCAGATGAAGGTCATCGCCACCCTGCCGCTCGGGTACAAGGAGAAGCTGATGGTGGTCAAGGTGGGCGAGCAACAGCTGCTCATCGGGGTGACGCCGCAGCAGGTCAACTTCCTCTATCGCCTGGAAGAGCCCCTGGACGAGCGTCAGCCCCAGGCGTTCTCCCAGCAGCTCGGCAAATTGATGGGCAAGCATGAAAAAAGCTAACTGGATAGGGCTGCTGGCGCTGGTGTCGCTGCTGCTCTCGCCCCTGGCGCTGGCCCAGGACGGCATGTCGGCGCTGACCGTCAAGACCATGGCGGATGGCAGCCAGGAGTACAGCCTGACCCTGCAGGTGCTGGCGCTGATGACCGCGCTCTCCTTCCTGCCGGCCATTGTCATCATGATGACCTCCTTCACCCGGATCATAGTGGTGCTCGGGATCCTCAGACAGGCCATAGGCCTGCAGCAGAGCCCGTCCAACCAGGTGCTGATCGGCATCGCCCTCTTCATGTCCTTCTTCATCATGTCCCCGGTGCTGGATCGCATCAACGAGGAGGCGCTGCAGCCCTATCTGGCGGAGACCATAGGGCCCAAGGAGGCGCTGGAGAAGGCCGAGCTGCCCATCCACCAGTTCATGCTGGCCCAGACCCGGGTCAAGGATCTCAACACCTTCATGGAGATAGCGAACGTGCAGGTGGCCGAGCCGGCGGATGTGCCGCTGCGGGTGCTGATCCCGGCCTTCGTCACCAGCGAGCTCAAGACCGCCTTCCAGATAGGCTTCATGCTGTTTCTGCCCTTCCTGGTCATCGATCTGGTGGTGGCGAGCATACTGATGGCCATGGGGATGATGATGCTCTCCCCCATGCTGGTCTCCCTGCCGTTCAAGCTGATGCTGTTCGTCATGGTGGATGGCTGGAACCTGATCCTGGGCTCCCTGGCCACCAGCTTCGGGCTGGGGGCGGGGTAAGCCGGTCAATGGAAAGGAGCCGATAAGATGAGTCCGGAAACCTTTGTCGACGTATTCCGTGAAGCGCTCTGGCTGGTGACCATCATGGTGTGCGCCGTGATCCTGCCGAGCCTGATGGTGGGGCTGGTGGTCGCCATCTTCCAGGCCGCCACCTCCATCAACGAACAGACCCTGAGCTTCCTGCCCCGTCTCGTGGTCACCCTGCTGGCCCTGGGGGCCGGCGCCCACTGGGGCTTGCAGAGCCTGATGGACTTCTTCCAGCTGATGGTGAGCCAGATCCCCGAGGTGGTCGGCTGATGCCCGTGTCGGCATTAGCGACCATCAGGCTGCCGATGACCACCAGTCCCACGGCTTCGGTAGCGGCGGCATGAGCTATACCACTGCGGTGATCATGGAGTGGCTGGCGTCCGTGCTCTGGCCGCTTGCCCGGGTGAGCAGCCTGCTGATGGTGATGGCGGTGTTCGGCAGCCGGCTGGCTCCTGCCAACGTTCGCATGGGGCTGGCGCTCGCCATCACCTTCATCATCGCCCCCCTGCTGCCCCCCATGCCCAAGGTGGAGCTGTTCTCCGTCGGCAGCTTCCTGGTGCTGGGGCAGCAGCTGCTCATCGGCATAGCGCTCGGCCTCATGACCCAGTTTCTGCTGGAAAGCTTCGTGATGGCGGGCCAGATCATCGCCATGCAGACCAGCCTGGGCTTCGCCACCCTGGTGGATCCCATGAACGGCCAGTCGGCCCCCGTGGTGGGCCAGTTCTACCTGATGCTGGCGACCCTGGTGTTCCTGGCGGTGGATGGGCACCTCCTGATGATCAGGATGGTGGTGCTGAGCTTCGAGACCCTGCCGGTCTCGGACAGCGGGCTCAGCCTGCCCGCCATCCGCAGCCTGGTGAGTTTCCTCGGGGTCATGTACCAGGCCTCCCTGGTGATGGCGCTGTCGGCCATCATAGCCCTGCTGCTCATCAACTTCGCGTTCGGGGTCATGACCCGGGCGGCCCCCCAGCTCAACATCTTCAGCATCGGCTTTGCGGTCAGCATGATGTCGGGCCTGTTCATCCTCTGGCTCACCATAGGCGGCTTCATGGGGCACTTCGACTCCCTCTGGGAGCGGGTGCAGGAGACCAGCTGCGAGCTTATCCAGGTCCAGTGCCTGGGGGGGCAGAATGGCTGATACCTGGCTGAAAAGTACCGATTATCTCCCCGTCTGCTGCGCGTGGGGGTTAGCTCGCCATGGCCACTTGATGTGCCTGAGAGGCCAGCATGGCTGATACCGATCAGGAACGCACAGAACAACCCACGGGCAAACGACTGCAACAGGCCCGGGAAAAAGGGCAGATTGCACGTTCCAAGGAGCTGGGTACCGCCAGCGTCCTGCTGGCGACAGTGTTTGGCTTGCTGATGATCAAGGAGAGCCTGGCTGGCGCCATGGTCAAGGTGCTCACCATGGGCTTTACCCTGGACCGGGATCAGGCCTTCGATCCCAATGCCATGGGGGTCATGTTGCCCACCCTGCTGTGGGAGTTGCTGCAGCCCCTCGGCCTGCTGTTCCTGCTGGTGACCATAGCTGCCTTCGTGGGCAACACCCTGCTGGGTGGGATGAACTTCTCCTCCGAGGCCATGCTGCCCAAATGGAGCAAGCTGAGCCCCTTGAGTGGTTTGAAGAGGATGTTCGGGGTGCAGTCCCTGGTGGAGCTCGTCAAGTCCATCGCCAAGGTGGTGTTCATCAGCCTGTTCGCCTGGTGGATGCTGTCGAGCCAGTTCAATCACCTGCTCAATCTCTCCCTCGAGGGCTTCCCCGGCGGCATCATAGATGCCCTGGATCTGCTGCTGTGGATGCTGATCATCCTCTGCTGCGCCCTGATCCCCATAGTCGCCATAGACGTGCCCTTCCAGACCTGGAACCACAATCGCCAGCTCAAGATGACCAAGCAGGAGATCAAGGACGAGTTCAGGGACAGCGAGGGCAAGCCCGAGGTAAAGGGCAAGATCCGCCAGTTGCAGATGCAGATGGCGATGCGCCGCATGATGGGGGATGTGCCCAAGGCGGACGTCATCATCACCAACCCGACCCACTACTCCGTGGCCCTGAAGTACGACGCGGGCAAGCCAGGCGCCGCTCCCAAGGTGCTGGCCAAGGGGGTGGACGAGGTGGCGATGAAGATCAGGGAGATAGCGCGGGAATACGACATCCCGGTGATGTCCTCGCCGCCCCTGACCCGGGCCATCTACCACGCCACCGAGATTGGTCAGGAGATCCCCGAGGGGCTCTTTGCCGCCGTGGCTCAGGTGCTGGCCTATGTCTATCAGCTCAAGAAGTTCCGCCGTGGCCGTGGCCGCCGCCCGACCCCGGTTGCCAGGGATCTGCCCATTCCACCGGAATATCGCAAGTAACCCGGTGTTTTGGGAGAGGTTGGCTGTCTCCACCGCCGGGGATCTGTCCACTATGCCGCCGGACTATTGCAAGCAGCCTGTGCTCTGAGGCGTTGGCTGTCTCCGCCTATCCACCATGTTCCGCCGGAATATCCTCAGTACCCCCGCACTCCGCCCTGTTTGCCATCAAGTTACCCGAACGTGTCCTCCGACGGACTTCTGACAGCATCAAAATAAAATCCCAATAGATCAATGTGTTGAGTAATTGGCTTGATATTTGCTTTCATTCGGCATCGGCAGTTGTAAATCGAGAAGAACGATGGGATTCAAGGCTGGAGTGAGCCGTTTCAAAGAGTACAGATGGTTGCTCAGCAAGGGGATCGGGACCCCGTTGCTGGTGCTCGCCTCCCTCGGCATGGTGGTACTCCCCATACCGCCGCTGATGCTGGATATCCTGTTCTCCTTCAACATCGCCCTCTCCATCGTGGTGCTGCTGGTGGCCGTCTATACCCGTCGGCCGCTGGAGTTTGCCGCCTTCCCCACAGTCCTGCTGATAGCGACCCTGCTGCGGCTCGCCCTCAACGTCGCCTCCACCCGGGTGGTGCTGCTGGAAGGCCACAACGGCAGCGCGGCGGCGGGCCATGTGATCGAGGCCTTCGGCAACGTGGTGATCGGCGGCAACTATGCGGTGGGCATCATCGTCTTCATGATCCTGGTGATCATCAACTTCGTGGTGGTCACCAAGGGTGCGGGCCGGATCTCCGAGGTGAGCGCCCGCTTCACCCTGGATGCCATGCCCGGCAAGCAGATGGCCATAGATGCGGACCTGAACGCCGGTCTCATCAACCAGGAAGAGGCCAAGAAGCGCCGTCAGGACGTGACCCAGGAAGCCGACTTCTACGGCTCCATGGACGGTGCCTCCAAATTCGTGAAGGGGGATGCCGTCGCCGGCATCATGATCCTCTTCATCAACATCATCGGTGGCTTCATCATCGGCATGATGCAGCACCAGCTCAGCTTCGGTGAAGCGGCCGAGATCTACACCCTGCTCGCCATAGGTGACGGCCTGGTGGCCCAGATACCCTCACTGCTGCTCTCCATCGCCGCCGCCATCATAGTCACCCGTCAAAATACCGATCAGGACATGGGCACGGCCGTGCTCGGCCAGCTGTTCGAGAACCCCAAGGCGCTGGTGATCTCCGCCGGCATACTGCTGATGATGGGCAGCGTGCCCGGCATGCCGCACCTGGCCTTCCTGAGTCTGGGGGCCGTGGCGGCGGTGGGGGCCTGGTGGCTGCTGCGCCGGGAGAAACTGAACAAGGCCAGGGTGGCGAGCGGTGAACTCTTGCCGGCCCAGGGCGATGCCCCGGTGGAGCAGAAGGACCTGAGCTGGGACGACGTCATGCCGGTGGACATCATAGGCCTGGAGGTGGGCTATCAGCTCATCCCGCTGGTGGACAAGAACCAGGGGGGCGAGCTGCTCAACCGGATCAAGGGGGTGCGCAAGAAGCTCTCCCAGGAGTTCGGCTTCCTGGTGCCTGCGGTGCACATCCGCGACAACCTGGATCTCGCCCCCAATCAGTACCGCATCACCCTGATGGGGGTGAGCACCGGCGAGGCCACCGTCTATCACGACAAGGAGATGGCCATCAACCCGGGCCAGGTGTTCGGCCAGATCCAGGGCATAGCGACCCAGGACCCCGCGTTCGGACTGGAAGCTGTCTGGGTCGCCAAGGAGCAGGTCTCCCAGGCCCAGACCCTGGGTTATACAGTGGTGGACGCGGCCACCGTCGTGGCCACTCACCTGAGCCAGATCCTCTCCAACCATGCCGCCTTGCTGCTGGGTCACGACGAGGTGCAGCAACTGCTGGACATGATAGGGAAGCATCAGAGCAAGCTGGTGGAAGGGCTGGTTCCCGAGGTGATCAGCATGGGCAACCTGGTCAAGGTATTGCAAAATCTCCTCAATGAAGGCGTGCCAATTCGCGATATGCGCACTATCCTGCAGACCCTCGTGGAATATGCGCCACGCAGCCCGGACCCGGAAGTGCTGACCGCCGCCTGCCGTATCGCCCTGCGCAGGCTGATCGTGCAGGAGATTGCCGGCCCAGAGCCCGAACTGCCGGTGATCACCCTTTCACCAGAACTGGAACGTATATTGCATCAATCCCTGCAAGCAGGTGGGGGAGATGGCGCCGGTATCGAACCGGGACTGGCGGAGCGGATGCAGCGCTCCCTGGTGGAAGCCACTCAACGACAAGAACTGGAAGGCCAGCCGGCCGTGCTTCTGACATCGGGGATATTGCGCAATACCCTGGCGAAATTTGTCAAGAATGCCATTCCTGGATTACGCGTCCTGTCTTATCAGGAAGTGCCTGATGACAAGCAGATCCGCATCGTCAGTGCGGTGGGACAGGGCTAGTTAGCGGAGATGACGGGTGAAGATTAAGCGGTTTTTTGCCAAAGACATGCGAACGGCGCTGGCCGAGGTCAAGGAGACGCTCGGGCCGGATGCCGTCATCATGTCCAACAAAAAGGTCACCGGTGGGGTGGAGATAGTCGCGGCCGTCGATTATCAGTCCCAGGTGCCTGGACCTAAAGATGCGCCGGTTCGCCGTCAGTTGAACGATGAGAGCGTCAATATCTCGTCTGCGGGCAAGCAGATGACGCGCTCGGCTCCCCCCAAGGAGCAGAACGAATACTATGCCGATACCCTGGCGGCCCTGCTGGCGCGCCAGCAGAAGCTCAACCCGGCCAATCCGGCGGGCGGCAACGCCGCTCAGGGTTCATGGCCTGCGAATGGGGCGGGCAACGGCACCCCATCTCCGGCACCTTGGTCCGGGAATGGGGCCGCTGGCGGCAATCAGTCCGCGGGACTGGCGTCTGCCAACGGCGCACCCAGGACGCTGGCCGAACAGGGCCAGTGGGGCGCGGCCCCCGAGCCTGCCAAGCCGAAGGCACGTCCTGCCCCCGGCCCCCGTGCTGCCCAACCCGCCCCGCGGGATCAGGAGATGGAGGGGATGCGCAAGGAGATGGCCAGCATCCGCAAGCTGCTGGAGCACCAGATCTCCGGTCTGATGTGGCAGGAGGTGGAGCGCCGCGAGCCGATGCGGGCGCTGCTCATCAAGGAACTCAAGAAGATGGGGTTCGATGATGCCTTCGCCGATCAGCTTGCCGGACTTATCCCGGAAGACATGCCCATCCATCAGGCCATGGCCCAGCTGGCCGAGGTACTGACGGCCCAGCTCAAGATCAGCGAAGACGACATCTTGCGCCAGGGCGGTGCCGTGGCGCTGCTCGGGCCGACCGGGGTGGGCAAGACCACCACCATCGCCAAGCTGGCGGCCCGTTTTGCCATGAAGTATGGCGCCGAGCAGGTGGCCCTCATCACCACGGACAACTACAGGATCGGGGCCCACGAACAGCTGCAGACCTATGGTCGCATCATGGGTTGCCCGGTGCGTCAGGTACGGGATGCCGAGGAGCTGGCCAATGCGCTCTATCAGTTCCGTCACCGCCGGCTGGTGCTCATCGATACCGCCGGGGTAGGGCAGCGGGATATCCGTCTGACCGAGCAGCTCGACACCCTGGTCAAGAATGCCAAGGTGCGCATTCGCAGCTACCTGGTCATGTCAGCCACCTCCCAGCGCCGGGTGATGCAGGAGGCGGTGGATCACTTCCGGCGCATTCCGCTCTCCGGCTGCATCCTGACCAAGCTCGACGAGAGCCTGAATCTGGGTGAAGTGATTAACGTATGCATTCAGAACGCCCTGCCCATCAGCTACATCACCGATGGACAGCGGGTGCCGGAAGATATTCAAGTTGCCAATGCGGCGCTGCTGGTTGGCGCGGCCATGGGCTCGCTGGAGCGGGAAACAGAAGACCCTTACTTCTGGGGTTCAGGCTTTGGCGAGGCCGAAGATTCGGAGTTTTATGAGTAACATGTATATGGATCAGGCGAGTGGTCTGCGCAAAATGCGTCAAAACAATCGAGTAAAAGTGATCGCCGTGTCCGGAGGCAAGGGGGGCGTTGGCAAGACCAACGTGACCCTGAACGTGGCGGGAGCCATGGCCGCCCAGGGCAAGCGGGTGTTGGTGCTGGATGCCGACCTTGGTCTGGCCAACGTCGACGTCATGCTGGGGCTGCGGGTGCACCGCAACCTCTCCCATGTGCTGGCGGGGGAGTGCACCATAGACGACATCATAGTCGAGGGGCCCTACGGCATGATGATAGTGCCGGCCACCTCGGGCACCCAGTCCATGGTCGAGCTGTCGCCGGTGCAACATGCCGAGCTCATCCGCGCCTTCAGCGAGATGAAGACCCAGGTGGACGTGCTGCTGGTGGACACGGCGGCGGGGATCTCCGACATGGTGCTGAGCTTCACCCGTGCGGCCCAGGACATCATGGTGGTGGTGTGCGACGAGCCCACCTCCATCACGGATGCCTATGCCCTCATCAAGATCCTCTCCAAGGATCACGGGGTGTTCCGCTTCAAGGTGGTGGCCAACATGGTGCGCTCCCTGCGCGAGGGGCAGGAGCTCTTCGCCAAGCTGACCCGGGTCACCGACCGTTTCCTCGACACCTCCCTGGAGCTGGTGGCCTGCGTGCCTTACGACACCAACCTGCGGGCCGCGGTGCGCAAGCAGAAGCTGATCGTCGAGGCGTTTCCCAAGTCGCCCGCCTCCCTGGCATTCCGTGCCCTGGCGAACAAGGCGGCGAGCTGGCCCATCCCGAACCAGCCGGGGGGACACCTCGAATTTTTCCTGGAAAATTTATTGCAAAAGCCGGTCATAGCACAGGAAGACTCCCGTGAATAAAGCCCAAGCATACTTGCGTCATCAGGATTCCTACGTGCTGGTCGAGCGTCATGCTCCGCTGGTCAAGCGGATTGCCCAGCATTTATTGGCTCGCCTGCCAAGCAGTGTCTTGCTGGATGACCTGATCCAGGCAGGTATGATTGGGCTGCTCGAAGCCTCCCGCAACTTTGACGGCAGCAAGGGCGCCAGCTTTGAAACCTATGCCGGCATCCGCATCCGCGGCGCCATG
>RCUL01000901.1_pt1 | contig 12533 bp, 9 predicted proteins | sample 2167521 | NCBI WGS metagenome assembly RCUL01 (sample SAMN09932745, study PRJNA488358) | compost metagenome | feature: garden; material: soil; isolation source: compost soil in acetic acid-enriched culture | place: Germany: Experimental Botanical Garden Goettingen | collected 2016-01-27 | reverse complement strand
ACTTCAAGAAATTCAACGACACCCACGGCCACGATGTCGGCGACCAGGTGCTGCGGTTGGTCGCCAGCCGCTTGTCCAAGGTCACCGGCGGTGGCCGCGCCTACCGTTATGGCGGGGAGGAGTTTGCCCTGGTCTTCGCCGGCAAGACCGCCGAGGAATGCGTGCCGCATGTGGAAGCCGTGCGCGAGATGATCGCCAACTACACGATGCAACTGCGTGACCAGAACAACCGGCCACAGGACGATTCCGCCGGGCGCCAGCGCCGCAGCGGCAGTGGTGCTGGCACGGTATCGGTGACCATCAGTATCGGCGTCGCTGAACGCCTTATCGAACACCGCAACCCCGAAGAAGTGCTCAAGTCAGCCGACCAGGCGCTTTACAGCGCCAAAGGTGCCGGCCGTAACTGTGTCATGGTTTACGGCCAACAATCACGGCGCGGAGCCGTTCGCACTGCGTGACCATAATTGACTATATGGTCGCGTGATGACCCTATGTCTCGCAAAAGTTGTTCGGTTACACTGGATTCAACCCCGTGCTGCGGTCCTTCGAGACCGCCCCGACCCCACCAGCGAGAGGTTGTCATGGCTGAATATAAAGCGCCGCTGCGCGACATGCGCTTCGTTCTGAATGAAGTCTTCAACGTGGCAGAGCTGTGGGCGCAATTGCCTGAGCTGGCCGAAACGGTCGATGCGCAAACCGCACTTGCCGTGCTGGAAGAAGCAGGCAAGGTCACAAGCAAGTCCATCGCCCCGCTCAGCCGAGCGGCTGACGAAGAGGGCTGTCACTGGGAAGACGGTGCGGTAAGCACCCCGGCTGGCTTCATCGAGGCCTACAACACTTACGCCGAGGGCGGCTGGGTGGGTGTGGGCGGCGATCCCCAGTACGGTGGCATGGGCATGCCCAAGGCGATTTCGGCCCAGGTTGAAGAAATGGTCAACGCGTCGAGCCTGGCGTTCGGCCTGTACCCGATGCTGACTGCGGGTGCCTGCCTGTCGATCAACGCCCACGCCAGCGAAGCGCTCAGGGAAAAGTACCTGCCGAACATGTATTCCGGCGTGTGGGCAGGTTCCATGTGCCTGACCGAGCCGCATGCCGGTACCGACCTTGGCATCATCCGTACCAAGGCCGAGCCCCAGGCCGATGGCAGCTACAAGGTCAGCGGCACCAAGATTTTCATCACTGGCGGCGAACACGACCTGACCGAAAACATCATCCACCTGGTGCTGGCCAAGCTGCCTGACGCACCGGCCGGGCCAAAGGGCATCTCGCTGTTCCTGGTGCCCAAGTTCCTGGTCAACGATGACGGCAGCCTTGGGGCACGTAACCCGGCTACCTGTGGCTCGATCGAGCACAAAATGGGTATCCAGGCTTCGGCAACGTGTGTGATGAACTTCGATGAAGCTGTAGGTTACATCGTTGGCGAGCCGAACAAGGGCCTGGCGGCGATGTTCACCATGATGAACTACGAGCGCCTGGGCGTGGGCATTCAGGGGTTGGCCACGGCCGAACGCTCCTACCAGAATGCCGTCGAGTATGCCCGCGACCGTTTGCAGAGCCGTGCGCCCACCGGCCCGCAGGCCAAGGAAAAGGCGGCCGACCCGATCATCGTCCACCCGGATGTGCGCCGCATGCTGCTGACCATGAAAGCGCTGATCGAAGGTGGCCGCGCCTTCTCCACGTACGTGGCAATGCAGCTGGACAGCGCCAAGTACAGCGAAGAGCCGGGTACGCGCAAACGCAGTGAAGAGCTGGTGGCGCTGTTGACGCCGGTAGCCAAGGCGTTCCTCACCGACCTGGGCCTGGAGTGTGCGGTGCATGGCCAGCAGGTGTTCGGTGGCCATGGCTACATTCGCGAGTGGGGCCAGGAGCAACTGGTACGCGATGTGCGCATTACCCAGATCTATGAAGGCACCAACGGTATTCAGGCCCTGGACCTGATGGGCCGCAAGGTGGTGGCCAGTGGTGGTGCCTACTACAAGCTGTTCTCTGAGGAGATTCGCCAGTTCATTGCCAGCGCGGGTGGCGACCTGGATGAGTTCGCCAAACCGCTGGGTGCCTACCTCGATCAACTCGACGGCCTTACCGAGTGGGTACTGGAGCAGGCCAAGGGCAACCCGAATGAGATTGGTGCTGCGTCGGTCGAGTACCTGCATGCCTTTGGCTATGTCGCCTATGCCTACATGTGGGCGTTGATGGCGCGGGCGGCCAAGGCGGGCGAGGGCGATGAGGCGTTCTACTCGGCCAAGCTGGGGACGGCGCGGTTCTACTTCGCCAGGCTGCTGCCGCGGGTGGATTCGCTGGTGGCTTCGGTCAAGGCGGGGAGCGAGTCGTTGTACTTGCTGGATGCCGAGCAGTTCTGACGACTGGGATATACGCCCGACGTTTGTTGATGAACGTTGTTTGTAAGCATTTTCCTACATCACGCGGTGACTTTTCGCCACTGGTGTCAGATTGGATCCACGGCTAATCTTGCTACATGGACGTTGCGCAGGAAGCGCAAAGGACAGAACAGGGACAAACGAAGGATTTCCTGCCAGGACGGTGGGGCGATAGGGATGTCACAGGGAAAAAGTCTGGGAAAACCCCGCTTCGGCGGGGTTTTCTTTGCGCGCGTGTATTTCAGCCAAGCACATCCAGGGGTGAAGCCCCCAGTTGCCGTGTGTCGGCTTCTTCCTCGAGCAGCGTGCGCAGCAACTCGACCGATGCCTGCTGGCGCTGGGCATCGCGAAATACCAGGCCAACCTTCAACGGCACCCGCGGCTCGCTCAATGGTTTCCACAGCAACCCTTGGTCATCGTCGGCAGCCTCCTTGGCGCGGCCAGGCAGGATAGTGGCCAGTGCGGTGTGGGCCAGGCTGTCGAGAATGCCGCCCATGTTGTTCATCTCCGCCTGAACCTGCGGCCTGCGCCCCAGGCTGGCCAACTGTTGCTTCCAGATCTGGCGGATCTGGAACTCCTCGCCAAGCATCAGCATCGGCAGTTCTGCAGCTTGTCTGATAGAGACTTTCTTGAAGTCCTTCAACGGATGGGTATCAGGGATCACCAGCTGCAGTTCATCTTCGTACAGTAGCAAGCCGTGTAGCCCAGGTTGGCGTGGCGGCAGGTAGCTGATACCGATATCCAGGTTGCCGTTGAGCAGGCGTCGTTCGATTTCCAGCCCCGACAGCTCATAGATCTGGACCACAAGATGCGGTTGGGCCTTGCGCAACCGCTCAAGCAACTGCGGCACCAGGCTCGGCCGAACCGTCTGTAGTACGCCGATGGCCAGCGTGCGCAAGGACTGGCCCTTGAAGTTGCGCATCGCTTCGTGGGCGCGCTGCAGCCCATCGAGCAGAGGCAGGGCGTGGTTGTACAGGGTGTGGGCCGCCAAGGTCGGCAGCAGGCGCTTGTTGCTGCGCTCGAACAGGCTCAGGTCAAGGCTGTGCTCAAGCTGGCGGATCTGCTGCGAGAGGGCCGGCTGAGACAGTGACAGGCGTTCAGCAGCGCGGCCGACATGGCCTTCTTCATACACCGCGACGAAATAACGCAGTTGGCGAAAATCCATAAGTATTACTTATCGAAAAAGCTGAAAAAACGGAATGGCCGCAAGCGCCGCCGAGGCCTAGTCTATCGCCGTATTCCAGCGGGTTACAGCGATCAATTCGCGCATTGTTACCCCGTTTGAGAAACACTTTTGATAGGAAAGGCAGAATTATCAAGCGCCGGCGCCAAGACCGGACGTTGCCCTTTGCCGTGACTGGCCGGAGCCCCCGATGAACCTGTTCAACCTGCGCCGATCGGCCCCCGCCGCGGCTGTCGTGCCCAAGCGTGCGCCGGTAAGCGTGCCAGACGCATCGGCGTTGTCCCGCGAGCGCCTGATGCCCGGCGCCGAACGTGCGCCACAAGTGTTCGTGCGTGGCCAAGGCTCCTGGTTGTGGGACAACCAAGGGCATGCTTACCTGGATTTTACCCAGGGCGGCGCGGTAAACAGCCTGGGCCACAGCCCCAGCGTGTTGGTCAAGGCGCTGGGCAATCAGGCCCAGGCGTTGATCAACCCAGGGGCCGGTTTCCATAGCCGTGGTTTGCTGACGCTGGCCAACCGCTTGTGCCAGAGCACCGGTAGCGATCAGGCGTACCTGCTCAACAGTGGCGCCGAGGCCTGCGAGGGGGCGATCAAGCTGGCGCGCAAGTGGGGCCAGCTGCACCGCAACGGCGCCTATCACATCATCACTGCCAGCCAGGGCTGCCATGGCCGCAGCCTGGGGGCCCTGTCGGCATCCGATCCGCTGCCGTGCAACCGCTGTGAACCCGGCCTGCCGGGTTTCAGCAAAGTGCCATTCAATGACTTGGCGGCGCTGCATGCAGAAGTCGACTCGCGAACTGTGGCAATCATGCTCGAGCCGGTCCAGGGCGAGGCAGGCGTGATTCCCGCGACAAGGGAATACCTCAAAGGCGTCGAGCGGTTGTGCCGTGAGCTGGGCATCCTGCTGATCCTTGACGAGGTGCAGACCGGCATTGGCCGCTGCGGAGCATTGCTGGCCGAGGAAACCTACGGGGTGCGCGCTGACATCATTACCTTGGGCAAAGGCCTGGGAGCCGGCGTGCCGCTGGCGGCCTTGCTTGCTCGTGGTACCGCTTGCTGCGCGGCCCCCGGCGAGCTGGAGGGCAGCCACCATGGTAATGCGCTGATGTGCGCTGCAGGCCTTGCGGTACTGGATACCGTACTGGAGCCGGGCTTTTTCGAGCATGTCCAGGACAGTGGCCGCCATCTGCGCGATGGCCTGAGCCGCCTGGCCGGCCGCTATGGCCAAGGCGAAGTACGCGGCCAAGGGCTTCTCTGGGCGCTTCAGCTACAGGAACACCTGGCCAAGGACCTGGTGCAGGCGGCCTTGCACGAGGGCCTGCTTTTGAATGCCCCGCAGGCCGATGTGGTGCGTTTTACACCGGCGTTGACGGTGAGCAAAGGCAACATCGATGAAATGCTCCTGCGCCTGGCCCGGGCCTTCGCCCGCCTGCACGCGCAGCAGCATGCCCGCCGTGAAGTTTCGGCCTGATACGAATTCTACGAACCGTCTGGCGTTTCTGCGCATCGCCCCTGGCCTGATTCATTTGGCCCGGGGCGTTTTTTTTGTGGGGGGCAGGCCCTTGGCAAGGTGCCTGAGCGCTGCAAAAAAACCACGGCATGCACCGGTGGAACCTCTGCGATGCCCAGCTAGTCTCTGTTTAGACCCATTGAGGAGAAACTTGCATGGACATCATTCGCATCATCATCGCCATCATCCTGCCGCCGCTGGGTGTGTTTCTGCAGGTCGGGTTCGGCGGGGCGTTCTGGCTGAATATCCTGCTGACCTTGCTGGGGTACATTCCGGGTATCGTGCATGCGGTGTACATCATCGCCAAGCGCTGAATCTGCCGGGGCCGCAGGGCGGCCCCAGGTTTCACTGGGCCAGCACCCGACAATAGAACTTCCATTCCTCCTCGAGGGCATGTGCAAGGTTTTCGGCCTTTCGAAAGCCATGCCGTTCGCCCGCGTAGAAGTGCCCCTCGGCCTCGATGCCATTGGCCTTCAACGCCTCAAGCATCGAGCGCGTCTGCTCCGGCACCACCACAGCATCCAGTTCACCCTGAAAGAAAATCACCGGTACATTGATCTGCTCGGCATGCAACAGTGGGGTGCGTTGGCGATAGCGCTCGGCATCCTGTTGCGGGTCACCGATCAGCCAGTCGAGGTAATCGCCTTCGAACTTGTGCGTGGCGCGGCCCAGCGCAACCGGGTCACTTACCCCGTAGAGGCTGGCACCGGCACGGAATACGTCATGGAACGCCAGGGCGCACAGGGTGGTATAACCGCCGGCACTGCCACCACGTATGAAGGCTTTGCGGTGGTCGATCAAACCGCGTTCGGCCAGGTGTTCGACTGCCGCGCAGGCATCCTGTACATCGCTCTGGCCCCAGCGCAAGTGCAGGGCCTGGCGATATTCGCGACCATAACCAGTACTGCCCCGATAGTTCAGGTCGGCAACGGCGAAGCCACGCTGGGTCCAGTACTGAACCCGTGGGTCCAGCACCGGATAGCAGGCTGAGGTTGGCCCACCATGGATGAACACCACCAGCGGGGAAGGCCCTTTGGCGCCGGCTGCCGGGTAAAAGAAACCATGGGAAACCTCGCCGCCACTGTCGTAGAGGATGGATTGCGGCTGGCTGATGCAATCGGCTGGCAGTAACTCGGCGCCGCCTGCCAGAACCCGTACTTCGTGGCTTGCCCGGTCAATGGCAATGACGGCTGGCGGGCTGATCGGCGAGGCAGCGATTGCGTAGAGATGCCCGGCGTCGATGGCCAGGCTACGAAAACGGCTATAGGCACTGGCGAAACGCTCCATCTGGCCGTCGACGGTGCGTAGCCCGAGTTGCCCAACGCCACCTTCGAACCAGCTGGCCAGGTAGCTTTGTGGTCCGATTGCCAGCCAGGTGCTGTTGCCCAGTTGCCAGGGTGCGGCAGCGTGGTCTGCAGGCTCGGCGGGCAAGGCTTGCCATAGCCCGCCCAACTCGCCCCAGGGCTGCCAGAAACCATTACGGTCGGACAGGCAGTACAAGCGCCCTTGCGCGTCGAAGCGAGGTTGCTGGAGGGACTCGTCATTCGCCGCGATGCAGCGCGCCGCGCCCCAGCTACCGTCACTTTGCCGTTCGCGACACATCAGCCGTGTGACTGTCCATGGCTGCGCCGGCCGGTCCCATTCGATCCAGGCCAGGCGTGTGCCATCGGCGCTGATCGTGGGGGATGCATAGAAATCAGCGCCTGCGCCGAGCTCTTCAACGGCGGTCTCACCCAATGCCACCAGGCGATGTTCCACACTCTCGCCATGGCACTCCTCGACCGCCAGCACTTGGCCGTCGTGCCATTGCAGGTCGCCGTAACGGCATTGGGCATTCTGGGTCAACGCATGCGGTGGCGCGCCATCAAGTCCCTGGTGATAGATCTGCTGGTCCTTCTCGTTGACGAACACCACTGCGTCATCGCTCAGGCAGAAACTGCCTCCACCGTATTCATAGACCCGGCTGCGCACGCTGAAGCCGTCAGGCGTGAGGCAGCGTGCCTGCTGGTCACGCCAGCACCAGATGCGGCAAGCACCGTCGGCCGGGCGAAATTCATTCCAGAACAGGCCTTGGGGGCTGGCTTTGAGTTCGGCGAAATCGGTGCCGGCGGCGACAGCCTGCGCGGCACTGAATTCACCCGCGGGCAATGACACGTGAGTTGCGCTCATTACGGAAGGTCATCTGTTCAATGGCGAGGTCGGCTGTTTCTGCCTCCTCGCGGGCCTTGAGGATGATGCCGTGGTCGCTCGACTTGGCGCACACCGGGTCGGCGTTGCTGGCATCGCCGGTGAGCATGAAGGCCTGGCAGCGGCAGCCGCCGAAGTCCTTTTCTTTCTCGTCGCACGAGCGGCAGGGCTCGGGCATCCAGTCATAACCACGGAAACGGTTGAAGCCGAACGAGTCGTACCAGATGTGCTTGAGGTCGTGATCGCGGACATTCGGGAACTGCACCGGCAGCTGGCGTGCGCCATGGCAAGGCAGGGCAGTGCCGTCCGGCGTGATGGTCAAAAACAGGCTGCCCCAGCCATTCATGCAGGCCTTGGGGCGCTCCTCGTAGTAGTCCGGGGTGACGAAGATCAGCTTGCACGGGTTGCCTGCGGCCTTGAGCTTTGCACGGTACTCGTTGGTGATGCGTTCAGCGCGCTCAAGCTGCTCACGGGTCGGCAGCAGGCCCAGGCGGTTGAGGTGCGCCCAGCCATAGAACTGGCAGGTTGCAAGTTCGACGAAGTCGGCTTCCAGCGCTACGCACAGCTCGATGATGCGGTCGATCTTGTCGATGTTGTGCCGGTGGGTGACGAAGTTGAGCACCATCGGATAGCCATGGGCTTTCACTGCCCGGGCCATCTCCAGCTTCTGTGCGAAGGCCTTTTTCGACCCCGCCAGCAGGTTGTTCACCTGCTCGTCGCTGGCCTGGAAACTGATCTGGATGTGGTCCAGGCCGGCGTCCTTGAAGTTGGCGATACGTGCCTCGGTCAGGCCGATGCCGGAGGTGATCAGGTTGGTGTAGTAACCCAACCGGCGCGCTTCGCCGATCAGCTCGGCGAGGTCCTGGCGCACCAGCGGCTCACCGCCGGAAAAGCCGATCTGCGCGGCACCCATTTCACGGGCCTCGGCCATCACCTTGAACCACTGCGCGGTCGACAGCTCCTTGCCCTGTTCGGCGAAGTCGAGGGGGTTGGAGCAGTACGGGCACTGCAGCGGGCAGCGATAGGTCAGTTCGGCCAGCAGCCACAGCGGCAGGCCGACCGGTACCTCAGGCGAGTGTGATCCAGTGTTCGCCACGGGCCACCTCCATGAATTGCTCGATGTCATCAGCGACTTCGGGCACACCAGGGAATTGCTGTTCGAGCTCGGTGATGATCGCGTTCACATCACGTTTGCCGTCGATCAGGCCGCCTATGAGGGAGGCGCTGTCGTTGAGCTTGATCATGCCCTCAGGGTAGAGCAGCACGTGGCCTTTCTGCGCCGGTTCGTACTGGAACCGGTAACCGGGGCGCCAGTTCGGCACTTGCTTGCGGTCGAAACTCATAGGGCAATCCCCTTGTGCCATACCCGTTGCTGGGTGACGGTGTGATACGGCGGGCGGTGCAGCTCGTAGGCCATGCTCATGGCGTCGAGCATGCTCCAGAGGATATCCAGCTTGAACTGCAGGATTTCCAGCATACGCTCCTGGCCCGCCCGGGTGGTGTAGTGCTGCAAGGTGATCGTCAGGCCGTGCTCGACATCGCGCCGGGCCTGGCCCAGGCGGGTGCGGAAGTACTCGTAGCCGGCCGGGTCGATCCACGGGTAGTGTTGCGGCCAGCTGTCCAGGCGCGACTGGTGGATCTGTGGGGCGAACAGTTCGGTCAGCGAGCTGCTGGCCGCTTCCTGCCAGCTGGCACGGCGGGCGAAGTTCACGTAGGCATCGACGGCGAAGCGCACACCTGGCAGCACCAGCTCTTGGGAACGCAGCTGGTCCGGGTCGAGCCCCACGGCCTGGCCCAGGCGCAGCCAGGCTTCGATACCACCGTCTTCGCCCGGGGCTCCGTCGTGGTCGAGCAGGCGCTGGATCCACTCGCGGCGCACTTCGCGGTCCGGGCAGTTGGCCAGGATCGCGGCATCCTTCATCGGGATGTTCACCTGGTAGTAGAAGCGGTTGGCTACCCAGCCCTGGATCTGTTCGCGGGTAGCGCGCCCTTCGTACATCGCCACGTGATAGGGGTGATGAATGTGGTAGTAGGCGCCCTTGGCGCGCAGGGCCTGCTCGAATTCGGCAGGCGACAGTGGCAGTGCCTCGCTCATCGGGCCTCCTTACAACTCGATGCTCATGCCGTCGAAGGCGACTTCCACACCGCGGCGCTGGACCTCGGCGCGTTCGGGGGAGTCTTCGTCCAGAATCGGGTTGGTGTTGTTGATGTGGATAAGTACCTTGCGCTGGCGTGGGAAACCGTCCAGCACCTCGAGCATGCCGCCGGGGCCGTTCTGCGCCAGGTGACCCATTTCGCGGCCAGTGCGGGTGCCGACGCCGCGGCGCTGCATTTCATCATCCTCCCACAGCGTGCCGTCGACCAGCAGGCAGTCAGCGCCGTGCATCATTGCCAGCAGCTTGTCGTCGACCTGGCCCAGGCCGGGCGCGTAGAACAGCTTGCCGCCGGTGCGGGTGTCTTCCACCAGCAGCCCCAGGTTGTCGCCCGGATGTGGGTCGAAGCGGTGCGGGGAGTAAGGCGGTGCGGCGCTGCGCAGCGGGAACGGAGTGAACCTGAGGTTGGGGCAGGCCGGGATGACAAAGCTGCCCTCGAGCTCGATGCGGTTCCACTGCAGGCCACCGTTCCAGTGGCTGAGCATGTTGAACAGCGGGAAGCCGGTGGTCAGGTCCTGATGGACCATGTCGGTGCACCAGACCTGATGCGGGCAGCCTTCGCGCAGGCTGAGCAGGCCGGTGGTGTGGTCGATCTGGCTGTCGAGCAGGACGATGGCATTGATGCCGGTGTCGCGCAGGGCACGGGCCGGCTGCATTGGCGCGAAGGCCTGCAGTTGGGCACGGATGTCGGGTGAGGCGTTGCACAGGATCCAGTGCACACCGTCGTCGGACAGGGCAATCGACGACTGGGTGCGTGCCGTGGCGCGCAGGCTGCCATCGCGATAGCCCTTGCAGTTGGCGCAGTTGCAGTTCCACTGCGGGAAGCCACCGCCGGCGGCGGAACCGAGAATCTGGATGTACATGGTTGCTCTCTATCCGAACTGTCCGAAGAACCGTAGCCGAAAAAACGACAACGCCCCGGCTGGCCGAGGCGTTGAAACGCAGGCAGTGCTTAGCGGCTTGCGAAGTACATGGTCACTTCGAAGCCGATACGCAGGTCAGTGTATGCAGGTTTGGTCCACATGGTTTTTGCTCCTTCCGGGTTAGGGTAGAGGGTTCAGCTATTTGTTTGGCGTCGCCTCGCGCCGAAGGTTCCGGCGGCTGAGATAGCGTTATCTTACAAGAAAATCTTGTACCGAAAGGTTAATTCTTCGAAAAGCGCCCTTGCGGTATACGTAACAATTGACCCCGGATCAGTGCCAGGCCCCCGCTGGCGCAGGCCCATTGGCCAGGCAGAGCAAGGGTGAATCGGCTGCGAGCAAGCGGCCCAGCAAATCGTCCAGATGCGCCTGTTGCGTCTTCAGGATAGCCACGCGTAACGCGGGCAGATCGTCGGGTAGTGTAGCCAAGTGTGTCTGCCATGCCCAATCGGCAAGCTCCGCGTTGGCCATGGCTGGCTCGTCGAACTGCGCCGCCAACCTTTGCCGTGCAGCAGCGTCGAGACATACACCTTGGCGCAGGAGGGTGAGCAGGTGACCGAGGATCTCGGCGTGGGTGGCACGGGGCGATTGCACGCCGAACAGCAGCCCGCCGATGCCCTCGACCTGACGAAAGGTACTGAACACGGCGTAACCCAGCTGCAATTCCACCCGTAGCCTTTGGTACACGGGCCCTTGCAGCAACTGGGCGAGAAGCCGGCCGCAGGCTTGCTGATGGTCAGGCACGGGGCAAAAAAGCAACAGTGCGGGTTCGCTGCCCGGCACCTTGGCGTGATGCCAGCGGCGGCCGTGCCAGTCGGGCGGAGGTACCGGCATGCCAAACTGCCCGGGGCAGCCTTGCAATGCTGCGCTCAGGGCCTGCAGGGCGGTTGCGTCGAACCCCACAGCCAGGCCATGCCATCGGCTGTGCTGCCATGCATCGTCGAGTGCCTGTTGATTGAGCGCGCGGGTTGCTTCGGGCGTTGGTGCTGCGCCGGTGAGTGCATCTGGCAGTTGGTTGAGCAGGGCCCTGATCGGGATCAGCAAGGGGGGCTGTTGTGTCGCAGGCTCCCAGTCAGCGGGCGAACGCAAGCACGCCATCGCGAGTTCGACGGCCCTCGTGACCGCTGCGGGCAGGCCAGTGCAACGCAGCTGCCAATTTTCGCCTGCGGCACTGAACTGCAGTTGCAACGCGGCACGCTCGCACCGCGCCTGTAGCGGCTGCAGGGCGCGTTCGAGCACGGCGTGCAAGCCCTGGCGCAGGGCCGAAGGCACTTGCCAGCGCAGGTGAAATGCCCCGTATTGGCGTGCCGCCGGCAGTTGCTCACTGACCGTCAGCGCTGCAGGCAATTGAGGCGCCTGCGTGGGGGGCAAGCCGGTAAACAGCAAAGGCTCGGGTGCTGGCAGCTGCCATTGCCCATGCTTGCGCGATGGCAGGCCTTCGAGCAGTGCCTGAAGTGCGCAGAGTGCTTGTGCATCAAGTGCCGCCAATGGCTGGCCTGCGCTGTCACGGCGGGCCAACTCGAGGGGGCTGGCGTTGCGTTCGCGGCTCTGTTGCAGAAGGCCGAATTCGGCGTTCAGGTGCGCCGGGCCGGATTGCCGGATAAAGCCGAACCATCCGTGCAGCAGGGCGTGTACTTCCTCTGCACAGGCGTCTGCGCTGAGTTCGAGCTCGATGTGCCAGAGCATCTGCCCGGCGAAGGCGTACAGCATTTCTGCCTTGAAAGTTTGCAGCCAGCTGCGCTGGCGCAGTGCATCCAGCCAGGTGCCCGGCCTGCTGTCGCTCAAACCGGCAATCAGCAACTCCAATGCTCGTTCGCCACCAGGGGGCAGGTTTTCATGGGTGAATACCAGGGCTGTGTTCGTGTTCGACAGGGCAGGTGGCGGTGTTTGTGGCGTGCGTTCGCCGAAGGCAAACAAACCAGCGTAGTGCCTGCCAAGCTGTTCGAGCTCATCCAGCGGTTGCGGCCCACACAGGCTCAAGGTGATCTGGCCACCGTGGTAGTAGCGTTGATGGAAATCTGTGAGGGCCCGCTGAAAGGCAGGATCCTGCAACGCCAGGGTATACCGGTTGCCTGCATGAAAACCGCCTAGCGGATGGCCAGCCGACACTGATTGCAGCAGGGCAAAATCCTTCTGGGCCTTAGGGTTGCGCGACCAGGCGATGAATTCGGCATGGATCACTTCACGCTCGCGGCGCTGGCG
>RCUL01000899.1_pt1 | contig 12575 bp, 12 predicted proteins | sample 2167521 | NCBI WGS metagenome assembly RCUL01 (sample SAMN09932745, study PRJNA488358) | compost metagenome | feature: garden; material: soil; isolation source: compost soil in acetic acid-enriched culture | place: Germany: Experimental Botanical Garden Goettingen | collected 2016-01-27 | reverse complement strand
CGCAGGATCTTGTTGGTGGTGCGCGGGTAGACGTAGTCGGTGCCCAGCAGGAAGAAGCGCTTGGCGCTGCCGCCGTCCTCGCTCATCAGGTATTCCACGGCCGGGATCGCTTGCTGGTTCGGCGCGGCGCCTGTGTAGAACACGTTCGGCGACATCTCTTCGCCCTCATACTGCACCGGGTAGAACAGCAGGCCGTTGAGCTCTTCGAACACCGGCAGTACCGACTTGCGCGACACCGAGGTCCAGCAGCCGAACACCACCGCGACCTTGTCCTGGGTCAGCAGCTGGCGGCCCTTCTCGGCGAACAGCGGCCAGTTCGATGCGGGGTCGACCACCACCGGCTCCAGCAGCTTGCCGTTGACCCCGCCCTTGGCATTGATCTGTTCGATGGTCATCAGGGCCATGTCCTTGAGCGAGGTCTCGGAAATCGCCATGGTCCCCGACAGCGAATGCAGGATGCCGACCTTGATGGTCTCGGCGGCCTGGATGCTCCAGCTCAGGCCCATCGCCGCGATGGACGCGCTGAGGGTAAAGGCCTTGATCAGACTGCGACGCTTCATAGTGCTCTCTCCATGGAATCGGATGTTCTGTTGGGCAGATGGCGACTTCGCCAAGAGCGTTAGCAAGGGCTGTGCCGAGTGGTGCGAGGCGCTCTGGGGCGCGGTTTGCACGATGAATCGCGGCTGCTGGCAAGCAGGCTTGCACCGTGATGGCGCTGTGGCCGGTGCGCGGCAAACGGGTCTGCACAGCTTTGGTTCGTGCAGGTATCATCGCCGCCTTCGAAAGCAGTTCAGGGACGACGACAGTGAGCAAGCTCGCGTGTGCAGGGATGATGATGGCCGGCGTGTGGGCCGCAATGGGGCAGGTGCAGGCCAGCGAGCCGTCCTCGCTGTATTTTCGTTGCACCATGACCGCTGCCCAGTACGCCGAGGTCAAGGCCGCGCCGCCGGGTGGTGCGCCAGCCTTCGACGATTGGCAGCAATGGTTCGACAGCCAGGGGATGTATGGCCCGGGCAAGGTCAGGAGTGAAGACCTGCGGCCGCTGGTAGCGCGAAACCTGAGCGAGCTGGTCGGTGTCAGTGGCTGGGGCACGTACTCCGAGTACGACGAGAAGGCGGGCGCCTGGCGCTTCGCCCTGTTGCAGTTCAGCGAGAACTACGGCGAGATGATCTCGCTACTGGCGCCACTGCGCAGCGTCGCGCCGTACTGCGCCGCCGACTCCGACAGCTTCATGCTGGTCTATTCGTACATCTGGGGCGACGGCGATAACGCCTACCTGACCCTCAACGGCCGCAGCCAGTTCGCCAAGGCACCGACGCCGGCCCAGCGCGAGGAGGCCGACGCGGTGCTGGCCGAACTGCTCAAGGCCAGCGAGGGTTGATCAGCCCTGGCGGGAGCTGACGCTTTCAAGCTGGGCTTGACGATTGCGCCGCACGAACTGGTAAGTGACGGTCAGCAGCACGAACCACAAAGGCGTGACAATCAGCGCCTGGCGGGTATCGTGCTCAAGGCTCAGCAGCACCAGGATGAAGGCGAAGAACGCCAGGCACACCCAGCACATCAAACGCCCGCCGGGCATCTTGTACTTCGAGGCCTGGTGCAGCGCGGCGCGCTGTTTGCGGTAGTTCAGGTACGACAGCAAGATCAGCGACCAGACGAACATGAACAGGATCGCCGACACCGTGGTCACCAGGGTGAAGGCTTCGACCAGATCCGGAATCACGTACATCAGCAGCGCCCCGGCCAGCAGGCAGGTGCACGAGAACAGCAGGCCGCTGGCCGGCACGCTGCGCTTGGACAGCTGCTCGAAACGCTTGGGCGCATCACCCTGCTGGGCCAGGCCGAAGAGCATGCGGCTGGTGGAGAACACGCCGCTGTTGGCCGACGAGGCCGCCGAGGTCAGCACCACGAAGTTGATGATGCTGGCCGCCGCCGGCAGGCCGGCAAGCACGAACAGTTCCACGAACGGGCTCTTGCCCGGCACCACGTCACGCCACGGTGTCACCGCCATGATGGTGATCAGCGCCAGCACGTAGAAGACGATGATGCGGATCGGGATCGAGTTGATTGCCCGCGGCAGGTTGCGCTCCGGGTTCTTCGCTTCGGCGGCGGTGGTCCCCACCAGTTCGATGCCGACGAAGGCGAACACGGCAATCTGGAAGCCGGCAAAAAAGCCCATCAGGCCATGGGGGAACATGCCCTGGTCGTTCCACAGGTTGGCAAGGTCGGCGGTGCGCCCGGCGGGCGACTGGAAGCCGGCCATGACCATGTACAGGCCGGTGCCGACCAGGGCGACGATGGCGATGATCTTGATCATGGCGAACCAGAACTCGATCTCGCCGAACATCTTCACCGTGATCAGGTTCAGCGACAGCAGCAGGCCGACACAGGCAATCGCCGGCGCCCACTGCGGCAGGTCGGGGAACCAGAACTGCGAATAGGCCGAGATCGCGATGACGTCGGCGATGCCGGTGATGATCCAGCAGAACCAGTAGGTCCAGCCGGTGAAGTAGCCGGCCCAGGGGCCGAGCAGGTCGGCGGAGAAATCGATGAACGACTTGTAGTTGAGGTTCGACAGCAGCAGTTCGCCCATGGCACGCATGACGAAGAACAGCATGAAACCGATGATCATGTAGACAAAGATGATCGACGGGCCGGCCAGGCTGATGGTCTTGCCCGAACCCATGAACAGCCCGGTGCCGATGGCGCCACCGATGGCGATCAGCTGGATGTGGCGGTTGGACAGGCTGCGTTGCAGGTGGTCATGGTCAGTGGGTGCGGGGTGTTGCGGGGGCAGGTTCGCGGTCATAGGCAGGCATTCCGTTGAGGTCGGTCTTGTTGTGCGCCGCTAGGCTAACACGCGCCTTCCTGGCGCTAGCGCGACAATACGTCTCAAGGCGCGGGCGGTGTTGACCGTGATCAACGTCGGCGCATCAGGCCGATAAAGAACAAGCCGCCAATGGCCGCGGTGGCGATGCCGATGGGCAGGTCCTCGGGCGAAATCAGCGTGCGCGCGGCAACGTCGACCCAGATCAGGAACAGGCTGCCCAGCAGCAGGCACACCGGCAGCAGGCGGCTGTGCTCGGCACCGACCAGGCGCCGGGCGATGTGCGGCACCATCAGGCCGACAAAGCCGATCGAGCCGCTGATCGCCACCAGCACGCCGGTCAGCAACGAACAGATCAGAAACGCCAGCAGGCGCACCTTGCGTGCATTCAGGCCAAGGGTCACGGCGGTCTGCTCGCCGGCCATCAACGCGTTCAGCGAGCGGGCCATGCCCAGCAGCAAGGCCAGGCCCAGCAACACGCTGATGGCCGGGATCGGCAGCAGCTCCCAGCGCGCCAGGCCCAGGCCGCCGAGCATCCAGAACATCACCGCCGAGCTTGCCCGGTGATCACCGAGAAACAGCAGCAGATTGGCCGCCGCCATCATCACAAAGGCCACCGCCACGCCGCACAGCAGCAGGCGGTCGCTGTCCAGGCGGCCGTGGCGGCTGGCGATGGCCAGCACCAGCAGCATGCTGCACAGCGCGCCGATAAAGGCTGCCAGGGGCAAGGTCAGCACCCCGAGCAGCTCGCCGATATGCAGCACCACCAGCACTGCCCCCAGGGTCGCCCCGGAGGTGACGCCGAGCAGGTGCGGGTCGGCCAGTGGGTTGCGTGTCACTGCCTGCAGTACCGCGCCGATCATTGCCAGACCGCCGCCGACCAGTGCCGCCAGGAGCATGCGCGGCACCCGAATCAGCCAGACGATATGCTCCTGGCCGGTGCTCCATGCAGGGGTGTCGGGCGTAATGCCGAACACCTTGAACAGCAACACGCGCCAGACCACCTCGACCGGCACCGGCGCCGAACCGAAGCCCAGGGAGACCACGCAGGACACCAGCAGCAGGCCGAACAGCCCGAGCAGCAACAGCCGATGACGGGAGCTTGCGGACCTCATGCGCCGTGCAGGCTCGCGGCGATGGTCTCGATGGCTTCGACGTTCTCAAGGCTTGGCGTGGCTGCTACGTAAGGGATGACCACGAAGCGCTTGTTGCGGATCGCAGCCACCGATTGCAGTGCCGGGTGTTGTTCGAGGAACGCCTGCTTCTGCGCGGCGCTGACTTCGCCATAGTCGACGATGACGATCACCTCGGGGTTGCGCTCGACCACGCTCTCCCAGTTGACCCGGGTCCAGCTGGCCTCGATGTCGTCAAGTACATTGCGCCCGCCCGCAGCGGCGATCAGCGCTTCGGGCATGCCCAGGCGCCCGGAGGTCATGGCCCGGTCTTCGCCGCTGTCGTAGAGGAACACACGTGGACGTTGTGCCGGCAAGTGCTGTTGCACCACGGCGACGCGCTCCTGCATCTGGCCGACCAACTGTTCGGCGCGGTCCTGCACGTCGAAGATCCTGCCGAGGTTGCGCAGGTCGGTATAGGTGTCGTCCAGGCTGGCTGCCGGGCGCTTCATGACAAAGGCGCAGGATTCGGTCAACTCATAGACCGGGATGCCCAGCGGCGCCAGGCTCTGTGGCGTCAGGTCGCCGCCGACGCGCATGCCGTAATCCCAGCCGGCGAAGAGGAAGTCGACATTGGCGTTGAGCAGGGTTTCCACCGACGGGTACTTGGCCGCCAGTTCCGGCAGGCCGGCGAGTTGCTTGCGCAACTGCGGGGTCACCGCCTTCCAGCCGCTGACGCCGCTGTAGCCGACCATGCGCGAGCGCAGGCCGAGGGCGAGCATCATCTGGGTCATGTTGATGTCGTGGCTCAGGGCATGCTCCGGGGCCTTGGTGAAGGTCACCTGGCGGTTGCAGCTCTGCACCGTCAACGGGTATTGGGTGGCCTCGGCGAAAGCGCCGGGGCTGGCCAGCAGCAAGGCCAGGCCGAGCAACAGGATGGATCGAATCATCGCTGGGTTATCCAGGTAAGGCGAGGGTGGTCAGCCAGAGGGTGGCGGTCGATCAGCGCTTGTACGCCGAAAACCTCGTGCAGCAATTCGGCGGTCAGCACCTGATCAGGCGTGCCGCTGGCGACGATGCGCCCGTGGTCGAGCACGTACAGGCGATCACAGAAGGCCGCGGCCAGGTTCAGGTCATGGATGCTCGCCAGGGTACCGATGCCCAGGCGGCGCACCTGCTGCAGCAGTTCCAGCTGATAGCGCGGGTCGAGGTGGTTGGTCGGCTCATCGAGGATCAGCACCTGGGGTTGCTGGACCAGGGCGCGGGCGAGGATCACCCGCTGCTTCTCGCCGCCGGACAGGCTGGCGAAAGTGTGGTCGTCAAAGCCCTGCAGGCCGACTGCCTGCAAGGCCTGTTGCACCAACTGGCGATCCTCGTGGCTGTCGCCGTCGAACAGGCTTTTGTGCGGGATGCGGCCCATGGCGACCACTTCCTCGACATTCAGGCCGAAGGCATCGGGAAACTCCTGCAGCACCACGGCGATGCGCTGGGCGCACCAGCGCGACGACTGCTGCCACAGGTCATGCTCGCCCAGGCGCACCCGGCCGCGCTCCGGTTTGTTGAAGCGGTAGGCGCAGCGCAGCAGGCTGGTTTTGCCGCTGCCGTTGGGGCCGATCAGACCGACGAATTCGCCGGCACCGACCTGCAGCTCAACGTCGCGCAGCTGGAACTGGTGGTGGCAGTGGCCGTGGCCCAGGGGCGACCAGTGCAGGTCGCTGATACTCAGGGTGCTCATCAAGGTCCTGCGGGCCTGCGGGCGATGACGCCGAAAACAGGCCCGTATCGAAAACGGGCGCTCATGTTAGCGGATTTGTCCGGGCCAGCGGTTGTGCATAACGATCAACCAACCACACCAGCAGCATCGAGCCACCCACCAGCGGGAATGCCGCACCCAGGATCAGCATGATTACTGTCGCGGTCTTCCAGCGCGGCAGGTCATGACGCAGTGGCGGCACGCCGAGGCCGCCTTCGGGACGGCGCTTCCACCACATCACCAGGCCGCTGACCGAGCCGAGCAGAATCATCAGGCAGATCAGCAGGACAACAATCTGGTTCAGCGGACCGAACATCTTGCCCTCGTGCAGCATCACCCCGAGCTCGGTGGCGCGGGCGACATTGTTGTAATCCTGCCAGCGCACATCCACCAGGACCTTGCCGGTGTACTGGTCGACATGCAGGGTGGCGTCGTTGCGCGGGTCATCGGCGAACACGGCGATGGTGTACACGCCTTCGGCGCTGGTCGGCAGGGTGATGCTGTAGCCAGGTTCGACGCGGCGGGTGTTGGCCAACTCTTCGATCTGTTGCAGGCTGACCTGCGGTGCTGGCGCTGCGCCGGAGCCCATGCTGTGGCCGGCATGCTCGGCGTGGGCCCCGGATTGCGGCATCGGTGTGTTTTCCATGGCCCAGGGCACTGTCTGGCGGCTGGCGTTGTTCAGCGCCCGGGCTTGCTGGTCGGATTGCGGTACGTCGTTCCACATCGCCGCCGGAAAGCGGTTCCACAGGTCAGCGTATTGCTTGCCCCAGAAGCCGGTCCAGGTCATGCCGCTGAGCAGCATCAACAGCAGCAGGGCCGAGCCCCAGAAGCCGGTGACCGCATGCAGGTCGCGCCACAGCAGGCGCCCGCGCGCGTTCCGGCGTGGCCACAGCACGCCGCCCGTACGTTTGCCACGCGGCCACCAGAGGTACAGGCCGGAGACCACCAGCACCACGCCCCAGCCGGCAGCCAGCTCCACCAGGCGATCGCCGGTGGTGCCGATCATCAGTTCGCCATGCAGGGCGCGGGCGACGGCCTGCAGGTTGTTCTGCGCGTCCTGCGCGCCGAGCAGCTTGCCGCTGTAGGGGTCGACGAACACGTTTAATTCACGGCCATCGTTGTGCACCACGAACTGCGCACTGCGGTCATTGGCCAACGCCGGCAGGTACTGGCTGACCTGACCTTTGGGGTAGGCCTGTTGCACCTGTTGCAGCAGGCTGTCGGCGTTTTGCCGGTGATGCCCGGCCTCGACCACCATCAAGTCGCGGTACAGCAGCGGGTCGAGCTGCGGCTTGAACAGGTAGATGATCCCGGTGATCGCCAGCAGGATCATGAACGGCGCGACGAACAACCCTGCGTAAAAGTGCCAGCGCCAGGCCAGGTTGTAGAAGGATACTTGCGGTTTGCCCATGGAGCGCTCCCGTGTTGCCTGGGTAGGGCGCGATCAGTGATCGCACCCGGGTTGGATCAGAAACTCAGGTCGACCTTGGTCCAGAACGTACGCCCTGGTTCGTTGATCGGCTGCGGGTCGGTGGCCGGGTAGCCGAAGCCGGCGTTGCCCGCCAGGTTCAGGTGTTCGGCGTAAGCCTTGTCGAACAGGTTGTCGACCCCGGCACTGAGCTTGAGGTTGTTGCTGACCTTGTAGGCGCCGTTGAGCGAGAACACGCCGAAACCACCGCTTTTTTCGTAGTCCTTGCCCACTACGTTGCCGGAGTTCTCGGCGATGCGGTTCTGCGCCGCCACCAGGCGCCACAAGGCGCCAGCGCTCCACACATCACGGCTGTAGGTCAGACCCAGGCGGCTTTCCAGCGGTGGCATCTGCGGCAGTGCCTTGCCGTCGCTGCTGTTCTTGCCCCAAGCGTAGGCCAGGGTGGCGTCAGCTTTCCAGTTGCTGGTCAACTTGTACGCCGCGCCCAGTTCGCCGCCCATGATCCGCGCGTCGATGTTCTGCGCTTGCGAGCTGGGCATGCCCATCATCCCCGGCCGGTAGTCGAAGAGGATGTAGTCGCGGATCTGCCCGACATAGCCCGACGCCCAGGCGTCGACGGTATCGGTCTGGTACTGGATGCCGAAGTCGAGCTGGGTGGTTTTTTCCGGCTTGATGCTGTCGAAGGCGTTGACTGAGCCGGCCGGGCCGGATTTGGGCGAGAACAGCTCCCAGTAGTCGGGGAAGCGCTGGGCGTGGCCGAGGCCGACGTAGGTGGTGGCGGGGATATCCACCAGGTCATGCTCGTAGCGGATAAAACCGCTGGGCAAGGTATCGGCGCGGGTGTCGCCGCGGGTGGCGCTGGTGGCCCGATAGTCCTTGGCCGAGGCGCGGTCCAGGCGGGCACCGGTGATCAGCCGGTCCTGTTCGGCGGCGTACCAGGTCAGTTCGCCGAACACCCCGTAGTTGTGGAAGTCGGCGTCCTTGGTCCAGGCCATGTGCTTGTGTGCATCGACGCCCATGCCGCCGCGCTGGCGGTGCTCGTTGGTTTGCGCGTCGATGCCGCTGATCAGTTGCAGGTCATCCCAGCGCCAGGTGCCCTTGATCCGCCCGCCGAGGGTGCGACGGTCGACGTTGCTGACCATGGGCATGCCCATCATGCCCATGCCCGAGGGCGTGCGCAGGCTGTAGTTGTCCATCACGTGGTCGGCGTAGTTGTAGTAGACCTGGGCTTCGAGCTTGTCGAAGACCTCGCCGATGTTGGACTTCTCGAAGCGCAGGCCAAGGCTTTCGCGCTTGAACTGCGAACCGTCCATGCCACGGCCGGCATAGCGGGCCTCGCCGTCGCCCTTGCCGGCGGTCAGTTCCACCAGGGTATCGGCGTCCGGGGTCCAGCCCAGGGCCACGTCGCCGTTCCACTTGTCCCAGCGCGACGGCACGGTGTCGCCATTGCCGTCTTCATAGTCGTCGGAGCGCGACTGGTTGCCGACGAAACGCGCATAGCCGTAGCGGTTGCCCGCTGCGGCATCCAGCACCTTGTCGAAGCGGCCGTTGGAGCCGCCCAGCAGGCTGGCATTGACCCGGCTGCCAAGCTCGCCGAATTTCTCCGGCTCGCGATCGAAGAGGATGGTCCCGGCCGAGGCGCCCGGGCCCCAGATCACGCTTTGCGGACCCTTGATCACGGTCAGGCGGTCATAGGTTTCCGGCGAGATGTACGAGGTGGGGGCGTCCATGCGGTTGGGGCAGGCGCCGAGCATCACGCCGCCGTTGGTGAGGATGTTCAGGCGTGAGCCGAACATGCCGCGCAGTACCGGGTCGCCATTGGTGCCGCCGGCGCGAATCGCCGAGAAGCCGGGGATGGTCTTCAGGTAATCGGCGCCATCACTGGCCGGTACCGGCTGGCGTGGGTCCTTGGGGTTGGTGACGATGGTCAGCGGCGAGCTGGGGGCGACGGCGGTGATCACCGTCGGGCTCAGCTCGTTATGCTCATGCAGGTGCTCGTCATGGCCCTGGCTGGCGGCCAGGACCAGGGGGCTGAGCAGGGTGCCGCAAATCACGGCGATGGTCCCTTGCAGGGACAGACGAAAAACAGCGGTGCAGCCGGACATAATGATTCCAACATCGATCAGTCGTAAGGGTGCGCGCAGTCGACGGCAGATACCGGACTTCGGGCGCGGGTAGTGGGTTCAGACGACGATGAAGGCGGGTGGCGCGCGGCTGCGGGCGCCGGGGAATACCGTCTGCCGGGCATGCCCCTGGCGCGGGTGAACGAGCAGTTGGCTGTTGGCGGGGACGGCTTCAGTGTTGAGCAGGCTCAGCGCCTGGGGCAATGCCGGGCAATGGAAGAACAGGCTGCAATAGCCGCACTTCTCCCAGATTACCTTTAGCGACGGGCTGCTGCCGTGATGGCTGTCGGCATGGCAATCGGCGGCGCTGTCCATGGCCATGCTCATGCCGGCTGGCATGGCACGGTGATCCATCGGCATCGACTGGGAAACCAGTGGGCCGATAAAGATCATCAACATGGCGAACAGGCTCAGCCAGCTGCCGCGAACCGTCCTGGACTCAGGACGCGCGGGGCGGGTGAACCTGCTGCGGGCGCTAGTCACGCCGGGCAGCTTTCTTCAGCACTCAGTGGCTGTGGGCGGCTTCCTCGGGTGCATTTTTTTGCACCGCGACCTCGACGGTGATGTCACCGGCGTTCTTGAAGTGCAGGGTCAGCGGGAAGCGCTTGCCGTCAGCCAGCAGGCTGCGGTCCTTGGGCTGCATCAGCATCACATGGTAGGCGCCGGGGGCGAACTTCAGCTCACCGTCCGCTGGTACTTCGACACTTTGGACCTGCTGCATTTTCATCAGGCCATCTTTGTGCACATGCTCGTGCAACTGGGCGTCGTCGCTGATCGGGCTGTCGACGCTGAGCAGGGTGTCGGCAGTCTTGCCGTTGTTATGCACGACGAAATAGGCCGCGACGTTGGGCGCGTTCGGTGGCAGTTCCTGCGACCACGGGTGCGCGATGTGCAGCTCGCCGACGGTGTATTCATGGGCAGTGGCAAAGGTCGCCGGCAGCATCAGCGCGGCCAGCAGCAGGGCGTTCTTGAACATGGTGATTCTCCAGTCGAGTCAGGTTCGCAGCAGTTAGCGTAGTGAACTCAGACCAGAGGGGAGGCGCGGGGGTTGAGGGCCGGCCACTGTTGGCGTGGCGTGGGTTGATAGGCCGTCAGCAGCGGTTCGAGCCCGATCGACAGGGCCAGCGGTTTGCTCAGCTGCGGGGTATGCCCGGGAAGCGCCAGCAATGGCGCAGCACCAGAGCAGCACCAGCAGTGCTGCATGTTGGAGTGATCATCGCCTTGCTGGCCGAGGTCGATCTTGCCCAGGGCGATGATTTCAGCCTTGGCCTTGCCGCCGACACTCGAACAGAAGGCGCCCCACAGCAGTTGTTCGGCCGGCCCCTTGGGAGCTGCGGACGCCAACGGCATGGCCAGCAGATTGAACAGCACTGCGAAGCAGGCGATCCAGGCGATGGCGGGCCGATATGGGGACATGGAAAGATCCGGTCAGGAATCAGAGGTGGCTATTGTAGCGCCCAGTATAGGAAAAATTACCGGGGGTGCGGTGAAGTGCCGCACTCCCGGTTCGCATCAGGCCTGCTTGTTGCGGCCCATCAGCCCGCGCACGGTTTCCTGGAGGTCGGCGGGCAGCACCACGACCTTGGCGTTGTCGCTGCTGGCAAGGCTCTCCATGGCGCCGATATAGCGCTCGCCAAGCAGGTACATGGCCGGGGTGATCTCGGTACCGACCGCGTCCTTGACCAGGGTGATCGAACGCGCCGAGGCTTCGGCGAGGTTGATCTGCGCCTCGGCGTCGAGCTTGGCTGCCTGCTGGCGCGCTTCGGCTTCGAGGATGGCCGCCTGCTTGGCGCCTTCGGCACGGGTCACGTCGGCTTTACGCTCGCGTTCGGCGGCAGCCTGGCGCTCCATGGCGGCCTGCATGTTCTGCGACGGCTTGATGTCCTGGATCTCTACCGAGCGCACGGTCACGCCCCAGTCTTCGGTCTGCTCGGACATGGCTTCGCGCAGGCGCGCCTTGATCTGTTCGCGGCTCGACAGCGCTTCGTCCAGGTCCATGGCGCCGACGATGGCGCGCAGCGAGGTCATGGTCAGGCTGGTCACTGCGAAGGAGAAGTCCTGCACACCGTAGGCGGCCTTCTGCGGGTCGACGACCTTGGCGAAGCACAGGGCGTTGGCGACGATCACTGCATTGTCGCGGGTGATGATTTCCTGCTGCTGCACGTCGAGGATGATGTCCTTGGTCGGCAGGCGGTAGGCAACCACGTCCATGTACGGGATCAGCAGGTTCAGGCCCGGCTTGAGGGTGCTGTGGTAGCGGCCCAGGCGCTCGACGATCCACTCCTCGCCCTGAGGCACGATGCGCACCCCCTTGAACAGGGTGATGAGGACGAACGCGGCGATAGTCCCGACGACGATAAGGCTGGTCATGAGTCAAAGCTTCCTTTTTTGCTGATCAGGCCCGGGTAACCCGGGCGGTATTGCCTTCGATGGCGGTGATGCGCACGCGCTCGCCCGAGGGGATTTCGGCATCGGCAACGCAGATCCACTCCTCGTTGCCCAGGACGGGTTTCTGGAAGCGCACGCGGCCTTTCTGGAATTCAGAGACCGTGGCGGTGAGCAGGCCGACCTCGCCGATTACGCTGTCGGCGGTCCAGCGGGTGTCGGGCTGTTTCTTGCGAAACACCTTGAACCACAGCAGCGTGGTAATCGACGAGAACACCACCCAGAGCAGCACCTGCATGTCGAGTTGCAGACTTGGCGCCAAAAAGGCAATGAGCGAAACCAGCACGGCACCGATGCCGAACCAGAGGATGAAGAAGGTTGGCAGGACCAGTTCGAGCACTACGAGGCCGAAACCGAATACCAGCCAGATCCACCATTGCATTTCCATATGGGTGAAGTCTTCCGGGGGGAGGAGGGGCGTAGTGTAAGGCAGAGGGGTAGCAATGGGCTATGCGGGGTGGTTTCTTGGTTGGACCTAGGTTGCTCTCTATCCTCCATGAAATCTGGACTGGTAGATGGTATGTCGAACCAACGACCCCAAGACAGTTTGGAGGAGGGCCCTGCCGGTGGCCTGCTTGTATCACAGATATTACGGGAGCCAGGGGGAATAGATGAGATGTTTGAATATGACATGCAATCATCCTCTTGATAGTGAGAGGCGGCATTTTGGCTGGCTAGACGCCACCTAGAATATTGGATGGGGCTATTGATCCAAGTGAGAAACATCTTTGTTGGTTGTAGGCTTTAATCGTAAGTCAGCCGTGCTCGTATTGACATGCCTCCGTTTCCTGTGGGGGCTGGCTTGCCAGCGCTGAGGCCAGGCTAGGCGATGATTGCGACCGCTCTGCGGTCGATCGCTGGCAAGTCCAGCTCCCACAGGTTGTGG
>RCUL01000898.1_pt1 | contig 12577 bp, 10 predicted proteins | sample 2167521 | NCBI WGS metagenome assembly RCUL01 (sample SAMN09932745, study PRJNA488358) | compost metagenome | feature: garden; material: soil; isolation source: compost soil in acetic acid-enriched culture | place: Germany: Experimental Botanical Garden Goettingen | collected 2016-01-27 | reverse complement strand
ACCATAGGGTGGTCGTCGGGGGCGTCGTCCGCCAATGGCAGGCCGGACGGATTGAAAATTCGCGTCTCGGCACCGAAGTGCTCCAGCAGGCGGGCTGCTTCTTCCGTCAGCAGACGGCTGAAGGAACGTTCGCGGGTCGATCCGTACAGCAGCAGGATGCGAGGCTTATGAGTGGACTTTTGCTCGACTGCCAGTTTGGCTGCGGTCGGCAGGTCGACCAGATCGTTGTCGATGTTGGGGATGTGGTGTTCGGTCATGATTTACTCCTGAGACAAGGCGCCAGGTGGCTGAAAGCGGTCTCGCAGAGGGTGTTGCGGCAGCTATTGGCTGTGCAGAGGAACAGAACTTTCATCGGTTCTTCTCGGCAAGGATCAGCAGCACGAGGCGACGCGTTGTGGGCGGTCACCCATGGAGTCCAGACGTTTGGTGCTGGTACTCAGCCATTCGCGGTTGGCTTCCAGCGTCGTCGCCAGGACCTCACGTACCCAGGCGGGAAGCGATGGATGCAGCCGGTAATAAACCCACTGGCCCTGGCGGCGGTCTTCCAGCAGGTCACAGGTGCGAAGCTGCGCCAAGTGGCGGGAAACCTTTGGCTGGCTTTCTTCCAGCGCGCAGGTCAGTTCACAGACGCAGAGTTCTTCCTCGCGAGCGATCAGCAGCATCATCCGAATGCGGTTTTCGTCGGCGAGGCATTTGAAGACCTTGGTAGGGGTCAGCGAGTCAGTCATGGGTTACTCAGTGTTTGGTATTCACAAGGACGAGCAGCTTGATGCGCTCATGGATCTCGTGAAGGGTGTGTCGGAAGGCATCGTGTTTGTCACTGGTCGCTGCGCTGAAAGCGTCGAAATGCACAGGGTTCGTGTGCCGGAGCAAAGCTTGGCGAGCGAGCTGCGTTTGCGGTACAAACAAACAGGACGCGGATCTTGCCAATCCGCGCCTATATGTTTTTTCGAATATACGCTTTTCCGAATATATCGCAACCCTTCGATGATGGGTGTACTCATCCTGGATGAGCAGACACCCCCAGGCGGGAACTGGCGTAGCTACTGCGACAGCCTGCAGTTGTTCGCCCAGCGGAAAACGCAACATGCACACCTAAGGCTATGCTGCCCCTGCCAGTGACCCACCCACGCTGCGCTTCTCTCTTATAAAACACGTCACCATCGCCGCCACGCCAATGCTGAAGATATAAAGCGCCTGCGGCCCGGATTGCTCCATCATCGCACTGGCAATCAAGGGCCCGATGGTGGCGCCAATGCCAAACGTCATCAGCAATACCCCAGCCACCGCTACACGCAGCTCAGGCTCCAGATTGTGGTTGGCATGCGCCACACCCAGTGGATACAGGCAGAACTGCAAGAAACCGATGGTGGCGCCCGCCAAAATTATCCACAGCTGTCCTGATGCCAGGCCCAGAGCCAGCGGCAGGTAAGCGATGCACAGCAATAAGGCCGTAGCCCGGATCAGCGTGATGCGCGAAAAATGATCCGACAGTTTGCCCAGCGGCAGCTGCGCCAACAGCCCGGCGGCAATGCTGATGGCCATGAACTGCCCAACCTGCGCCGGGGTAAAGCCCAGTTGCGCGGCGAAGATTGGGGTCAGCCCATACAGGCAGCCGTTCAGCAATCCCGAAGCAAGGATGGTGAACAACGATTGAGGAAGCCGGCGCAGGTACAGCATCGGTTTGATCCGAGCCTGGCTGATACCGCTCGGCTGGGCGCCGCTGTGCAGGGCCACTGGGATCAAGCCAATGGCAAAGGCAATGGCCACGCCTGTCAGCGCCAGTGTGTGCAACCCATCTCCAAGGCTGAGCATCAGCTGGCCAAGCATCATGCCGACATAGCTGGCCACCATGTACAGCGACATGGCGCCGCCTCGCCGGTTAACCGGAGCACAGTCGTTGAGCCAGCTCTCGATGACCATCAACTGGCACATCATCGCTGCCCCCACGATAAACCGCAGGGCAAGCCACAGCGGCAAGCCATCACTGAGCTGGTGCGTAAGCACCGCGGTCACTATCACCCCGGCGCTCACCACAAAGGCCCGCGCATGGCCGGCCAGGCCAATCAGCCAGTAGCCGGAGCGGGCTCCGAACACCATCCCCAACGCGTTTGCGGCCATCAGCGCGCCGCCCCACAACTGTGCCACTCCGGCTGCATCCAGGCGCAGGGCCAGGTAGGTCATCAGCAGGCTGGAGCCCAGTTGCATCAACAAGGCAGCGACATAAATCGTGCCGAACCTTTTACTTAGTGCGAACAATTGGCTTCCCCAGGGAGAGGGTCGGTAGTCAGGCAAGGCCGTGACGCTGCTTCCAGTCGCCCGGGTACACCACATAGCCGAACAGTGCGTGGCCTGCATAAACCAGTTGCGTGCCTTCGGGAATCCACAGCACCTGGCCGGGCGATACCCGATACAGCTCACCGTTGGCCTGGAGCTCAAAGCAGCCCTCGATGACGAAAATCACTTCGTCGTAGAGCACCGTCCAGGCCACTTCGGCACCTGCCCAGCGGGCAAAGCCTACGCCCAGGTTGGGCGACACTTCGTTGCTGATGGCGCGTGCGACCCACGCGTCACCCGGCGGGCCGCCACGCTGGGCAAAATCCAGGTCGCGATGATCGACCAGGCGCACCGGGCCTTTGCCGCTCGGCACGCGGCTCATACTTCGCGCCTGCTGTTGAACGCTGCCCAGCGAATCCGAGTGCGCACGCCCAGGCCCAGGAACGGCTCAGGCGGGTTGCGTGAGGGCATCCCGGTCACGGCGCGGATGTCGCTCAATTGCCGCGAGTCCGCGCCCACTGCCATGTCGGCCAGCAGCGTGCCGGAAATGGTGCCCCAGGCGGCACCAACGCCGTTGTCGCAGGCGGTTGCGTAGACGCCGTCATCGAGTTGACCGAAGTAATTGGTGAAGTTGCGCGAGATCGCATAGGCACCGCCCCAGGTATGCGTGAACGGCACCTGTTTGAGTTGTGGATAGCGCGCCTCGAACGCCTTGCGATGATCATCGCGAATCTTGTTGCGGGCGGTATCGGTGATGCTACGGCCGTAGCGAGGAACGTGCTTGTAGGTATTGCGAATGATCAGGCGTCGGTCCTGGGTCATGCGCACCGTGGTACCGGCGTGGTCGGCAGGGGTAAGCCCCCAGTCGGCCTGGGCGCCGATTGCTGCCATCTCGGCATCGCTCAGCGGCCGTGTCCAACTGGCGAAGGTCATCACCGGCAGCAGGCGGTTGCGCAGGTAACCGAACTCCTGGGTGAAAATGCTGGTGCCCAGCAATACCTGCGGGGTACGGATCAGTCCGTTGTCGCCGCGCAGCAGCCATTTGCCGCTGGGGTCTTTCTCGAGTGAGCGGATGGGCGACTCTTCAAGCACTTCGACGTTGGCCGGCAGCGCACCACCCAGGCCACGGACCAGGGCGGCAGGCTGCATCAAGTAACAACCCGGGGTATAGATAGCACGGCTGTAGTAGCGGCTACCGAGTACGCCGGCCAGTTCGTCACGCTCCACCACGCGATAGGGCTCACCCAGGTCGGCCATGAGTTTTTCGAAATGGTCCAGGTAGCCCTGGCCACGCTCGCCCACCGCGCCCTGGTACTTGCCCGCATGAGACCACTGGCACTCGATGCCATGACGGTCGATCAAGGTCTGCAGTTGGTCGATGGCGGCCCGGTTCAGCCCCAGCAGGCGCTGCTTGTGTTGCGGGTCGGGATGCTCCAGAGCGAACTTGTGCGGCAGGTCGATGACAAAGCCCGAGTTGCGACCCGAGGCGCCATAGGCGATGCGCTGGGCATCCACCAGGATAATGCGCGCCTGTGGCAGGTGCTCGGCCAGCCGCCGTGCGGCCGCAAGCCCGGCGAAGCCTGCACCGATCACTACATGGTCGGCATTCTGTTCGCCGCTCAGGCGCTTGCTCGGTGCCGGCTCAGGCAGCGCGGCGTACCAACCGCAGCTGCGGTCGTCGTGAGGCAGATTGACAATACTGTTCATGGTTCGGCCTCAGGCCACATGTTGCTGGGTGTCCTGGCAGCTTTGCAGCCAGGTATTACGTTGCAGTTGCGCCTGGCGCCCGAGCAGCACGAACCCGCGCAGGGCACCGGCGTGGTCGTGGAACGCCGCGCTCAATCCATCGCTGGTCGGATCGCAACGCCATTGCCCCTGACAGTCACCGGGTGGCGTCAGCAGGCACAGTGGGGCAACCGGGGTTTTCACGGTCACAGGCGCCAGTGGGTAGTGGGCAGCGGTCGGTTGACCCAGCAACGTCTTGGCCAGGGCACGAATACCCTCGTTGATCGGCGCCAGGTAGGGCAGCAACTGGCCATTGATCTCGACGCAGTCACCCAAGGCGTATATGCCCGGGTGCGAGGTCTGCAGTTGTGCATCGACCTTGATCCCCCGGCCGCAGTCCAGGCCGGCCTCTAGCGCCAGTTCAAGGTTGGGGCGCAAGCCCACTGCGCTGAGCACCAGGTCTGCCTCGACCACTTGACCGTCGGCCAGAGTCAGTTGGTAGCCGTCGCTGTTGCGCTCGATGCGCTGCAAGGTGGTGCGCAGATTCCATTGCACGCCAAGGCCCGAAAGCGCCTGCTGCAAGTGCTGGCCTGCCGCCTCGGGCAGCAGGCGCTCCATGGGCCAGGCGCCCAGGCCGATCACCCGCACCTTGTAGCCATTGCTCGCCATATCGTTGGCGAACTCGCAGCCAATCAATCCGTCACCCAGAATTGCCACGCTCTTTACATCTTTGAGACGTTGGCGGAACGCCTGGTAATCGTGCAGGTTGTTGACGCTGAGCAGGGCCTCGGCGCACCCCTCGATAGGCAACCGCACCGCAGAAGCACCGCTGGCCAGTACCAGTTGGCCGTAGTCCATTTCGCCTAGGCTGGTATGCAGCCGTCGCGCCTGGGTATCAATACGCTCGACCTTGCATCCGGCATAGATTCGAATGCCCAATCGCTGCTCGATCGCCAGCGGGCTTTCAGTTGCCAGGGTTGCAGCAGTGCGCCCTTGGGCCAGGGCGATCGACAAGGCAGGTTTGGAGTAGATATGCCCCGACTCTTGGGTCAGTACGCGAATCTCCAGCTGCGGGTCGGCCTTGCGCAGGGCTTGTGCCAGGCCATAGCCGGCATGGCCGCTACCGATGATGACCACCGGTTGCGCCGGGCGGGCGACGACCACAGGTTGCGCCTGGATGACCGGCGCCGCCGCCACAGCAGCAATCGGAGTGCTCAGTTCGATCATTTCAAAGTCGGCCTTGCCGACCTTGCACTCAGGGCACAGCCAGTCCTCGGGCACATCTTCCCAGCGGGTGCCGGGGGCGATGCCGTCGTCGGGCCAGCCTTTGGCTTCGTCGTAGATCAGGCCACAGATGATGCAGAGCCAGGTTTTCATCGCGTTACCTCCTCACTCGCCCTTGATACGTACGGCCAGGTTTTTGGTCCTGACGTAGCTGTAGAGCGCCTCCTGGCCTTTTTCGCGTCCGAAGCCCGAGAGCCCGACCCCGCCAAACGGGGTTTCGATGCCGCCGGCATACCACTCGTTGACGAACACCTGGCCGGCGCACAGGCGCCGTGCGCAGCGCAGAGCGCGGTTGAGGTCCTGGGTGAACACGCCTGCCACCAGCCCGAAGACGGTGCCGTTGGCAATGGCGATGGCCTGCTCTTCGCTGTCGAAGGGCATCACTGCCAACACCGGGCCGAACACTTCGGCCTGGGCGATCTCCATGTCCGGGGTTACATCGCGCAGTACCGTCGGCGCCATGTAGTGCCCACGCAGGCCAGAGATGGCCTCGCCGCCGGTTGCGACGACGGCGCCTTGCTGTTGGGCCCGCTGGCACAGGGCTTCGATACCCTCGAGCTGGCCTGCAGAGATCACCGGTGTGTGGTCCGGGTTGTCCTGGCCCAGGCCGACGCTCAACCCCTCTGCCATTGCCACGACATCAGCGACGACATCGTCGTAGACCGAGCGATGCACCAACAGGCGTGACATGGCCGAACATACTTGGCCGGCGTTGAAGAAAATGCCGCTTTTCACGCTGTTGATCACTTGCTCGCGATCGGCATCGGGGAACACCAGGGCAGCCGACTTGCCGCCCAGCTCCATGACGCTGGGGGTAGCGTGGTCGGCGGCGGAACGCAAAATGCTCTGGCCGGTAGCAACAGAGCCGGTGAAGACGATCTGGTCGACGTCGCGATGGCCGGCCAAATAGGCCCCCACTTCACGGCCCCGGCCGCAGATCAGGTTGACCGCACCCTGTGGCAGGCCAGCACGCTCGATGGCCTGCATCAGCACGCACAGGCCGAGCGGCGATAGCTCCGGCGACTTGATCACCACAGCGTTGCCCGCCGCCAGGGCCGGGGCCAGGGAGCGCGCGCAGATCGACACCGGGAAATTCCACGGCACGATTTGCAGCGACACGCCCATCGGGTCGTAGACGGTGAAGTCCATGTAGCCGTCGCCCAGCGGAATCGACTTGCCTTCGATCTTGTCGGCCATGCCGGCGTAATACTCGAAGTAGCGCGCAGCTTCGACGAATTCGTCACGCGCATCACGCAGGCTCTTGCCGTTTTCCTGGCACAGCACCCAGGCGCCTTCATCGGTGATTGCGCGAATCTGCGCCGCAATCTCAAGCAGCCAGGTCACACGCTGCGCCGGCCGCACGCGGCTCAACACATTGCTGTCGGCACAGCGTCGGGCGGCCTGCAGGGCGCGTTCGGCGTCGGCCACGCTGGCCTGGGCGACGGTCGCCACAGGTGCGCTGGTGCCGGGGTTGTGGATGGTCAGGTGCTGCTCACTGTCGGTCCACTGGCCGTCGATGAAGTTCAGCCAGTGCGGGGCTATCGAATGCATGGTGATCACCTCAGGCGCGCTGCGCGCAGTCGAGCAATTGGCGGGCAGCCCACTTGTGGAAGTAGTGAGTCGGCAGGTCCATTTCCGGCGAGAATGCGCCACCGCTATAGCCAGGGGAGAGGCGGCCCTTCTGCATACCTTCGACCGAAGCGATATCTTCGGCGAACACCACGCGCCAGGACTCCATCACGGCTTTGCGCGAGGCGTCGTAGTGGCTGTCCAGGGCCTGATCGCCGACATAGAACAGGCGCAGGTGTTCGATGGTTTTGCCTGGGGCCACGGGCTCCAGCATCATGGCGAAGGCGTGGTCGGCCTGGATGCCGAGCAGCACGTTGGGGAAGAACGCCACGTACTCGGCGGTGCGCAGGCGCTCCTGTGGCCAGGATGGGAAAATCGGCAAATGGGTGCCGGCAACAGCCGAGAGGTTGTAGGCGTGGCTGCCCTGGCCGGCGAACTCCTCGAACATGATGTTGTAGTGGTCTTCCAGGCGCGAGTAGCTGTTCAGGCTCGGGTGTACCCACGGCAAGTGGTAGGCCTCGCAGTAGTTCTCGACCGCGAGCTTCCAGTTGCAGTTGACCTCGATGCTCATGGCGCCGCTGTTCGCTTCACGGCGCAGCAGGTTCATGCCGTCGCTGCCCAGGAACTGGGTCCAGCGCTCGGTCAGTGGCTTGAGTTGATCTTCAAGGGCCGGTGCATCGCCGGACAGGTTGATGAACACCATGTCCATCCAGATCGTGGTGCGCAGTGCCTTCAGGCCATGCTTTTCGCAGGCGAAACGCTCGTCCTTGTGCTGATTGATCCCGCCGACGTGCGGTGTGCCTTTGAGGCCGCCATTGAGGTCGTAGGTCCAGGAGTGGTAGGGGCAGCGGATCACGCCCTGCACTTCACCCGCCTGCTGCACCAGTTTCACGCCGCGGTGGCTGCAGACGTTATGGAACACCTGCACCAGGCCTTCGCGGTTGCGCATCATCAACAGCGGCAGGCCCATGAAGTCCACAGGCTTGACGTAGCTGGTGGTCGGCAGGTCGCTGGCAAAACCGATACAGGCCCAGTTGCGCCCCAACACTTCATCGCGCTCAAGCTCGAAATAGCGCTGGTCGGTGTAGAACTCATTGGTCAGGCCATGGGCTTCATGGATCGGTGCCAGAACGGTTTCCAGGGCGTGGACGGGAATAAGGCGGGAATCAGTCGATACGGTCATTTTTGTTTTCTCTTGTCAGATGCACGGCAGGCAGTGCCTTGATGCCTGGCGCCAGTTTCAGCAAGAGAAGGAGGGCTCGACAAACGATTTATTTCAGCGTTATTTATCAGTTTTAATCATTAATGATTTGCGCGCAGGTTAGGGTCTTCGCAGAGGAATAGTTGATGAACGGTCATCTTCTGGATTGCCCACGTTTATGATTTTTTGTAATCAATTGATGACAAGAAATAGTTTGTCGAAGTGTGGGTGATTCTCCCATTTTGTCAGGGCCCAAGGGAGCGTGCCGTGCCTTGGGCCTACGGGAGGACCGCCGCCAGGGATCTGGCACCTGCCTGTGGCAGCGGCGCTATCCAGCCGTGACATAAAACCCTTGAACAAAAACAATAGGGGATAACCCATGCGTGCCGAATCTGGCCTGCTCAAAGGCCTCAATCCCACCGTGACGATATGGTCGTTGCTGGCCGTTGTACTTTTCGTGCTGTTTTGCGCCCTGTTCGCAGAACACGCGGCTGCTGCCTTTCAACGTGCCTCCGACTTTATCTTGCAGAACTTCAAATGGTTCTACCTGATCTCGGTCACTGGTGTGTTGGGGTTACTGTTTTATCTCATGTGCAGCCAGTTCGGGCACATCAAGTTAGGGCGTGACGACGACAAGCCTGAGTTCAGCTTCGGCTCCTGGATCGCCATGTTGTTCAGTGGTGGCATGGGCATCGGCCTGATCTTCTGGTCGGTTGCAGAGCCCATGTGGCATTACGCGGGCAACCCCTTTGCCACGGGCCTGACCGACGAAGCGGCGACCACCGCCATGCGCATCACCTTGTTCCACTGGGGCCTGCATCCGTGGGCAATCTTTACCATCGTGGGCCTTGGTCTTGCGTACTTTGCCTATCGTAAGGGCTTGCCGCTGAGCATGCGCTCGATCCTCTACCCACTGATCGGTGAGCGCATCTATGGGCCTATCGGTCACGTGGTCGATATCCTTGCAGTGGTGATCACTGCATTCGGTGTCTCCCAGTCGTTGGGGCTGGGTGTAGTGCAGATGAACACCGGCTTGAGCCAGGTGTTCGACCTGCCCATCAGCCTGGGGGTGCAAGTCACCTTGATCGTGCTCATTACCCTGGTGACCACCGTATCGGTGATGGCTGGTGTTTCGCGTGGCATGAAGCGCCTGTCGGAATGGAACATGCTGCTGTCGGTGATACTGGTGGTGTTGATCCTGCTGCTTGGGCCGACGCGCTACATTCTCAACCTGATGCTTGAAAGCACCGGCGACTATGCCCAGCACATCGTCGGCTTGAGCTTCTGGAGCGATGCCCAGAAGGACAGTGGCTGGCAGAACTGGTGGACGGCCTTCTACTGGCCGTGGTGGATGACCTGGGGGCCGTTTGTAGGTCTGTTCATCGCCCGGATCTCCAAGGGCCGCACCATTCGAGAACTGATTGCCGGCGCGCTGTTGGTGCCAACCTTGGTGACCATCGTCTGGATGTCAGTGTTCGGCGGCGCGGCCCTCAAGACCGAGCAGGTCGACCGTCAGCACCACGAGCTGCGGGTAGCCAGCGGCGAGCTGCAGGGCGACAAGGCCAAGTTCGAAGGTGGCACGGTATTGCTGGCGACCAAGCAGGAAACCACTGCGGCCATGTTCACCCTGCTGCACAAGATCGACGCGGGTACGTTGGGCAAGGTGCTGAGCGTGCTGGTCTGCATCCTGTTGGCGACGTACTTTATCACCTCGGCTGACTCCGGCACCCAGGTGCTGTGTACGTTGAACTCCATGGGCAGTGCCAATCCGCCGCAGAGTATCCGCCTGCTCTGGTGCATTCTGGAGGGTGCCATTGCCACAGCCCTGCTGATGGCGGGAGGGCTCAAGGCGATCCAGATGGCAAGCATCGCAGCGGGCTTGCCCATTGCGGGGTTCATCCTGCTGATCAGTTACACCCTGATGCGCAGCTTGCGCCAGGAAATGGCTGATGGCGTGCTCGATACACCGCCGGGCGGGCGCATGCCAATCCCGCAGATCATCCCTCAGGGCATCACTCCGGTGACTGGCACACTGACGGGCGGGGGTCTTGATGGGGGGCTGACGGCGAAGAAAGCCAGCTGACCCCAACCCGGTATGGAATACCCAAGACCGGCAGTCATCCGCTGTCGGTCTTGTGCTTTCTGGCAGGCTATTTCTGTACGGATGGCTGGGCCATCAACCAGTCTCGGAACAGCCGCACGCTTTCACGGGGGCCCCGCTCGTTGGTCGACTCCAGCAGGCAGAACTTGGCATCGGTCTGCAGCACCACATCGTTGGGCATGACCAGCGCGCCGCTGCTCAACGCATCGTCCACCAGGTTGCCCCAGGCCAGAGCCACGCCCTGGCCACTGATCGCCGACTGGATCAACATGCTGTAGCTGTTGATGTTCACGCGGTGCTTGGGCGTCATCGGCTGGTACCCCAGGCGTTTGAACCACTCCGGCCAACCTACCCAGTCGCGCTGGGAGTCCTCAAGCCACAGCCAGGTGCACGTCGCCAAACCTTCGATGCTGCTCAGTTGCGGATGCCTGGCCAGATAGGCCGGGCTGCATACCAGAAAGATCTTTTCCGAGAACAGCGGCGTGACAGTCATGTCCTTGGGCGGTGGGTTGCAGTAGTACAGCGCGAGGTCGCTCTCGAGCCTGGAGTAATCCTTCACATGATCGTGGGCGATGATCCGCAGATCGATGTCTTCATGGGCACTCTGGAATTCCGACACCTTGGGCAGTAACCAGAGTGAGGCCATGGCGGTACTGGTGGCCACCGTCACTTGCTGGTTGCCATGCCACTGGCGAATCTCGCCCGTGGTACGGGCCAGGTGCAACATGCACTCGCGCACCGTTTCGTAGTACTGCGTGCCGGTATGGGTGAGGGTCATGGTGCGGGTGGTGCGGGTGAACAGTGCCTTGCCCAGGTAGTCTTCCAACAGGCGAACCTGACGGCTGATGGCACCCTGGGTGACGTTCAGTTCTTTGGCAGCAAGGGTAAAGCTCAAATGGCGGGCTGCAGACTCAAACGCATGCAGGCTGTTGAGCGGCGGAAGAGGCTGGATTTTCACGGCTTGGGGTTCCACTCATTATTATTATCAGCCGCTCTATATTAATGATCCGTTCAGTCTCCAGGGGGCAGTCGGGAGAAATATTTTGAAGACTGGACCAGACCACAGGCCCCATGATTTGGGGCCTGCCGCAACAGCTTCAGTTCTTCGAACTCACTGTAACAACCCTCAGTGAGAGGGGCGTCGTTCCGGGGTTTCGAACCTCAGATCTGCATCGCCATCCCATCCACATTCATCGCCGCCTGGCGCAAGGCCTCGGAGCGGGTCGGGTGCGGGTGGCAGGTGAGGGCGATGTCTTCAGCCGAGGCCGAGAATTCCATCGCCACGCAGAACTCGCCGATCATCTCGCTGACGCTCGGGCCGACCAGATGCACGCCCAGTACCTCATCGGTGTTGGCATCGGCGAGGACCTTGGCGAAGCCTTCGGTCTCATGGTTGATCTTCGCGCGGCTGTTGGCGGTGAAGGGGAACTTGCCCACTTTGTAGGCGCGGCCCTCTGCCTTGAGTTGCTCTTCGGTCTTGCCGACGCTGGCCAGCTCGGGGCGGGTATAGATCACGCCGGGGATCAGGTTGTAATTGACCTCGTGGGGTTTGCCGGCGATGCGCTCGATGCAGGCGACCGCTTCGTCTTCGGCCTTGTGCGCCAGCATCGGGCCGGAGGTGACGTCGCCAATGACCCAGACACCTGGCACCGAGGTGCGATGATGCTCGTTGGTGAGCATGCCGCGTTTATCGGTCTGCAGCCCGACGCTTTCCAGATTCAGGCCTTGGGTATAAGGACGACGGCCGATGGCAACCAGTACGTAGTCGGCTTGCAGTGTTTCTGCAGCGCCGCCGGCGGCCGGTTCCAGCGTCAGGCTGACCCCGTCGGGCAAGGCCGTCGCCTGGGTCACCTTGCTGCCGAGCTTGAAGGCCATGCCTTGCTTGGCCAGGGCCTTTTGCAGGGTCTTTGCGGTTTCCTCATCTGTGCCGGGGCAGATGCGGTCGAGGTATTCAATGACGGTGACCTGGCTGCCCAGGCGACGCCACACCGAACCCAGCTCCAGGCCGATGACGCCGGCGCCGATCACGATCAGGTGCTTGGGCACCTCGGGGAGGGCCAAGGCGCCCGTGGAATCGATGATGCGCTGGTTATCGATAGTCACGCCTGGCAGGGGAGTGGGCTCGGAGCCGGTAGCGATGACGATGTCCTTGGCCTGCAACGGCGTCTCGCTGCCGTCCTCGGCTTTGACAATGACCTTGCCGACGCCATCGAGGCGGCCCCAGCCTTTGATCCAGTCGACCTTGTTCTTGCGAAACAGGTACTCGATGCCCTTGGTCAGGCCAGTCACGCTCTCGTCCTTCTGTTTCATCATCTGGGCGAGGTTCAGGGTTGGCTTCACTTCGATGCCGAGGTGGGCAAACTCGTCACCGCTGGCAGCCTCATACAACTCCGAGGCATGCAGCAATGCCTTTGACGGCA
>RCUL01000895.1_pt1 | contig 12621 bp, 12 predicted proteins | sample 2167521 | NCBI WGS metagenome assembly RCUL01 (sample SAMN09932745, study PRJNA488358) | compost metagenome | feature: garden; material: soil; isolation source: compost soil in acetic acid-enriched culture | place: Germany: Experimental Botanical Garden Goettingen | collected 2016-01-27 | reverse complement strand
CAACGCGGGATGTTCTCCTACACCGGCTTGTCGCCGGAGCAGGTCAAGCAACTGCGTGAGCGCCACAGCGTGTACATGGTCGGCACTGGCCGGGCGAACATCGCCGGCGCCGATGCGGCACGCCTTGAAGCACTGGCTGCGGCGATCGCCGACGTCTGTCGTTAAAAGCATCGCCGGCAAGGCCGGCTCCCACACGGGATCTGCATATACCAAACCCTGTGGGAGCTGGCCTTGCCAGCGATGGGCTGCGAAGCAGCCCCGAAGATCCCCCGCTCTTCAACACCAATCAGCAGGAAAATTCATACTGTCATTCAGACTCCTGTATCCTGCACGGGCTTTCACAAGCCCATGCGCGCCTTGCGCAGCCTTTCCACACACTTGCGAGGAACGACGAGATGCATGAAATCCCGAATCTTCCCTTCCCAAGCCTGAACCCAGAAGAGCAGACACCTGCCACTCACAGCGCCGAACCAGCCCAGGCTGACCACGACGGCGACGAAACTTCCAGCGCCGACCAGGAATAACCGCGCAACAGTCAGACTGTGTGAAAACGGCTGATGCAGGGACCACCCCGTCAACACGTTTTCACACCGTCAAGAATTCCTCTATTACGAAAGCCCCCTCATGCCCGACTCACCGCGCTCCCTTGCGGTCACCCTGCAAGTCGTCTCCATCGTCCTGTTTACCTTCATCGGCTACCTGAACATCGGCATCCCCCTGGCCGTGCTGCCCGGCTACGTGCATAACGACCTGGGCTTCGGCGCCGTGGTCGCGGGCCTGGTGATCAGCGTGCAATACCTGGCCACCCTGCTCAGCCGCCCCTACGCCAGCCGCATCATCGATAATCTGGGCAGCAAGCGCGCCGTGCTCTACGGCCTGGCCGGTTGTGGCTTGAGCGGCGTGTTCATGCTGATTTCAGCGTGGCTGCAACATGCGCCATGGCTGAGCCTGGCCAGCCTGTTGGTCGGCCGCCTGGTGCTGGGCAGCGCCGAAAGCCTGGTTGGCTCGGGCTCGATCGGTTGGGGCATTGGCCGGGTGGGCGCGCAACACACCGCCAAGGTGATCTCCTGGAACGGCATCGCCAGCTATGGCGCCTTGGCCATCGGCGCACCGCTGGGCGTGGTACTGGTGCAGCAGTTCGGCCTGTGGAGCATGGGCGCCAGCATTTTGCTGCTGTGCGTGCTGGGCCTGGCCCTGGCCTGGCCGAAAACCGCCGCCCCTGTGGTTGCCGGTGAACGCCTGCCGTTTCTGCACGTGCTCGGCCGGGTATTCGGCCATGGCTCGGGGCTGGCCCTGGGCTCGATCGGCTTCGGCACCATCGCCACCTTCATCACCCTGTACTACGCCAGCCACAGCTGGAACAACGCCGCCCTGTGCCTGAGCCTGTTCGGCGCCTGTTTCATTGGCGCCCGGCTGCTGTTCGGCAACCTGATCAACCGTATCGGTGGTTATCGGGTCGCCATCGCCTGCCTGTCGGTGGAAACCCTCGGCCTGCTGTTGCTGTGGCAGGCGCCGAGTGCCGAGCTGGCCCTGGCCGGTGCGGCGCTGAGCGGCTTTGGGTTCTCGCTGGTGTTTCCGGCCCTGGGGGTCGAAGCGGTCAATCTGGTCTCCGCCTCCAATCGCGGCGCGGCCGTGGGCGCCTATTCGCTGTTCATCGACCTGTCGCTGGGCATCACCGGGCCACTGGCCGGGGCGATTGCCGCCGGATTCGGCTTCGCTTCGATCTTTGTCTTTGCTGCCGGCGCGTCGTTCTGCGGCCTGTTACTGAGCCTGTATCTGTACCGCCAGGCCCGCCTGCAACCAACGCGGCACCTGTCTCAATAATCGATCTTGCCGCGCCCGGCCTTGATGGCCCCGCGCTTGCTCTTGGTGTCCAGGCGCCGGGTCTTGGAACCCAGGGTCGGCCGGGTCGGGCGTCGCGCCTTCTCGACCTTGATGGCTGAGAGGATCAGTTCGCGCAGGCGCTCCAGGGCATCGGCACGATTCTGTTCCTGGGTTCGATACTGCTGGGCCTTGATGATGATCACCCCGTCACGGGTAATGCGACTGTCGCTCAGGGCCAGCAGGCGTTCCTTGTAGAACGCCGGCAACGATGAGGCCTGGGTGTCAAAACGCAGGTGCACGGCACTGGAGACCTTGTTGACGTTCTGGCCGCCGGCGCCCTGGGCGCGGATGGCGGTCAACTCGATCTCGTCGTCCGGTATCTGCACCGCGTTGGATAACTGCAACATCGTAAATCCTTTAAAAGCAATGAGGCCGGTTGCTCAACGGCGTTCACGAGCGCCCCCCCTCCGCCCCCTGGCACAGTACCTCAGCCACCCGGTGCACGCAGCCCTGATCAACTGGGGACAATTGGCGAAACAAAATCAGTAGCTCGTTTTCGACTTCGCTCAAGGCTTGCACCGATGAAGCGTCACTTTCCGTGTTGAATGCGCAGGTTTTATGCTCCGACATGATCACCCTTCCCTAACGAGACTGAATGCATCGACGTTACGAGCAATTCCCTGCGGACCCACCAGGACCGTTCCGAGCGTTTCGTAGGAAAATTGAGATAATAGCTATGCGCCACTACCTTTCGCGTCGTGCATGGCCCCGACAATTCTATGCACAACTTCTTGGTCGGCGATAGCCAATGATCGGTATTGAGCCAGCAATCGCTGTTCCGGCTCGTTCAACGAAGCGCCACCATCAATCGTGCGCACCCCCGTAATCACGTATCGCACATCGACACCTGCGCCTGCTACCGCCGCCAGGTAAGCGGCGTCCGGGTTGCGCTCGCCTTTTTCATAACTGCCCTGGGTATTGCGGTTGACCCCGCCAAGCTGGGCGAAATCATCCTGACGCAAGCCCAGACGGGTACGCTCCTGGCGCAATCGCTCTCCGCTCTCTGCCGATTTCGGTGCAGTATTTGCACAATTTTTCAATCAAAACCCCTTTACACGAACATTTTTTTGGGCATAACCGGCATCCGAACAACACAGACGGCCTTGCCGAGCACTATGCTCCCGCTGTTTACCCTGGGCAAGGCCAAGCAAAGCACATAAAACCAAACATTCGCACGCTCTATCGTCTAACAAAAACGTGTGAAAAATCGTCACGGATGACACAGGATCAGGGATTCGTCCCTGGTAACTGGCAGAGCAAGCTTGCCTTGCGCTGCCTGAAGAGCCATCCGCTGCCGATTCCTGCATAAGACCAACAACGGCACGGAGGTTCATTCATTTTCAAAGGACCGAACAATGAACACCAAACGTTTGTGCACCCTGACCGCACTGCTGACCTTTGTCAGTGCTGGCGCACATGCCAGCAGTACTGACGTCAACATCAGCGGCACCATCACCCCGGCAGCCTGCACGCCGTCGCTTTCCGGAAGCGGCCAGGTCGATTTCGGCAATATTTCCATGCCAGAACTCCCTCCCCAACCCGTCATTCCCGATCACTCGATCCTGCCGCCGCGCAACCTGACCTTCACCGTCGTTTGCGACCGTCCAACCCGTTTCGCCCTGGTAGCCACCGGCAATCGCCGCGATAGCGCCTCGATGCCAGCGCCCAGGGCTTTCGGTCTGGGCACCACCACCAGCGGCGAGGCCCTGGGCTTTTACAGCGCGGTGTGGGCGGACAGTGACGCGACCCTCGACAGCCTGCCAGCCGACACCCTCTATTCCGAAGACAAAGGCAGCACCTGGACTCGTATGCCCGGTGGCGGCTTCGAGCACCTGGGCGACAAGCCCGACTCACGCCTGGGCTTTGCCCGGCGCGGCCAGAGCAGCCCGTCAGCCGCCGAGCAGTTGAACCTGCGCCTGGAGGTTACAGGCTGGCTGCGCAACGACATGACACATCTGGACGAAGAGCTGCTGGATGGGCACATGGTCATCGAGCTGCAGTACCTCTAGCCGGTCACAGAACGCAAACGCGTAGCGGTCCTTCACCGACCGCATAAAAGATCCCGCCGAACGCCCGAAACTTTTCCCTGCCATTGGCCAGGGAGCGGTCAACTGCGCTCGCGAAACGGGACACCTCGCAGTACCCAACACCAACATTTAAAAGGAAAACCGTTGTGAAAAACTCCGTCCTGTCCCTTGCTGTGCTGATGTCCCTGGCAACGGCCAACGCTATGGCTGCCACCACTGACCTGACCGTGACCGGGATCATCACCCCGGCCGCCTGCACGCCGACCTTGAGCAATGGCGGCTTGGTCGAATACGGCAGCCTCGCCTTGACCGACCTCGAAGACACCCCCAGCCAGTACAACCTGCCGGCGAAGTCCTTGAACTTCGCCATTGAATGCAGCGCACCGACCACCTTCGCCTTGATCGCCAACGACAACCGCCGCGACAGCAGCCCCGCCAGCCCGTGGCTGTTCGGGCTTGGCAAGCACCAGGATCAGTCGATCGGGCAATATGGCATGACCTGGCAGTACGAAAGCACCGTGGTCGACGGCACACAAGGCCTCAACCTGGTATCCGAGGATGGCGGCAACAGCTGGGGCAATGTCATCGACGGCGGTCTTTTCGACGCCGGGCGAGCGCCAAATACGCTCACAGGATTCTCCAGCGGCACTAACCTGGGCCCGACGCCAGCAACCAGTGTCAACGTAACCATGGATGTGCGCGGCAGTATCAACAAAGGCCTGACCCTGAACGGCGCCATGGAGCTGGACGGCAGCGCGACCATCGAAGTCATCTACCTCTAACACCCGCCGCTGACACAAGAGCCCACCGAACGCCATCCCCTCCCTGCTGCCCGTTACCTGGGGGGGATGACCGTATTCGCGATACGGGCCACCAGCAACCGCCAACACCAGAAGGAAAGCGTTGTGAAAAAGTCTGCACTGTCCCTTGCGGTGCTTGTGAGCCTGGCGTCTGCCACGGCCATGGCCGCGACCACAGACCTGACCGTAACCGGCAACATTACGCCATCGGCGTGTGCCCCGACATTCGCCAACGGCGGTGTGGTTGATTATGGCTCCCTCGCGGTAACCGAGCTTGAAGAGATCTCTTACGGCTACCTGCTGCCTGCAAAGTCGCTAAACCTCTCCATTGAGTGCAACACCCCGGCGACCTTTGCCCTCATCGCCAATGACAATCGCCGAGACAGCGGCCAGGCTGCCGGGGCAGTGTTCGGCCTTGGCAAGCATCAGGACCAGAACATTGGTGGATACCTGCTCAGATGGAATAGCGAAGATGTCCTGATCGATGGTGTGCAAGGCACGACCGTGGAATCAATGGATTCCGGCAACTCCTGGAAGATTGTCTCGACCGGCATGGTTGAAGAAGCAGGGTACATGCCTCAGTTTCGACTGGGCTTCTCCACGGGTGTCGAGCCCAGGCCTTCAGCAGCGAGCAGCGTGAGCGTCGTCATGAACATCCATGGTCATGTCAAAAAGGAGCTGCCTTTCAGCGACCGCGTAGAGCTGGACGGCAGTACGACCGTTGAGCTGGTCTATCTCTAGTCGCTCACTCCAGGGGTCGTGAACAAGGATTCTCGCGACCCGGTCCTACTCCACGGCCAGCGCACTCCCCCGCTTCGAGCTTGCCGGATGCAACTCGAGGGGAGCGGCGCTCGGCACCGCACAAGAACCTTACAACCATGACTATTGCGTGCAAATCCTTTGCCGGCAGCCTGCTGCCTGCGATTCTCATCTGCACCCTACCTCTGATACAGGCACACGCCGACGGTATGGTGCCCCGGACTTCGGTGGTGATCGTTGAAGAAGCCCGCGCCAACGGCAGCGACTTCGTGGTCACCAACACCGACCCCCATGCCGCCCTGCTGGCGGTGTTCATCGAAAACCCGAGTGAAGACACCGACAACCTGCTGGTGGTGCAGCCCACGGTGGCCCGGGTAGAGGCAGGCAAAGAGCAGCAGGTGATCTTCCACTACGTGGGTAACGAGCCGCTGCAGACCCAACGCCTGCGCCGGGTGATCTTCGAAGGCATCCGCGAAACCGCGCCGGGTGACCCCGGGGCTATGCGGGTCAACTTCGGCGTGCGCCAGAACCTGCCGGTGATCCTTCACCCCAAGGGCCTGGCGCGCAACAGCGAACCCTGGAAAGGCCTGGCCTGGCGCATCGACGGCAAACAGCTGCGGGTGGAGAACAACACGCCCTACGTGGTGCGCCTGGCCCAGGAACTGAAACTGCTGCCCGGCCAGCACGCCCTGGACCTTGGCCGCACCTACGTGCTGGCCAACGAAACCATCACCCTCGACTTGCCTGATGCCGCCGCCGCGGCCAACACCGTGCGCTTTCAACCGGCCACGGTCTATGGCTTTGCGGTCGATCCCTATGAGGCAAGCATCCTGTGAAGGTCATCGTTGATGCCATTGGCAAACCCCGTCCGCGCGAGCAATTGATACTGGGGTTGTGTCTCACCCTGCTGGGCCTTGAGACTTTCAAGCCGGCGCGCGCGGCCAATGAACCCACCCCGCCGGAGCACAGCGTGTTCGACCAGGAGGTACTGCGCCAGCGCGGTATCGACCCTAAACTTGCCGCTCTGTTCGGCCGGCAAACGCGCTTCCCGCCTGGGCGCCAGCAGGTCAGCCTGAGCGTCAACGGCCGCGACAAGGGCACCACCCAGGCGCGTTTCGGCGAAGATGGCAGCCTGTGCGTCGATGACGCCTTGCTGGCCTTCGCCGGGCTGCGCCAACCCGCCGAATGGTCCACCACCCTGGATGAACAGGACATGCCCACCGACCCGGACTGCCGGGCCCTGGGCACGGCCTTCCCCCAGGCCCAGGTCGAATTGCAACCCGGTCAGCACCAAGTGCGGTTGTTCGTGCCGGACCAGGCGCTGCGGGACGAACGACAATGGTCCGATGGCTACAGCCAGGGCGGTGTCGCCGGGTTGTTGAACTATGACATCTTCGGCTCGTTCAACCGCTATGACGGTGAATCCAGCCGTTATGCCGCAGCCAACACCGAAGTGGGGGTGAACCTGGACAACTGGATCCTGCGCAGCCGCCAGGTGCACAGCCGCTTCGACGGCAAGGTGCGCAGCGAGATGCTCGACACCTATGTGCAACGCAGCTTCGCCCAGCAGCGCAGCCTGTTCCAGGCCGGCGAGATCAGCCTGGTCAACCCGGTGCTCAACGGGGCGCAGATCATCGGTGCGCAGGTCACTCCCGAGTACGGCCTGCTATCACAGTTGGACACCGCCAGCGTACAAGGCATCGCCAACAGCCAGGCGCGGGTCGAGGTGCACCAGAACGGCGCCTTGCTGTACAGCACGGTGGTGCAGCCCGGGCCCTTCACCCTCACTAACATACCGCGCATTACCTCGCGCTCGGACCTGGAAGTAACGGTGATCGAGACCAATGGCGAGCAACGGCGCTTTCGCGTGCCGGCCAGCCTGGCGGCCAGCGCCCGCCCGCAAAGCGGTTACAGTGTCGGCGCCGGCGTGGTGCGCAGTCATGGTCATGGCACGGACGACCCGGCGGTGGTGAGCCTGGGCCAGACCGGCGCCCTGGGTAATACCTCAAGCTTGAGCAGCGGCCTGATCCTCGCCCAGGGCTATCGCAGCTTGGGCGCCAGCCTCGGCACGGCGCTCACGCCACGGGTCAGCGCTGAAGTCTTTGCCATCGGCACACACGCCAGCAGCCTTGATCAACAAGGTGCGCAACTGGGCGGCCAGCTCAACTGGCAACTGCACGAACAATGGAGCAGCCTGGTGGCCGGCAACCACCGCAGCCGCGGCTACCGCGAATTGCTCGACAGCACCTACCGCGACAACGATCAGCTCATCTCCAGCTACCGCGACCAGTTCAGCACCAGCCTGCGCTGGGCCAGCCACACCCTGGGCAGCCTCAATCTGGGTTACACGCAAACCACTTATTACGAGCACGACAGCAGCCAGCGGCTGTTCCTGTCCTGGGGCAACAGCTACAACGGTGTAACGCTCTCGGCGACGGTGGAAAAAGCCCTCGGAAGCAACGATGGCTACAACGACGACGCCCTGTACTTCAGCGCCAGCCTCCCGCTGGATGGTCGTCGGCGCCTGCGCAGCAGCGTGCGCCATAACGACACCAGCACCACCAGTACCGTTGCCTACAACGAACAGGTCAACGACAGCTTTGGCTACCGCCTGGGTGCCGAGCACCGTTCGGGCGATTCCAGCACCCTGGCCAGCGCCGGTCTTTCCGCGTTACCGCGCTACACCCAACTGGACCTGAACTACAGCGGCGATGGCGATAACACCAACTACAACCTGGGCCTGCGCGGCGGTATCGCGGTACATGGCGCCGGGATCACACCCTCGCCCTACCCGATCCGCGACACCTTCGCGATCCTCTCGGTCACCGACACTTCCGGGGTCAAGGCCAGCACGCCCAGCGGGCCGGTGTGGACCGATTACGCCGGCAATGCGGTAATCGCCTCGCTGGCCGCCTATGGCAAAAGCCCGGTCGAGGTAGACAGCCAGAGCCTGCCGACCCACATCAATGTCGACCAGGGTGCCGGTGTGCTGCACGCCAGTCGCGGGGCAGTGCCGCGCCTGAGTTTCCGGGCCTGGAGTACCCGCCGGGTACTGCTGACCTTGCTCGACGACAGCGGCCAGCCCTTGGCCAGTGGCGCTTCGGTGTTCGACGACCGCGGGCGCTTCATCAACCTGGTGCAACCGGGCGGACTGGTGTTCATCGACAACAGCGCCGATATCGGTCACCTGATCGTCAGCGACCACCAGGCCCGCGAGTGCCGCGTGACCCTTGACCCCGACACTGTCGCCGTCAGCGACAGCTACTACACCCAGGTCCAACGCACCTGCAGTTGAAGCCCTTTCGCGACGACATGACGCCAGACGGCAGCCACACGTTGTGTCGTCCTTCCACACACCGCTCTGGTGAGGACGCGTCAAATCATGAACACCCGGCAAAATTCCCAGCTTGTATTGCTTCTTCTCTTCAGCCTGCCGCTGACTGCCATTGCCGGCGAATGCCGACTGCACGTCACTCCGGCGCCGCTGGACTATGGCACCCTCGACCGAACCCGCCTGCAACCCGGCAGCCCGGGCCTGGCGCTACTGGAGAAAACCGCCCAATTGACCTTGAGCTGCAGCGAACCCACCGACCTGAGCCTGTTCTACACAGCCAATGCCCTGGATACCGAGCGCTTCGAACTGGCCGCTGGCGGTCACTACCGAATGCGTGCCGAGGATGCCTTTGTCGACGGCGAGCGAGTCGACCTGGCCCGGATCGAGCAGGCCGGCGCGCTACCGGGCCCGGCCAGTGGCTCGCTGGGCTGGCAACCGCGTAGTGGCATTGTCCCCGTCCGCGCCGGCAAGGCGGTGCAAGGCCGCAGCCTGAGCCTGAACCTGGTATTCGAAGCCGAACTGTCCGCCAAGGCCTTTGAAGTGCGCGAGTCGACCGCGTTCCGTACAACCGGGCAGTTCGTTGCTCCGCTACCCGGCAGCCATGCAGAACTTGCCTTGCAATGGCAGATCCAGCCAGCGGCCTGCACGCCGATGCTGTCCCAGGGTGGGGTGGTGAATTACGGCAAGATCAGCATGCAGACCCTGAACAGCGACAAACGCACGCGTCTGCCCACGCGCCAGCTGAACCTGTCGATCCAGTGCGACAGCCCGGCGCGCTATGCCCTGCTGATGCAGGACAACCGCGATGGCAGCGCCGTGGTCGACTCCCTTAACTTCTATGGTTTGGGCCGTGATGCCAGCGAGAACAAGATCGGCCTGTACGAGGTGCAGATCGACCCGCTGCACATCAGCGCCGACCAGTTGCCGGCGGTGTACGTCACCCAGTCGACCCGCGGCACGGGCTGGAGCACCGCGGGCAGTACCAGCAAACCGCTGACCACCACCACCCTGCTCGGCTTCAACGATGTCGAGAACAACATTAGCGGCCCGATCGCCATCCGCCACCTGAGCACGCCGATCAACATCATGCCGGTGATCGCTGCCACCGACGAGCTGGACAACCGCCAGGACATCCACCTCGACGGCTCGGCCACGATCGAGATCATCTACCTGTAAACAAAAACGCCCCGCAGAGCGGGGCGTTTTTTTCAACCGGGTGAATCAGCGTTTAAGCGATGCCGGGGTTGCCGCGGCCGCCGCTTTGCTGCGGTTGGTTTTCAGGCTGTAGCACACGCCCATCACCAGCAGCCAGACCGGAATCGCATAGACCGAAATCTGGATGCCCGGGATCTGCAGCATGATGCCCAGGATCAGCACCACGAAGGCCAGGCAGATGTAGTTGCCATAGGGGTACCACAGGGCCTTGAACAGTGGGGTCTGGCCGGTCTTGTTCAGGTGCTGGCGGAACTTCAGGTGCGAGTAGCTGATCATTGCCCAGTTGATCACCAGGGCGGCAACCACCAGCGACATCAGCAGTTCCAGCGCATGCTGCGGGATGAAGTAGTTGAGCAGCACCGCAACCAGGGTCACCGCAGCCGAAGCCATGATCGAACGCACCGGCACGCCGCGCTTGTCGATCTTCGCCAGGCCCGCCGGGGCATCGCCCTGCTCGGCCATGCCGTAGAGCATGCGCGCGTTGCAATAGGTACCGCTGTTGTACACCGACAGCGCCGCGGTCAGGACCACGAAGTTGAGGATGTGTGCGGCAACATCACTGCCCAGCAGCGAGAAAACCTGCACGAACGGGCTGGCGCCATAGGTACCACCGGCCGCATCGAGGCTGGTGACCAGGCTGTCCCATGGGGTCAGCGACAGCAGCACCACCAGGGCACCGATGTAGAAAATCAGGATGCGGTAGATCACCTGATTGATCGCTTTGGGGATCACGGTCTTCGGTTTTTCGGCTTCGGCTGCGGTGAAACCGAGCATTTCCAGGCCGCCGAAAGAGAACATGATGATCGCCAGGGCCATCACCAGGCCGCTGACGCCATTGGGGAAGAAGCCGCCGTGCTCCCACAGGTTGCTCACCGAAGCCTGCGGACCGCCGCTACCGCTGACCAGCATGTAGCTGCCCAGGGCAATCATGCCGACGATGGCCAGGACCTTGATGATCGCGAACCAGAACTCGGCCTCGCCGAACACCTTGACGTTGGCCAGGTTGATCGCGTTGATCAGGATGAAGAAGGCTGCAGCCGAGGCCCAGGTCGGGATCTCCGGCCACCAGTAGTGCACGTACTTGCCGACCGCGGTGAGTTCCGACATACCCACCAGGATGTACAGCATCCAGCAGTTCCAGCCCGACAGGAAGCCAGCGAAACCGCCCCAGTATTTGTGCGCGAAGTGACTGAAGGAACCGGCCACCGGCTCTTCGACGATCATCTCGCCGAGCTGGCGCATGATCATGAAGGCGATGAAGCCACAGATCGCATAGCCGAGGATCATCGACGGGCCCGCCGACTTCATCACCCCGGCCGAACCCAGGAACAGCCCGGTACCGATTGCACCGCCCAGGGCGATCAACTGGATATGGCGATTTTTCAGGCCGCGTTTCAGCTCGCCTGAATGTGTGTTTTGTCCACTCATGAACGAAGTCACCTGCTTGTTTTTATCTGTGACGGAATCGGACCCACCGCGCTCGTGGCGCAGCGGAATTAACAAGGTGGTTACCTTGAGGATCTTGGCCAACTGCTGCCCATCCAGGGCAAACGCCGTGGGTAAATCAGCCGGGTGTCAGCAAGAGTGCGCGGTACGCATTGGGGTCACAGGTAAAACGCGGCGCATTGTATACCCCTGCAGACGCGCAGGGGTCAACACGTTGCGTGATTGTCTGATGACAAAACGCACCGTTCCTGAGGAAAGAATGAAGCCTGGGAGGGTAATCGGCGTACATGGCGCCTCCATTTGTTCTTATTGAATGCCCGGCTCTCCGGCCCGGCTTTGCACACGGCAATGGCGCCTATCTCACCGTTCCCAGGGCTTGCGAACAAGCCGTTGACGGGCACGTAAAGCGCCCTGGCCCGGGCGTTCCGGCAAGTTCTGTTTACAGCGGGGAAAATCTGCACCGAAGGCCCGCTTATCGGCCAGTATTTGTAACGATTTATTTACAAGGTGGTTTAAAAACTTGCCACACCTTACGGAAGTGTCTGTAAGACAAGGAAATTCGGGCAAAAAAAAGCCAACCCGAAGGTTGGCTCCTACCCCACCCGACTTACGGGCGCGGCTTGTTGCGGGTGCTGCCCGGACGCTTGGGCGCCGGCTTGCCGCGCTTGTTCATGTCGCTCGGGCGCTCGGCCACGGTGCTGCCACGGCCGCTGTCCTTGCGTGGGGCCTCGCCACGCGGTTGACGGGCTGGACGCTCGTCGCCACGCGGCTGACGAACCGGACGCTCGGCTTCACCCCGGGGCTGGCGCGCAGGGCGCTCGCCGGTAGCAGCGCCATCCTGAGCCGGACGCAGGTTACGCACGCGCTCACCACGGCCCAAAGGACGGGTGGACTTGCGCTGCAGGCGCTCGAGCTTGTCCTTGCTCTTGTGGTTCAGTGCCGGCATGGCCACCGGGGTCAGGCCCACTTCGGCGGCGAGGATGTCGACTTCCTGCTGGCTCATTTCGCGCCAGCGGCCCATCGGCAGGTCGGAGTTGAGGAACACCGGACCGAAACGCACGCGCTTCAGGCGGCTGACCACCAGGCCCTGGGATTCCCACAGGCGGCGCACTTCACGGTTGCGGCCTTCCATCACCACGCAGTGGTACCAGTGGTT
>RCUL01000891.1_pt1 | contig 12685 bp, 9 predicted proteins | sample 2167521 | NCBI WGS metagenome assembly RCUL01 (sample SAMN09932745, study PRJNA488358) | compost metagenome | feature: garden; material: soil; isolation source: compost soil in acetic acid-enriched culture | place: Germany: Experimental Botanical Garden Goettingen | collected 2016-01-27 | reverse complement strand
TGCTGCAGGCACAAGTTATCGCTGCCTACGAAGGGCTGCTTGAGCAATCGCGACGCATGCTGACGTGCGCGGAAAATGCCGATTGGGACGGTATTTTCGCACTAAAGTCGCAGGGCCTTATCGATGCCGCCAGCCTGCGCCGCGCCGAAAGTCAGGCCGAACTCGATGAGGCCGGGCAACTGCGCAAACTTGAACTAATCACTGAAATAGTGGCGCTGGACAGCCAAGTAAGCCGCTTTCTACAAGCCCGACAGAACCACCTTGGCGAACTCATGCAAGTGGGCCGGCAAAAGAACGATCTTGATAATGCGTACCGCGTCACAGGCGGCAAGGTGCTATCGTTGAGCCATCGCTTGTGCCAGTAGGTACATTCCGCCATCATAAGCAAGCTAACTAATGCAACATTCTGGTGTAAAAATCAGTGCCTTCAAGAGCACGAAAAATAACCGGGAAAAAGTCTGCCCCTTTCTGTTATCGGTCGACACGCTTGATAGTTTAGGAAAAATTTCTCGATGCTCCCAAACGGAGCACACCACTGCTCAACACATTGATAAGCCGAAAAAACCAGGCCACCCAAACGCTCGCACCAACGGCTTCGAACGTGTTCGGGCCCGCACCAGGCGTGGTTGGCAAAAAGGTTTTACGGGGTATCGGGGCGTAGCAACTTTTGAAGGAGGGGAGAACGGTGCCGCACACCAATAGCTACCTTGCAGACATTCAGGAACTCAACCTTTCCTATCTGCTGCTGGCGCAGAACATGTTGCGCAAAGATCGTGAAGTCGCGATCTTTCGCCTGAAACTCAGCGAGAACATGGCGGACTTGCTGACCGGGCTGAGCAGCAAACAGATGACCCAACTGTCAAGGATCAACCAACTGATCTGCCGGCCCATCTTCGAAGAAGCCGATCGTATTTCGAAGGCACTGGAAAACTCACGCGAACTGGGCATGGTTGAAATCCACACTTCCCTGCTGATGGCGGCTGCCGACCGTTCAGATGGCATGCACAGCAGCGGCGTCTGAGCCATGTCGGAGAAAAGTCTGGTCACCGAGATGCAGCAGGTACAGCTGGCCATCGAGCTGATCCAACTGGGGGCTCGCCTGCAGGTGGTAGAGACGGAAACGTCGCTCACCCGCGGGCGGCTCATCCGGCTGTACAAGGAAGTACGTGGAGCCCCGCCGCCCAAAGGCATGCTGCCTTTTTCAACAGACTGGTTCGTGACCTGGCTGCCGAACATCCATTCCTCGCTGTTCTACAACATCTACCGCAGCATGCTGGAGATAGGCGGCCACCGGATCGATGCCTTCATCAAGGCCTACCGGCTGTACATGGAACATGCCAGCGATACCGACGGCGAGCGGGTGCTGGGGCTGACCCGCGCCTGGACGCTGGTGCGCTTCGTCGAGAACGGCATGCTTGAGCAGATTCGTTGTTCCTGCTGCTCAGGGGCGTTCATCACCCACTCCTATTCACCAACGCAGAACTATGTCTGTGGCATCTGCCAGCCACCCTCGCGTGCAGGCAAGACCTTGAAACGCCGCGAGGTCGAGCCCGATACCCTCGATAACCTGCGCCCGGCCAGCCAGCGCTGACCGGGCTTTACCCCTTCCCAGACAAGTTCTTTCAAGTCACCTCTCGTCGTTGCCGATCTTCAGCGAACATTCACTGGAAGCTGAGGAGCGGCGACGTGCTCATTTTTTTAGGTCTATTCGTGGCACTGGCCTCGTCACTGGGTGGCTTCGTGCTGTCCGGTGGCAGCCTGGGGCCGCTGTACCAACCCACCGAGCTGCTGATGATCGTCGGCGCCGCGCTGGGCGCCTTCATCGCCGCCAACAACGGCAAGGCCATCCGCGCCACCTTCGGCGCGATCTCGACATTCAAGCGCAGCACCGGCTACGACAAGGCGTTCTACCTGGACCTGCTGGGCATGCTGTACAACCTGCTCAACAAGGCGCGCAGAGAGAGCCTGCTGGCCATCGAGCGGGACATCGACGACCCGCAGCAGAGCCCAGTGTTTTCCCAGTATCCACAACTGCTGAATGACCCGTTGCTGCTGAACTTCGTCGTCGACTACCTGCGCCTGCTCATCAGCCTGTCACTACAGGCCCACGAACTCGATGAGCTGATGCAGCACGAGATCGAGGAATTCGAGAACGAGGCCCATCTGCCCGCCGATGCGTTGTACAAGATCAGTGACGGTTTGCCCGCCTTCGGCATCGTTGCCGCCGTGCTCGGGGTGGTCAAGGCCCTGAGCGCTGTGAACGTGGGCCCCGACATGATGGGGCAGATGATCGCCCACGCCCTGGTAGGCACCTTCCTCGGCATCTACCTGGCCTACGGCGTCGTCGCGCCGCTGGCCAGCCGCATCGAACGGCAAACGGCCGAGTCCACCAAGATGCTGCACTGCCTGCGCGTGACCTTGCTGGCCCATGTGAAGGGCATTCCCCCGCAACTGTCGGTGGAGTTCGGGCGCAAGGCCTTGCACAGCGAGGAAAGGCCCAGTGCCGATGAGCTGGAGAACCATGTGCGAGGGGGGATCGGGCAGCCGAGCCCGGCAACGGCATGAGTGACCAGCCGATCATCGTCCGGCGCAGGAAAAAGGCGGCCAGGGGGCACCATGGCGGTGCCTGGAAGATCGCTTTCGCCGACTTCATGACCGCATTGATGGCGCTGTTCCTGGTGCTTTGGGTGCTCTCCAACGCCGGCAAAGGCGACAAGGACGCCATCGCCCAATACTTCAGCACGCCTTTGCTGGTAGCCCTGAGCAAGGGAGACAAGAATTCCGCCAGCACCAGCGCCATACCCGGCGGCGGTACCGACGCCAGCCTGTCCGAGGGTGAAATGGCTCGCAAGGCGAGGCGCCCGACCCGCCTGTCGAGCGAGGAGCGGCGCCACCTTCAGGCCCTCAAACAGCGGCTGGAAGATGCCGTGGAGCGTGACCCCAAGCTGCGCGACCTGAAACAGCAGATCGCCATCGAGCTAAGCCCGGAAGGCCTGCGCGTGCAACTGCTCGATACCGACAAGAGGCCCATGTTCGAGCTGGGCAGTGCAAGGGTAGCGCCCTACATGAGCCAGCTGCTGCGCACGTTCGCACCGGTGCTCAATGAGTTGCGCAACCGCATCCAGATCAGTGGCCACACCGACAGCCATCCCTATCCGGGGGGCGAGGCCACCTACAGCAACTGGGACCTGTCTGCTGACCGCGCCAAAGCCTCCCGCCAAGAGCTGGTGGCCGGCGGCCTGGACCCGGACAAACTGCTGCGGGTTTCCGGCATGTCCGACCGTATCCGCTTTCCCGGCGCGGGCCCGTTCGACGCGACCAACCGGCGAATCGAGATCATCGTGCTCGACAGCCAGGTCGCGAAGCGCATCCTCAACCAGGACGAATTCGGCACCCAGCCGCTGCCCCCCGAGCAGCCTGGACAAACGCCACAATAGCGGGGCATTCAGGCGGCTTTTCGCGGGATGAGCGTGCCTGGCAGTTGCACACAATAGCGCCCCCTTCCCCGCCCGGGTGCGTGCAGCTGCCTGGAGAACCATGGCCGAAACCAGCAGAGAAGACCGGACGGAAGCGGCAACGCCACGCCGCATCGAAAAAGCCCGGGAAGAAGGGCAGATCGCCCGCTCCCGCGAGCTGAGCACGTTCATCATGCTGCTGGCGGGCATAGGTGGGCTGTGGAGCATGGGCGGGCACCTGTACGACCGTCTTGGCGGCATCGTCGAACAGGCACTGCTGTTCGATCGCGCGCAACTGTTCGACCCCGCGCGCATGCTCAGCACCTTTACTGCGCTTGGTGGCGCCGCCCTGCTCGCCTTGGTGCCCTTCTTCGCCCTGATGCTGATCGCCGCCGTGGCGGCACCTACCCTGCTCGGCGGGCTGGTCATCACCCTGGCAGCGGCGCGCCCCCGCTTTTCTCGCCTCAACCCCGTGAGCGGCCTGGCACGGCTGTTTTCCGTGCAGGTGCTGGTAGAGCTGGCCAAGGCCATTGCCAAGGCGACACTGATCGGGACCGTGCTGTACCTGTTTCTCGATGCCCATATCGGCCAGTTGCTGGGCCTGCCAAAACTGCCACCGCAGCAGGCGCTGGTGACGCTCATGGCATTGACTGCCAAAGCCTGTGCAACCTGCGTGGCCGCACTGATCCTGGTGGTGGGTATCGACACGCCTTATCAGTTGTGGACGTACGCGAAGAACCTGCGCATGTCCAAGGAAGAGGTGCGCCAGGAGCACCGCAATGCCGACGGCGACCCCCACGTAAAGGCACGGATACGCCGCCTGCAACAGGCCCGCGCGCGCAGGCGCATGATGAGCAAGGTGCCCAAGGCCGATGTAATCGTCACCAACCCCAGCCATTTCGCGGTGGCCCTGAGCTACCGCAAGGATAAGGACGCCGCCCCGCGGGTAATCGCCAAAGGCGCAGATGCCGTGGCATTGCGCATTCGCGAACTCGCCCAGGATCACGACCTGCCCATCCTCGAGGCACCGCCGCTGGCACGCGCCCTTTACTTCCACGTGGATCTGGACAAGCAGATCCCTGCCGAACTGTACACCGTTGTCGCTGAGGTGGTGGCCTGGGCCATCCGCCTCAAACGCGTCAGTGAACAGGGCGGACTCACGCCACCCGTTCCGGTCAACCTCGACGTTCCCGAGGGCATGGACAAGCCAGGACGACGCCCCCACTCACCCGAGGACCTACAGACCCCATGAAAGGCCTGACCGCCCTGTTCCGTCGCGACAACTGGCCCGTCGGCGCCGAACTGAAGATCATGACCGGCCCGATACTGATCGTGCTCATCTTGTCGATGATGATCCTGCCGCTGCCCAGCTTCATTCTCGACCTGCTGTTCACCTTCAACATCGCACTGGCCATCATGGTGCTCATCGTCAGCATGCTCACCGAGAAACCACTGGATTTCTCATCGTTCCCCTCGGTGCTGCTGTTCACCACCTTGCTGCGCCTGTCGCTGAACGTAGCCTCGACCCGGATCATCCTGATGCACGGGCATACCGGCACCGATGCCGCTGGCAAGGTCATCGAGGCCTTCGGCGAGTTTCTGGTGGGCGGCAACTTTGCCGTGGGCCTGGCACTGTTCATGATTCTGGTCACCATCAACTTCATGGTGATCACCAAGGGTGCCGGACGTATTGCCGAAGTCGGCGCGCGCTTCACCCTGGACTCGATGCCCGGCAAGCAGATGGCGATCGACGCCGACCTCAACGCCGGGCTCATCGGCGAGCCGGAGGCCCGCAAGCGCCGCCGGGAAGTAGCCCAGGAAGCGGACTTCTTCGGCTCCATGGACGGTGCCAGCAAGTTCGTGCGTGGCGACGCCGTGGCAGGCCTGGTGATCATGGGCGTGTGCGTCGTCGGTGGCCTGGCCATCGGCCTGCTGCAACACGACATGAGCTTCGCCGACGCGGCGCACACCTACACCATGCTCACCATCGGTGACGGCCTGGTAGCGCAGATTCCTGGCCTGGTGATCTCCATCGCCGCCGGTGTAATGGTCTCGCGGGTGAACACCGAAGAAGACGTCAGCCGGCAGATGATCGGCCAGCTGTTCAGCCGGCCGAAAATGCTGATGATGACGGCCGGGGTGATGGGCTTGCTGGGCCTGGTGCCCGGCATGCCCAACCTGGTATTCCTGCTGCTGACCGCACTGCTGGGCGGCCTGGGCTGGTGGCTCTCGCGGGAGGAGCAGCAGGCTGAGCAGACGCCAGCGCAGGCCGCCTTGCCAAAGCCCGCGGCACAGAACAGCGAGGCGAGCTGGGATGACGTGAAGCTGGTCGATACCCTGAGCCTGCGTGTGGGCCACCGCCTGATTACGCTGGTTGATGTGCGCCAGCAGGGTGAGTTGAGCACCCGTATCAAGAGCCTGCGCAAGAAGTTCGCTCAGGATGTGGGTTTTCTGCCACCGGTGGTCCATGTGCGCGACAGCCTCGAGCTTTCGCCCAACACCTACATCATCAGCCTCAAGGGTGTGGAAGTCGGGCGTGGCGAGATCTACCCGGGTAAATGGCTGGCGATCAACCCCGGCAAGGTTACCGGCCAGCTTGAGGGCAAAGAGGGGGTGGACCCGGCCTTTGGCCTGCCGGCGATCTGGATCGACCAGAACCTGCGCGAACACGGGCAGATCTACGGCTATACCGTGGTCGATGCCAGCACCGTGGCAGCCACCCACCTCAACCACCTGCTGCATCAGCACGCCAAGGATATGCTTGGCCGCAGCGAGGTGCAGAAGATGCTGGACAAGCTGGGCGGCGACGGCAAAGGGCTGGTCGAGGAAGTGGTACCCAAGCTGCTGACCCTGACCCAACTGCAGCGGATATTGCAAAACCTCTTGGAAGAGAACGTCCCCATCCGTGACCTGCGCACCATCCTCGACACACTCGCCGAGCACGCAGGTGCACAGCAGCCAGCGGATATCCAGGAGCTGACCGCGCTGGTGCGCGTCGCCCTCGGCCGCTCCATCGTCAACCAGTACTACGCAAACAAGCCCGAGCTGCGCGTCATGGGCCTGGACTTCAACCTGGAGCAGGTGGTGATGCAGGCGGTCGGCAACGGCGGCTCACTGGAGCCGAGCCTGGCAGACACCCTGATGAAAGAAACCTCCCTGGCGCTCAAACGCCAGGAGCTGGCCAATGACCCTGCCGTGCTGGTGGTGCCCAACCGCTTGCGCCTGGTGTTGTCGCGCTTCCTGCGCCGGCGCCTGCGCCAGCTGACGGTCATCGCCCTGAGCGAAGTGCCCGATGACCGCACACTGCGGATCACCAGCATCATCGGCGCACCTACCACATAACCCACCGCTAAGGGGCGAATAGCCCTGCATGCATGGGGTTGTTCCGGGCTTAGCTGCCCGGACGCAGCACCGATAATCCCGAACCTACCCCTTGGGCAGCGCGCAGTCTGCGAACGGCGCGGATGCCTGACCGCCACACTTGTTCTGCACAGGCACGCACGATGTATACGGCACAAGGCAAGATGCACCAGCATGAGCTGCTTCAGCAGTACTTGCCCTTGGTCAAACGGCATGCACTGAACCTCAAGACCAAGCTGCCGCCCGGCTTCGATCTGGAGGACCTTATTCAGGCAGGCAGTATCGGCTTGCTCGATGCCTTGACCCGCTACGACCAGGAACTGGGCATTCCTTTCGGCACCTTTGCCGCCCACCGCATTCGCGGGGCGATGATCGACGAGTTGCGCACGCGTGACTGGGCACCGCGCAGGGTCAGGCGCCAGGCCCGCCTGATGGAAGAAACCGTCTACCGGCTGGAGCACAGCCTCGGCCGCGCCCCCACTGAACGCGAGATTGCATCGGCCATGGGCATGGCCTTGGCCGAGTACCAGCAGCTGCTGGCAGACATCAACGGCAGCCACATGCTGCCCATCGACCAGGTCAGCGATGACTACCTGGCAAGCCACGAGCCACAGGGCTCCAACCCCCTCAATGCATTGCTCGAAGAGAGCAATCGCACCGGCCTGATCCGCGCCATCGACAACCTGCCCGAGCGGGAACGGCTGCTGATGGTCCTGTATTACCAGCAGAAGCTGAACATGCGCGAGATAGGCCTGGTGCTGGATATCAGCGAGTCGCGGGTCTGCCAGCTGCACAGCCTGGCCATCACACGGCTGCAAGCAACGCTGGTGGGCTGAGCCCGCCCCACACGGTAGGAACGCCATGAAGATCAGTGTGTTTGGTTCAGGGTATGTGGGGTTGGTGGCAAGCGCTTGCCTGGCCGATGTGGGCCACGACGTAACGTGCATGGACATCGACCCGCAACGCATCGCGCGTCTCAATGCCGGCGAGGTGCCCATCCATGAGCCCGGCCTGGGCCTGCTGATCGAAGCCAACCTGCGCGCCCAGCGCCTGCACTTCAGCACCGATGCCGCCCAGGCCATCGCCTTCGCCCAGGTGCTGTTCATCGCCGTGGGCACGCCGCCCGATGAAGACGGTGCGGCCGACCTTCAGTATGTCCTGGCTGTTGCCAGGGACATTGGTCGCCACATGGAGGGCTACAAGGTGGTGGTGGGCAAGTCCACCGTGCCCGTTGGTACAGGCGAGAAGGTCCAAGCCACCATCAAGGCCGAACTGGCCGCTCGCGGCCTGGCGATACCCTTCGATGTGTGCTCCAACCCGGAGTTTCTCAAGGAAGGGGCCGCCATCGAAGACTTTACCCGTGGCGCCCGCATCGTCGTGGGGACGGGCTCCGAGCAGGTCAAGCGCCTGATGCGTGAGTGCTACGCCCCCTACAACCGCCACCACGACAAGCTGATGTTCATGAGCCTGCGGGCTGCGGAGCTGACCAAATACGCCGCCAACGCCATGCTGGCGACCAAGATCAGCTTCATGAACGAGATGGCCAACCTGGCAGAGCACCTGCGGGTCGATATCGAAGAGGTTCGTCACGGTATCGGCAGCGACCCGCGCATCGGTTACGACTTCATCTACCCGGGCTGCGGCTACGGCGGTTCGTGCTTTCCGAAGGATATCCAGGCGTTGAGCCGCAGTGCCCGCGAGGTCGGCTACGAACCCCAGTTGCTGAACGCGGTCGAGGCGATCAACCAGCGGCAGAAGGCTTCACTGTTCAGGAAACTGGCGCAGGCCCTGAACGGCGAGCTCGCAGGCAAGACCATCGCCGTGTGGGGCCTGGCCTTCAAACCCGATACCGACGACATGCGGGCAGCCCCCAGCCGCGAGCTGATGGAGGCATTGTGGGCCGCCGGTGCGCGGGTGCAGGCCTACGACCCGGAGGCCATGGCCGAATGCCAACGCCTTTACGGCAAGCGTGAGGACCTGCTGCTGGCCGGCGACCGAAAGCAGGCAATCGAAGGCGCCGACGCGCTGGTGATCTGTACCGAGTGGAAGGCGTTTCGCAGCGTCGATTTTCACTGGTTACGCCAGCAGTTGCGCACCGCCGTGGTCATCGACGGGCGCAACCTCTACGACCCCCAGGCCGCCGCCAGCGCCGGCCTGACCTATCGGGCCGTTGGCCGAGGCTGACCTTCCAGGCCCGCCGATTCAGCTGGCGTATGCCACCTCGTTGAAGCTTGCCACCAGCCAGGTCAGCTCATTGCGCGGGATATCTGCCATCGGCTGCAGATCGAAGCGCGCCATACGGCCGATGTACTCGGTTGGCGCCTGTAAGCGCTCGACGACGTGATAGTGCGGGCGGTCCAGGTAGTCATCGAACAGCACGATGGTCGGCTTGCGTACCCGCAGGCAGGCGGTGACGAAGCACGCCACGCGAAAGCGCCCGTCGATCAGGATCACATCTGGTGCCTGGAAGAACGGCTCATCCCATACCCGCAACGGATAACTGTGGAACCGCTTCCAGCCTTCGGCGTTTTTCGGCCGGGCCCAGGCGCCTGTGGCGCCCACGTCGACCGGATAGATGCGCGGCACCGAGGGCAGTGCGGCAGCTTCGATCCAGCGCTGCATCTGTTGCGCCCAGTGCAGGTCATTCTCGACCGATACCACGGTCTTGCCGGGCATTCGGCCGGCAAGGACGGTTGACCCGCCACTGCCATACTCGAGAATCACATTCGCCTTGCTGTAAAGCTTCTCGACGTAGCGCGCAACCTGGGCCGGGAAGGTCAACTGCGGCGCCTGGAAGGGTGCTGGCGCCACGCTTGGCACCGCCGCCGGCGGTGCGTCACGCGGGGCATGGGGCTTGCCCGGGCCGGGCTGGCAATGGCGCAGGTACTGCTGCGCGACTTCGTCGCCCAGCCCGCGCAACAGGTGCACTGCCACGTCCTTTGCGTCGTAGACCGTGTGCAGCAGGAACGCCAGCTTGCGGCGCTGGTTCTCGCAGAGCGCCGCCATGCGCTCGGCATTGGGCAAGAACAATGCATCGGCACAGACCAGTTGTGACGCGGCCAGGCCGGCACAGCCCTCATCCTGCGCGGCAAACCTGCGGTACTGCTGGTTGTGCAGCCGACAGAGGCTGAAGCCGAGCAATGCCAGGCGCTGCGAGACAGCGGCGATGTCCGGCTGGCCTTCATGGCTCGCAGAGAAGTTGATACGGGCCTGCACCAGCAACGTGTTGGCCAGTGTTCGCGCGCCATGTTCGAGCAGCGCTACGCTGTCGTTGAGGTTGTCGAGCAACAGCCAATCCACCGAGCCCAAGCCCTCGATGGCATCCAGCCGCAGCGACGGCAGCGGCAGACGGGCCAGAACCTGCGAGGGCTGCAGCGGTCCGGGTACAGGCAATGGCTCCAGCGTGGCGCTCAGCGCAGGGTCCAGGCAGGCGCGCAAAGTCACCGCACGCCCGTCGCCCAGCGCGGTATTGGGGTAGTAGTGCAACTCCCCCAACTGGGCCAGCTGTTCGGCGTTACCGATGCGGCCGGCCGGGTCGAAGGCGATGGTCGACAGCACGCCCATCCGCTGCAACCCAACGAATCGTGGCGATGCCAGCAACGTGGCGCCATGGTCCAGGGTGACGATACGCCCCTGAAATCGGAAGCTGAAGCCGCCGTCTGCCGTTGGCGCCGCAGGGTGGCAGAGCGCAACGGCGTCGTGTTCGCCTTCGAAGAAGGCTTGGCCCTGTTTGTCGAACGTCAACGCGGCGGGTGCCTGGCCGGCGCAATGACGCTGCCAGATGGCCCGTAACGCACTGCTCAAGTGGCTGGCGAAACGCTGGTTGTCGCAAACCGGCGAGTTCATCAACACCCCGCGCAGCAAGCTGCGAATGGTTACAAGGCTGCTCAGGTCACCGGCCAGTCCGGCGGCACGCGCCCTGTACTGCTCCCAACTGCTCACCACCAGCTCGGGCAGGCCGGCATTGACCAAGTGTGTGGCGCTATGGCGCCCCGCGAAGGTAGGGCCAGGCAGGGTGACCACCGGCACGCCCATCAACAGCGCTTCGCAGGTGGTCAGGCCGCCGGAGTAAGGCCATGGGTCCAGCGCAATGTCGACCCGGTTGTAGCTTTCCAGCAGGGCCTTGTGGCCCACCGGCCCCTCCACCTGCAAACGCTCCGGCACAATGCCCTGCGCGCCCAGCACCTCGAGCACATGCTGGCGCAGCTCGGGGTTGGAAAAAGCGCTGCCCTTGAGCAACAGGCGCGAATCGGGCACCTCGTGCAACAGCGCAGCCCAGTGCGCCAGCAGCTCATCGTTGATCTTGGTCGGGTTGTTGAAACAGCCGAAGGTGATGAAGCCGTTGGCCAGGGCCGGCAACGGTAGGACATCTGGCGCGTAGGGCGGTGGGTCGTAGCAGATGTAGTCGTCGGGCAGGCGGATCAGCTTTTCGGTGTAGAACGCATCCTCCCCTGGCGGCGACTCGATGGCGTCGCTGAGGAGGTAGTCGATGGCATCCAGCCCGGTGGTGTTGATCAGCCCGCCAACCCACTTCACCAACAGCGGGGCGGGCTGCAACGCCATGCTGCCCATGCGGTTGCCAGCATTGTGGCCACTGAGGTCGATAAGAATGTCGATGCCATCGTCGCGGATTTGCTGCGCCAGGCGCTGATCATCCATGTGCTTGATCGATCGCCAGGCATGCATGCGTGTGCGGATGCGACGGGTGAGGTGGTCGCTGACCTGGCTGCTGCTGTAGGCGAACAGGTGGAACTGATGGCTGGGCAAACGCTCCAGCACTCCGACGATCATGTTGCCTACCGGATGCTGGCGCAGGCCATCGGAAACCAGCCCGACCCGCAGCAGCCGGTCCGGTGCAAGGTCGATCATTTGTGGGCGGGGCGGCACCACGTCAGGCCCGAAACGGGACTGCCACTGCTTGCACACCTCGAAAATGTACTCGCGACTTCTGCGCGGGTCGTAGTGCAACGTGGTTAGGCGGTTGGAGTAAGGCAGCACGTCCCGGCGCCCGGCCAACTCGATGGCGCGGGTGTAATGCTCGTCCGCCAGCGCCAGCTTGCCGATGTCCTTGCACAGGTTGGCCAGGTTGTTCCAATGGCTGTAGTCCTTCGGCTCCCGCCCGACCAGTGCCTCGAACACTGTGATGGCTTCACCGTGGCGGTCGAGCCGGCCGAGGATCAGCCCCTTTCGGGCCAGCATGCGGCAGTCGTCAGGCTGCCCCGCCAGCGCTTGCTCGATGTGCTGCAGCGCCTGGGTGAAACGGCCTTTCTCGAAATGCAGCGTGGCCAGCCGGTGATGGGCCGGGGGGAAGTGTGGCGCGTGATCCAGTGCTTGTGCGGCCAACGTTTCGGCGCGCTCGCTTTCACCCAGCTTCTGCGCGGCCTTGGCCACCAGTTCAAGTGTGTGCGGGTCGTGCGGCAGCAACTGCAGGGCCTGCTCGAAACTGGCCAGGGCCTGCTCAGGCTCCATGGCCAATTGCAGGTTGCCGAGCGTTTGCCACGCACTTGCGTCATCCGGGCGCCGCTGGCAGTGGCGTCGCGCTTGGGCGAGATCGACGGGGGCCTGGGTATGACGGGGGTTTGGCGTGCGGGCGCGCTGGGGCTTTGGCATGAAGAACGGCCTTGTGGCAGAGGGACTCTAGCTTGAATGCTATCCCTGTGCTGGCCAGGTCAAAGCCCGGATAAGGCGCTGTATCTGGAGGGTCGGGGGCGCTTTGCGCCCCAATCGCCGGTAAGCCTGCGAAGAGCGCGGCGTGCGCCGCGCTCCTGGCTTTATTACTGCAGCAGCGACAGCATCTGTTGCGGCATCGAGTTGGCCTGGGACAGCACCGAGGTACCTGCCTGTTGCAGGATCTGCGCGCTGGTCATGGC
>RCUL01000889.1_pt1 | contig 12700 bp, 10 predicted proteins | sample 2167521 | NCBI WGS metagenome assembly RCUL01 (sample SAMN09932745, study PRJNA488358) | compost metagenome | feature: garden; material: soil; isolation source: compost soil in acetic acid-enriched culture | place: Germany: Experimental Botanical Garden Goettingen | collected 2016-01-27 | reverse complement strand
CAGGAACACCGTGGCCTTGTAGGCGCCTGGCTTGCCGGCCACTTCCGTCACGTCCACTCGCGCTTCGCGCAGCGGGTACTGCGCCTTGATCTCCTGCGGGGCGTTGTCGTTGATCAGCACGTAGTCGGCGATCCAGTTGTTCAGGTAGGTCTGCACGTTGTCGCGGGTCATGAAGCTGCCCACCTTGTCGCGCATGATCACCTTCAGGTAGTGGGCGAAGCGCGAGGCCGCGAGCACGTAGGGCAGCATGGCGGAGATGCGCGCGTTGGCGTTGGCTTCATTGGTGTTGTAGAGCTTGGCCTTGTTGGTGGTCTGGCCGCCGAAGAACACCGCCACGTCGCTGTTCTTCTTGTGGCAGAGGGCGATGAAGCCGAGATCGTTGAGTTCTTTCTCGCGGCGGTCGGTGATGGCCACTTCGGTCGGGCATTTCAGCGACAGGTCGCCGGAGGTGGTGCGGAAGGTGTGGGCCGGCAGGCCTTCCACCGCACCGCCGCCTTCGGAGCCGCGAATCGCCGCGCACCAGCCGTACTTGGCGAAGGCCTCGGTGATGCGCTGGGCCAGCACCCAGGCGGCGTTGCCCCAGAGGTAGCGGGAGTGGTCGCTGCCGTTGACGTCTTCGACATAGTTCATGCCTTCCACCGGCAGGGTGTCCGGGCCATAGGGCAGGCGCAGGAGGAAGTTCGGCAGCACCAGGGAGACGTAGCGCGAATCCTCGCTCTCGCGGAAGCTGCGCCATTTGATCAGCTCCTGGCTCTCGAAGATCTTCGCCAGGTCACGGGGCACTGCCAGCTCCATGAAACTGTTCATGTCGAACAGCCGCGGGCTGGCGGCAGCGATGAACGGGGCGTGGGCCGCGGCGGCGACGTTGGAGAGTTTCTCCAGCAGGGCCACGTCCTGGGGATGGCGGCCGAAGGTGTAGTCGCCTACCAGCAGGCTGAACGGGTGCCCGCCGAAGGTGCCGTATTCCTCTTCGTAGATCTTCTTGAACAGCGCGCTCTGGTCGAACTCGACGGCCTTCTCCAGGTCGGTCTGCAATTCCTTCTGGGTCACGTTGAGCAGGCGCAGCTTCAGGCGGGTGCTGGTCTCGGTGTTCTGCACCAGCAGGTGCAGGCCGCGCCAGGAGGCTTCCAGCTTCTGCAGGTCGGGATGGTGCAGGACCTGGTTCAACTGGTCGCTGATCAGCTCGTCGATCTGGCTGATGCGGTCGTTGATCATGGCCACCGTGTCCTTGTCGATGGCCATGCCTTCGTCGAGCACCTGGGTGGCGAATTCCGCGAGCATGTCGCGGGCGTAATCCTGCTGGCTGTCGTCATGGGCCATGCGGCCCTCGGCGATGATGCGGTCGAGCAGGGTCAGGGTTTGCGTGGTGCTTTCGCTGTTCGCACCGGCTTCTGTGGCCATGGGCGAGTCCTCCGGGGAAGTCGGGTTATCGATCAGGCCTGGGGTTCGGCCGGTGCTTCGCCTTCGGGCGCGGCGGATTCGGCTTCAGGACGCGCCGACTTGATCTCCTGCAGGCCTTCGGTGTTGCTCACCACGTCCTGCAGCAGCTTGTCGAGGTCGTCGTTGCCATCCAGCTTGGTCAGCAGGTCGCGCAGGCGCTGGCGTGCCTCGAACAGGCGGCGCAGCGGGGTGATCTGCTTGACGATGTTGACCGGCTCGAAGTCGTCGATGTCCTTGAAGCGCAGCTCGACATTGAGCTTGCTGCCGTCGCCGCCGATGGTGTTGTCCACCTGCAGGGTGGCGCGCGGGGCGATGGAGGCGAGGACCTGGTTGAAGTTGTCGCGATCGATCTCGGTGAAGCGCCGTTCGCCCAGCTTGGGCAGGGGCTGGTCGGGCTTGCCGGAGAGGTCGGCGAGGATGCCGACGACCAGTGGCAGTTCCTTCTTCTCGATGGCGTCGCCGATTTCGACGTCGTAGGTGATCTGTACGCGGGGCGGGCGGACCCGGTCCAGCTTGTGCTGCGTGCTTTCGGCCATGGTTGGGGGGCTCCGGTGCAATGCCTCGAGCGCAATGCATCGGACGTGTCCTGTCATCGCACTCCCTTGCTGGATCTCGGACACGGCAGCGGGAACAACACGCAAGCCTGTCCTTGGCGATCCCTCGAATTCGTCCGGTGGACGAACTACCCTGAGACGCTAGAACAGGTCTATAAATTTGCAAATGCAAACCAGGGTCTGACCGCCATGAAGCAGGGACGTTTCATTTTTCCTTCAATTCACTACTCACTCGCCCTGGCGTTGCTGCTGACCGGCTGCTCCGTCTTCGGCCCGCGCGTCCAGCTCGATGCGCTGACCCTGGACGTGGCCGAGCGCGCCAACGACGACACGCCCATCGCCGTCGACTTCATCGCTGTGCGCGACCCCGAGCTGCTCAAGGTGCTCTCCGGCATCACCGCCAGCCAGTGGTTCGCCGAGCGCGAGCAGTACCGCCGCGACTACCGCCAGCAGTTTTCCGTGTGGAGCCTGGAGCTGGTGCCGGGGCAATTCATGGAGGCCCATGATTTCCCGCTGGAGGGTGACAGCGCGGCTGGACTTTTGGTCTTCGCCGGCTATAACAGTCCCGGTGCTCACCGCCTGCGGCTGGATGAGCAGAGCCGTGCCTGGCTCAGGTTCGATAGCAGGGAAATGCGCTTGCTGAGCGAGAACGAGCAGTGACGAAAGGCTCCTGAGCAACAGGGCGTCGAGCTCGCGACAACGTCGGACGTCGAAGGGGAGTGGTATGAAAGTTCTGCCTGACGCGGTGTGCTGGCACGAGGGCATGCAGTTGCTGCCCCAGCATTTCCAGTTGCAAGGATTGCGCGCGGAAGTGCTCGCGGCCCAGTTCGCCCAGGCCGGCAATCCCTGGTTCTGGGGCATCTCCCACCTCGAAGTCGACCCCGCCGCCCTCAGCGCCGGCCTGGTGCGGGTCCTCGCCCTGGAGGCGATCCTTCCCGACGGCCTGCCGGTCAGCATCCAGCCCGGCAATGGCGCGGTCCTCGAGCTGGACGTCAGCGTCGCCATCGCCCAGTCGGCCACGTCCAGCGCCACCGTGTTCCTCGCGGTCAATCCGCTCGGCCGAGGCGGCCAGGTGCTGCCCCTGCGCGGGCGCCTGCAGTCGGCGGTGGGCGAGGCGGTGCCGGACCTGGCCAGCGGCGAGCATCCCGAACCCATCCTGGTGTGGCGCCCGGCGGCGCGCCTGGTGACCGAAAGCGGGCGCGCCGACTCCATCTGCCTGCCCCTGCTGCGCATCGCCAAGGAGGGCGGCGGCTTCGTCCGCCAGGCCTATGTGGCACCGACTCCCCGGATACTCCCCGAGTCCGTCATCGGCCGTGCCGTGGCGGCGCTCTGCGCCCGCGCCCGGGAGAAGTGCCTGTTCCTCGCCGGCCGCCTGCGCCAGGCCGAACAGGCCGGCAATCGCGACGACATGGCGGAGATCCGTCGCCAGCTCTCCGCCCTCTGGGCGCGCCTGCCCGAGGTGGAAGCGGCGCTGAACAGCCGGGTCGCCGCGCCGGACCGCCTGCATGGCCTGCTGGTGGGCATGGCCGGCGCCTGGTGCGCGCTGGACCCGGTGGCCGGGGTGCCGGCCTTCGCACCCCTGGATTACCTCGACCTCAAGCGCGGCTACGACGAAGTGCTCGACTGGCTGGAAAGCGCCCTGACGCGGGTTCGCGTCGGCTATCGCTGCCTGGTCTTCGAGCCGGTGGAGCAGGGCTTCGCCATCCAGTTGCCTGACACCCAGGCGCAGCGCCAGCGCCTGGTGATCGGCCTGCGCATGCCGGCCGGGGCCGGTGAGCAGGCGGCCTTCTACTGGCTGGGTCAGGCCATCATCGCCTCCCAGCGCCATGTGCCCACCCTGGCCCGGCAGCGCATGAGCGGCCTGGCCCACCAGTCCATGAGCCGCGCCGAACAGGTCGCCTACAGTGTGGGTGAGGACACCCGGCTGTTCGTGGTCCAGGCTGCCGGGGAGTGGTTCGACCCCGAGCAGAAACTCTGCCTCGTGGTCCCCGGCCAGGCGGCCCTGGTGGGCCCCTGGCAAGTGGTGCTGTTCGTCGCCAACGCACACGAATTCGCCTGACCAGCCAAGGACGCGCAAATGCCGGAAAGGAGTGTGGCCCTGTATCCACCGGAGTTCGGCGAGGCACCCCTGAGCCTCGCGTTCCGCCAGGCCTGGCTGGAGTGGCGGGATGCCTGGGATGAGCTGGAGGATGCTGCCGACAGTGACGGGCAACTGGTGGAACGCACCGCCGAAACCGCTACCCGCATCGTCCGCCGCCTCTGGCGCAGTGCCTTCGCCAGCGTCGGCGAGCCGGCCGCTGCGCAGGTCAAGGCGATGGTCTATGCCTTCGTCGCCCTGGTGGACGAGAGCCTGCTGTTCGGCACCTGGGCCGGGCAACTGGCCTGGCAGGAGCGGCCGCTGGAGGCGCGTCTGTATGGCTCGCGCAACGCCGGCGAGCGGGTGCCCATGGCCATTCGCGGGCTGCTCAAGGAGCGCGCGCCGGCTACCCGCGACCTGGCCAATGTCTACCTGCAATGCCTGGTGCTCGGCTTCCATGGCCAGCTGCGCGGCGAGCGTGGCCAGGCCACGCACGAGAAGTGGCGGCAGGCGCTCTTCACCTTCGCCTGGCAGCGCGAACCCGCCAGCGCCGGCCCGCAGCAAAGCCTCGAACGTCCGACCCAGGCCGCGCCCCTGCATCTGCCGCTGCGCCGGGCGCTGCCGGATGGGTTTCGCCTGGGGCTGGCGATTTTCGGCCTGTTCCTGCTGCTGACCGCCCTGGGGCATTGGTTCTGGCGGGACATCCAGTCCGAGCTGGAGCCGGTGCTGCACCTGGCGGTCAGCCTGGACGACGGGGAGCAGTCGGAATGAGCGGCTTCGCCATCGCCCTGACCCTGCTCGCCGTGCTGCTGGTCCTGCTCGCCCTGGCGGCGCTCTTCTGGTGGCTGCGGACCCAGTCCGGCGCCGCGATCCGCAGCTTCTACGCTGCCGTGCGCACGATGGAGCATGACCAGGGCACCCAGGATCGCTACCAGACGCCCTGGCTGTTGCTGCTCGGCGACCCGAAGGAGGGCAGCCAGCTCTGTGCCGACTGGCAACTGGCGCCGGCCGGCCGCCCGGCCTGGTTCGGCCGCTGGTGGGCCGACCCGGACGGTGCGCTGCTGGTGGTGCCGCAGGGTCTGTTCCTGCCGGAGGAGGGCGGCACGGCGCCCGCCTTCGCCTGGCGCCGCCTGCTCGGCATGCTGTTGCGCCTGCGTGGGCAGCGCCCGCTGGATGGGGTGATCTGGACCCTGCCGCTGGCCCGCCTGCTGGACGATGCCCAGGTGGCGGCAGACGCCATCGCCGCGCGCCGGCGCTTCGGCGAGCTGTTGCAGCGCCTCGGCCTGAGCCTGCCGGTGCATGTGCTGGTGACCGGCCTGGAAGAGCTGCCCGGCTTCCAGGAACTGGTGGCCGCATTGCCGGAGGAGGGCCGCGAGCGCGCCTTGGGCTGGTCCTCGCCCTATGCGCCGGAGGCCGGCTGGCAGGGATATTGGCTGGATGGCGCGCTGGACCAGGTGGTCCAGGCGCTGCAGGCGGCGATCGTCGAGATCGGCGCATTGAAGGGCGAACTGGGCGAAGACCTCTACCGCCTGCCCGGGCAACTGGATGCGCTCAGGGGCAACCTGCGGCTGCTGCTCGACCCGGTGTTCCAGGGCAACGCCCAGGGCGAAGCGCCCCGGTTGCGCGGCCTCTATTTCAGTTCGGCGCAGGCCTGCGCCAGCAGCGCCGAACCCTGGGAGCTCACTGCCGACGACCTGCCGCCGGCACGCGGCGTGTTCTCGCGCCTGCTCTGGCGCCAGCGTTTTCTCGCCGAGCAGGGCCTGGCCCAGGCGGTACCGCGCATCCTGCACCTGCGTCAGCGCTGGCAGCGGGTGGTCGCCGGCGGCGCCGTGGTGGTCGGCGTGTTCTGGCTGGTGGCGATGCTCTGGGTCTGGCAGGACGGCCAGCGCGACGCGCGCGAGCTCGCGCGCCTGCTGCAGGTCACCCAGAACGCCCATGTGGTGCTCAAGGACCCGGCACGCAGCGAAGAGCAGGCGCGACGCAATCTCCAGGGGTTCTGGAACCTGCTGCAGGGCGCCCCGCGCTGGCACTTCGTGTCGCTGGCCTATCCCACGTCCTGGTTCTCGCCCCTGAACGGGCAGATGGACGATGTCCTGCGCAGCGTGGCGCGCAGCGAGGCCCTGCAGCCCCTGGCCGAACTGCAGAAGGTGGAGCTGGACAGGTTGCTCGTCATTCGCGCCAGCGACCGGCGCACCAATATCGAAGGCGAGCTCCCCGATGAATGGCCGAACTACGTCAAGGCGCGCAAGCTGGCATTCGGCGCGGCCGACCTGGAGCAGCAGAACCGCTGGTTGGCCGATGCCCTGTCGGGCGACAAGGGCGTGCTGGAACCCCTGGCGCAGTTCGGTAATAGTGCCCTTGGCCTGGAGCTCAACACCGCCAACCTGCGGCGCCGCGCCTACTACGACCGGGCCCTGCACGGCCTGGCCGCGCCGGGCCTGGCGCCCCTCGACCTGCGCGCCCAGCGCCAGGCGCTCACCGAGCAGTTCCAGCTGCTGATGAAGCTCTGGTTGACCCAGTACTTCCTCGCCGACAACTTCGTCCGTCCGGCGGGCTACCTCAAGCTGCACCTGGGCAACCTGCAGGCGGGGCAGGGCAACTCCCTGGCAGAACTGGAAGAGATCAACGGCCTGGTGGACAACCTGGAAGACCTGATCGCCCTGACCAATTCCGCCTGGAGCCACAGCAATGCCGAGGAACTGGTGCCGGGTTACCGTAACCTGATGGAAACCGTGCGCCAGAGCAGTCTGCTGGGGCCGGGCGTGGAACAGAACCTGAACGACGAGGCGGGCCGCCTGCGCAAGGGCTTCCACGGCCAGTGGATCGCCAACCCCGGCAGCGGTGCCAATCTGTTGCAGCGCCAGGCCGGCGGCACCTTGCTGCTACAGGACCATATCGGCGCCCTGGCCAAGGCGATCAAGGGCCTGCTCAAACGTGATTTCGTGGTGGTCGCGCTGCGCCGCGATGCCAGCGAGCCGGACACCCGCGCCCTGCGCAACGTGGATGCCCGCGCGCTGGCGCAGGCGCTGAGCTTTGCCGACAGCTACCACGCCTTCGTCGGCCAGGAGCTGGCGCAGATTCCCCCGGACTATCGGGAAGGCATGCTCAAGGCCGCCGGGGAGGCTGCCGCGCGGGCCATCTGGGCCAGCCTGCTGGCCTCCGACCCGCACTCCGCAGGCAAGGCTTTCGACCTGCCCGTGGACCAGGCCGGTCAGGTACTCAATGCACTGCTGGAGCTGGATCGCACCGACCTGGCCGCGGCGCTCCAGGCACAGCTCACGCGCATGGCCATGGCGGACACCAACGCGGCGCTGGCCAGCATCGACGCCTTGCCGGTATTCACCCAGCGCTTCGACATTTCCCAGTGGGACGGCGGCCGCAACCTCGGCCTGCAGTTGTTCCGCTCCACAGATGTGCCCGACCTGAAGAACAGCCTCGGCCAGCAGTTCACCGTCATCCTCGAGACCAGCGAAGGCGCGGCACCGGCCCTGGCCTGGCTGCGCGATCAACGCAACCTGACCGCCGTGGAGCGCGACCGGGTGATTCGCCTGGGCGCCCTGAGCGACGAGATGACCAAGTACAAGGCACAGAACCCCACCAGTTCGCCGGCGCTGTTCGAGCAACTGGTCAGTCGCGACTTCATCGAGATGGACCTGGGCTCCTGCACCCAGGTGCTGGCCACCGCCACGCTGTCCAACGGCGCCGGCGACCTGGCGCGGCGCACCCAGGTGCTGCGCGAGCAAGCCGCGCAGCGCTGCAGCCAACTGCAGCAGCAGCGCGCCGCCCAGGCCTGGAACGACCTGGCGGACTACTTCAACCAGTACCTGGCCGATCGCTTCCCCTTCGCCTACAGCCTGCAGGCCACGGATGCGGACCCGGCGCGGGTGCAGCACCTGGTGGAACTGATCGACAGCCGGCTCGACCAGGCCCGGGAGGGCTTGAAATGGAGCCGGCCCGGCGACCGGGCGGCGGCGGAGGACTTCCTCGACCGGCTGAAGCAGGCACGCACCTGGCTGGGGCCGCTGTTCCAGCGGGACAAGTCCGGCGTCCTGGGCGTCGAGCTGGACGTACGCTGGCGTACCGACCGCGACGACGAGCGCGGCGCCGACCAGGTGATCGCCTGGGGCCTGTATGCCGGCGACAAGCAGATCGGCTACCCCGGCGAGCCGCAGCGCCTGCACTGGAACGTCGGCGATCCGGTGCAGCTGTTGCTGCGCTGGGCCAAGGATGGTCGCCAGCGGCCGAGCATCGACCCGCTGCAGCCGAGCATGGCGGTGGCCGACCTGGAGGCCGGCTGGGAATACCGGGGGCCCTGGGCGCTGCTGCGGCTGATGCGTTCGCATGTGGTCCTGCAGCGTCAGCCAAGCATGGACTACACCGACTTCCCCCTGACCTTGCAGGTGCCGGTGCGCGGGACCCCTGACGGCAACCAGCAGGCGCTGATGTTCCTGCGCCTGTCGCTGATGACCCAGGGCGGCAAGCTGCCACTGTCGGTCCAGCCGCTGCCGGTAAAGGCGCCTCGTTCACCCTTCATCGGCAGTCACACCAACGCCCTCGTCAGCACCGAGGCCACGCCATGAGCTTGCGAATGACCGATATTCCGGCCAGCGAACTGCTGGAGCCTATCCCGGGCGATTCTCCCTGTGGCCCTAGCCTGCGCTACGACCCCGACTGGGACAGGCTTCGCGAGCTGCGCCGGGAAGATGACTCCAGCCTGCCCGCCGGGGTCTGGCAGGCGGACCTCAAGCGCGGCGACTGGGCCGCCGTGGAGCGCCTGGCCACCGAGCTGCTTCGAGAGCGCAGCAAGGACCTGATGCTGGCCGCCTGGCTGGGTGAGGCCTGGTTGCAGCGCAGCGGCCTCGATGCCCTGGCAGCGGCCCTGGCGTTGCCGGCCGGGCTCTGCGAGCGCTACCCGGATGAGCTGCATCCGCAGCCCGAGGACGGCGACCGCTCCTGGCGCGTGGCCCCCCTGGAATGGATGGTGCGTCGCTATGGCGAAATCATCCTGACCCGCTCGCCGCTGTTCGGCGCCGACCACGCCGATCTCGCCCACCTGACCCTGCATGGCTGGCAGCAGCTGCAACAGCGCCAGGTGCAGGCCAGCGACAACAAGGCGGACAAGGCTGCCGCCGAGGCCGCGCGGCTGGAACAGCGGAAACTGAACGACATCCTGGCCCAACTGCCGGTGAGCAGCTTCCTGCGTGCCCGCCAGGGGATGGCGGCGAGCCTGGCCGAACTCGACCGCCTGGATGCGTGGTGCGACGGCTGGCTGGGCGACCTGGCCCCCAGCTTCAGCCCGTTGCGCAAGACCATGGAGGCCATCCGCACGCTCATGCAGGAGTTCATTCCGATGAAACCCCATACCTCGCCTGCCGAGCTGCCGGCCCCGGAACCGGCAGCAGCCGGCGAAGCCGATGTTGCCCAGGCGGAGGCTGCACCGGCCTTCGGCGGAGCGCCCGGCAGCCGCGAGGATGCCTACCGCCAGTTGGCCCTGATCGCCGACTACCTCGCCCGTACCGAACCTCACAGCCCCGTGCCCTACGTCATTCGCCGCGCGGTGGAGTGGGGCAACCAGCCGCTGAGCAACCTGCTGGACGAGCTGATCAGCGCCGACGGCGAGGCCCGGCGGTTGTGGAAGTTGCTGGGCGTATTGAAGTAGGGGCGAATTCATTCGCTATGGGCAGCGCAGCTGCCCCCTGGGAGGCCGAAGGGCGAACCTGCGGTCCGCTCAGCGATTGAAATCGCCCCCACAGAGGCGGGCGGTGCCTCGGTCTCGACTCTTTTCTGTGGGGGCGAATTCATTCGCCAAGGGCGGCGAAGCTGCCCCCTGGGAGGCCGAAGGGCGAACCTGCGGTCCGCTTTCGCGAATGAATTCGCTCCTACAGGGGCGGTGCCTCGGTCTCGACTCATTTCTGTAGGGGCGGTGCATTGGCCTTGGCTCTCTTGTGGGAGCGAATTCATTCGCGAAAGGACGGCGAAGCCGTCCCAGCAAAGGCAACAGGGCAGGTCTTCGACCTGCATCGCGATTGAAATCGCTCCTACAAGGGCGGTGTTCCCGCAACCTCCGGGGGCCTGTCAGGCGCTCACCAGCACCTCGAAGCCACCGTAGATCATCCTCTGCCCATCGAAGGGCATGCTGCTCGGGTCGGGTTTCATCCTGGGGTCTTCCATGGCCTTCTTCATGCCTTCGTCCCGTGCCTGTTTCGAGGGCCAGGTGATCCACGAGAAGACCACGGTTTCGTCCGCCTTCAACTTCACCGACATGGGGAATGACGTCACCTTCCCGTCGGGCACATCGTCGCCCCAGCACTCGACGACGCTCACGGCGCCGCATTCCTTGAAGACCCCGGCTGCCATCTCGGCCAGCTTGCGGTAGGCCTCGCGGTTGGCGGTGGGGACGGCGACAACGAAGCCATCTACATAGGTCATGATCACTCTCCTGCCTGGTTTGCGTGAATGGGGGCAACCGGTTCCCGGCGGATCGGCGCCCGATCGTTTCCATGCCGCTTTGCCTAATGAGTCGCTGCAAGTATCGCCAGTTCGACAGTTGTGCCCGCGACGGCGCGCCCGACCTGACCGACGGTCGTCGAGCGCCGCGATCTTCTTTTCCGCGGCCTTCGCATTCGCTGTCGTTCTCGCGAGGTTCTGTTCGACTATGGTCAGGGCCGGTTGCGAATCGGTCACTGTCGCCCGACGTGAAAGGGGAGCCGACATGAGAAAGATCATCGCTGCACTGCAGGTATCGGTAGACGGATTCATCGAGGGGCCCGACGGCGAGCTGGACTGGGTGGAGTCCTGGGACGACAGCTTTGACCTGCTCCCGCAGATCGACCTGTGCATCCTGGGGCGCGGGATGTATCCGGGCTATGCGCAGTACTGGCGGTCCATCCTGGCGAACCCCGGGGGCATCCTGCCCTTTACCGGCAAGGTCGCCTCGAAGGGCGAAATCGCTTACGCGCAGTTTGCCGACATTACGCCCCACATCGTCCTGTCCAGGACCCTGGAGACAGTCGATTGGCAGAACACCCGGATCGTCCGCGACGTCGAGGAAATCCGCCGCCTGAAGCAACAACCCGGCAAGGATATCCATGCAGTCGGCGGCGCCACGCTGGTTTCCGGCCTGTTGAACCAGGGGCTGATCGATGAGCTTCGGCTGGTCGTGCAGCCGATCATCCTGGGTGGCGGCAAAGCGCTGTTCAAGGATGTGACCGAACGGCATGCCCTGAAGCTCCTGGAGGCACGGCCAATGGCGGGAGGCATGGTTAGTCTGACTTACGCCACTTGAATGGCTGTCAGGAGCCTGGCCCCGCCTCGCTGCTCGTGGCGCTCGCGGCGACCATACTTGATGGGGCGAATACGTGCTCCAGCGGGTGGCGACCTACTCCGCCGCCCGGCACCCGAGCACGGTGGAGGTGGATATGCGCTTCGATGCATTTTCGTTCGGCTCCATCAGCATCGATGGGGTCACCTATCCCCATGACGTGGTGATCGCCCATGGCGAGGTCCGCAAGCGCAGGAAGAAGCCGTCGAAGAAGTTTCGCGATGCCTTCGGTCACACTCCGCTATCGATCGAGGAGGAGATTCCCTGGGACTGCCGGCGCCTGGTGATCGGGACCGGCACCGGGGCCTTGCCGGTCATGCCGGAGGTCAGGCGCGAGGCTGAGCGCCGGGGCATCGAACTGATCGTGATGCCGACAGCGGATGCCATCGAGAAGCTGCAGGAAGAGCAGAAACACACCAACGCGATCCTGCATCTCACCTGCTAGGCCATGCCTTGCGGGAAGGGGCCGGGCGCGATTTTGAAATCGCCCCACAAGGAAAAAAGCGGCTCACGCGCCCACGCACTTCGAAGCCACCGCCGATCTGTCTACGAGTCGCTGCAGGCGGCCTCGATTCGATAAATGTGCCGTGGTATTCGGATCAATCCGACCGTTGGACAGGCCCACCTTGCTATTGCCCCGGGTGTTTGTCCGAACCAACATGTTCGCTCTCTCATGATCGAGGCAGACAAGGAGGAATTGGCCGTGAAGTTTGGATACACCATCGCCTATGTGCCGAATGTACAGGACTCTCTGGATTTCTTCGGGAAGGCATTCGGTTTGCCGACTCGCTTCCTGCACGAGTCCGGCGACTATGGAGAACTGGAAACCGGGGCCACGACTCTGGCCTTCGCCTCCCACGAACTGGGGGATTTGAACTTGTCGGGCGGCCATGTCCACGCCAGCGATTCGCCGCAGCCACTGGGGATTGAAATTGCCCTGGTCACGGATGATGTCCACGCCGCTCACCAGCGTGCGCTGGCGGCCGGAGCGCAGGAGCTGGCTTCGCCGCAGGCGCGGCCCTGGGGCCAGGTGGTTTCCTATCTGCGTTGCCCGGATGGTCTGCTGGTTGAACTCTGTTCGCCCATGGGGGCATAGACCGTAGGATGGGTCGGGCGGCGTTCCGCGAGCGAAGCGATACCCATCAATGGCGTGGGTTCGTGCTCGCTCAACCTGCCCGCGGACACCTTTTGCCCTGCCCATGAAAAAGCCCCGCCGAAGCGGGGCCCTCTGCAAGGCGTGGACCTCATTTATTGCGATTGTCGTAGACGTGGCAGGCCTTGCCCTCGGAGCGCTTCAGCGAGTAGCAG
>RCUL01000885.1_pt1 | contig 12723 bp, 10 predicted proteins | sample 2167521 | NCBI WGS metagenome assembly RCUL01 (sample SAMN09932745, study PRJNA488358) | compost metagenome | feature: garden; material: soil; isolation source: compost soil in acetic acid-enriched culture | place: Germany: Experimental Botanical Garden Goettingen | collected 2016-01-27 | reverse complement strand
TTGGTATCCCTAAAGGCAAAAGCATCCCCCTTCAGGGTTGTGTTCGCACCTTCCTGCGACCTCCTCCGGCTTTTCTATACCATTTAACTATCGTTTCCCTATTCATTACCTATCGTTTGGATAGGAAAATTCCGAACATGGGGCAAAGCGGGGACGGTCGATATCCGAACACGGGTCAAAAAAAGCCGTTAGGGGATCCGACCAAAAATGGGCAATACCAGAAGATTCCTGTCGTTTTGAACCAAAGGGAATACTTGGGGGTCTACTTCCTTCCTATTAAACCAGTCTCATCCTAACCAAGAACCAAACGATAGAACCAGCAAGTTAATATATAATATTCCTTCTGTAGCTCCCCGGCCCAATCGGCCGCACAAGGGGTAGACCTGCGAATTGCTTCGTACCTCAGTCGGGACAGCATCGGGGTAAATCCATATTCCTTCCGTGGTGAGTCCGTGGTGAGTCCGAGTTAAACACGCTAGAACAGCAGAACCAATCTGGCCGAACTATGCCAACACCTGCACTTAGCCCCCTTTAAATCCCGATTCAGCTCCGAACAGGTCTCGAATCACAGCAAAAAAAACATTCAACTAGGCTAAACACTCGGACTCATTGGCTGGAAATACAGTTTGTAAAAGTAAAAGGATTCAAAAATTTGCATTTGTTAAACATAAAAATGCTATAAACCGGACTATATTATTGTTACAACACAAACCTTTGATAATTATCAAAAACAGCTGGTTTGTCTTTTTTTTTATGTAGATTTATCTTCTTATAACAACCTCCAAAGTGATGAGCAGAACTACCCTGAAAGATATAGCCTTAGAACTCAACATTTCTGTTTCGACAGTTTCCAAAGCACTATCAGACAGCTACGAAATCAGTGAAGCAACTAAAAAAATGGTTCAGGAGTACGCTAAAAAGCATAATTTCCATCCCAATAAGTTGGCACGAAGTTTAAAAATCGGAAAATCAAATACCATTGGAGTCATTGTTTCCAATATCAGTAATACATTCGTGTCTCAGATTCTCGATGGAATTCAGATCGCTTCCCAACAAACAATCTACGATGTTATCTTTATGCAAAGTAGAGAGGATGAACGCGTAGAAAAGAATTGTATAGATGTATTAAGAATGCGAGGCATAGATGGGTTAATGATAGCCCCTGTATCTTCTGGGTCAAATATTGAGGAGCTTAAAGACCTCATTAAAGCTAAAATACCTGTTGTTATCTTTGACCGTATCAATCACAAATTGGACACATTCAAAGTCGGAGTCAATAATTTTCAAGGAGCATACAATGCAACCCAACATCTTATTCAACAAGGGAAACGGAATATATTACATATCACGGGAAAAAACCTAGGTGTTGCCGAAGAACGTTTAAGTGGTTTTAAAGCAGCTCTCTCAGATGCGGGTATAACTTTTAATGAAAGACATTACATCGAATGTAGCTTTAACAGCACGGTTGATTTGGACAATAGTATAAAGGAAATTATAATTAAAGAATATATTGATGGCAAAAAAATCGATGCAATTTTCGGTGCAACGGATGTTATCACAACAAGGACATTGGGCATTTTAGCCGAACTTCAGATTGAAGTTCCGATGGAAGTTGCCGTCATTGGATTCTCCAATACACAAATTGCAGCTTCATTAAACCCCGCACTGTCAACTGTCGTACAACCTGCAACTGAAATCGGTGAAATAGCAACGAAAAAACTGATTGACACCATTAATCAGACAAGACCAATTCACGAATTTGAAACCATTGAACTTCCGACACAACTTGTCGTAAGAAAATCTTCATTATAACCTCCTTTCCTTTGAATCGAAGGAAAAGAATAAAAAAATACAGTCAGAAAATATCGCTTGTGCTATTATCTTCTGGCTGTATTTTTTATATTATGATCTTATCACCAGCAAAAGTAATCACTATGATTATTATCGTATTACTCACCAGCAATTCCATATTCCAATCCTCGTAATTCAGCTAAACCTCTTAATCGGCCAATAGCAGAATAACCAGGGTTTGTCACCTTGTTAAGATCGTCCAGCATCTGATGTCCGTGATCAGGTCTAAATGGAATAGCAGTAGATCGCAACTGGTTTTCGGCAACCAAAATTTGCATAATTTTATGCATATTCACATCTCCATCCAAATGGTCTGCTTCATAGAAACTACCAATAGTATCTTTCTTAACATTACGCAAATGGACAAAGTTAACCCGCGCCTTTACCTGCTCTAATATCGCCGGTAAATCATTGGTCTGGCTAGCTCCTAAAGAACCTGTACAAAAACAGATACCATTGAATTGTTGAGGCACTTCACGCAAGATATAGCCAAGATCTTCACCATTGCTAGCAATACGTGGCAAACCTAAAATCGGATATGGCGGATCATCTGGATGGATCGTCATACAGACGCCGTTTGCTTCACATACCGCAGCAATTCCGTTTAGAAAGTAGACTAGATTTCTACGCAAGCCATCCCTTCCAATATGTTTATAGGTATCAATGCTGGCTTTTAAAGCATTCAATTCCACATTTTTTTCTCCCGGAATCCCCATCAGTACAACATTGGACAAGCTATCTTTTTGTTGCTCGGAGATTTCCCCGAAGCGCGCTGTTGCTCTTTTGACAATATTTTCTGAATAGTCTTTTTCAGCATCAGCTCGTTTTAAAATAAAGATATCAAAAAGTGCCAGGTCAATCCAGTCAAAATAAAGAGCCTTTGAGCCATCTGCCATCACCAAATCCAGTTGTGTTCTGGTCCAATCCAGTACAGGCATAAAATTGTAACAGACTGTTTTAATACCGCATTCCGCAAGATTAGTTAATGTCTGGTTATACTTGGCGATATATTCATCAACTCGAGGTCCTTTTGTTTTAATTTCTTCATGAACCGTTACGCTCTCTACCACCGACCAAACCAAACCCGCATCTTCAATAATACGTTTTCGTTCCTGAATATCGGCAAGAGGCCAAACCTCACCATGAGGAATATGATGCAGCGCTGTAACGATGCCCGTTGCACCTGCCTGTTTAACATCCTGCAAGGATACTGGATCGTTGGGACCATACCAACGCCATGTTTGTTCTAATTTATTCATCTCAAAATTTCGTTAAACACCACACCATGCATTAAAACCACCATCTACAAAGACTGTCTCACCAGTTACAAAAGCTGAGGCATCGCTCAATAGATAGATTAAAGTTCCTTTCAATTCCCGTGGATCTCCCAATCGGTTATAAGGTGTCCCGCTCAGTATCCGCTTGGTACGTTCACTATAGCTACCGTCTGGATTTATCAATAGATTTTTGTTTTGTTTTGTCAGGAAGACACCCGGCGCAATTGCATTGACGCGAACTTGATCACCATAACGCTGTGCAAGTTCCGTTGCCATCCATTTTGTATAGCCGTCAATACCGTGTTTGGCAACTGTATATCCCAATACCCGAGTGAAAGGCCGGCTTGCTGTCAAGGAGGAGATATTTACAATGGCTCCTTTTCCGCTTTCTGCAATTACGCGACCAATAATATGCGTTGGGATAATTGTTCCATAGAGATTTAGCTCGATCGCTTTAATCGTGTCTTGAATATTACTTGCAAATAGATCTTGGTCAGCTCCTATTGTCGCGCCCGGAATATTTCCACCGACAGCATTCACTAGAGCGTCAATTCGCCCCCATTTATCAAGGATTTCATCCTTTGCTCTACTGACATCCTGTTCGTCCATGATATCAACCTCTACAAATATGGCCTCCCCTCCGAGAGATTCTACTTGCTGTACACGCTCTTTTCCGATCTGCTCGTTACGCCCAAGAATAGCAACTTTTGCCTCTGCCTCAGCCAACGCTTCCACAAATGCCTCACCAAGAATCCCCGTACCACCTGTGATCACGACAACCTTATCTTTTAATGAAAATGGATTATTACTCATGTATTTCTATGTCAAATTGGTATTTATCCCCAATTTTATTGATAATAACCTTAATTACAAAAAAAAGTAATTGATTTAATTACGATAACGTTTTAGTTATTACAATTTATTTTTCCACTTCTTCCGCTGTCTCATCATCAAACAGAATTCTTACTGAAGGGGTATAGGTATCATCATGCTGTCCTGACTTATTCGCCCAAAAGAAAGCACATAAAAATACCAAAGCTAATAATACACTACAACCGATTAGAATATACATGATTTCCATAACAACTATAGTTTATGACGTTTTGCATACCATCTTGTCATTAAGCTGGTAAATGAGATAATTGTAACTGTACTTATCGGCATCAAGATTGCGGCAAATAAAGGCGACATAATCCCTTGAATAGCAAAGCTCAACCCGATTATATTATAGAGCAAGGATATCCCAAAGCTCATATGGATTACCTTTACAGCATCTTTACTGAAAGCAAAGAAATCCGATAATTTTGAAAATGACTCGCCGTCTAAAATAGCATCACATCCAGGCGAAAAGTTATTGATATCATCACTGACAGCAATCCCTAAATCTGCTTTACGCAATGCTCCGGCATCATTCAATCCATCCCCGATCATACAGACATGTTTTCCCGCCTGCTGAAATTTTTGAATGCGCCCCAGTTTTTCCATTGGAGACTGGTTAAACATCAAGCAAGCTTCCGAAGGAAAAATCAATTTTAGCGCATCCAGGCGTCGGTCATTATCCCCTGATATCAGGTGAAGATCATAACGAGGTTTGAAATTTTCGATCAAAGCCGACAAGCCATCTCTCCAAGCCTGTTCCATCGTAAAATATCCTTTCAACTCTTCGTCGACACGTATAAATACGACAGATCCGTCAGATTTGATATTTCCTATATTCAAAAAACTGGCACTACCGATTTTGACAACTTGCCCCTCAACAATCGCCTCCATCCCTTTTCCTGGCAACTCTTTAAAATCTCGGACCGGAACATCTGAATACACATCCAGCCATTTCACAATCTCCCGGCTCAAGGGGTGACTAGAATTACGACATACTGCATATACCAACGTTTTATCATTTGTATTAAGTGAGCCTTCAAAATAAATTGAGGTTGCTTTAGGCGACGAAATAGTCCCGGTTTTATCGAAAACGAGTGTATCTATTGTTGCCATCTGCTCGATTGCCGCTGTATTTTTAACATAGAACTTGTTTCTATCGAAAATACTTAATGCCGCCGATAGGGTAAAAGGAGAGCTCAACGCCAATGCGCAAGGACACGCTATAATCAGCACTGCCGTAAAAGCTCCCCAAGCCCTATTGGCGCTTCCGTCCACAGCCCAATATAGTGCTGCAAAAAAAGCGATCGCCAATAAAACAACAGTAAAATATTTACTTATAAAGTTCACAAAAGTCTGAAAATGCTTATCGTAATCTTTATAATTTTCATTATTCCATAATTTGGTCAGATACGACTGTGAAATCGGCTTTATAACTTCCAATTCGATTGCCTCACCCGTCTGACGTCCCCCGGCATAAATAATTTCCCCTAAGGTTTTGCTTACAGGACTTGATTCTCCGGTCACAAAACTAAAATCGATCGCCGCATCGCCTTTTAATAATATGGCATCCGCCGGAATAATCTCATTGTTGCGAACAAGGATACGATCACCGATATGAACATCGGCCAATTGCACCGGTTTGTCCCCTTCTTCAGTAAGTAGAGTTACCGCAACGGGGAAATAGCTCCGATAATCCCTTTCAAAAGAAATATGGTAATAGGTCCGCTGTTGCACCCATTTTCCGATCAGAATAAAGAACACCAAGCTACATAAAGTATCTGTAAAACCAGCTCCAGTCTGCGTTATTACTTCGAAAGCCGAACGTAAAAACAGTACCAAAATACCCAAGGCCAAAGGGACGTCCAGATTCAACCTTTTTTGTTTCAAACTGACATACGCAGACTTAAAGTAATCTGAAGCACAATACAACAAAACTGGCAAGCCAAAAGCTAAATTGATGTAACCGAAAAAACTCGCATACTCCTTTTCAAATGCTCCCATACCAAAGTAGTCCGGAAAACTAAATAACATCGAATTTCCGAAACAGAATCCTGCTACTGCAATCTTGGCAACCAAGGGATTCAGGTTATTCTTGTTTCCCTCTTTAACGACATCCTGCAGCGTAATTTTGGGATCGTAACCAATATTAGCTAATAGATATACTAAATCTTTGAGCGGAAGTAAAGTATGATTAAAAGTGATACTAGCCTGTTTTTTCATAAAGTCCACGCGGGACTGTAGTACGTTTGGATTTAATTTATAGAGATTTTCCAATAGCCAAATACATGAGCTACAATGGATAGCAGGAATATAAAAGGTAATAATAGTCATCTTATCATCCTTAAAATCGACTAATTTAGCCGCAATCTGCGGTTCATCCAAATACGAAAAATCCGCTTGTTTTTCTTTATTGGATTTCCCAGGATGCTGATTATAACGGTAGTATTGTTGCATTCCCCCATTCTGCAAAACCTGATAGACCGTTTGGCATCCCAGGCAGCAAAAATCATGCTCATCGAGATGGTAACCTGTTTCTTCGATTTTGTCTCCACAGTGGTAGCATTTCTCGACTTGTTGTACTTTTTCCTTTGTTACCGCCATATCCCCAATTAAATTGCTTCACTAAATAACTGCATTTTTGTACGCAGCTTCAAAAAACGTTGATCAAAGGCCATACAGATATTCCGTAGAAATGAACGTCCGATCGCAGTGCATCGAATCAGATCTCCTTCTATGCTGACTAAGCCGTCTTGGACTAATGTTGACAATTCTTCTTTGATCTGAGCAGTTAAATCTGATGTGGGATCCAATTGTACTTTACCCTTACACATCATATCAAGGATATAACGTCTTATCACCAGATCTTCTGCATTAAGTATATGTCCTTTCACTACAGGTAACACACCTGATGCGATCAGCTTATGATATTCTTCAACTGTTTTTACATTTTGTGCGAAACCACCCCAAGCATCGCTGATCGAGGACACACCAATTCCAATTAATAAGGGGTTAAACCGATCCGCATACCCCATAAAATTACGGTGCAAGCGTTCCTCTTGGAAAGCCAAATAAAGTTCATCTTCTTTTTTTGCAAAATGGTCCATCCCGATATCTGCGTAGTCTCGTGCCAGGATCAGCTTTTTCCCGAGATTATAAAGTGCAAGTTTGGCAGTACCCTTTGGCAGATCGGCCTCCGTATAATGCCGCTGTCCAGGTTTTAACCAGGGGACATGAGCATAGCTATAAAAAGATATCCGATCTGGCTTGAGCAGCATGGACTTTTCGATGGTATCCTGTACAGATGCTTGGGTCTGCTTCGGCAATCCGTAGATCAAATCAAAATTAATGGATTCAAAACCGATCTCTCTGGCATTCAACATCACCGCTTCCACTTCTTCAAAGGTCTGCTGTCTATTGATCATAAACTGCACCAAAGGGTCAAAATCCTGTATCCCTAAACTGAGACGACGGAAACCTAAGTCGAAAAGAATCTGTAGGTGTTCGGTTGTGGTATTGGCAGGGTGCGCTTCAAATGAAAAAGAACGATCTGCTGTGACATCGACATGCTCAAGAATACCCTCAATCAACAATTTCAAGTTCTCGGGTTGAAAAAATGTGGGTGTACCGCCACCCAAATGTATTTCTGACACGAGCGGTCTCTCACCTTCGAAAACAGCCAGATACATCTCCCACTCCTTTAGGAGAGCAGCAATGTAAGGCAGTTCAACCTGATGATTTTTTGTGATACGCGTATTACAGCCACAGTAGGTGCATAGGCTTTCGCAAAAAGGAAGATGGATATACAGGCTTAATCCCCTATCTTTTGACTGTGTGAAAGTACGGTATACCTGATCCGTCCAAGCATCAATAGAAAATGTTTTCTCGTCCCAAAATGGAACAGTTGGATAGCTGGTGTACCTTGGTGCTGCAATATTATATTTCTGCACCAGCTCCGCCATAGTCTTATCTTGTGTACTCATTGAAAATTATTTTTTTGCGCAGTCATTTAAACAACAACATGCTTTACCAACACATTTCTCCATTCCCCAGAGATTGAGATTCCGGACAGTCTGTTCTGCCAGTCCTTTGGGGCTTTGATCTTCAAAAGGTGCATTCGCAATCTGAATACACAGAGCGCCTGCCTTCACCAAATCAATATGGGATGTTTCTTTACTTCTTGTCATGATCTTATTGATCCCTAATTCCTTCAAATTAAGTAGCATTTTATCATCCAAAATATCTCCTCCTGAGATGACAATCGCATCCTTTCCGCGCGCATAATTTTGCGTTTCGGCATTTAATCCGTTTGAAATCAAGGTGAGATCATGCTGTTTTGCATTGGCCAATGCCCAAAACTCCTTTTCAAATGACCTCACATTATATACAACTACTTTCATTTTGAATTCTACAATCAACCACTTATAAGTTTATCCTAAAAACAAAATTAGCTCATAGCTTAGCCCAAAAACATGATACAAGACCATGCCTGACAATGATATACATCACAATTACACAAAAAGGGTGTGTCCGAAGAACTCAGACACACCCTTTTTGTGTTGATATTTACCTATTTAATTGTTACTGTTTTACGTCCCTCAAGTTTTTGATAGAATTGATAAAAATCTTTCCTTTTTCTTTCGAGATCAGCTTTTCCTCCTTAAAATCAGAAAGCATGCGTGAAACAGTTTCATTTGCCGTACCCGCTATCGAAGCAATTCCATCTCTGGTAATATCAATTGAACAGGCATTGACCTCATTGATATTAATTCCGCTTTTTTCGGCTACACTGATCAGCGCATTGGCCACACGTTTACGGACAGAATGGTATGCAAAGCCCAACAATTGTTCTTCTTTTTCACGAAGATCGACAGAAAGCAATTTGATAAACTTACTTGCTATAGCCGGTTTTTTCCATAAGAGCTCCAAAAAAGCATCCTTCGGGATTAAAATGACTTCACTCGGTTCAACAGCTTCTGCATAATCTTCGTAGTTCTCATTCAAAAGCACCGAAGCGTAACCAAAATAATTCCCTACAATATAAATTCCGGTCGACAATTCGCGCCCATCTTTGTAAGATTTAAAGCTTCGAATCTGCCCCGATTTGACATAATAGACATAAGTAGGTGAATCGTCTTTCTCAAAGATTGACTGTTTCTTCTTTACCGTTTTCACACGCGAGTTGGCGAGCAATTCCTGTAGCAATAAAACTTGCTCCTCTTCGCTCAGATTTAGATCAGCGTCTTCAGGTGTATCAGCGGATAACTGCTCATGCTTTTTTAGACGAACTTCAATTGCATTCATCAGCTCCACATCGTCAAAAGGTTTGGTCAGGTAATCATCAGCCCCCATCTCCATTGCCTTGCGCATGTCTGCACGTTCGGCTTTGGCGGTCAGAAAAATAAAAGGAATTTTTGAAGTGCTTTCTATTTTGCTCAACATAAATAGTACACCATAACCGTCCAATTCGGGCATCATGATATCACAGAGAATTAAATCAGGAATATGCCGGGTTGCCAAATCAACTCCTATCCGACCATTCTCCGCTGTAATAACATCATACCGTCCTGTCAACTCCAAAATCTCTGTTGTCCCCTCTCTAATGTCAATATTATCCTCAATAATTAGAATTGTCTTTTTATTTTTCATTCCTAACATAATTATTCATTCCTATTTATTTTCAATGGATCCTCCAATGCTTGCATTTATCTCATAAGTTCATTAGCACAGATTTCCTCCACTGGAGAGGTGACGCTTACACCTATTCAAAACTAACCTTAAATGATGTTCCTCTATGTACCTCCGATACAAACTCCATTTTACCCCGCATAAGTTCAATATATCTTTTCACGATATTTAGCCCCAGTCCCGTACCCGGAATATTCCCTGTGTTATGCGCTCTGAAAAAAGGCTCAAACAAATGCACCTGATCTTCTTCGGGAATACCGATTCCATTATCTTTGACTGAAATCGAACAGCCTTCGTCATCAATACAGGTTGTAAATTCAATTAATGTATCTTCGCCCGAATATTTGATTGCATTGGAAATCAAATTCACCAAAGCATTTTTCAATAGATTCTGGTCTAAAGAAAAATGTCCGATCTCACCCGTATGCTGATACACAATATGCTGGTTTTTCTTACAGATCAATTGCATTTCCTCCGTAATCTCCTCAGCCAGTTCCACCAAATTAATATACTGCTTGTTCATGACTACAATACCCGCTTCCAATTTTTCCAATGAGAGAAAATCGTTCAAAATACTGGTCAAGAGCTGCACCGCACCTTTGATCTTGTTGGTATGTTTAATGATACTCGCCTTATCATCGGGGCGATCCGCATATTTTTCGATCAACGAAGCTGATAATTGAACGGAACTTAAAGGTGTGCGAAACTCATGTGAAGCCATGGAAACAAAACGTGATTTAAGCTGGTTAAGTTCAATTTCTTTCTCCAAAGATTTAGAGACCTCCGCCTTTGCTTTTTCCAGTTCCGAAACCATCGATATTAGATCACGGGTTCGCTCACTGACTTTATGCTCCAATTCGGCTGCATGTTGTTTTAGCATGTCCTCAGCAGCCTTCTCGCGTGAAAGATCATGGATAAATCCTGTAAAAATATTTTTATCCTTAAGCCAGACTTCACTGACCGCAAGCCGGAATGGAAATGTTCTCCCATTCTTCTTTAATCCCATCACCTCGCGACCGATCCCGATAATTTTCTTATGACCTGTCGTTTGATAATTATGGATATAATTATCGTGATTCCCCCGATCAGGCTCAGGCATTAACATTGAAACATTATGTCCTATAACTTCTTCGGCGTTATAACCAAACAATTCTAAGGCAGCAGGGTTAATGCTTTCCACATTCCCCCTGTTGTCAATGGTGATAATTCCATCAATTGCATGGTCTATTATAGCCGCCAGAAGTCTTCCGCCTTCCATGATCATCGTTATTTCACCAATTTTTTGTATTTAATACGATGTGGAGTCACATCACCCAAGCGTTTCTTGCGGTTCTCCTCGTACTCAGTATAGTTACCTTCAAAGAAATACACTTGAGAATCACCTTCAAAAGCAAGAATATGTGTACAGATACGATCCAAGAACCATCTATCGTGGGAGATTACCACAGCACAGCCACCGAAATTCTCCAAACCTTCCTCTAACGCGCGCAATGTATTAACGTCAATATCATTGGTCGGCTCATCGAGTAAAAGCACATTTGAGCCTTCTTTCAATGTGATTGCCAAATGGACACGATTACGCTCTCCACCAGAAAGTACACCAACTTTCTTTTGTTGATCAGCACCATTAAAGTTAAATTTAGATACGTATGCCCTGGAATTTACGGAGCGATTGCCTAAGATCATATTATCATTACCACCGGTGATATTTTCCCAAACAGATTTTTCAGGATCCAGATCATGGTGCATCTGATCGACATAACCCAATTTGACCGTCTCGCCTACTTTGAACGAACCTGTATCTGGTGTTTCCTGTCCTGTGATCAAGCGGAATAAAGTTGTTTTACCCGCACCATTTGGTCCAATAATACCAACGATACCGGCTGGGGGCAACATGAAACTTAAATTTTCAAATAAGAGACGGTCACCATAGGCTTTGGAAATATCTGTTGCTTCAATAACAGAGTTACCCAAGCGCGGTCCTGGAGGAATAAACAATTCCAGTTTTTCTTCACGTTCTTTGGTTTCTTCTGAAGCTAATTTTTCATAGTTATGAAGACGGGCTTTAGATTTGGCATGACGGGCTTTGGGAGCCATACGTACCCATTCCAGCTCACGCTCCAAAGTTTTCTGACGTTTGGTTTCCTGCTTTTCTTCCTGTGCCAGACGTTTAGCTTTTTGATCTAACCACGAAGAATAGTTTCCTTTCCAAGGAATTCCTTCACCACGATCAAGCTCTAAGATCCATCCTGCGACGTTATCCAAGAAGTAACGGTCGTGGGTTACGGCAATAACAGTTCCTTTATACTGTTTCAAATGTTGTTCTAACCAGTCAATAGACTCTGCATCCAAGTGGTTGGTTGGCTCATCAAGCAATAACACATCTGGTTCTTGTAATAATAAGCGACATAATGCTACACGTCTGCGCTCACCACCTGACAAATTGGCAATTTTGGCATCAGGTTCTGGACAACGTAATGCATCCATTGCTCTATCCAATTTGGAATCGATTTCCCAAGCATTTGTTGCGTCAATTTTATCTTGTAATTCACCTTGTCTTGCCAGCAATTTATCCATTTCATCTGGATTTTCGTAGACCTCAGGCAACCCAAATTTTTCATTGATTTCTTCGTATTCTTTTAAGGTCGCTGTAATTTCAGCAACACCTTCCTGCACAATTTCCAAAACGGTCTTTTCGAGATCCAATTGGGGCTCCTGTGCCAAATATCCCACAGAGTAACCTGGAGAAAACACGACTTCACCCTGATATGATTTGTCCAAACCCGCAATAATTTTCAATAATGAAGATTTTCCGGATCCGTTCAAACCGATCACACCGATCTTGGCACCATAGAAAAAAGATAAATAGATATTTTTTAGAACTTGTTTTTGAGGCGGATAGATTTTGTTGACTCCCGCCATCGAAAAAATAATCTTCTCGTCTGACATAAAATTTAAAAAAATTGGAAAACTCTTGTTATATTAACATACAAATGTAATCTTTTATACTGACATTTTGGACGTATAATGG
>RCUL01000879.1_pt1 | contig 12805 bp, 13 predicted proteins | sample 2167521 | NCBI WGS metagenome assembly RCUL01 (sample SAMN09932745, study PRJNA488358) | compost metagenome | feature: garden; material: soil; isolation source: compost soil in acetic acid-enriched culture | place: Germany: Experimental Botanical Garden Goettingen | collected 2016-01-27 | reverse complement strand
ATCTTCATGAAGGTCGACTTGCCGCAACCGTTGGCGCCGATCAGGCCGTAACGGTTGCCACCGTTGAACTTGACCGAAACGTTTTCGAAGAGCGGCTTGGCGCCGAACTGCATCGTGATGTTAGCTGTAGAAATCAAAGGTTTTTCCTGCGAAGCATTCAGAGTAGCTAGGGTTGCGGCAGTACCGGTTCAGTACCCGTTTCCACTGTCCGGTCCGCGGGACATTCATCCCGATCGGCAGTGGAAGTTCAATCTGGCATTAAGTGGACAGCAGCATGTGGCGCGCCTGACCCGAGTCGACGTGCGCTGAAAGGGGAATTTCCCGCTTTCAACCTGGGGGCGCGTAAAGTTTGGCGGCGATTGTACTGGTCTGGCTCTTTAAACGATAGGGCGTTGAGGCCGCAGTGACGTTTCGACGGATTTTGTGGACAGTTTTTCACAGTTACAGGTTAACTGTTGGTTACAAACTGTGGCTAAAATGCCATCCGTCGGTTGAGCGCCGATCGTCGGCGTAGCTCGATGGCGCTACAGGGCCGCTGTTTCGTTTTCAGCCGCTGCACAAGACCCGGAGACCGGCATTCCGGTAAAGGGCGCAGTTTGTTTTCTTCTGACGTGTGACGATTTCCGTGAAACTGATCATTGCCGTTATCTACGTTGTCTCTATTGCGTATGTCCACCTGCGTGGCCAAGTGCGCCATAAGCTGGGCCGCCAGTTGAGTGATCACTCGACGTTTCTGGCGCCGATCAATTGCTTTCTTTATCTGTTTTCGAAAATCCCCAACAAACCCTATCTCGACCCGGCCGACTTCCCCGACCTGCGTCCGCTGCAGGCGCACTGGGAAGAAATTCGTGCCGAAGGCCAGAATTTGCTTCGGGCCGGCCAGATCAAGCGTTCGAACCAGTTCGATGACGTCGGTTTCAACTCGTTTTTCAAGACCGGCTGGAAGCGCTTCTACCTCAAATGGTACGGCGACAGCCATCCATCGGCCATGAAGCTCTGCCCGCGTACCACCGAGCTGGTGCAGAGCATTGGTTCGATCAAGGCGGCAATGTTCGCCGAGTTGCCACCGGGATCCAGACTGGTGCGCCACCGCGACCCGTATGCCGGTTCGTACCGTTATCACCTGGGTCTGGAAACCCCAAACGCCGAGGGTTGCTACATCAATGTCGATGGCCAGGACTACCATTGGCGCGATGGCGAAGCGGTGATGTTCGATGAGACCTACATTCATTACGCAGAAAACACCACGCAGCAAAACCGCATCATTTTGTTCTGCGACGTCGAGCGGCCAATGAAATACAGGTGGGCAGCAGCATTCAATCGCTGGTTCAGTCGCCATGTCATGTCGGCGGCGGGTGCGCCAAACGAGGCGGGCGACAAGACCGGCGGCCTCAACCGCCTGTTCGGCAAGATCTACAAGGTTCGCCTGCACGGCAAACAACTGAAAAAACGCAACCGCAAGCTTTACTACCTCGAAAAGTGGTCGATCTTCGCGGGGTTGCTGGTGGTCATCATTCTGATCTGAGTGGTATGTCCGGGCGGCGTCCAGACGATGAGGCCGGTACATCCAGCCAATCACTGACCGGCTTTCTTCTTCGCGGCCGGTTTGCTGTTCGCCTTGGGCCTGGCCGTTGCTTTGCCGGCACCCTTGCTGCCCAGGCTACGCTTGAGCAGTTCGGTCAGGTCAATGACATCCGCCGTTTTACGTAGCTCTTCACCAGAGGCGGTTTCGACGTCTTCAATCTTGCCTTCGTGCGCCTTCTTGTCCACCAGGGCCATGATCTTGTCCTCGAAACCATCCCGATAGTCCTGCGGCGACCACTGGGCGCTCATGTCCTCCACCAGGCGCCTGGCCATGTCCAGTTCGCCCTTGGCCAGTTCCGGCCGGGTCACTTCGCTGCCCAGCGCCAACTCATCGAGGCTCCGGACTTCCGCCGGCCAGCGCAACATCACCAGCACCAGCGCCGACTCCAGAGGCATCAGCGCGGCCAGGTGCTGACGGGTGTGCAGTACCACATGGGCGAGGGCGACCTTGCCGGTTTTGCTCAGGGTTTCGCGCAGCAGGGCATAGACCTTGCCGCCGCGCTTGTCGGGCGCCAGGTAGTAGGGTGTGTCGATGTTCTGCAAGGGAATCTGCTCGCCGTCGACAAAGGAAAAAATGTCGATGGTCTGGGTCGAGAGCGGGTGAGCGCTGCGGATCTCCTCCTCACTGAGCACCACGTACCGGCCTTTTTCGTATTGCACGCCCTTGACGATGTGCTCCTTGGTGACTTCCTTGCCCGTGACCTTGTTGACACGCTTATAGCCCACCGGGTCCATGCTGCGGCTGTCGAGCCAGTCGAAATCGACGCCTCGGGAGGACGTTGCGGAGACCAGCGCCACGGGGATGTGCACCAGTCCGAAGCTGATTGCGCCTTTCCAGATTGCCCGTGCCATGGTCGTCTACTCGCGAGTGATGTTCAGGTGACCTGCGGCCTCGAGCAAAAGTTTCCGTGGTCTTTGGGGCCGTTCCTTTAACCGGATCAACGTCGTGTTACATCTTGCCGGGGAGGTTTTTGTTAACAAATACGAACCCCGGGCGTAGCGTGATATCGAAGTCCTTATCCACGTGACGTAGCGAGGCACCGCCATGAACCGATACGTGTCTGGCGCCATTGCGCTGGCCCTGAGTGCTGTACTGGGCCCAATGGTCGAGGCCGATACCTCTGCTTCGCTGCGCATGGCCCAGAATCTGCCGGGCAACACCAACAATAATCCTTACAGCAGCCCGATCAACCGGGCCAACCCCAACAGCATGCAAGGCACCCGACCCAGTGCCCCGGCCATTCGCGGGCCCAATACCGTGCCGGTCCCGCGCCCGCCGACACTGGACAACGGCGGCATCGGTAATCGCTACCCCGAGCGGAGCGCTCCCGCCAGCCCACCGACATTCATTCCCAATCCTGCGCCACGAGACGCCGGCACCGGCAACCGCTGAGCGGCCGGCATGACGTGTGCCCAGGGGTTTTTTCAGACCTTATGATCATCAGAAAAGGAGTCTGCATGTTGCGTAAAAACTCATTGGCAATCCTCTGTACCAGCGTATTGATCACCGCCACTGTCCCTGTGCTCGCCGCGCCCACCCAGACGATGAAAAGCGAAGAGGGCACACTCGAGGTGACCCCTGTCGTGACGGGACTGGAGCACCCCTGGGCGCTGGCATTCCTGCCGGATGGTAAAAGCATGCTGGTCACCGAGCGGCCCGGCAACCTGCGGCTGGTCACCGCCGACGGCAAGCTGTCGGCACCGCTCAATGGCGTGCCGGCGGTCTGGGCCAAGGGGCAGGGCGGCTTGCTCGACGTCGCGCTGTCACCCGATTTCAGAAAGGACCGGATGGTCTATCTGTCCTATGCCGAAGGGGGTGGAGAGGACAACAAGGCGGGAACTGCGGTGGGGCGCGGCCGGCTCTCCGACGATCTGACGGCGATCAAGGACTTTCAGGTGATCCTGCGCCAGGAACCCAAACTCTCGCAAGGCAACCATTTCGGTTCGCGGCTGGTGTTCGATCGCGACGGCTATCTGTTCGTGACGCTGGGGGAAAACAATGAACGCCCGACCGCCCAAGACCTCGACAAGCTGCAAGGCAAGGTGGTGCGAATCTACCCGGACGGCACGGTGCCCAAGGACAACCCCTTTGTCGGCCAGGCCAACGTGCGCCCGGAAATCTGGTCCTACGGGCAGCGCAACCCGCAAGGCGCGGCGCTCAACCCGTGGAACGGCACGCTGTGGGAAAACGAACATGGCCCTCTGGGCGGCGATGAAATCAACATCATCGAGCGCGCCAGGAATTACGGCTGGCCGCTGGCGACCCATGGCATCAACTACTCCGGTAAACCGATTCCCGAAGCCAGGGGTGAAACCGTTGAAGGCACCGTTGCCCCGAACCATGTCTGGGAAAAGTCCCCGGGCCTGAGCGGCATGGCGTTCTACGATGCCGATCGGTTCAAGGCCTGGCAACGCAATGTGTTCATCGGCGCGTTGGTCAGCCAGGAGCTGATTCGTCTCGAGTTCAATGGCGACAAGGTGGTGCACGAGGAACGGTTGCTCGGGGCGTTGAGAAAGCGCATTCGCGACGTGCGACAGGGGCCGGACGGGTATTTGTATGTGTTGACCGATGAAGAGGATGGTGCGTTGTATAAAGTCGGATTGAAGTGAAGCTCACACGCCGCCTTCGCGAGCAAGCCCGCTCCCACAGAGGATTTCAGTGTGAGGGCGCAAAACCAGTGAACAACACAGCCCCAGTGTGGGAGCGGGCTTGCTCGCGAAAGCAATTTCAAGGCTTCTACAACTGTCGAGTCGTAGCAGGCAATTTTCGGCGATCCTGAACCCCGCGTACCACCAGATACAACAATGGCCCGACCGACACAAACACAGCGGTGATCAATAGATAAGGCACCACCGAAAGCGTCGACAGCCCGCGCTTTCGCGCATCCCGGTACATCCAGATACCCGCCAGCGTCGCCAGCAAGTACAGATCGATCACCACCTGCGCAGTATCGGGACGTGACATCAGGTTGATGCCGAAGTCGATCAGCGACTGTTCGGCCTGGAACATCACCGAAAGGGTATAGCCGGAAAAGGCGATCAGGCCGATAAGGGGCAGGGCAATGGCATTCATGTGTTCCTTCCTTGGGCAATGACTGGAATCGGCAGCCTAGAGGGATCTGCACAAATTTGCCATTGACTTGCCATCAACGCCCGGCTAATTTCGAGCCATGACTTCCACCGTATTGCGCTGCCAGCCAAGCATTATTACCGCCATTCCTCATTTGGCGGGCTAGCTCACGACTGCAGCACCCAACCCGCCCTAGAGGCGGGTTTTTACTTTCTGTCTCCTGGGCCCCGATCCATGTCAGGAGACGACCATGAGTTTTACAACCGACCAGCAAGCCCTGCTTGAACGCTACGTCAAAAAAATCCTTGCCGCGCCGGTGTATGAACTGGCGGTGCGCACGCCGTTGCAAACGGCACCGGCCTTGTCCGAGGCACTGGGCAACCAGATCCTGCTCAAGCGTGAAGACTTGCAACCGACTTTTTCCTTCAAGATCCGCGGCGCCTACAACAAGCTGGTGCAACTGAGCGACACGCAAAAGGCTTGCGGCGTGATCACGGCTTCTGCCGGTAATCATGCGCAGGGTGTGGCGCTGGCAGCGCGGGAGTTGGGGATCAGTGCCACCATCGTAATGCCTTCCACTACGCCGCAATTGAAGGTGATCGGAGTTCGTAGCCGGGGCGCCGATGCGGTATTGCATGGCGAAAGTTTTCCGTTTGCGCTGACCTATGCACTGGAGCTGGCCGGGGAAAGCGGTCGCACCTTTGTTTCGCCCTTTGACGATCCGGATGTGATCGCGGGCCAAGGCACGGTCGCCATGGAAATCCTGCGTCAGCATCAAGGTCCGCTGGATGCGATCTTCGTGCCGGTGGGGGGCGGGGGGCTGATCGCCGGCATCGCCGCTTACATCAAATACTTGCAGCCGCAGGTGCGCATCGTCGGCGTCGAGTCGGAGCATTCGGCGTGCCTGCAAGCCGCGTTGCTGGCCGGTGAGCGAGTCATCCTGCCCAGGGTCGGCACCTTTGCCGATGGAGTGGCGGTGGCGCAGATCGGCGCTTACGGTTTTGAGGTCTGCCGGTTTTGCGTTGATGAGGTGGTGACGGTCAGCAATGACGAGCTTTGCGCCGCCATCAAGAATATCTACGACGATACCCGCTCGATCACCGAGCCTTCCGGTGCACTGGCCGTGGCCGGAATCAAGCAGTACGTGGCACAAAGCGGGGTCCGTGGTCAGACCCTGGTCGCCATCGATTCCGGTGCCAACATCAATTTTGACAGCCTGGGGCATGTGGCCGAGCGCGCCGCGTTGAGCAGCGCGCCGGCATGACCCTGGTGCAGGCCAATAACAGATGCCCGGGTTACTCCTGAATGGCCTTCTCGACCTTGTTCGACGCCGACCAGATTCGGTAGCGCACTTCGATGTCCTTGGGCACGTAGAGCACGAGCGGCAGCTTGCTGTTGTAACGCAGCAGGAAGCCGTCACCGACCACCGGCACAAAATCCTGTTTGCTCGTGCCGTCCGGGCAGGCCATCAGCGTGCTCATCGGGCCAATGACTTTTTCCAGGCGATAGAAGGGGTAGCCCCAACCCTCGAGGTTCTTCTCTTCGAGAATGCCGCCCAGACGCGGGCGGTTGCAGTCCACGGTCATGGTTTTGCCGGCCAGGATCTCGACCTGGAAGTCGTCTTCCCGGGGCTGTGGCGCCAGGTGAATCACCTGGCGGGTAAACCCGCTCCCGGCTTTCGGATAGGGCGCGGTGTCTTCGAGTTTGGCGGCATGCGCCACGCTGGCAAGGCCCAGTGCGAACAGCGCAGCGCCAGCGTTAACGGTCAAAGAATTCATGATGCTTCCTTGCTTGAAGTGAAGGGCGGCATTTTCACTGTCGAGTGGTACGAATGCAAATCCGCGGCGCCCAGCGTGCAAATTGCAGGGGGCGCCAGGGGCGTATAATGCAAGCTGCACGGCAGGTTTTACAGGTGACTGACCTAAACCCTTGAATTGCCGATGAGCTGCGCTCCGAAATCCGGGGTATGTTTTATGCTGTAGCTGTCCTTGAAGCTTGCCGGGCTTTTATATGAGAGAGCATACGAGCGAGCATTGATGTTGATTGGCAGTCTCACAGGAGAGGGTCGCCATGTTTCTTTCTGCCTTGGAACTTCGCCGTATCATCGAAACCAGCTTTTTACCCAAGCGTTGCGAGTGCACGTTGTCACCGGACCTGTTGATGACCGTGAAGGTTTATGCCGACGGGCAAACCGATCATCTCGATCTAAATGTCACCGGCATCGATGCCTCCGGACTCAATGGTTGTCGGGAAATAAACGAGTTGATCGCCCAACTGCGTTCCAGACAGCATCACGTAGCAGTCGAGCCACACTCGATGCTGGGCAGGGCGCTTTAACCTGCAGTTTCGAGCTCCACCGACACGCGCCGGGTCTGGAAGAATGCCAGGCCCAGTGCCAGTTCAAGCCCGACAGCCAGCAACATGCCCGGCCCGACATGGCCGGCGAGCCATTCGGCAAAACCCAGCACGGCCAATCCCCAGCAGCCGACGACGAAGCCGAGGCTCAGCGCATTGCGGGTTGCGCAAGGGGGGGCGTTGCGAACCAGATAAGAGATCACGCTAAACGCTGCGAACAGCACCGCGGTACGGCGCGCGACCAATCCCGCCACGAATGAAAATTCGATACCCCACAGCGACAGTAGCCATTGAGGTGCCAAACCCCAGACCAGGCTCAGCAAAAGGCATAAGGCGGCGGTAAACATCGACAAGGTGCGAAACGAAAACTGCATGGCCAATCCTTGCGGGCAGTGAGGGGGGCGCTAGAGCATAGCGCCGCAGCCCTCAAAGGAACACCGTCAAGTATCAAATCAGACGTTTCGGTCAGCCTTGGTTCTCGCAGGCGTCGGAAAGTTTACGGTAGGTGATTTCTGCGGGTTTTCCCGTTTCATCGAGGTACTTCATGTCGGCCTTCACCACCTTGCACTCCAGGGTGTCCGGCTCGGTCAGTGAAATCACTTTGCTGACATGCAATGGCATGCCGTAGTGATAGGGCACGGCTTGAGAGGTCGTGGTGTCATTGGCCTGAGCCAGGCCGGCAAACGCGGTGCAGGCGAGGGCGGCGGTAACCAGCAGGGTGCGAGTGTTCATCAGCGATCTCCGGTGCGGACGGAATGTCAGTTCGATGTGTCGCTTGTCGAACTTGCCGCACTGGGCGTCAGAACAGTCTGAGGGCGTGCGGTCCAGTGAAGTGTTGGACCGCACGGTTAAACGAGGGTTAACCCGGCTGAACGCCGCCTGTCGCGAAGGCGCGATCCTGTGTATCAGTTAAGACCATCGCGAGCAGGCTCGCTCCCACATAGCCCGAGCGTCGACACAAATGTCATGAACGCCCCGCAACCTTGTGGGAGCGAGCCTGCTCGCGAAGAGGCCCACAAATTCAGCGCAAATCCAACTGCTCCCGATAAGGCAGATCCGGCCCGGTCTTGCTGCACGTCAACGCCGCCGCCTGCACCGCGAACTTCAGCATGCCGTCAATCTGCTCGCGGCCAAGTTGCTTTACTCCCGCCACCGAATCCAGTTGCTGCTCGGTCAACCAGGCAATCAACGCCGCTTGAAAGGTATCGCCGGCGCCCACGGTGTCGGCGATTTTTACCGCGCAGGCCGGAGTCGACCACGAGCCGTGGGCCCGGCTGAACACGGTCGCGCCTTCGCCACCCCGGGTCAGGAACACCAGCTGGCAGCGATGCTGCATCCAGCCCTCGATCACTTGCGCCGGGTCCTGGCCTGGGTACAACAGATGCAGGTCCTCGTCGCTGACCTTGATCAGGTCGGCCAATTCCACCAGCATCGCGATCCGGTTACGCCACCGTTCAATGTCCGGTTCCGGGTTCAGGCGCACGTTCGGGTCGAGGCTGATCAGGCGTTTGCCGCTTTCCCGGCGCACCAATGCCAACAGGGTGTCGGCAATCGGCTGCACCACCAGGGAAAACGATCCGATATGCAGGCCGCGCACTTCAGGCCCGAGTGCCGGCAGGTGCTCCGGCTGCAACTGTCGATCGGCGCAGCCTTCGCCACGGAAGCTGTATTGCGGCGAGCCATTGGCGCCCACGGCGACCATCGCCAGGGTGGTCGGCGCGGCGAAATCCAGCAGGAAGTCCTGGCGCACACCTTCATCCTGCAGCACCTGCAACAGGCGCCGGCCCAGGTAGTCGGTGGACAACCCGGCCAACAACGCCGAATCCACGCCCAACCGGCGTAATCCCACGGCCACGTTGAACGGCGAGCCACCGGCGATGGCTTTGAAATTCACTTTGGACGCCAGACCACCGGCGTCGTTTTCACTGAAAAAATCGAACAGCGCTTCGCCACACACCAGGTACATAGTTGTTCACTCTTCAAAGGGTTGCGACTTGCTGTCGATAGCGTTCATAAGCCTGCTGACTGGCTCGTACATTGTCGGCGACCGGCAGGGTTTCACTGGCCGGGTCGAGTTTCACGCAGCGCTCGCACAAGTCCGCCAGGCTGAGTTCGTTCCCGGTTCCCCGGGATACGCACCAGGCCGCCTGGATCGCCGCACCCAGGGCCGCGGCCTCGCTTTGTTCGGTGCAGATCACCGGTGTATTCATGGTGTCGGCGACAATCTGCCGCCAGACAGCGCTTTTCGATCCACCGCCGATCAGCCGAATGCTGCGGCTTTGTAAGCCATTGTGGCGTAGCAGGTCCAGTCCGTAACGCAAACCGAACGTCGTGCCTTCGACGACCGCGCGACACAGGTTGGCCCGGGTCAGGTTGCTCATGGTCAGGCCCGACAGGCAGCCGCTGGCATGGGGCAGGGCGGGCACCCGCTCGCCGTTGAAGAACGGCAACATGCTCACGCCTTCGGCACCGATGGGCGCTTTGGCAACCAGTGCGTTGAACTGATCGATGTCGAGGTCCAGCAGGTCGCGAATCAGGCCGGTGGCATTGGTCAGGTTCATGGTGCAGATCAATGGCAGCCAGCCGCCGCTGGAAGAACAGAACGTGGCGACTGCGGCATCCGGGGCGATGTTCGGCTGATCGGCATAGGCGTACACCGTGCCTGACGAGCCGAGGCTCATGGTGATTGCACCGGGCTGGATATTGCCGGTGCCGATGGCCCCCATCATGTTGTCGCCGCCGCCACTGGACACCCGTGCCCGCGGATTGATGCCCAGGTGCTCGGCAATCCCCGGCACAATCGTGCCGACAGCCTGGTGCGCGTCGATCAGTTCGGGTAGCGCCGCTTGCAGGCGTCCACTGGGGTCGATGTCGCGCAACAACTGCACATCCCACTGCCGGGTACGCACATTGAAGTACCCGGTGCCCGAGGCATCACCGTATTCGCTGCAACTGCGGCCGGTGAGCCAATGGTTGAGGTAGTCGTGGGGCAGCAGGATACGGGCGATCCGGGAAAACACCTCGGGATGTTGCTCTTTGGTCCAGAGCAGCTTGGATAGGGTATAGCCCGGCGCGATGACCACGCCGAGGCGCTCCAGCGAAGCCTGTTCGCCGCCGAGGTGGGCCAGGAGACGGTCATTCTCCGGCGTGGTTTCGGTGTCGCACCAGAGCTTGGCCGGACGCAGCACCTGGCCCCGTTCGTCGAGCAGCACCAGGCCATGCTGCTGGCCGGACACGCCAATGCCGAGGATCGACTGGCCATCGACCCTGGCCGCGAGCAACGCGCGGCGGGTGGCCGTGGCGAAGGCTTCCAGCCACTGATGGGTGTCCTGTTCGCGACGGCCATTGGCCGCGCTGATCAGGCTATGGCTGGCCGCGCCCTGGCCGAGCACTTCACCACTGACTGCGTCGAGGATGATGGCCTTGGTGCCCTGGGTGCCGCAGTCGATGCCGAGGAAGCGTTGTTGGTTTGGCATAGTGGATCCTTGGATCATTCAACATGGATGTCGCCTGTCAGGCCGCCTTCGCGGGCAAGCCCGCTCCCACAGGTCATGCGCAGAACTTGAAATGGCGCTTTCCTGTGGGAGCGGGCTTGCTCGCGAAGACGGCAGCAGCTCCGCCGCAGGACTTACGCCAACACCCGCTCCAGCGTCCGCGACACCCCCACCTCGCGCAAACTGTTGCAGCACCACTCGAACGCCGCGACAAACTCCGCCGAGCGGGGTATCGCCGTACCAAAAATATCTTCGACAGCCAGCAACCGCTGGGTAATCAGCACATCATCGGCCACCAGCGCCTGGCAGAACCCGGCACGAGGATCGGGAATGCTGTACGTGTCGCCATGTTCATCCACGCCCTTCAGATACAAGGCCCACGCCGCCACCACCAAGGCCGCGCGTTTGGTCTCGCGGCCATCGGCGATCAGGCGCTTGATGGTCGGCACGGTGAATTTCGGAAACTTCGAAGAGCCGTCCGAACACACCCGTTCAAGCTGGTCGGCAATCGCCTGGTTGGAGAAACGCGCCACCAGGGTGTTCTTGTACTCGGTCAGGTCGATTCCCGGCACCGGGGCCAGTTGCGGCGTCACGTCCAGGTCCATGTAGGCGCGCATATAACGTACGAACAACGGATCGTTCATGGTTTCGTGGACGAAACGGTAACCCTTCAGGAATCCCAGGTAGGTCAGCGCCAGATGGCTGCCGTTGAGCAGCTTGATCTTCATGTCTTCGTAGGGCGTGACGTCGTCGGTGAACTGCACGCCGACCTTTTCCCAGGCCGGGCGACCGTTGACGAAATTGTCTTCCAGCACCCATTGCACAAAGGGTTCGCAGACCACCGGCCAGGCATCGTCCACCCCATGCTGGTCCGCCAGTTGCAGGCGGTGCGAGGTGCTGGTCATCGGCGTGATGCGGTCGACCATGGCGTTGGGGAAACTGACGTTGGCGTCGATCCAGTCGCGCAGTGGGCTGTCGTGCAAGGCGGCGAAGGCCAGCAGGGCCTTGCGGGTGACGGCGCCATTGTGCGGCAGGTTATCGCAGGACATCAGGGTGAAGGCCGCTGTGCCGGCGGCGCGGCGCCTGGCCAGTGCGGCACAGAGCAAGCCGAACACGGTCGTTGGCGTATCGGGGTGCGCGAGGTCATGCCGGATCTGCGGCAAGTGCGCCATGAACTCACCGGTGCTGTCGTCGATGCAGTAACCGCCTTCGGTGATGGTCAGCGAGACGATGCGGATCTCGGGGCTGGCCAGTTTGTCGATCAACGCCCGGGTGTCGTCTTCGGCCAGCAGCATGTCGCGGATGGCCCCGATCACCCGCACTTCGGTATCGTCGCCATCGCCGAGCTCGAACAGGGTGAACAGGTAGTCCTGATCCTTGAGATCGTCACGGGCGCGACGGTCCTCGGCACGCAAGCCGATACCACAAATGGCCCAATCCAGTGCTTCTCCGGTATTCATCAGCGCATCGGTGTAAAACGCCTGGTGGGCGCGATGGAAGCCGCCGACGCCGATGTGCGCAATGCCTTGACGGGTATCGTCCAACGCGTAGGCGGGCAGGGCCACTGCGGGTGCGAGGCGGTTGAGGTTCTGTTTGTTGAGTTTCATCACAGGCTCTCTGGGATCAGGCAGCAACGCGCAACGGGCGGGTCAACGCCATGCCGTCGGCATCGAATAAATGGCAGTGTTGCGCGTCCAAGTGCAGGCTCAGGGGTTCGCCGTAGCGGCTGGCCAGATCGCCGCGAACGCGCAGGGTCAGGGCTTCGCCGGAGGAAGTCCGGACGTGGCAGAACGTGTCGCTGCCCAGGCGTTCGCTGACATCGGCGGTGACCTGCAAGGTGCAGTCGCCGGGCTTGGCCAGTTCCAGGTGTTCCGGGCGAATGCCCAGGGTCACTGCGCTGCCGACGCTCAGGTTGGCGCCGCTCAGAGCGAGGCTGATGCGAGTGCCGGCGTCCAGTTGCACCTCGCAGCCCTGGCTGTCGACGCGGGTGACTTTGCCTTTGAGGAAGCCCATTTTCGGCGTGCCCAGGAAACCGGCGACGAACAGGTTGGCGGGCTGGTGGTAGAGATCCAGTGGCGAGCCGACTTGCTCGATCTTGCCGCCGTTAAGTACGACGACTTTGTCGGCCATGGTCATGGCTTCGACCTGATCGTGGGTGACGTAGATCATCGTCGCTTGCAGGTCTTTGTGCAGGCGCAGCAATTCCAGGCGCATCTGCACCCGCAGGGCGGCGTCGAGGTTGGACAGCGGTTCGTCGAACAGGAAGATTTTCGGGTTGCGCACGATGGCCCGGCCAATCGCC
>RCUL01000876.1_pt1 | contig 12818 bp, 12 predicted proteins | sample 2167521 | NCBI WGS metagenome assembly RCUL01 (sample SAMN09932745, study PRJNA488358) | compost metagenome | feature: garden; material: soil; isolation source: compost soil in acetic acid-enriched culture | place: Germany: Experimental Botanical Garden Goettingen | collected 2016-01-27 | reverse complement strand
GGGCCAGGCTGTGTGAAAACGCCGGTCTCGCCTAGAGTTGCTGAAGCAACGTCAGCGGGGGCGGCGTATGAAGCGATTCATCGAGGAAGCGAGCCGGACACAGGTCAGCTTGCTGCCTGAATGCCTGGATGACTTCGTTGCCGAAGACAATCCGATCCGTGTAGTGGATACCTTCGTCGAGCAACTTGACCTGGCGACCTTGCGAGTAAAACTCGAACCAGCATCTCCGAAATCCAACATCACGGCGCAACGCAGACGGTTGCCTTGGATCTGCCGTTGTTCTCGGCGTGGTTGACACAGAACGCAGGTAGCGTACCCGCTGCGATAGAAGCTGCCAGGCATATCCGCAGCGAAAACCATTTCGTCACCATCCGCGCAACCCTCAAAGCCATTCGAATCGGCTTTGACGAACAGGGTATGGCCACCGGAAACAAGCGGATCACAAATCTTCTCGGGGACATCGAGAAAATCTGCGGTGACCTAAAGCGGAAATACGGCGTGCCGTCGAATCAGGGGATCCAAGGGAGCTTCCTCATCAAGGCGGTGAGCTCTCTCACCAGCTTGGTCGGGCTACCTGGGCTGCCAGACAAGGAATTTGCCCTGTCCACGCCCGAACTCATGAAATCACAGTCCACTAAGGCATTTACCACCGTCGTGAAAGACATAACCGCTGAGCTAACGTCGATGGAGCGTTTGGGCGGCGTTCGCGACCTGATGGCCAAGTCGTTCGACATTAATGATGAACGGGCCGTTAGACCCAAGGTGGAGGATCCGAAATTCCGCTTCGCTTCGTCGTGGTGGAAAAAGCCTATGTGACGGTTTAGGGCCTGGATTTGCCTTCTTCAAAGCCAGCCGGGTGAACGCACTCAGGGGGTAGACATCCAGGCTGACGCCTGTCCTGCGAGGTCATGGAACAATCGGGGTACAGACCACGACATTAATGCTGGCGGGAGAAGCTGGCAGCAAGTGACTGCTCTTGGCCGGGAGCGGTCGATTGAGAGCGGCAGCTATCGATTGAATCCACAGCCGAAAGCAGTCGGTAGCAACCGGTTGAGTCCACAGTTGATAGTGGACACCAGTACGTAACGGGAGCGTTCCTGGCTCCTCGCTCCCAATGAGGAACCAGGTCATGAGGCCCGGAGGTGTCCAACAAGTCAGATACGGCTTTGTATGGCTTCGATTCGCGCGTCGATCAAGGGAGTGAGCAAGGCATAGAGTTCGGCGGGCTGGAGTGTGGTTCGTTGTACGCCCAGCAGCTCATCGGACAGGCGCCCCAAGGCCGTGCGAAGGGGCACGTCCGCATCCTTGAGAAGGCGATCATGCAGGTACTGCATTTGGATGCTCAGTTCCAGCGGGCAGTGGTGCTGGACAGCCGCGCGAATCGAAAGGCCTCGCAGTCGGCCGAGTTCTTCGACTTGCCAGGATCGTTCCGCGACCTCCGGTGTCAGCTTGAGCAGGTGGCAACGTTGCAAGTCCAGGAGCTGGATGTGGGCGAGCAGTTTCTCCAGCAGGCGACAATGCTCGTCGAAGTCCTCCGGCGTGCGCAGCAGGCCTTGCCAGGCTCGGTAGTTTCCAGCATCGGTCCAGGCGCGCCAGGACAGTTCCAGTTGGGCTTCAAGCTTCTGGCGGTTGTGCAGGGCCTCGGCACTGGTCTGAGCGCCTAGCGCCCGGTGGCGCTGGACGCCCTGCATTAGTACGAGACCCAACTGCAACATGGCGCGCAATTCTTCTTGCTTGCGGAACTGTCGGCGTCGATCGGCCAGCCAAAGGACAATGCAGGACACGGCCAGGGAGGCCAATACGGCCAGTGCGGGCAGGCTCTGCATGATCATGGCGTTGCTCCGCTTGTGAGTCGCGTGAGGTAGCGGGTCAGGTCATGCAGCTCATGGGTCTGCCTGCTTTGCACCTGGAGGCTGGTGCTGATCTGCTGGAGCTGTTCGCCGAGGGCCTGGTTTGCCTGGTGATGTTCGACCAACGCCTGTTGCATGTTGTCGAAACGCTGCAGGTTTTCCTGACTTTTGCGGGCCAGCCGGTCAAGGCTCTCGGCGAGGCTGTTGCTCTGGCCGCTACCACGCTCCAGCAGCTCGCGGTGATGCTCGACCTCCTTGCTCACCTGGTTCACGGCCCCGGCGATGGCCGAGGCCGCGGAGATGATCTCGCGCGTGGTCCTGTCGGTAGCGGTAGCCATCTGCCGGACTTCGTCGGCCACCACCGCGAACCCGCGACCTTGCTCGCCGGCACGAGCCGCCTCGATCGAGGCGTTCAGGGCCAGTAGCTGCGTTTGCTTGGCCAGGTCCTGGATGCCTTGCACCGACTGTTCGACGAGCGCGGTGCTTTCCAGCAATTGCGTTACAGCCCGGGCGGTGTCGCCCAGGCTGATACGTATGTTGGCCATCCCTGACCCCAGTTCCCGAGCCGCCTGGCATCCTTCCTCGCCCTGGGCATGGGCGGCTGCGAAATCCGTCCGGGCGCTGCTGGCCATTTCGTCCACGCTGACCAGGCTCCGTTCAATCTGTTCGCTGGCAGCAGCGATCATGTTCACTCGCTGACTTTGCTCGCTGCCCTGGACATTGGCCTTCTGTGCCAGCTGTTCCAGCGCCTGGCTGGCAAAACGCACCTCGCTGTTCAGGCGATCATTGCCCCGCAGACGTTCACTGCACTCGACCAAGAGAGTCGCCTGATCGTTGGCTGATTGGCTACGGAGCAGGCGCGCCAGTTCGTCGAACCAGAAGGCCTCGCTACTGCGCTGGCGCAACTGGTGCAGATGCAGGGAGATGGCCAGGTAGAGTGTGCCTAGGACAAATCCAAGTGCCAGGGCCGGCTGACCTACATACACGCTGGCCGCCGTACCGAGTGCCGTCCCGATGGGTAGCCACGCACTAGGCTGAATGCTGTTGACCAGGGCGATACCTGGCTCGAATGGCAGAAAGGTCATCCGGTGCCCAGGCGCTCGCTCGAGGTTCTGAACGAGTCTGGGCGCCCCATCGATACTGCGTACACCGGCGTTAGCGAGATTGCTCATGGTCAGATTCCCAGGTGGAGTGAAGGCTGTCCTTCGTTCGTGGTCGTGCGCATCCTTGAGACCTGGCTGGCTCGGTGTGGGGCGCGGGAGCCCGCACACCGATGTGCCCGCCAGTTACGGGCTGGGGTTCGTCAGTAGGTGTATTGCACCTGCACCCAGAGCTTGTCGGTATCGACCGTGCGGGCTCGATCATCCGAGTCGTAGCTGGCGTACTTGAGCAGTCCGACCAAGCCTTTCACGCCCGGAATGGGATGGGCGTAGGAAAGGTCGATCTCGTTGCCGTAGTCATCGCTTCCTTGCTCGGTATCGAAGTCGTGGTACCAGGCTTGCAAGCTGCCGCCAGCCAAGGGCGCGGTGAATCCCAGGTAGGCGTCCTCGATGCCGTCGGCTGGCGTGGTCAGGAACTGGTCGGCCCAGCCCTGGAAGATGTGCTTGGTCGCCAGGGGGGTCTGGAACGCGCGGTTGCCGGGGCCGCTGTCGCCGCCCAGCACCTCGTAACCGCCCTTGAACTGCACGCCCTTGAAGGCATACCCCAATTCCGCCAGGTAGTACTCACTGTCCAGGTCCAGCGGGTTATCGGCGTAGTCCTGCTGGCGTGCGTACTCCAGCGCATAGCTGAAACCGGCCAGCGCACCGCTCAGGCGCAGGCCGCTGGTCCGGCTGGACAGGCTGCCCAGCGGGGAGGTCGCGGTGGTCGCAATGTTGTCCAGACCGAGCAGGTAGCTGTAGGCGGTCACTGCGAATTCCGGCCGTACCAGGTACTGGGCATTGAGCAGGTGGCTGTGGCCTTCGATGTTGGCGGGGTTGGTGCGGTTGTCGAAGCGACCGTTTTCCGGCCCGAAGATGGTGTTGATGTTGTCCAGGTAGGCGTAGCTCAGGGTCAAGCCGTCAAAGGGCTTGAGCTGGCCGAGGGCCGCGTCATAGGTCTGCTCGTTCTGCCGCCAGGCGGAGCCGCCGACGAAGCGCTGGTTGTCCAGATTGATGCGCTGGCGACCTAGCACGGCACTGCCGAAGGCCTGGTCGTAACGCAGCAGGGCCTGGTTGACTTCGGTGCCGTCGGGGTCGACCACCATGGCGTAGTTGGTCTGGCCATTGCGGGTGCTGTTGTAGGCGGCATCGCCGAGGCGGCTGACGTTGTCCACTTCCACCAGACCCGAGAGGCCGTACCACTTGCCCGTCTGGAAGCCGACGCGGGTGCGCAGGGTCTGGGCATTGGCGTCGCGCAGGTTGTTGTTCTGGTCAACGTTCTCAAAGCGGTAGCGGGCATCGAGGATGGCCTTGCCCCCAGTGAACAGGTTGCTAGCGTCCTCTGCGGCCAGGGCGGCGTGACTGGTGCCGGCAACGGCCAGCGACAGCAGAGCGGGTTTCAGCATGTGCATAGCGGTCTTCCTAGGTCTGAAAAGCGCAAAAAAAAACGTCACGGTGTCCGCGCTCCTGGTGGAGAGGGGATTCCGCGACGTCGTTGTCGTTTGAGTGGCAGACACGCCGTTGTGCTGACCGGGGAAGGTCTTAGCAGGCACTGTGCCAGTTTGTTCAACTATTTGATTTACATGAAGTTTGTTTGGCGCCAAGAGCATTTGGCGATTACGTCATGCACATGCGCGGGCAACGTTGCATTGGTGGGGTGCGAAGCCGGGTACGGGGGCCCTTGCATGGGGCATGCGAGCAAGTGAAAACGCGAAAGCCCGGCACGGGGCCGGGCTTTCGCGAAGGGCAGGGCGGATACCTAGGCGGCGGGGCGCTGCTGGCGCTGGTAGAGGAATTCCAGCACCGCGGTGCGGTACTCGTGGTAACGGGCATCGTTGGCCAGAGCCAGGCGGTCGCGTGGGCGCGCCAGCTCGACGCGAACGATATCGCCGACGGTGGCCGCCGGGCCATTGGTCATCATCACGATGCGGTCGGAGAGCAGCACGGCCTCGTCCACGTCATGGGTGACCATCACCACGGTACTGTGGGTCTCGCCGACGATGCGCAGCAACTCGTCTTGCAGGTGCGCGCGGGTGAGGGCGTCCAGGGCGCCGAAGGGCTCGTCCATCAGCAACACCTTGGGCTCCATCGCCAGCGCGCGGGCGATGCCCACGCGCTGTTTCATGCCGCCGGAGATTTCATTGGGGTGTTTGTGCGCCGCATGGTCCAGGCCGACCATCTGCAAGGCTGCTGTGGTGCGCTCCTTAAGGCGGGCTTTGCTTTCGCGGGCACCGAAGACCCGCTCCACAGCCAGGTAGACGTTGCCGAAGCAGGTCATCCAGGGCAGCAGGCTGTGGTTCTGGAACACCACGGCGCGCTCCGGGCCAGGGCCGTCGATTTCCCGGCCATTGCAGATCAGCCCGCCTTCGCTGGCGTCCAGCAGGCCGGCGATCAAGTTGAGCACGGTGGACTTGCCGCAGCCGGAGTGGCCGATCAGCGAGACGAACTCGCCACGGGCGATGCAGAGGTTGACGTTGCTGAGGGCCTGGAAGCGCCCCTTGCGCGTGTCGAAGTGTTTGCTGACTCCGGTCAGCTCGACGAACTTGTCCATGGTCTCTCTCCGGGTCAGTTGCTGTAGTCGAAGCGCTTGGCCAGCCACAGCAGGCTCTGTTCCAGGGCCAGGCCAACCAGGCCGACGATGATGATGGCGATGAGGATGTGCTCGACGTTCAGGTTGTTCCATTCGTCCCACACCCAGAAGCCCAGGCCGGTACCACCGGTGAGCATTTCCGCCGCCACGATCACCAGCCAGGCGACACCGATGGCTAGACGGATGCCAGTCATCAGGTGAGGCAACACGGCCGGGAACAGGATGCGCGTGAGCACCTTGAACTCCGAGAGCTTCAGCACCCGCGCCACGTTGAGGTAGTCCTGCGGCACGCTGGCCACCCCGGCGGCGGTGTTGAGGATGATCGGCCAGATCGAGCTGATGAAGATCACCCAGATCGACGCGGGGCCAGCGGCCTCGAACACCAGCAGGCCGATGGGCAGCCAGGCCAGCGGCGACACCGGGCGCAGCAGGCTGATGATGGGGGACAGCATCCCGGCCAGGAAGGTGAAGCGGCCGATGGCGAAGCCCAGGGGTATGCCCACCAGAGCCGCCATGCCGAAGCCCAGGCCGACTCGGCCCAGCGAATGCAGGATGTTCCAGCCGATGCCCATGTCGTTGGGACCGTTGTCGTAGAAGGGATCAGCAAAGAGTTCCAGCGCCGAATGCCAGGTCGACAGTGGCCCCGGCAACCCTTCGCTGCGTGCCGCCACCAGAGCCCAGAGGCCGATGAACAGCAGCAGGCCGAGCAGTGGTGGGACCAGCGCCCTCGCCAGGTTGTTGAAGAGCTCCGCGCCTGGCCTGGCCAGTCGTGGAACCGAGCTGGGTGCGGCCTTGGCCGGCAGCGGTAGCGGAGGATTTATCGGAGCGTTCATCGTCACCTCCCGGGTCAGACTTTGATGGCAAAGGACTGGGCGTAGGCGACGGGGTTCGAGCCGTCCCACAGCTTGCCGTCCATCAGGGTGCTGCCACGCATCTGGCTGGCCGGAACCGGCAGGCCGAGGGCGCTGGCCGCCTCACTGAACAGCTTGGTCTGGTTGACCTGGGCGGCGACGGCCGCGTAGTCCGGGTCCTGCTTGATCAGGCCCCAGCGCTTGAACTGGGTCATGAACCACATGCCGTCGGAGAGCCAAGGGAAGTTCACGTTGCAGTCCTTGCAGAAGGCCATGGCGTGCTTGTCATCCCAGGTGTTGCCCAGGCCGTCCTCGTAGTGGCCGAGGAAGCGCTGCTCGATCACGTTCACCGGCGCGTTGACGTAGGCCTTGCCGGCGATGAGTTTGGCGGTGGCCTTCTTGTTCTCGTCGCTGGCCTCGATGAAGCGGCTGGCGTCAAGCAGGGCCATTACCAGCGCCCGTGCGGTATTGGGGTTTTGCTCGACGAACTCGCGCGAACAGCCCAGCACTTTCTCCGGATGGTCCGCCCAGATCTGCTGGGTGGTGGTGGCGGTGAAGCCGATCTTGTCGAAGATGGCTCGCGCGCCCCAGGGCTCACCAACACAGAAGCCGTCCATGTTGCCGACGCGCATGTTGGCGACCATCTGCGGCGGCGGTACGGTGATGGTCTTGACGTCGGCGAACGGGTTGATGCCGTAGTTGGCCAGCCAGTAGTACAGCCACATGGCGTGGGTGCCGGTGGGGAAGGTCTGGGCGAAGGTCAGCGGGTTGCCGCCTTTCTTGATATGGGCAGCGAGCTGTTCACCATTGGTCACGCCGGCTTCCTTCAGCTGGCGGGAGAGGGTGATGGCCTGGCCGTTCTGGTTCAGCCCCATGAGCACGGCCATGTTCTTTTGCGGGCCGGCCACGCCGAGTTGGGAGCTGTACATCATGCCGTAGAGCACGTGGGAGGCATCCAGCTCGCCGGTGTTCAGCTTGTCGCGCACGCCAGCCCAGGAAGCTTCCTTGCTGGGTGTGATGGACAAGCCGTACTTGGCAGCGAAGCCCTGGGTGGCGGCCACGACCACCGAGGCGCAATCGGTGAGGGGAATGAAGCCGACCTTCAGAGCGGCCTTTTCCGGTGCGTCCGAGCCGGCGGCCCAGGCCGCGCTGCGCAGGAAACCGGGGGCGGAGAGCCCCAGGGCGGTCACGCCACCGACCGTGCCCGCAATGGCGATCGATTGCTTGAGGAAGTTACGGCGACTGTTGTTCACCGGGTCTTTGGAATCACGTTCGCTCATGATGTTGTCCTGAATGGAGGGCAAAACAAAAACGGCGCACGCCAGAGCTCCCGAGAGGAAAAGGAGCTCTGACGGACGCCGTTGTCCGTGATCCGCGGCCCACCGCCGTTGGCGCGCTACGCAAGAATCTGCAGGTGAGTTTGCAAACGCCTTGCCAGCTTGCCCAGCAGCCAGAAGTCATGGTCTTGGCAGAGTACTTTCTGTCGTTATTTTCTTTTAAATCAGTAGCTTGTCTCTTTTGGTAATGGTTCGGGCAGGCTGGCGGCACTGAGCCATGTTCGTGCGGCGCAGAGGCGGTCTGAACGGTTTTGGTTCACTTGGAGTAGGAGAGTGCAGCGAGGGGCGGATGCCAGGGACGGAGTCCTGTATCCGGGGAAACGAAGGACAGCACCAGAGTGCGCCTGTGTACTGTGTGTAGCTTGAGATAGTTGTGGGTGTTGGCTCTGTCCATGTGAAGCGAATGAGTTACCCCACATGGACTTGACCGATTACTGCTCGCTGCTCAGACGCCGAGCATCTCGTGCGTGGCAATGATCTGCTCAGCCACCTGGATCAATCGTTGTTGGCGTCCCATGGCCTGGCGACGCATCAAGGTGTAGGCGGCATCCTCGTCACAGCTTTTCATCTTCATCAGCAGGCCCTTGGCCAACTCGATGCGTTTGCGTTCGGCCAACTGGGTATCCCGTACCAGCAACTGGACGCGCAGGGCCTGGTCAGCCTCGAAGCGCGACATGGCCACATCCAGTATCGGTCGCAGGCGTTCGGTGTGAATGCCCTCGATCACGTAGGCGCTGACCCCGGCCCGGATCGCCTGGCGCATCAGGTCCGGATCGTGATCGTCGGTGAACATGACGATGGGGTGAGGCCGGTCGCGGCTGACCATCACTACCTGTTCCATCATGTCGCGACCGGCGGATTCGGTGTCGATCAGCACGACATCGGGGCGCGCGGCTTCGATCCGCTCGGGCAGGTTGATGCTCAAGCCGGTTTCGTCCATGACCTCGAAACCGGCCTCCACCAGGGTATTGCGCAGACGGCCGACTTTCTTCGGGGTGTCATCAATCAGGAGAATGCGGAGCATGCTGTGATCAACTCCAGGCGTCAGAGGGAAGCAGCCGCAGTCGCGGAGCTATTGGCATGGATGGCGAAGCTGCGGGCGTAGCCGGCCGGGTCGGTGCCGTCCCAGACCTGGCCGTCGAACAGCCTGGAGCTGCGCATGGGGTGCTCGGGGACCGCGATGCCCAGCGCTTCGGCCGCTTCGCGGTAGAGTGCAAGCTGGTGGACTCGACGGGCCACGCCGAGGTAATCCGGGTCGTCCCTGAGCAGCCCCCAGCGACGGAACTGGGTCATGAACCACATGCCATCAGACAGCCAGGGCATGGTCGCCTCTCCGCCGGCAAAGAAGCGCAGTGGGTGCGCATCGCGCCAGGCGTAGCCGAGGCCGTCCTCGTAGAAACCGAGAAAACGCGGCTCGATGGCCGACAGTGGTGCATCGAGGTACTCGCCACCGCTGATCAGTTGGGCGGTGCTGCGCTTGTTTTCGTCGCTGGCGTCGATGAAGCGGCTAGCCTCGAGCACCGCCATGGTCAGGGCGCGGGCGGTGTTGGGGTACTGCTCCACGAAGGCTCGGGTGCAGGCGAGCACCTTTTCCGGGTGGTCGGGCCAGATCATCTGGCTGGTGGCCAGGGTGAAACCCTGCTTCTCGTCCACCGCCAGTGCGCCCCAGGGGCCACCGGCACAGAAACCGTCGATGTGCCCCGTCTTGAGGTGTTGGACCATCTGCGCGGGCGGCAGCACCACAGTGTTCACATCTTCCAGCGGGTGGATACCCTGGGCCGCTAGCCAGTAGTGCAGCCACATGGCGTGGGTGCCAGTGGGAAAGGTCTGGGCGAAGGTCAGTTTTGCACTGTGCTGGCGCGTGCGGGCGACGAGGGCCTCCGAATCGGTCACCCCTGCCTGGCGCAATGGTTCGGAGAGATTGATCGCCTGGCCGTTCTGGCACAGGCCCATGAGGATTGCCATTTCGGTGGGCGCGCCGCCCAGTCCCAGGTGGGTGCCATAGACCTGGCCATAGAGCGAGTGCGCGGCATCCAGTTCGCCGCTCAACAGTCGGTCGCGCAGGCCAGCCCAGGACGTCTGCCGCTTCAGCTCCAGGGTCAGGCCATAGGGCTGGGCGAAACCCTGGGTGGCCGCGACGATCAAGGAGGCGGAGTCGGAAAGGGCCATGAAGCCCAGGTTCACTGTGCGCTTTTCCGGGGCATCGCTGCCCGCGACCCAGGCGAGGTTGTCGTTACGGGTGCAACTGTTGTCGGTCATGTTGTTTGTCCCACCACTGAACGAAAAAGGCGCCGCCCCAGTCACCATGGGATTGGTGACCGGGTACGACGCCATCGTCTATGAACTGTCTCCGCCGTTGGAGGAAGTTCGAACTGCTGGTGTCAGCAAGTGATGTGCCATCGCTCAGCAAGGAAACTGAACGGAGGCCGGGGAAGAGGGCGCTGTTGGAGTTTCGTTTACTAGACAACCGCTACTTGGCTGGTGGCTGCCTTTGGTATCGGCTGCTGCACAACCCACAGCTGCCTCCCTTGGACGGCCGAAAGTAGACAAAGTGAAGTGCCGCTGAGACTCGACCTAAGGCCTACTCGCCTTCCAAACCAGCACCACTCTGGCGTGAATTCTCACCTCGCCCATGGCCACAGTTCGCGTCCTGTGAGCCGAACTATCCGCTATCAACTCCAACCGATCAGCACCGGCCAGTTGAAGGCGCTTGAGGAACAAATGTCCCGCCCAGGTGATGAGGTAGATGCCATCTCCGATGTATTCGTTGACGCCGCGATCGATCAGCACGAGGTCCTTGTCGTGGATGGTGTCCTCCATCGACTGATCCCAGGCGGTGATGATGGAGAGGTTGGCGAGGTCGCTGTACTTGAGGCCCAGTCCGTCCAGTTGCCGGACACAGACGGTGATGTTGCGTACCAGGTCGACATAGTCGGGCGGCATCGCTTCCTTGACCATGTCAGGTAATTCGTATTTTCGGATTAGGACTTCGCCTTCCTTCAGGTAGGCAGCTCGGCGAGCGTCCTTCCCCTGGTCTGCAGGGCCAGTCAGGACGAGCGGAGCCGCTTCGTTACCGATGCCATCGACCAGGGCCGATACCGTTACGTCCAGCGCGGCAGCGATGAGACCGAGTCGTTTGGGGCGGGGAGTGTTCCTATCGGCTTCCCAGGCCTGAACGGATTGCGGTCTGACACCCAACAGTCTGCTCAGTTGGGATTGGTTCAGTCCTTTCCGTTCGCGCGCCGCAGCAATGCGGGATCCAATCGTTTTCATGGCGCCAAACATACAACCAATGGTTGTAGCGATCATTCCTATTATTAGTTGTAATAACGGGAGATGTTTTGTAGCTTTGGGTTGTGATCCCAGGGATGGAGGTGATCAATGAAAGAGAACCCCGCTCAACGCGCCGCGAAGGCGGCTGGTGGTCAGTCGGCCTTGGCGAAGGCGCTTGGCTGTACACCTCAAGCAGTACAGCGGATGTGCGCAACGGGGCATGTGCCTGCTGAACGCGTCTTGCAGATAGAGGCGGCGGTAGGCACCCGAGTGACAAGGCATGAATTGCGGCCGGATCTATATCCCTGCGAGTCGAATGCTTCTGAAGGCTGGGACTTGAACCAATGCACGGACAGCTAACCGAATGGACCCGGGACGTTGCCAATGTACTGGCGCGACCTCCCGGCCGTCCTCAACTGCAGGTGCTCACCGACTGGCTGAAACGCCTGTCCTTCACTGACCACTTTGCGCTGTTCATCTACGAAGGGCGGCATCCCCCGCTGGTGCTGTTCAACACCTTTCCACCGGACCTGCGGCAGCTCTTCATCAGCGACTACCAGGCTGGACCCTATCTGCTGGACCCGTTTTACCTGGCTTGCGTGTTCGGCACGGCCAATGGGCTGTACAGCATGCGGCGACTGGCGGCAGAGCGCTTCTATGCCAGCAAGTATTTCCGTACCTATTACCGCTATCTGGCCTTGTCCGAGAAGCTGGGTTTCATCATCAGCCTGGGGGAGCAGGGTAGGGCGGTGCTGTCGTTGATTCGGCTTCGGGGTACGGCGGCTCCCAGTGAGGAAGAGCGGCAGTTGCTGCGCAGCGCGGCGCCGGTAGTGGATCAGGTGGTGCGTTCGGCCTGGGAAGCGTACCGGCGGAATGGCCAGGATGCTGTCGCTGACCTGGGCGACAAGGTCGGGGAGGTGTTCGAGCGGTTCGGCCGGGGCGTACTGAGCGAGCGAGAGTGCGAGGTGGCGCGGTTGTTGTTGGAGGGGCATTCGAATCGTACGGCTTCGCAGCAGCTTCGGATCACGCCGGGAACGGTGAAGGTGCACCGGCGGAATCTCTACGAGAAGCTGGAGATTGGCAGTCAGTCGGAGTTGTTTGCGTTGTTCGTGCGGGAGTTGAAGGGACGTTGAGGTAGGGGAAGAGTTCTGTCCGGCCTTGGCGTGGCTTGGAGCTGCCCTCACCCCCGACTTGCGCCCCGGCCTGATCGCTTCGCGCTCAGTCGTTCATCGGCACCGGAAGCGGTGCTTCCGAAAGCGTGCCTCTTCACCCCGCAAGCGGGAGAGGGGGGACTCGCGCCTGGCGCGATGAATTCATCCTGAAGCCAACAGCGGCCTGAAACCGGGCAAAAGCGGTGGGGCAGCGACCCCGCCCCTTCAGGAGGCCGAGCGGAAGCGTTGCGCAGGGGGATGAGCGGCATGGATGCCGCGAGAGGCGTGCGGGGCCATGGATGGCCCCTCGCGCCGGGCCCCCGGAGCGACGATGGAGCGAGGGGACCCCGGCGAAGCCGGGGCCGGATGCAGGGGCAAGTTTTTTGGTTCCTTTTCAACGATTGGAAAAGGGACTCGCCGGGAGGCGAAACAGAGACTCGCAGCCGGCTCGATAAGCAGCTCGGCTCAGGATGTTCTAGCAACACTTAATGCAGGCATAGCCAATGAATTCGGCCCTACAGCCGAGAGGCGCGTCCATCTGTTTGTGGGAGCGAATTCATTTGAATTTGGGAAACCACGTCCTTAGGGCGTGGTCATGAGTCATCGGCTCTGCCTGTGACGATTCGA
>RCUL01000875.1_pt1 | contig 12825 bp, 11 predicted proteins | sample 2167521 | NCBI WGS metagenome assembly RCUL01 (sample SAMN09932745, study PRJNA488358) | compost metagenome | feature: garden; material: soil; isolation source: compost soil in acetic acid-enriched culture | place: Germany: Experimental Botanical Garden Goettingen | collected 2016-01-27 | reverse complement strand
GGAAGGGAGCTGTAGGAAATTTCCGGGGTTGGTCCCCGGGGCGCACAGGGCAGGTCTGCGACCTGCATCGCGATTGAAATCGCTCCCACAAGATGGGGTGGCCCACCTATCCATCGGGGACGCCGGTGGTGGAAATCCTCAGAGGGATTTCCACCCTACGTTGGGGCTCAGCCTGCGGCGGGATCAGGTCCCCGACTTCAACTTCGTCCAGGCGCGGGTGCGGGCGCGCTCGGCGTTGCGTTCCAGTGGCACCAGGGTGAAGAGGGTGGCCTGGGCTTCGGCGGTGGGATAGAGGTTGGGGTTGTTGCGGATTTCCGGGCTGACCAGGGCGGTGGCGTCCTTGTTCGGGTTGGGGTAGCCGACGAAGTCGCTGACCGGGGCGATCACCTGGGGCTGCAGCAGGTAGTTGATGAAGGCGTGGGCGTCTTCGGGGTTCTTCGCGCCCTTGGGGATCGCCAGCATGTCGAACCAGACCGGCGCACCTTCCCTGGGCAGGCGCATGTCCACCACCACGCCGTTGCCGGCTTCCTTGGCGCGATTGGCCGCCTGGGAGAAGCTGCCGGAGTAGCCCACGGCCACGCAGATGTCGCCGTTGGCGATATCGGCCATGTACTTGGAGGAGTGGAAGTAGGCGATGTTGGGACGGATCTTCTGCAGCAGCTCGCCGGCCTTGTCGTAGTCCTTGGGCTGGTTGCTGTTGGGCGGCAGGCCCAGGTAGTGCAGGGCGATGGGCAGGATTTCCGAGGGCGAGTCGAGCAGGGCCACGCCGCACTGCTTGAGCTTGGCGATGTTCTCTTCCTTGAAGATCAGGTCCCAACTGTCGATGGGGGCGTTCTCGCCCAGCGCCGCCTTGACCTTGGCCGGATTGAAGCCGATCAGCACGGTGCCGTACATGTAGGGGACGGCGAAGCGGTTGCCCGGGTCGTTGGCCTCGATCAGCTTCATCAGCTGCGGGTCCAGGTGCTGCCAGTTGGGCAGCTTGCTGCGGTCGAGCGGCTGGAATACGTCGGCCTGGATCTGCTTGGCGAGGAAGACGTTGGACGGCACCACCACGTCATAGCCGGAGTTGCCGGTGAGTAGCTTGGCCTCCAGGGCTTCGTTGGTATCGAAGATGTCGTAGATCAGCTTGGCGCCGTTTTCCTTCTTGAAGTTGTCCAGCGTCTGCGGGGTGATGTAGTCGAACCAGTTGTAGACGCGAAGGGTGCGCTCTTCCGCCAGGGAATGGGTGGCGAGCAGGCCGCACAAGGCGGCGCCGAGGAGGCGAGGGAGTCTGTGCTTGATCAATTGCGGCAACCTTTGGGTGGGCGTTTGTGTGGGCTAAGTCGATATCTATCTGTCTAGGTCGCAAATTTGTAAGCAAATGCCGCGCCATTCAAAATAAAAGGCCGATATAGATCGGTTGATGGCCTGGAGGGGCCAGGCGCCGTAGCAAGGGGGATTACCGGGCGTAACGGCAGATGGCACCGAGCTACCCACGGACTGGGTAGGTAGGGTGCGCCGTGCGCACCGGCAGTTGCGTGTGGCACACGGGTTGTTCCGGGGAAAGCGGTGCGCGCGGCGCACCCTACAGGGGCGTGGGAAGTGTAGGAGCGAGCTTGCTCGCGAACAGCCCCGAGCACGGACTTTCGCGGGCATCCCCTCGCTCCCGCAAGGATTCAGGCCGCGGAGAGGGCCTCCACCGCTTCTTTCGCCCCCATCCGCTGCGCCAGCAGCAGGGGCGTCACGCCGGAAGCGTCCCGGGCGTTCGGGTTGGCGCCGCGCTCGATCAGCAGGCGGATCACCTCCACCCGGTTGAACATGGCCGCCATCATCAGCGCGGTCTTGCCGTCGGGGGTGGCGCCTTCCACGTCCGCGCCGAATTCCAGCAGCAGCTCGATCATGGCCACATCGCCCTTGAAGGCCGCGCCGGCGATGGGGCTCTGGCCGGCGCTGTTGCGCAGGTTGGGGTCGCCGCCACGCTCCAGCAGCAGGCGGGTGGTATCGAGGTGGCCGTTGTAGCTGGCCAGCATCACCAGGCTGTCGCCCTTGTGCGAGCGGATATTGGCGGGCAGGCCCTGGGCGAGGAGTTCGCCGAGTCGGGCGCTATCGCCGGCGCGGGCGAGGTCGAGGACCTGCTGGGCGAAGGCGAGGGTTTCATCATCCAGTTGCGGCTTGTGTTCCGTCATGTCGGCTCCCTGGTTCGGCTGGAAAACATGCCGTGCATGATAGGCGGCGCATGGAGCGGCCGTGAGCCAAGAGCGTCTATCGGCGCCATTGGCGGAATCAGCTGGCGACCACCCGCGCCAGTTGCCAGGCCGCGAAGCCCAGCAGGAAGGCGCCGGCGCTGCGGTCGATCCAGCGCATGGTGCCGGCGTCGAGGCGGTGGCGGACGGTTGCCACGCCCAGGCACAGGGCCAGCCACCAGAGGGCCGAGCCGCAGAACACGCCGACGACCATCACCAGGCCTGCCATGCCGGACAGGGCCTCGCCACCGGCCAGGGTGGCGAAAATGGCGATGAAGGAAAGGATGGTCAGCGGGTTGCTCAGGGTCAGCAGGAAGACCGAGGCGAAGGCCGGCAGTGCCCGCACCGGGTCGCCGGCCCTGGCGGCCCGTTCCGGCACAGTGGCGCGCAGCATGCGCAGGCCCATCCAGGCGAGGAACAGGGCGCCGGCCAGGGCCAGGGGCGTGGCCAGGGCGACGAACGCCTGGGTGATGGCACCGATGCCGAAGGCGCCCAGCGCGCCGTAACAGGCATCCGCCGCCGCCGCGCCCAGGCCGCTGATGAACCCGATGCGCGCGCCATGGCCCAGGGTGCGCTGGATGCACAGCAGGCCGATGGGACCAACCGGCGCGGCGATGGAAAGGCCGATCAGCAGGGATTTGAGAAACAGCAGGCCTGCCATGCAATGGGCTCCGGAGGCAGTGGACATGGCCCGTATTCTGCGCTGCACTGCATTGGCCTTGAATGCAGGGATTACGGTAGTTCTGGCGAGTTGCCTGAATAACTAACGAAAAAAGTCGGGGAGGCCTGAGAAAAATGGAGCTGGACGCAAAGTCCTGGAAAATCCTGCAGGTGGTGCAGCGCGAGGGGAGGATTTCCCTGACCGATCTGGCCGCCCGCGTCGCCCTGTCCCTGCCGGCCACGTCCGAGCGCCTGAAGCGCCTGGAGGAATCCGGGGTGATCGAGGGTTACCGTGCCCAGGTGTCGGCGGAGGAGGCCGGCTACCAGGTGATGGCGCTGATCGGCATGACCACCCCGCAGCCGGAGAAGGCGCGGCTGATCGCCCAGCTGCAACAGATGCCGGAGGTACTCGAATGCCTCCACGTCACCGGGCAGGACTCCTTCATCCTGCGGGTGGCGACCCGCGACATCCGCCACCTGGAGCGCTTCGTCGGCAGCATCAATCACTTCGGCGAAACCCGAACCTCCATCGTCATGTCCGCGCCCATCCCCCTGCGCGGGCTGGAGCCGCCCCAGGGCTGAGCTCAGGCGAGGAGGATGGAAGTGAATTCTCGTAGGGGTACCAATAGTTGTGGGGGCGAATTCATTCGCTAACCGGACCGCAGGTTCGGCACTCGATACCGCAGGGGGCAGCTGCGCCGCCCTTCGCGAATGAATTCGCCCCCACAGTTGGAGCGGCCCATCAATTGGGCGTGAATAGAGGCCATCTGCCATGCGAGGTAACCCGCCCGGCGGAGATTTGTTTAGAATCCCCGCCGCGCGCCTACCCGTTCTGGGTCGGGTTACCTGCTTGCAAAGGTCCTCCATGCTCACCGGCAGCTACGACTATTCCCTCGTTTTCATTTCCCTGCTGGTGGCCATCCTGGCGTCCTATACGGCGCTGGACCTGGCCGGGCGGGTGGCCAGCAGCCAGGGACGCGGCGCCTTGCTGTGGATCGGCGGCGGCGCTCTCGCCATGGGCATCGGCATCTGGTCGATGCACTTCATCGGCATGCTCGCCTTCAGCCTGCCCATTCCCCTGGGCTACGACCTGCCGCTGACCCTGCTGTCGCTGGTGATTGCGGTGCTGGTATCGGGCTTCGCCCTCTGGCTGGTGAGCCAGCCGGAGCAGCCTCTCTGGCAGTTGGCAGGCGGCGCCCTGGCCATGGGCGCGGGCATCAGCTCGATGCACTACCTGGGCATGCACGCCATGCGCATGGTGCCGGGCATCGACTACGATCCCGGCCTGTTCTACCTCTCCCTGGCCATCGCCGTGGCGGCTTCCGGCGCGGCCCTGTGGATCGCCTTCCGCCTGCGCCGCGACACCCCCTACGTGCGCCTGGCGCGGGGCGGGGCGGCCCTGGTGATGGGCGTGGCCATAGTCGGCATGCATTACACGGGCATGGCGGCGGCCAACTTCCCCCTCGGCAGTTTCTGCGGCGCCGCCATCACCGGCCTCGACAGCCGCTGGCTGGCCAGCCTGGTGATTGTGGTGTCCCTGGCGGTGCTGGCCATCGCCCTGCTGACCTCGGTGCTGGATGCCCGCCTGGAGGCGCGTACCGCCAGGCTGGCAGACTCCCTTGAACAGGCCAACCAGGAACTGACCCACCTGGCGCTGCACGACAACCTGACCAAGCTGCCCAACCGTACCTTGCTGGAAGACCGCATCGACCAGGCGATGCACAAGGTGGAGCGCCATGGCGGTTGCTTCGGCGTGCTGTTCATGGACCTGGACGGCTTCAAGCCGGTCAACGACGCCTTCGGCCACCATGTCGGCGACCTGTTGCTGCGCGAAGTGGCCGAGCGCCTGCGCGACCACCTGCGGGCCGAGGACACCCTGGCGCGCATCGGCGGCGACGAGTTCGTGCTGTTGGCCAGCCTCGGCGAACCGAACGACGCGGCCAGCCTCGCCAGCCAGCTGGTGACCCAGGTGGGCAGTGTCTTCGAGGTCGGCGGCCAGGAGCTGCGCGTCTCCACCAGCGTCGGCATCGCCCTCTATCCCGGTGATGGCGTTACCCGCGAAGAACTGCTGATGAACGCCGATGCCGCCATGTACCACGCCAAGGGCGCGGGCAAGAACGGCTACAGCTTCTTCGAGCAGTCGATGAACACCAATGCGCGCAACCACCTGCAGTTGCTCCACGACCTGCGCCAGGCCCTGGACGCGCAGGAGTTCGTCCTGCACTACCAGCCCAAGTTCGCCGCCGGCGCCGCCCGGCGTGCAATCGGCGCCGAGGCGCTGCTGCGCTGGCAACACCCGCGCCGCGGCCTGCTGATGCCCGACGAATTCATCGCCCTGGCGGAGAAGACCGGCCTGATCATTCCCATCGGCAACTGGGTGCTGGACGAGGCCTGCCGGCAGATGAGCCGCTGGTATGCCGAAGGCCGGCACGACTGGCGGGTGGCGGTGAACCTGTCGGCCCTGCAGTTCTGCCATGTCGGCCTGATCGACAGCGTGCGCGCGGCCCTGGAACGGCATGCCCTGCCAGCCAACTGCCTGACCCTGGAGATCACCGAAACCACCGCCATGCAGGATGCCGACACCAGCCTGTCGATCCTGCGCCAGCTGGCGGAAATGGGCGTGGACCTGTCCATCGACGATTTCGGTACCGGCTATTCCAGCCTGCTCTACCTCAAGCGCCTGCCGGCCAACGAGCTGAAGATCGACCGTGGCTTCGTCCGCGACCTGGAGCGCGACAGCGACGATGCGGCGATCATTTCCGCCATAGTCGCCCTCGGCCAGGCGCTGGACCTGCGCATAGTCGCCGAAGGGGTCGAGACCGAATCCCAGCAGGCCTTCCTCACGGGCCTGGGCTGCGACTCCCTGCAAGGCTTCCTGTTCGGCAAGCCCCTGCCGGCCGAGCAGTTCATGTCCCGGGCGGCCGCCCTGGCGTGAGCCCGGACCTGCAGGGGCGAATTCATTCGCGATCGAAATCGCCGCTACAGCGTTTCCGTAGGGTGGAAATCGCTCTTCATTTCCACCATTCGTCGTCCGCCTGAACGCCGATGGTGGACCGGTGAAGCGTGGTCCACCCTACGAAAAGCGCTCCTGCCGGCATTCGCGATCCATACTTCAGGGGCGAATCCAGTCGCAGCGGAGCGACCTCATGACCCCCCGGGTGCAGGCCTTCTTCGATCCGGCCACCTGTTCCTACAGCTACGTCGTCAGCGACCCCGCCAGCGGCCGCTGCGCCATCGTCGACCCGGTGCTGGATTACTGCGCCGCCAGCGGCCGCACTGCCCACGCCGGGGCCGAACGTATCGCCGGCTGCATCCGCGAGCAGGGGCTGGTCGTCGACTGGCTGCTGGAAACCCATGTCCACGCCGACCACCTGTCCGCTGCCGCCTGGCTCAAGGCTGAGCTGGGCGGCCAACTGGCCATAGGCGGCCAGATCACGCAGGTGCAGCAGCGTTTCGGCAAACTCTTCAACGCCGGCCTCGATTTCGCCACCGATGGCCGCCAGTTCGACCGCCTGTTGCAGGACGGCGATCGCCTGGCCATCGGCGGCCTCGAACTCCAGGCCATCCATACGCCGGGTCATACCCCGGCCTGCATGACCTACCTGATAGGCGACGCCGCCTTCATCGGCGACACCCTGTTCATGCCCGACTACGGCACGGCCCGCTGCGATTTTCCCGGTGGCGACGCGCGCGCGCTGTACCGTTCCATCCGGCGCCTGTTCGCGCTGCCCGGCGCTACCCGGTTGTTCCTCTGCCATGACTACAAGGCGCCGGGCCGCGACGACTATCGCTGCGAGACCACCGTGGCCGAGCAGCGCGCGCGCAACCTGCATGCCCACGAGGGCGTAGGCGAAGAGGCCTTCGTCGCCATGCGCATCGCCCGCGATGCCACCCTGGCCATGCCCGCGCTCATCCTGCCGGCGGTACAGGTGAACATGCGCGCCGGGCAACTGCCGCCGGCCGAGGACAATGGCATCCGCTACTTGAAGATTCCGCTGGATGCGCTTTGAGAGTCGTCCTTTGTGGGGGCGAATTCATTCGCTAAGCTCTGCGTAGCAGACCCTTGGAGCCCCCAGGGCAGACCTTCGGTCTGCTCAGCGATTGAAATCGCCCCCACAAGGAGCGGAAGCAGAGCGTGCTGTGCGGCAATCCACCGCACAGCCTTTCGTCTTCCAGCGCTGAAATCCCGATGCTAGAGTCGCCGCCCATGAATCTGGCCCGCCAAGACCGCCCACTGATTGCCTGGATGCTCTATGCCTGCGTCCTGTTCAATCTGTTCGCCTGCGGTTTGCACCATGGGCAGGCGATGGGGCTGCAGCTGAGCGGTGTCGGTGGGCAATTCTGCTCCGTCGGCAGCGACGGCGGCCCCGGCCTGGATGGCGACCTCGGCGGTGCCTCCGCCAGCCTCTGGTCCAACCTCTTCAGCTGCCCCTTCTGCGCCGGCGTCACCCTCAGCGTCGCCATCCTCTTCGGGCTCGCCTGGCTGTTCCGTCCGGGCAGGGTCCGCTTCCTGCCACGCGAGCAGCGCCGCAAGGCGCCCCCGCGACACGCCTGGCCACCGGCCAACCCCCGCGCTCCCTAGCTGCGTTGTTCCCGGACGCCGCGCCCGATGGTGCGGCGTCTGCTCGTGCCTGGCCGTCCGCCGGGCCCACCAGAAGAACAATGCCGAATACTGATCTTTGGGAGTGCACCATGCACAACGTCTCCATGCTGAGCCTGCTCGCCCTGGCCGTGAGCCTCGCCAACCTTGCCCATGCCGAGCATGTGGAACTGGACAGGACCCTGGTGGAAGGGGAGTACCGCCAGGACCCCACCGCCCCGACCCTGGCCGAGAAGAAGGCCGACTTCTCCCATATCCCCGGCGGTGCCGGGGTGGTGGATGCCGAAACCTACAAGAGTGGCCGCAGCAGCACCCTGCAGGATGCCCTCGGGCTGGCCACCGGCGTCTTCGTCCAGCCGCGCTTCGGCGCCGAGGAGGCGCGTCTGTCGATCCGCGGCTCCGGCCTGCAGCGCACCTTCCACGGTCGTGGCCTGCTGTTGATGCAGGACGGCGCACCGGTCAACCTGGCCGACGGCAGCTTCGACTTCCAGACCATCGAGCCCCTGGCCGCCGACCACGTCGAAGTCCTGCGCGGCGCCAACGCCTGGCGCTATGGCGCGGCCAACCTGGGCGGTGCCATCAACTTCGTCACCCCCAGCGGGAAGACCGCGCCACCGGCCACCCTGCGCGCCGAAGCCGGCAGCTTCGACTACCAGCGCCTGTACGGCGCCTTCGCCCAGGACTTCGGCGACTGGGATGGATTCGTCAGCCTCAACGACTACGCCCAGGACGGCTACCGCGACCACTCGCGGCAGGACAACCAGCGCTACTTCGCCAACCTCGGCGGGCGCATCAACGAGCGGGTCGCCACGCGCTTCTACTTCACCCATGTGGAAACCGACTCCGACCTGCCCGGCAACCTGACCAAGGCGCAGATGCGCCAGAACCCCGAGCAGGCGGCGCCGGGCAATATCACCGGCGACCAGCAGCGCGACTTCAACCTCGACCGCCTGGGCAACCTCAGCGTCCTGCAGCTGGACGGCGGCCACAGCCTGGAACTGGCCAGCTTCTACAGCACCAAGTCGCTGTTCCACCCCATCTTCCAGGTGCTGGATATCGATAGCGAAGACTACGGATTGCGTCTGTCGCACAAATGGGCGAACGAGCAGGGCTGGCGCTGGACCGGCGGCGTGGAAGCCAGCCACGGGCGCAACTGGGATTCGCGCTACGTCAACGTCGGTGGCGAGAAGGGTCGCAAGGTCAATGAACTGCACCAGACCGCGCGCAACCTCAATGTCTTCGGCGAGCTGGAGGTGCCGCTGGCCGAGCGCTGGGCGCTGGTCGGCGGCCTGGCCTGGCTGCACCAGGAGCGCGAGGTCGACGACCGCCTGCGCTGCAATGCGTTCGTCCCCGGCTTCTGCCTGGCCCAGGACGAGTCCTTCGACAAGGGCTACATCGGCCGCATCGCCCGGATCGGCCTGCGCCACGACCTGAGCGACGAAGTGCAGCTGTTCGCCAACCTCAGCCAGAGCTTCGAGCCGCCGACCTTCAGCGAGCTCACCGGCGGCCAGGTGGTGACCGCCAACGACGCGCAGAAGGCCAACACCCTGGAGGCCGGCCTGCGCTGGCAGCGGGATGGCATCGACCTCGACCTGGCCGTGTACCGCAGCGAGATCCGCGACGAGCTGCTGACCCTGAACGACGACAATGGCCAACCCCTGGGCACCGTCAACGCCGACCGCACCCTCCACCAGGGCGTCGAACTGGGCGGTGCCTGGACCCAGGGGCAGTTCGTCCTGCGTGGGCAGTATCTGTTCAACGATTTCCGTTTCGACAATGACGACGTCTACGGCGACAACCGCCTGGCCGGCCTGCCGCGCCAGTTCGTCAAGGGCGAGGCGCTGTGGCAGCGCGAGGGCTGGTACGCCGGCCCGACCTTCGAGTGGGTGCCCAACCACTACAACGTCGACCAGGCAGAGACCCTCTACGCGGACGGTTATGCCATCTGGGGGCTGAAGGGCGGTTATCGGCCGATGGAAGGCCTGGGCTTCTTCGTCGAGGGACGTAACCTTTCCGATAAGACTTATGTCGCCACAACCGGGGTGATTGCCGATGCCCGTGGCCGTGACAGCGCCCAGTTCCTCCCGGGCGATGGTCGCAGCCTGTACGTCGGCCTGGAATGGCGCATGTGATGGCGTCGCGGCTGTCGGCCCCCTGGCCGGCAGCCGCCTGTCGGGAGCGAGGCCTAATGAGCAGCCGCAGTCCATCCCGCCGTGACAGGCCGGTTCGCCGGGCCAGCAGATGGCCGCTGGCGGGAGCCTGCCTCTGGCTGTTCCTGATGACCCTGCTCGGCACCGAGGTGGCCAGCGGCGAACGGGCAGGGCAGTGCGGCTTTCCCGATGAAGGGTATGGGCAGGGCGCCAGCACGGGACAAACGGAACGGATAGGCAAGGGCAGGGGCCTATAATGGCCGGTGCAGTACTTCCAGAGTTCAGGCACCCCCGCCATCCTGCTGTTCGCGCGCGTGCCAACTCTGACGGACGGTGGGGCCCGGCATCTTCCTGACGCGGTGCCAGGTCCGAACACCAGCGGAGGAGAGAGGCGGTTTGCCCGGCCCCCCGATCACGGCCAGTGGCAGTACAGCGAAATTTCCACTCCCGGAGCGCTCAACCGGCCATCCGGCCCGCCAACCCTTGCAACAAGGGATCATGGTCTGCCCCTCTCTTCGCCCAGCGGCCACCCGCCGACTCCACCCCGCGGGTGCCTGTAAGGAGGTACAGACATGAAAAGAACACTGGCGCTTTCCATACCGGTGCTCCTGCTCGTCGGAGCCCTGGCGTCCACCACCCTGGCCGAAGACGGCACGCTGCGCTTCAGGGGCGGCGTAGGCGTCCTGCCGGTTTCCAGTGGCCAGGGCACCGAAGCCATCGCCACCGTGGTCAACCGCAATATCGTGCGCGGCGTCCAGCCGGCCGGGCAGATCTGGCTGATCCGCAAATTCGCCGCCTCAGTCAGCGCGTCGGGTGATATCCGGGCCGTCGGGCGTGGCCTGATACTCGGCGGCGGCAACAACATAGGCCGGGCCACCGGACAGTCGGTGTTCGCCACGTTGTTCTGCGGCGCCGTGGCGCCCTTCACGGAAAGCAGCTCCAACCTGGTAGGCGTGCCCCTGACCGAGGACGGCGACTTCGTGATCAGGGACGTGCTCGCCCCTGCGCCTCCCACCCCCTGCGAAAGCCCGGTGCTGCTGATTCGCAATGCCGCGAACTCCAGCTGGTTCGCCGCGGGAATCCCGCGGGTCAGGCTCGCCCCGGACGAAATGGCGGAAGATCCGATGATCGATATGCCACCAGCCATGCCGTAGGTTTCGGTCGGGTCCGACGAAGCCCGACATCTCGCGAGAGGCGTAGGGCTTCGTTACCCTGCGCCAACCTCGCTTCGACGCGATCATGACCGTTGGCCCATCCCGGCCAATCCCTCCGCAGCTATACTCGCCGGCATTTCCCCCGCCCCACATCACAGGAGAGTGCCGTGGACTACCTCGGTGCGTTGCTGGCCATCTCTGGCATTCTGATCCTGAGCGTCGTCAGCCCGGGCCCGAACTTCGCCATCGTCACCTCCACCGCCACCCTGCGTTCGCGCCGCGCCGGCGTGGCCACCGGGTTCGGCCTGGCCGCCGCCTCCGCCACCTGGGCCCTGCTCGCCGTGGCCGGGTTGGGGCTTGTCCTGATGCAGGTGGAATGGTTGTACATCGGCATCAAGCTGGTCGGCGCCGCCTATCTGATCTGGATCGGCGGGCGGATGATCCTCGGCGCCCGCAAGCCGCCCCTGGCCACCCCCGGGATGCTCGAATCCGGCGCCTTGGCCGCGGCGCGCAAGGGTTACCTGGTGAGCATGACCAATCCCAAGGCCCTGGCGTTCTACGGCAGCATCTTCGCCGTGATGGTGCCGGCCCATGCGCCGGGCTGGTTCTACGCCGCCATCGTCATCATCGCCGCCACGGTTTCCGGCCTCTGGTACTGCGGCATGGCCGTGCTCTTCTCCAGCCCCGCCGTGCGCGGTGGCTTCATGCGCTTCAAGACGGTCTTCGAGACGCTGATGGGCGTTTTCCTGGTGGGCCTGGGCGGACGGTTGCTGCTGACGCGCTGAGCCGCCGAAAGGGTGGACCTGCGGTGCGTGGTCATGAGTCACCGGCTCTGCCTGTGACGACTCAAGTTGTCTGGATAGAGCGACGGAGTCGGTCACGTAGGGTGCGCCGCGCGCACCAATGGTTGAGCGCGGCGCAGGGGGTGATCTCGCGCTTGATCGTGGGGCCTTTCGTGGGGGCGAATTCATTCGCTATGGGCAGCGAAGCTGCCCCTGAAGGTCCCAAGGGCGGACCTGCGGTCCGCTTCGCGATTGAAATCCCCCCACAATGATTCGTGCCACCCCGGTGGAAGATGGCTCGGCCCCGGGCCTTCTGCTCCCACGGGAAGATGCTGGCTACGTAGTATTACGTAGGCGTGACTCGTAGTTGTGCGAATGTCTCCGCGGGCGCCAGGCGCCGATAGTGTCCGCTGCCCTTATCCGGGCATAAACAACAACAAAAGGCGCCGCAGCTAACCGCCAGCGGCAGGAGACCTTCGATGACCCAATTGGCTACCCGAATTGCCTGGTTTGCCGTTGCCGTGCTGGGCGCATTCGCGCTGGGCACCGTGGCGTTGCGTCGTGGCGAAGCCATCAACGCCCTCTGGATTGTTACTGCTGCAACCGCGATCTACCTCATTGCCTACCGTTACTACAGCCTGTTCATCGCCACCCGGGTGATGCAGCTGGACCCCACCCGCGCAACACCTGCCGTGCTCAACAACGATGGCCTGGACTACGTCCCGACCAACAAGCACATCCTCTTCGGTCACCACTTCGCCGCCATCGCCGGCGCCGGCCCGCTGGTGGGCCCGGTGCTCGCCGCGCAGATGGGCTACCTGCCCGGCACCCTCTGGCTGATCGCCGGGGTGGTCCTGGCCGGCGCGGTGCAGGACTTCATGGTGCTGTTCCTCTCCACCCGCCGCAACGGTCGCTCCCTGGGTGACATGGTCCGCGAGGAGATGGGCCGGATTCCGGGCACCATCGCCCTGTTCGGCTGCTTCCTGATCATGATCATCATCCTCGCGGTGCTGGCGCTGATCGTGGTCAAGGCCCTGGCCGAAAGCCCCTGGGGCATGTTCACCGTGATGGCGACCATCCCGATCGCGGTGTTCATGGGCGTGTACATGCGCTATATCCGTCCGGGCCGCATCGGCGAGATTTCCATTATCGGCGTGGTGCTGCTGCTGGCCTCCATCTGGCTCGGCGGCCTGGTCGCCGCCGACCCGGTCTGGGGCCCGGCCTTCACCTTCACCGGCGTGCAGATCACCTGGATGC
>RCUL01000873.1_pt1 | contig 12836 bp, 14 predicted proteins | sample 2167521 | NCBI WGS metagenome assembly RCUL01 (sample SAMN09932745, study PRJNA488358) | compost metagenome | feature: garden; material: soil; isolation source: compost soil in acetic acid-enriched culture | place: Germany: Experimental Botanical Garden Goettingen | collected 2016-01-27 | reverse complement strand
GGCTGGCGGTGTTCCTGGTGGTGTGCGTGCTGTTCTACCGCAAGGTGATGAACGGCTCGCACGAGGCGGCGGGGGTTACACGGCAGCGCTAGGTGGGGGCGGACAGGCAGGGGCCTGCCCGCCGGCGAAGCCTTCACTTGCGCTCGTCTGCCCGCGGGCGGCTGGGAGCATGCAGGTAGGCGGTAGCGGCAAAGAAGCTGGCGAGGGCGGCGAAGCTGGTCATAGCGGTTCTCCTGGTCCGGGGTTGAGTGGGTCGGACGCTTGGGCAAATGCTCGCCGAGGGGCGCTCGGTGGAGAAGTGAAATGCCGTGATGGTGGGTATTGCGGCGGATGATGGTAGGGCGCACGGTCTTTTTGATCGTTCCCTCGCTCCTGCGTGGGAATGCCGCCCTCGACGCTCCCGCGTCGAAAGGGACGCAGGAGCGTCCCGGGATGGGTTCCCACGCGGGAGCGTGGGAACCATAGGAAACCTACGCCAGTCGCTCCAGCAATGCTCGAACCTCTTCCAACTGCGACTCCCCCAACTGCCGCACCAGCCGCTCGATCTCCCCCAGCGTCGTCCCCGGCGCCGCGTCGGAGAAGTTCAGGTGCTCCGGCAGGATTTCCTCGCCGGGGCTGACCAGCAGGGCGAAGTGGATGACGTTTTCCAGCTCGCGGATGTTTCCCGGCCAGGAGTAACTCTCCAGCGCCCGCTGGGCATCCACGCCGATCTGCGGCACCGGCAGTTCCAGGCGTTGCGCGTAGACGCCGAGGAAGTACTCGGCCAGCGGCAGGATGTCGCCGATCCGCTGGCGCAGCGGCGGCAGCAGCAGGTTGCCGTCGTGCAGGTACTGCTGCAGCCCGGCGAGGAATTTGCCGGCGCGGACCGCCTGGGCGAGGTCGATGCTGGTGGCGGCGACCAGCCGTACGTCCACCGGGATCGGCTGCTGCGAGCCGACCCGGATCACCTCGCGCTCATCCAGTGCCCGGAGCAGCTTGCTCTGCAGCGACAGCGGCAGGTCGGCGATCTCGTCGAGGTAGAGGGTGCCGCCGTTGGCCGAGCCGAACCAGCCGGCGCGGCTGCTCACCGGGCCGTTGTGCGCGCCCGGTGCGTAGCCGAACAGTTCGGCCTCGGCGTAGTTGCGGCTCAGTGCGCTGCAACTGACCGCGACGAACAGCCCGGGGCGTTCGCTGGCACGGTGGATGTGGCGGGCCAGCAGTTCCTTGCCGGTGCCGGTCTCGCCCTGGATCAGCACGGCCTGTGGGCCCGGCGCCAGCCGCTCGACTTCCTCGCGCACCTGGCGCGAGCGCGGGTCGAAGAACACCAGCGCCTTGGCGCGGATGCTCAGCGGGCTCTTCTCGGCATCGGGGAAGGTCAGCAGCGGTTGGGCGGGCTCATGCCTGGTCATGGCGGATACCTCGAAAAAAGAAACGCCGGTGCAAGGTCATCACCGGCGTGAAAGCGGGCTTCAACCAGAGCGCGAGCGCTCCGGGGCCCAGCGTGGGAGACATGCCCCGCCGCAGCGGGGCTCCGGATCAGAAGGCCGGCACCACGGCGCCGGCGTACTTCTTCTCGATGAAGGCTTTCACCTCGGGGCTGGTCAGGGCGGCGGAGAGCTTCTTCAGCGCGTCGCTGTCCTTGTTGTCCGGGCGCGCCACCAGGTAGTTCACGTAGGGCGAGTCGCGGTCTTCCAGCACCAGCGCGTCCTTCACCGGGTTGAGCTTGGCTTCCAGGGCGTAGTTGGTGTTGATCAGGTCGAGGTCGACCTGGTCCAGCACGCGCGGCAGCAGGGCCGATTCGAGCTCCTTGAACTTCAGGTTCTTCGGGTTCTCGGCGATGTCCTTGGGCGTGGCCAGGGCGTTGCTCGGGTCTTTCAGTTTGATCAGCCCGGCCTTCTGCAGAAGGATCAGCGCGCGGCCGCTGTTGCTGCCTTCGTTGGGCAGGGCGACGGTGGCGCCGTTGGGCAGGTCGGCCAGCGACTTGTACTTCTTCGAGTAGCCGCCGAAGGGCTCGACATGCACGCCGGTCACGGTGACCAGGTGGGTGCCCTTGCCCTTGTTGAAGTTGTCCAGGTACGGCTTGGTCTGGAAGTAGTTGGCGTCCAGGCGTTTTTCCGCGACTTGCACGTTCGGCTGCACGTAGTCGGTGAACACCTTCACTTCGAGGTCGACGCCTTCCTTGGCCAGGGTCGGCCTGATCAGTTCGAGGATTTCGGCGTGCGGCACCGGGGTGGCGGCGACCACCAGTTTCTCGTTGGCGTTGACCGAAGCGCTGAAGGCGGCGGCGAGGGCAGTCAGAAGCAGCAGTTTTTTCATCGCAGTGTCCTTGTGGGGCTGGCTGATCGCCTGCCGCGCATCGTCCGTGATCGGGAGATTCGGGCAGGAGGAAGTCGTTTCCGGCGTCGTGATGGCGTCGGGTGATGAACAAGCTAGCTGGATTTTTTATTCCATAAAAATATTATTATTTTATTTTTATATTCTTTAAATGAATATGTATTGATGAGTCATCCGGTCGCGCGACAACCCACCGCGCGGCAACCAACCACGGCGGAATCCTCCCAGGCGCGGCGTACTATCAGATCGCTTTATTGAGCGGGGTCAAAACTTGGCTCCAGCAACTTTGCTTGCGACTCCGCAGCAAAGCCGAACCGGTAGTTCGCCGGTAATTCCAATAAGAACCTAACCTGAACTCACGCAAGAACGCCCCGCGCCCGTGTGCGAGGCAGATTGCCCGGAGCCGCGCGAGCGGTGGGCGTCGACCTGAGAGGAATCGTCATGCCCGGATTGGAGGCGTTAGACCTGGCCCGGATCCAGTTCGCCTTTACCGTGTCCTTCCACATCATCTTCCCGGCCATCACCATCGGCCTGGCCAGCTACCTGGCCGTGCTCGAAGGGCTGTGGCTGAAGACCCACGAGGAGGTCTACCGCGACCTCTATCACTTCTGGTCGAAGATCTTCGCGGTCAACTTCGGCATGGGTGTGGTCTCCGGCCTGGTGATGGCCTACCAGTTCGGCACCAACTGGAGCGAGTTCTCCACCTTCGCCGGCAGCGTCACCGGCCCGCTGCTGACCTACGAGGTGCTCACCGCCTTCTTCCTCGAAGCCGGCTTCCTCGGCGTCATGCTGTTCGGCTGGCATCGCGTCGGCCCGGGGCTGCACTTCTTCGCCACGGTGATGGTGGCGATCGGCACGCTGATCTCGACCTTCTGGATCCTCGCCTCCAACAGCTGGATGCAGACCCCGCAGGGCTACGAAATCGTCAACGGCGTGGTTGTGCCGGTGGACTGGTTCGCGGTGATCTTCAACCCGTCGTTCCCCTACCGCCTGGCACACATGGCTACTGCCGCCTTTGTTGCTACCGCGTTCTTCGTCGGCGCTTCGGCCGCCTGGCACCTGTTGCGCGGCCGCGATAATCCGGCGATCCGCAAGATGCTGTCGATGGCCATGTGGATGGCCCTGATCGTAGCGCCGGTGCAGGCAGTGATCGGCGACTTCCACGGCCTCAACACTCTTAAGCACCAGCCGGTGAAAATCGCCGCGATCGAAGGCCACTGGGAAAACGTGCCGGGCGAACCGACCCCGTTGATCCTCTTCGGCATCCCCGACATGGAAGCCGAGACCACCCGCTTCAAAGTGGAAATCCCGGCGCTGGGCAGCCTGATCCTGACCCACAGCCTGGACAAGCAAGTGCCAGCGATGAAGGAGTTTCCGAAAGAAGACCGGCCTAACTCGACCATCGTCTTCTGGTCGTTCCGGGTCATGGTCGGCCTTGGCATGTTGATGATCTTCGTCGGCCTCTGGAGCCTGTGGCTGCGCAAGAGCGACAAGCTCTACAGCTCGCGGCCGTTCCTCTACCTGACCCTGTGGATGGGCCCGTCCGGCCTGATCGCGATTCTTGCCGGCTGGTTCACCACCGAGATCGGTCGTCAGCCCTGGGTGGTCTACGGCCTGATGCGTACCGCCGATGGTGCCTCGAACCACAGCTACGGCCAGCTCGGCCTGACCCTGGTGATGTTCGTGGTGGTCTACTTCGCGCTGTTCGGCACCGGCCTTGGCTACATGATGCGCCTGGTGCGCAAAGGGCCGAAAACCGGTGAAGGCGACGAGACCAACCCGGGTGGCCCCGGCCAGCAACGCACCCCGGCACGGCCGCTGTCTGCCGCCGATGACGATCATGACAATGGCGAGCACGCCAGCCTGAACAAGGGGAACTGAATCATGGGTGTTGATCTTCCGCTTATCTGGGCCATCATCATCATCTTCGGCATCATGATGTACGTGGTCATGGACGGCTTCGACCTCGGCATCGGCATCCTCTTCCCCTTCGTCAAGGGTGAGCAGGACCGCGATGTGATGATGAACACCGTCGCCCCGGTCTGGGACGGTAACGAAACCTGGTTGGTACTCGGTGGTGCGGCGCTGTTCGGCGCCTTCCCGCTGGCCTACGCCGTGGTGCTTTCGGCGCTGTACCTGCCGTTGATGCTGATGCTGATCGGGCTGATCTTCCGTGGCGTGGCCTTCGAGTTCCGCTTCAAGGCCACTGCGGCCAAGCGTCACCTGTGGGATAAGGCGTTCATCGGCGGCTCGCTCGCGGCGACTTTCTTCCAGGGCGTGGCCCTGGGTGCCTTCATCGAAGGCTTCAAGGTGGTCGATCGCAGCTACGCCGGCGGCAGCCTCGACTGGCTGACCCCGTTCAGCCTGTTCTGCGGCCTGGGCCTGATCGTTGCCTACGCCTTGCTCGGCTGCACCTGGCTGATCATGAAGACCGAAGGCAAGCTGCAACTGCAGATGCACGACCTGGCGCGTCCGCTGGCCCTGGTGCTGCTGGCGGTGACCGGTATCGTCAGTATCTGGACGCCGCTGGCCCACCCGGACATTGCCGAGCGCTGGTTCAGCCTGCCCAACCTGTTCTGGTTCCTGCCGGTGCCGATCCTGGTGCTGGTGACCCTTTACGGTTTGCTCCGGGCGGTGGCGCGTAACGCTCACTACACCCCGTTCCTGCTGACCCTGGTGTTGATCTTCCTTGGCTACAGCGGCCTGGGCATCAGCCTGTGGCCGAACATCATCCCGCCGTCGATCTCGATCTGGGACGCCGCCGCGCCGCCGCAAAGCCAGGGCTTCATGCTGGTGGGCACGCTGTTCATCATCCCGTTCATCCTCGGTTACACCTTCTGGAGCTACTACGTGTTCCGCGGCAAGGTGACCCACGAAGATGGCTACCACTAGGGGAGCATGGCAATGACTGGCAAAGGCACGATTGACGAAGAGAAAAAACCGCTCTGGCAGCGCCTGGGCTGGTTGGCGCTGATCTGGGTGGGCAGCGTGGTGAGCCTGGCGATTGTTGCCTGGCTGATGCGCCTGTTCATGAGTGCGGCCGGACTGAGCACGCACTGAAACGCTATTTCCCATCCCGCCTTGCGGCGGATTTACAGCCCTTCGCAGCGTCAGCTGCGGAGGGTTTTTTTTAGGGCCTCATCGCTGGCAAGCCAGCTCCCACATGGCCAGTGGACACCGGTCTATTGTGGGAGCTGGCTTGCCAGCGATGCAGGCGACGCAGTGCTGGTTTATTTACGCGCCTTGAGCACCACGAACTTCGGTGTCGCCGCCACCTGTTCGACCCCGCGGAACAACCGCGCCAGCTTGCTGTGATAACCCAGATGACGGTTGCCGACGATATACAGCGCGCCACCGACCACCAGCGCCTCCCGAGCCTGCTGGAACATCCGCCAGGCGAGGAAGTCACCGACCACCTGCTGCTGGTGGAACGGCGGGTTGCACAGCACCACATCCAGCGACTGCGGCGCTTGCCCGGCCAGGCCGTCGTCGGCGCGGACAGTGACTTCCCGCTGGCCCAGTGCGGCCTGCCAGTTCTCCAGCGCCGACTGCACGGCCATGTACGACTCGTCGACCAGGGTGTACTGCGCCTGCGGGTTGGCGAGGGCGCTGGCAATGGCCAGCACACCATTGCCGCAACCCAGGTCCGCGACTCGGGCGTCGCCGAGGTCTTTGGGCAGGTGTGGCAGGAACGCCCGGGTGCCGATATCCAGGCCTTCGCGGCAAAACACGTTGGCGTGGTTGAGCAGCTCAAGGCGTGGCGCATCGAGTTGATAGCGGGTCGGGTAGGGCGAGACAAATGGCGACTTCGGCTCGAAGGTGGCAATCAACAACCGGGCCTTTTTCTTCGCCAGCGATGCCTGCACCGGGCCGATATACTTCTCCAGCAGATCGCCGGCAGCCCGTGGCAGGTGCTTGATCATGGCCCCGGCAACCACTTGCGCGCCGGGCGCCAGCTGGCCCTGCAGGCGGATCAACTGCTCTTCGAGCAAGGCCAGGGTCTTCGGCACGCGTACCAGCACGCGGTCGAACGGGCCTTGCCAGGGGCTGCTGGCCGCCACGAACGGCACTGCGTCGAAGGCCAGGCCGTTGCGTACCAGGTTCTTTTCCAGGGCCAGATGAGCCAGGTGCGAATCGCCGCTGCTGAGCACCGATACATTCGGTGCCAGGCTGATGGCCAGGGCACCGAAACTGTCATTGAGCACCAGCACCCGGGTAATTGCCGTAGGGGACTGCTCGGCCATGTGCTCCAGCAAATACTCGTCGGCAGCATCGAAGGCTTGCAGGGGGTCGTTGGCTTGCTCGGGCTGGCGAAGCAGGTCGAGTTCGGCGAAGGGGCTGGTCAGCAGGGGCATGGTGTAAGGCTCTGGGGCATTGATGTGCGTGCGCGCGGCGCGCTCTACAGGGCCGTGATTCTACCGTGCTTTGAAAGAGTGCGGGGTTGTTGCCTCAGATCAGGCCGCGCATCGCTGCAATGGCGATTGCGCCGGCTTTGTTGCTCGCGTTGGTTTTAGTGATGATGCTGCGGATGTGAAAGTTCACCGTGCTCTGCGACAGCGAAAGGATGCAGGCGATATCGGCGGCGGTCTTGCCGGCGGCAGACCATTTCAGCACTTCGGTCTCCCGCGCGGACAAATTGCAGGACGGCGTGTCGTGCCCCGGCTGCCGGTCAATCATCAGCGTGTGCAGCAGGTTGCACAGCCAGATGGTCTGGCCGGCCTTGTCGTAGAGTTCTTCGAGGCTGATTGGCTGTTGGCTGCGGACGACGCTGAGCATGCTTTCGTTGTGACGCATATCGTGTGCCGACTGGCTCCAGCCATGGCGCAGACCGTGGGATTTGGCGTCTTCCCAGAATTGAGGCGTCTCTCGGAACAGGTCATCGCACCACAGGATCGGCATCAGCGAGCGATGGCAGTGGGTGACGATGGGGTCGATGTTCAGGTAGTTGCAGCTTTGGTAGTGGTCGTTCCAGGCATCGGGATAATTGTTGAAGGTTCTTAGTTGAGGCGCCTGGGTCGCTATCTGCACACGCATGCCGAAAGCCAGGTACTCCATGTCCAGTTGCTGGGCCAGGGAAACCGCGAGCTCAAACATCCGTATTTCGTCGGTTTCGCCAAGCAACTGCTCTAGTTGCTGTTCTTTCCAGTGCGGCATGGGGCCAGTCTCTTGTTGGTGGATCCAACAACGGATAAACGTGGAGAGCAGTGTAGGAAAAGTCCGACGGTTTTGTTGGGTTTTTTTGCTATAGAAATGTGATCGTTTCGATAGGCAGGTTCTTTAAGGCGTGGCAGTTAGTTTCAAGTTGCGACGCGTTATTATTTGGTTGATATCAGTGTGAAATCATTGAGCTATTACCAGGCACTGCTTCTATTTTCGCCTCTGGCTGTTGAAATGTTGTTGCAGCGTGCCGGAGTGCGCCATCCTGGCTGATTCCCGGTTGGATCGACACAGGCCGATGCCACTACAAACCTGCGGTGTTTATCTTGCGGCGTTTGCGCGACACTGGGCTATCTGTTTTTTGGAGTAAGTCATGACTGCCAGTGCTGAAAAGTTCACCCGCCAGACGCTGCTCGACGTCCAGCCGCTGACCCCCAGCCTGTTCAGCCTGCGCACCAGCCGCGACCAAGGCTTTCGTTTTCGTGCCGGCCAGTTCGCCCGCCTGGGGGTGACCAAGGCTGACGGCAGTGTGGTCTGGCGCGCTTATTCGATGGTGTCCTCGCCGTTCGACGAGCATCTGGATTTCTTTTCCATCGTGGTGCCGGGTGGTGAATTCACCAGTGAGCTGAGCCGCCTGGGCGAAGGCGACAGCCTGCTGATCGATCGCCAGGCCTTTGGTTACCTGACCCTCGACCGCTTTGTCGACGGCCGCGACCTGTGGCTGCTGGCGACCGGCACCGGCATTGCGCCGTTCCTGTCGATCCTCCAGGACTTCGAGGTGTGGGAGCGCTTCGAGTCGATCAAGCTGGTCTATTCGGTACGTGAAGCGCGCGAGCTGGCGTACCTGGACCTGATCGCCGGCCTGGAGCAGCGCGACTACCTGGCCGAACATGCCGGCAAGCTGCAGTTCATCCCGATCGTCACCCGCGAACAACATCCTGGTGCGCTGAACCAGCGCATTACCACCCTGATCGAGAATGGCGAGCTGGAGCGCGCGGCGGGCCTGGCGCTGACCCCGGAGCATTCACGGGTGATGCTCTGCGGCAACCCGCAGATGATCGACGACACCCGCAAGGTGCTCAAACAGCGCGACATGAACCTCAGCCTCAGCCGCCGCCCCGGGCAGGTGGCTGTCGAGACCTACTGGTAAGCAGCAAGAAAAACGGCGCCCGCAGGCGCCGTTTTTTTATACCGGATCTCTGGGTTGCTGGTTTTGCGACTTGAGCAGGTCGCGGATCTCGGTGAGCAGCTCTTCTTCCTTGGTCGGTACCGGCGGCAGGGTAGGCGCCGCAGCTTCTTCGCGTTTCAGGCGGTTGATAACCTTGATGCCCATGAAGATCGCGAAGGCAACGATGATGAAGTCGAGAATGGTCTGAATGAATTTGCCGTAGGCCAGGACCACGGCCGGTATGTCGCCTTCGGCAGCCTTGAGGGTTACCGCCAGGTCACTGAAGTCGACACCGCCGATCAGCAAGCCGATTGGCGGCATGATCACGTCACCTACAAAAGATGAAACGATTTTGCCAAAGGCGGCGCCGATAATGATACCGACGGCCATATCGACGACATTCCCTTTGACCGCGAAGGCCTTGAATTCACTGAGCACGCCCATGGTTTATTCCTTGTAACAGATGAGGTTGGTAAACGCAGTGTAAATCAGCTATCCACTTCATGCCCCGCGCTGCTGCAACAGACTGCGGTTATACCGAATAGTTTTGTCGATTTCTGTGGCCGCCCATGCGGTCGAGGTCGGCTATCATGGTCCCTTTTTCCAGAGGACCGTCCCATGGCCAAGGCCAAGCGCATGTACGGCTGCACCGAGTGCGGCGCGACCTTCCCGAAGTGGGCCGGGCAATGCGGTGAATGCGGGGCCTGGAACACCCTGGTCGAGACCGTACTGGAAAGCGGTGCCGCTGCGGCCCCCAGCGGGCGCACCGGCTGGGCCGGGCAGCAGGCACAGATCAAGACCCTGGCTGAAGTCAGCGTCGAGGAGATCCCGCGCTTCACCACCGCCAGCACCGAGCTGGACCGGGTGCTCGGCGGCGGCCTGGTCGACGGCTCGGTAGTGCTGATCGGCGGCGACCCGGGTATCGGCAAGTCGACCATTCTCCTGCAGACCTTGTGCAACATCGCCACGCGCATGCCGGCGCTGTACGTCACTGGCGAAGAATCCCAGCAACAGGTGGCCATGCGCGCCCGGCGCCTGGGCCTGCCCCAGGACAAGTTGCGGGTGATGACCGAAACCTGCATCGAGACCATCATCGCCACGGCACGGGTCGAGAAGCCCAAGGTGATGGTCATCGACTCGATCCAGACCATCTTCACCGAGCAGTTGCAGTCGGCCCCCGGCGGTGTTTCCCAGGTGCGTGAAAGTGCAGCCTTGCTGGTGCGTTATGCCAAGCAGAGCGGCACAGCGATTTTCCTGGTTGGTCACGTGACCAAGGAAGGCGCGCTGGCCGGCCCGCGGGTGCTCGAGCACATGGTCGATACCGTGCTGTATTTCGAAGGTGAATCCGACGGCCGCCTGCGCCTGCTGCGCGCAGTGAAAAACCGTTTTGGCGCGGTCAACGAACTGGGTGTGTTCGGCATGACCGACCGCGGTCTGAAGGAAGTTTCCAATCCTTCTGCAATCTTTCTCACGCGTGCCCAGGAAGAAGTGCCGGGCAGTGTGGTCATGGCCACCTGGGAAGGTACCCGGCCCATGCTGGTCGAAGTCCAGGCGCTGGTCGACGACAGCCACCTGTCCAACCCGCGGCGCGTCACCCTGGGCCTGGACCAGAACCGCCTGGCGATGCTGCTGGCGGTGCTGCATCGCCACGGCGGCATCCCTACCCATGACCAGGATGTGTTCCTCAACGTGGTCGGCGGGGTCAAGGTGCTGGAGACGGCCTCCGACCTGGCGTTGATGGCAGCGATCATGTCCAGCCTGCGCAACCGCCCGCTGGACAACGGCCTGCTGGTGTTCGGCGAGGTCGGTCTGTCCGGTGAGGTGCGGCCTGTGCCCAGCGGCCAGGAGCGCTTGAAGGAAGCGGCCAAGCATGGCTTCAAGCGTGCCATCGTGCCCAAGGGCAATGCGCCGAAAGAGGCGCCACCCGGGTTGCAGGTGATTGCCGTGACCCGTCTTGAGCAGGCGCTGGATGCGTTGTTCGAGTGACCTGAAAGCCCCGGCAAGTGCAAGGCTTGCCGGGTTGAAGTTGCAACTGATTCTCACTAACGAGTAGCATGCCGTCTTCTTTCCGGCCATCCACAGGGAGTTCGCGTGGCGGAGTCCGACTTGAAGCGGCTGTTCCTCAAGCACGCGAAAACCTTGCAGGGGTTGCTGACGCGCAAGGTGCGCGACCCGCAACTGGCCGCCGACCTGGTACAGGAAAGCTTCCTGCGCCTGGCCGAGCAACAGGGCCGTGAACGGATCGACAACACCCCGGCCTACCTCTATCGCACTGCGCACAACCTGATGATCGATCACGTGCGCCAGCAGCAACGGCGCAAGACCGATTCGGTGCCCCATGAAGCACTGGAGTCCATCGTCGAAGACAGCCCCGGCCTGGACGAAAACGCCGCCACCGAACAGCACATGCGCCGCTTGCGCAGGGCACTGGCCGACTTGCCGCCACGTACCCAGGAAGTGTTCCGTCTCAATCGGCTTGAGGGCATGACCCACGCCGAGGTGGCGCGGGCGCTGGATATTTCCGACAGCTCGGTACAGAAGCATCTGGCCAAGGCCCTGGCCTATGTGATGCAGTGTCTGCAGGAACCAGGATGACGAACGGTTTACTGGGAAATGCGCCTTCAGACGTCAGCACTCACATAACCAGAATTCGAGAGAACCGTGTGACCAGCCAGAACTCGCCAGAGCAAGCCATTCGCGAGCAGGCCGCCGAGTGGGCGGTGCTGCGCAGCGCCGGCCCGTTGAACCCCGAGCAGGAGCAGGCGCTGGCGCGGTGGTTGGCCAGTGATCCGCGCCATGCGCAGGCGTTGGATTTTGCCCAGGCGACTTGGGCCGACCTCGGCCGTCTTGGGCGTATGGACCAGCCTGTATCAATCGCGCTCCCTGCGGTGGCTCGTCCACTGGCCGGGCGCCGACGCCGTTCACGCCTGCGCTGGGCGTTGAGTACGGCGGCGCTGCTGGTGCTGGCGGTGGTGGGGGTGGAGCAGGCGCCCAGCCTTTCACTGGCATTGCGCGCTGACTACGCCACGGCCAAAGGTGAGGTTCGCCAGGTGTCCTTGCCCGATGGCAGTAAAGTCGACCTCGACAGTCACAGTGGCATCGAACTGGTCTATAGCGACAGCGAGCGTCGTGTACGCCTGTTGGCCGGTGAGGCGGTGTTTACCGTTGCGCCGGTCTCCGGCAATGAGCAACGGCCGTTCGTGGTCGAGCGGGCAGGGGGCAGCAGCCGTGCCCTGGGCACGCGTTTCGTGGTGGGCCCCGAGCCTGATGGCGGCACTTGGGTCGGCATGCTCGAACACAGTGTTGCAGTCACCTTGCAGGCCACCCCGCAAGCGGGCAGCGCCGAGCAGGTGCTCAAGGAAGGTCAGAGCCTGCGCTACGACACGACCCACGGTATTCGTCCATGGCCCGAGCACGATGTACGTCGCGCTACCGCCTGGCAGCGTGGTGTGCTGGTGTTCGAGCGCGAGCCGCTGGGCGAGGTTGCCGCGCAACTCAATCGCTATCGTGGCGGGCACGTGCTGATCACCGACCAGGCCCTGGCCCGGCGTGAAGTCAGCGGCATGTTTCGCCTGGACAACCTTGATGCCGCGCTGGGCATGCTGACCGACGAGCTCAAGGCCAGCCGCCTCGACCTGCCTGGGCTGACCCTGATCTATTGAGTGCCGCATGGCCGATTGTCGGTAGCGCTGTTTTCCACGAAACTGGCGTTTTGACGACGATCTGAAGGCAGGGATATGGCCAGTGGTTTTTTCGCGTGTATTGCTTCATCCATCTCCGGCGCCTTGCTGCTCGGACTGTCCAGCACCCAAGTGCTGGCGGCCGACGACCTGGTGCAGTTCAACCCCGCCACATGCGAGTTCGGCGCAAAGCTTGAGCCGTACTTCGATCAGGCTATCGCCAAACGTCAGGCGCTGCCTGTAGAAGCGCAGGAAGAGGAGGTGAGCTCTCCGGTCAATCAGCCCTTCCATGGCATCAAGGTCACTGGTGTATTCATCGGCTATGAATGGCACGGGATCTATTTTGATGCACCGCCGGATCAGGTGCGTTCGCTGTTTCGCAAGCTGGGCTACCGGGTGGCCGAAGACGGTGACATGTCGGCCAGCGGCGATGAGGTTGCGGTGACGGCGTCGATCATCGAAATCAGCGGCAAGGCCCGCGAACAAGGGCAGTCGGCGCTCACCTGCGGCGTCTGATG
>RCUL01000872.1_pt1 | contig 12854 bp, 12 predicted proteins | sample 2167521 | NCBI WGS metagenome assembly RCUL01 (sample SAMN09932745, study PRJNA488358) | compost metagenome | feature: garden; material: soil; isolation source: compost soil in acetic acid-enriched culture | place: Germany: Experimental Botanical Garden Goettingen | collected 2016-01-27 | reverse complement strand
GCAGCGCGGGCACTTGATCTGGATGGTGTAAGTACCGCTCACGCGGGCCAGTAGGCGGCGGCAGCCGCCGCAACGTATGTCAAACATCCTGCAAAACGTGCCTTGATCGGGTAGGCTCCTCTGGCTCTCGCGAGAGCGGGGGGCCTAGGCTGTTTGCAGTGTGGTCTGCGAATGGTGCCGGTCGGTGGTGTTGCTGCACCACCGACCGGCGCCCCTCTTCTGTTACCCCTTATATTTCCGGTTGCGCGCCTTCTCACCCTTGGAGCGAGGACGCGGCTTGTGTGGATCGCTTTCAGATAATGAACGAATGTCCAGAGTCCATGGCGCTCCGAATGCAGCTGCAACCGCGACACCGATGGAGTACGCGTGAAGTCGTCTGCCCACGGTGTCACTCTCCCTTCGCTACCGGCTGAGGTACGGCGGCGAGTGCTCCGGCCCACACGCGCTCGACGTAATTGGCATGACCGGCTTCAGGCTCGTTCCAAGCGGCGTTGACCATTTCGGCCGTAGGCTTGACCGGCACCAGCACCCACCCTTCCGGCACAGCCTGCTGCACCGGGGCGACAGGATGGGCGTAGAGCCTGGTGCCGATTGGCAGTAGCACGTTAATTTGGTCGTGTTCGTCATTTCTGAAGTAGTGATCCACCACGAACGCCACCGGAACCTGCCCCCTCAGCTCGGCCAGTTGTGCGGCGAGGGTGTCGCGTTCGGCCTTCAATTCCTCGATTGCCTCGACGAACTCGCCAGTACCGCCCTCCTGCTGTTCGCCTGGAATGCCCAGCGCTTCGCCTACGGCTGCGATGTCCAACGCCATGGCAACGGTAATGTTGCGGTAGCTGGCCAGCTCCTTCTCCGGCACCGGCTCCGGGGATGGTTGCGCGGTCAGGGCGGCGCGGGCTGCATTGCGAATTAGGCACAGCTTGCGTTCAGCCGGAATGTTCTCTTCTGCCGCCCACTCCATGATGGACTGAAGGACCGCCCGCTCCCCCTGCGCGCCCTCTGCCTGCTCGGGATGCGCAGCGCCTCGCTGCTTGTCTAGCTTCACCAGGTCCGGCGTCGGGGAGGGTTGCGCGGTTAGGGCGGCGCGGGCTTGCCAACCGCTCCATGCGTTCGAGACGCCGGGGTCTACGTAGTGGTTACCCGCCCCTTCGTCCACCGAGAAATCCGGCAGGTGACCGTATATGTGGTTAATCCACCAGGTCATCCACGCCTCGAAGGCCGACCGCTCATTCTGTGCGCCCTCTGCCAGCTCGGGATGCTGATCACCCTGCTGCGAGGCGAGGAAGGCGTCGATGCGCTCCACTGAATATCCTTCTTCGTCCAGGGAGTGGCGTGCAGCGCGCAGCAACTCCAGCGCCTGGTTCCAATTGCACTGGGCAACAACGTGCCCTGCCACACCACAGAGGATGCAGTTTTGTTCGTTGTTCATGGTCAGTCCTTGGCGGGTATTGGCGATTGCTGTTGGAGCCCTGTCGGGGTTACTGGCTGGGCCAGCCTTCGTCGAGCATGGCCTCGCTGAACTCCCCTTTCTTCAGCGCCTCGAGCAGCTCGGCCTCACGGTCGAAGCAGGCCTGGACGTGGACGCGCACGGCGCTGGCCAGACCGATGACCTGGGTGGCATCGAGCTCGACGAATCCGCCTTCGCTTTTCCAGCGGCAGCGGTAGTTCGGATCGAGCATTGCGGCGACGGCAGCGCCGGTCAGCAGCGACTGCCCCTCGCGACTGGTGTCGATGACCTGGCCGTTGATGGTGATGCCGCTGACCTCGTGGCGGAAGCGTGTTTCGGCGATGCGCCTGGTGGTGGCCTGGGCGATCTGCTCTGGTGTTTCTGCTGGCGGCTCTATCAGGATCGGCAGTCCGTCGCTGTCGGCAGTGATGCGAGCGCCTCGTGACTGGCCAGCGAGTAGCTCGGCATGGGTTTCCGCGCTGATTTCGGGCGCGTCTTCGGGGATGTTGCCGGCGTGGAACTGGCTGTCTCGGAAACTCAGGCTTTCGGCGATGAAATAGATGCTCATGTCAATGTCCCCACACCACAATACGGCCCTTCATGTTGGCTACTAGCCTGACCCCTGTGCTATCGATGCAGCGCCCGGACGCGGTCACGTGGGTTGCATTACTCCCAATTGGATCGTAGGCCCAGACGCTAGCGCGGGTATCACCAAACGTAAGAGCGGGCTCGGCGTCGGTGGCGAGGCCCCACAGCGGGCTGTTAGGAAACTCGATGGGCAACGCTGCATGTATGTAGCCCTCGATGTCGGTTTTACCGGTGACCCATTGCATGATGAGTCCGCTGGGTAGCGTCTGATAGCCCCACTCACCCAGCAGGCCTGTAATTGGAAGGCCGTCGCCCCAGCCTGAGGCAAAGCTGGCGGTATAGCCCAGAGCGGCATCCCCGCCATACAGAACCCAGCGATTACGGGCGAGGTCGGGCCAGAAATGCGCGAGCTGGCTCGGTCTAAGCGTCCAGTCGTGTAACTGCTGTCCGTTGGCACCGACTAGATCACCCTCGAAAAACTGGATGGTGACGGGACCGGCTTCCTTGGCTACAAGGATGGTGATAATTGCACCGTCCCAGTAGATATCGCTGAGGTTGGGCAGGGTGATGATCGATGGACTTGTGTTGCGGGCGTTTACGAACGCACCAAGCGAGCTAGTGCTGAGGTGGGTGACAGACAGGAAGTGGGTGACAACTTTGCTGTAATTCCCCAGTGCCTCGCGAACAAAGTGGGTGGTGGCGATCTGCTTGCTATCGCTAAAGGCCGGCGGGGCAGGCGCTTTCGGGGTGCCAGTGAACTCTGGACTGTTGATGGGAGCGGCATCGGTAATGCCATAGCCTTCCACAGTTGTCGGTTTGTTCTCAATCTGACTAAAGGAGATCGCCGGCAGGTCGCCTTGGGTGAGTTGACCGCCCCAAATGACACGGCCGCGATCATCGACTTTAACCTTGGTGTAAAGGCCGGGGGCGACTTCCACGTCTCCATCGCTGCCGCTGATGATCAGCTCGCGGATGGCCTCCAGCAGTTGGGTATGGATGTGCTCGTCCGGCGTGATGCCGGCGGCCCTTACCACGGCCAGAATCTCTTCGGTGACGGCATTGGCCCAACTGGCCGGGTCGCGTGAAGGCGGGATGCCGGCGGCGGGGTCGCCGTCTGTGAAGCGGCCAGCAGGCGTCAGGTCCACGCCAGGCTCGGAGAATGGGTAATCCATGTGTGCTCCTAGGGGTTCAATGGCGCGCCGTAACTGAACAGCGCGAGGGTGTGCGCCGGACGGCGCATGTTGACCAGACACTCCAACTGGGCGTCACCGAAGATTCGGTAGCGGCCGCCGGCATAGGCCCTGCCGTAGCGCCGCCAGCGCAGTTGGGCGTGTGGGACGTTGACGCGGAAAACGCAGTTCCATTCGTCTGCGCCGTACAACTCGCCGTACCTGGCGCGGTCGTACCGGCGGGCGCGGAACTTGGTGACGGTGACGTCGGTGTAGCCAAGGGCCTCGGCCAGCTCGACGTAGTCCTGGGGGCGCTGCCCACGTATGCCGCGCAGCTTGAGCAGTACGGCGGTGATGCGTTGGTCGCGCTCCAGGTCGACAATGGCGGTACAGGGCTCCGGAAGGCCCAGGACGCGCTCCCAGTCATCCAGGGCATAGCCGGAATCGGGGTGCATCGCATCGAGCACGCGGCTGGCACTGTCGATGGCAGCCTCGATCTGCCGTGCCTCGGCCTCGATCACGGCGCCGACATAGGGGCCGGCACGGTCATAGGCGACGGGTGGCAGCAGCAGGCGCAGCAGCTCGGCGATGGTCACGGCATGAGCTCCAGGGTGAGGTTGCCCAGGCGTACCCAGGCGATACCACCGGTGGCGCCGCTGGTGGTGTCGGCGGGGGTGATCAATTCGCGGTCAAGGACACCGGCCAGGCCGGAGAGCACCGCCTCGATCTGCGAGCTGTACAGCACCTGGCCCGGCAGCAGGCGGTCGAACAGTGCTTGCAGCTCGGTGAGCGCCAGGCTGCGCACGTAGGGCAGCGCATAGCCAGGGGCCAGGCGAAGGCGCGCGCTGATGTCGACGCTGACGATCTGCGGGCCGTAGACGATCCAGTCGGCGCCCACTGGCCCCGTTTCATCCAGGTAGTCGCGTACGGCCTGCAGGGTCGCCTCGGTGGGCAGGCCGCCAGCGGAGGCGATGACCACATCGACGGTGCCAATTCCTCTGCGTTTGGGCAGCACGATTGCCAGGCTGACGCCGGGGACGCTCATGGCCCAGCGGCGGTAGTCGTGGCGGTCACCTCCGGCTGGTGGGTTCTGCATCAGGTCCAGCAGGCGCGCGAGCAGTTGCTCCTCAGACTCGGCGTCGACACCGCCACTCAAGGTTTCCAGCTCGGCGCTGCTGAGTATGCCCAGCGGCGGGCTGGTCAGTGTGCAGGGGCCGGACAAACCGTTGGCCGCCGAGCCTGGCTCAACAGCAACGACCGGCACGCGGGTCCACAGGCCGCTGCGGACTACGGTTTGCGTGGTTTGCAGCAGCACGCCACTGGCGACATGACGCAGCGTGGTGCCGGCGGGAATGGTGGTGCCCACTGTTCCCCGGAAGATGGCGAAGCCGCCAGCGGCGACAGCGGGTTTGAGCGTCATGCCGCGATTGGCGGCATGGTGCAGCAGTTCGTCACGGTCGGCGGTATCCGGCCAGATTTGCCGGTATAGCCAGCCCTGGTGCTGATAGATGCCCTCGATGGCAGCGGCTACACCAGCGGCGCGGACATAGTTGTCGCTGTCACTGCCGATGTCGGCATCGGGCAACTGGTTGCGAATGTCACGCAGGATGGCATCGCGAATGGCGTCGAATCGCGGGGCGGTAAAAGGCATCAGATGACTCGCACAGGGTGCTGGAAGGTATGAAGGCGGCCACCGGCGTCGAGTACCTCGACGCGCAGGGTGAGCCAGCCGTTGCCGGGCTGATCGACGCTGACCCCGATGTGCTGCGCACGGCCATCCCTGGTCAATGACGCCAGGGCCTCTTCGGCGTACTGGCGGGCGAGCACGCCGATACGGGCCAGGTCCTTGCTGCGCTCCAGCTCATAAAGGCGCGAGCCCAGGGCCGGATCGGCAAACCAACTGCCCAGGGGGACGGTGAGGCGCAGGTAAACCGCATTGGCCAGCGTGTCGGTGCGCTGGCCGCTGAGGTCTCGGGTACGGGGGTCGATGGCGGCGTCCATGCGGCGCATCTTGCCTCCCTGCGCGCGGGACGGAGGATTCGCCCCGGTTTAGGATTTACTGCGATGGGGCCGGCGGAGGCGTCTTGCCGTGGACGTGGCTGTTATAGAGGTCGCGGTCGCCCTGCATCGAGCGCGTGTGGTCCTGAACCTCGCCGCCAGCGGTGATGTCCTGGCCCGCCGTGATGCTCTGCCCGGCTGTGACGTCCTGCGATACCTGCACGCTGCCCGTGGCGGACACCAGGGGCGTATCCAGGGTCACCATGCTGCTGGCCTTGATGGTCAGGGTCTTGGTGTTCACCTCGATCAGATGGCCGCGCTTCATGTGGATGTAGTCGCCCTCGTCGGTGTAGAGGGCCACTTCGCCCTCGGCAACTTTCAGGCGATAGCGGCCATCGGCGGTGGCCACCACCACGCCATGCGACGTCTGCCCGCCGATGGGGATGACGATGACTTCGGCACCGGGCAACGGCGCCGAGGTGAAACCGTAGTGCTGCAGCAGCTCGGCGGCGAGTTGCTCGCCGGCCAGGCCCTCGACGTTCATGCCGATGTTCGACCAGGTCGGCGTGGAGCTGCGCAGCACACCGCGCAGCGCCTGGCGAACGTTGCGCAGGGCTGCAGCGGCTATCCCACGCATCTGGCGTGTCAGTGCGGACATCAGTAGCTCCGTATCCGTTCGATGAACTCGGCGTCCGCGTCGGTCTTGCCCTTGCCGCGCTTGCGTCTGGGTGGATTGCCATCGAGTACCCAGGCACGGTCCTCGCGCAGCGACAGCTCGGTATAGGCGCCGCCCTGGCGTGCCAGGCGCAGCGTGCGGCTCATGAGGAAATAGGTGCCGTCCAGGTCATGCGGCTCGCTCAGCACCTGGACCCGCTGGCCCGGCTCCCAGATGCGCCCGCCGCTGGTGCGGTGGCCGGCGACGATGGCGCGGATTTCGAAGCCTTCCAGACGGCTGTCGGCGAGCAGCTTACGGGCCCGACCGGTGGCCAGGTCCTGGGTTTCGCTGGCGCTGTCGACGATGACGCGGGGGCGGAAGATGCCACGGCGGGCTAGCGCCTGGTCCTCAATCGTGGTCTTGAGGTGCGAGCGCGATGTATCCCAGCCATCGTTATCGTACTGCCCATGCTGGCCGAGCACAGTGAGCTGGCTGTAGCGCTGGGCGATGGAGCGGCGCACGGACAAGCGCTCCACGTTGTTACCCAGGCCGTCGCTGCGCAGGATCAGCCGGTCCACCGGCGCGGTGTCGTAATCGGGACCGCCGACGATCAGACGGCCGTCGGGCGTCATCCAGGGCCAGAGGCCATTGGCCTCGGCGACTTGCAGCAGTGCCTCCCATGCGGTTTGACCCGGCTCGATCTGCACGCGGCGGCGGGTGGCGGTGCTTTTGGCCTGAATGTCGATACGACTGATGCCCAGAGGCTTCACGACGCTATCGAGGATCTCGCCCAAGCTCGCCTCCCGTAGTGCGACAAAGGGCGTCGAACAGTCCACCAAGGCGGCAGCCCGGTCGCGGCCGTTGATGCGGATCGCAACACCGCGCCGGCTGATGTCGTGCTCGATGTCGTCTACCTGTCCGGTCAGCACGCGGTCACGGCCCAGGCTCAGGGTACAGGGCACGCCCTCCTTTAATTGTGTCGGGAGGCGCTTGGTCTCGCGGACATACAGCTCCAGCTCGAAGGCGTCGGCTGGGGTCAGCAGGTCGCTCTCGATGGACCAGGCATCCCAGGTGTCGTGGGCCTGGTCGCCGATGGTCAGGCGAATGGCATCACCGGGCGTAGGCATCGAGCACCTCGCCGGCTTCGATGATGTAGGGCTTACGCAGGCCCGGATTGAGGCGCAGCAGCTCCAGGGCGCGGTCGTGTTCGCCGTACCAGCGGTGGGCGATCAGGCGCAGATTGCCGCCAGTCTCGACGCTGCGACGGATCAACGGTGGCCGCAATTGAATGATCTGCCGGGCACGGGCGTGGATCAGCGCGGCGAGGGTGCGCAGGGGCTGGATCACGGACAGTGCCTGCTCCACCGGGTAGAGCTGCCGCTGCAGCAGGATGGCGCCCTCGATCAGGGTGCGGGCGGTGTTCACCAGGTGCTCGAGGTCGGCCGGGCTGAGTGTCTGCGTGATGCTCTCGTCATCGAGCACGCTGCCCACTGCTCGGGTGTAGCTGATGGCCTGGTCGGTGATGATCAGTACCGCGAGGTTCCACTCCAGGGCGGCCGGCGATACGTTGCCGTTTGCCGGAATGGCGCAGCCTTGCGCTGGCACCTGGGCAAGCACCTGGGCTTCCGGCACGCTTTCCGCCCGGCGAGCGCACAGCAGGATCAGCTCAACCGTAGTGGCGACCGGTTCAGAAAGCCGCGTGGTCATTTCGAAGGCGGTGGGCACCAGCTCGCTGCCGGGGGCCCGGCGACTACCGCCGGCCTCGGCCCAGCCTGGCAGGCGGGCCAGGACGCCGCCGCCACCGAGCAGGCTTTGCGCATCATTTGGCACCAAGGCGTCGAATGCGCCCTGTACCTCGGCGGGGGTTCGCAGGCTGTCGACCAGCGGGTCGAATACACTGCTGGTGCGGTGCGCCATGGCGTTGAGCCCGGCAATGACGCCGAGCACCTGGGAACGAAGTTGCTCGATGCGTAGGGCAATGCCAGGCAGGCCGAGCAGCGCTTCAATGAGACCGATCCAGCCGCCTCCGATGTGCTGCTGGATAACGGCAAACAACGTGTCGAGGCGACCCAGCCAGTCGCGCAGGGCGTCGCGCCAGTCCGCGTCGTTCAGGTCGGCATGGCCGACGCCATCGAGCTGGGCGGCCAGACTGCGGTCGAAGAACTTCGGCGCCGGGGTGCTCTCGACAAAGCACAGGCTGATCTCTGCCGCATCAGGACGCTCGGCCGCGTGGGTCACGTCCCAGCTTTCAGTGACGACGGTACGGCTGCCGTAGATGGGATGCACCAGCTCGCCAGCACCGGGGGTGTCCAGGGCGGCCAGTAGGCGCTGCAGCTGGGCCTCGTAGTTGTCGCCCCAGTAGACGGCACGCAGGTTGTAGCGGCGGGCGGAGCGTCCCAGGTCCTCCACATCGTCGCCGTCGCGGTACGGGGTGCCGTGCTCGGCCAGCGCGCGTTTGGCATCCAGCTTTTCGCCACGCAGGTGCAGGGGGACCCCCCGGAAACTGGCATCCAGTAGCGTTGCGGACCAGGTCATCAGCCGCGCCTCCCTTGCAGACCGACACGCCGTTCAACATCCGCGGTGATGGCGTCGGTGTCGCTATGGATGCGGATGTCGATGGGTTGCGCCAGCACGCGCCCGAGCTGATTGACGAAGTCTTCCAGGCCACGGATCAACTCGCGGCTTTCCTCGGGGCTGGCCGGACTCGGCATGGGCAGGCTTTCGCTCTGCTGGGCAAGCCAGTTCAGCAAGGGCGGCGCTGGCTCGTTTCCAGCGGCCAGCAGCGCAGCGCCTTTGGGGCCACCCTCCCGGTTCTTCAGCAGACGATCATTGAGGCCCGCTGCCCAGGCATTGGCAGCCTGGCCTTCCGGGCCAATGGCTGGCGGGACGGCGGTCAACAGTTCCCGCCCCTTTGGGCCGCCGGTGGCACCGGCGAGCAGGCGCTGGTTGAGCTTGTTGCGCCACTGATCGAGCGCTTCGAGGGTGATCCCGCTGGAGGCGAGCCCGGTTTCGCTTTGTGCGCCGGCGGTAGCGGCGGCGTTGAGCTGGCTGAATCCCAGACCGGGGTTTTGTTGGGCTGTCAACGCACGGTGGCGATGAAATGCACTCCAGTAGGTGCGCTCGCCAGGGCTCCGGCTCCGGTCTTGCAGTGCCTGCTCAGACAGGCGCTGATCGTTTTCCGGTGTATCGCCGCCACTAAGCAGCCCCAGCTTTTCGGAGGCCAGCATGGTGCCAGTGAAGGCCAACGCCGCCGTACCACCTCGAACCAGATAGCTCCAACCTGCTCCAGCCAGTCCGGCGGCGCCCGCTGCCTCCGGGAGGCCGATGCTCGCACCACCACTGCCTATTCCAGACGGCCAGTTGGTGACAAAGACCGAGGTCACGCCGGCCGCTTCTTCCAGGGCGCGACCGACGGTGATGTTCTTCATCAGGTCCAGCGGGTTGGTGCCGCTGCCGAGCAGGTCGCCCAGCTTGCCGGCCAGCTTGCCGCCGATGGCCTTCAGGCCCCGACCGCCATAGTAGGTGGCCACCGAGCCGCCCACGGCAGCGCCGAGCATCTGCTCGCCGGAGAGGTTGAGGTCGTCGAGCAGGTAGCTGCCGGCCTCGGCAAAGGCCTTGTTCAGTGGCTGGGCCATACGGTCCATGGCCTGCCCGAAGGTCGCCTTCATGCGCGCGGCAACCGCCGTGGAGGAGTTCAGGTTGTCGGCCAGGTTTTTGTCGACGACCCCCTTGCTATTGCCGACATCGCCTGAGCTTGCATTGAACTGCTCCAGGCGGTCCCCAGTCAGGAAGACATTGATGCCTTTCTGGGAGTCCTGGTCCATCTTGCCGAAAACGACACTCATGAACTGGGCACGCTCCCGGTCAGACTGGAGCGTTCGGTACTTGCGTTGGAGGTCGGCGAAAATGTCGCGCACGTCGCGCGAGTTGTTTTGCTTGTCGAAGAACTCGACCCCGGTGGTCTTCGTGATTTGTTCTCGATAGTCGCCATTGGTGAAGGCGCGCAGGGTCGACTGGGCGAGCGTTCCCAGTCGGCCGGGGTCGAGCTCGATGAGGGACAATGTTTCAGTGAATGCCAGGGTCTGGTCCAGGCTCATACCCGCACGCTTAGCATCCTGGCCAACTTTCGGGAAAATGTCGGCGAGGTTTTCCAGCTCGGCATTGCCCAGCCGCCCGGCGACGATCATTTTCTGTAGCAGGTTCAAGGCAGCCTCGGGCTGCGACAGGTCGATATCGAAGGCATTGGCCCCGCTGACCAGGGCTTTGGCGAGTATTCCTGAATCCGCCCCTGTAACCGCAGTGGCCTGGGCGATACCTTCGCTACTGGCTCGTGCCTGTTTATAGGAAAGGCCGCTCGCCACCAACGTGTCGAAGCCGCTCCGTACTTCGCTCGGGTCTACTGCGTATTTCCTGGCCAGGTTCCACTGCTGCTCTCGCCACTCGTCACGTTCCGCGCCCGTCATGCCGGCCGTTTGCTGGGTGCGAATCAGTTGTCGGTCCAACTGGGCACTGCTCTTTATCTGCTGGCCCACGCCGACGCTGACGCCGAGGCTGGCCAGTTTTCCGGTGGTCGTGCCGAACAGGCCTTTCAGCCTGCCGAACTCGCTGCACACGCCGGCAGCCAGTGCCTTCATGCCGCGCAGGCTTAGCCCACCTTGCTGCGCCATACGACGTAGCGCACCGGTGGCCTGGTCAGCGCCCTCGCGAATCGGTCGCAAGCCTTCGCGCTGGGTGCGCTGGAGGTCGCCGCCCAATGCCTTGGCCGCGCCGCCACCATTGGCAGCCATCTGCTTGATGGCACCGCCGGTCTTGCTGGCCTCTTCGCGCAGCGGCCTGGCGCCGTCCTGTGCGGCCTGGCGCATCGCATCTCGTGTGAGTTTGAACGAGGCGGCACCCGTTTTGCCGGCGCTGACCAGCGCTCCCTGGGCACGCCAGCTATGGTCGGCCAGAGACTTGGCGCCCTCGCGCCCGGCATCGCGCAGGGCACCGTTGAGGCGGTCGATGTTGCCGACACTGTTGCCGGTTTCCGCGCTGATACGTAGCGCGACGCGCAGATCACTGGACATGAGGGCTCCACAGGGGAGCCCGGCTTACGCCGGGCGCTTGCCTGTACTGATGTAGCGGGGGCCGCGCTTGCGGCCGGTGATGCGGTCCAGACGGCTACTGAGTTCTGCCTGGCTCATGCGACGGATTTCGTCTAGCCGGTAGCCGGCTCTGACGAGGGCATGCTCGACGGTTCGCCAGCTACCGAGGGCTCGCTCGGCGTCCTGAGCTTTTTTTCCAGCGCCGCATCCGCTTCGGCGATGGCCGCCAGGTCGATCTCCGTCAGGTTGTCGCGCAGCAGCTCAAGGGTGAGCGCCTCGGCCGGAATATCGCCCAGGGCCACCAGTTGACGCTGGTAGACCGCCAGGGTGGCCAGGTGCAGGGATGCCTGCGGGTGCGCTTCCTGCACACCGATCAGGTCGCCGGCCACGGCCGTGCGTAGGGTGAAGTCCCGATGCCGGATGCCGGCGTAGTAGACGCCGATGGGAAGCTGGCCGGTGGTGACCAGGCCGTCCCAGCGCTTGTCGATGGTGGCCATGCGGTTACTCCGTGTAGTGGTTCAGGGCGCCGAGGGTCAGGTCGCGAGTGGCTTCGCCCTCGACCTGGAACTTGCTACCGACCTCGACCAGGTAGACGCCGGTCCAGGTCTCTCGGGTGCCGCCGCCGTCCTGGGGGTGGATGGTGAGCTTGGCGTCGATCAGCGCTTGCCAGTTCGGCTCGCCGGTTTTGGGGATCGCCACGCTGACGCGTAGCTCATGCTCTTCCAGGCCCTTGGCGGTGCCGAGGATGCGGCCGGTTCGGTTCATCGTCTTGACCGCCGTGCGGCCGGTCTTCAGCGTGGGCTCCAGGCTCTTGACCTCGTACTCGACGCCGTTGATTTCCAGGACGATGAGGCCGACGTAGATATCGGACATGGGGGACTCCTTTTACAGCAGCAGGTCAATGCGGGCGGCGAACACATGCAGTCCGTTCACCACGTCGGTTGGGATGCGGGCGTCCAGGCGGCTGGGGTCCTGGGTGCTGCGCTGGACGATCAGGCCATCGGCGTTGTCGTCGACGTTCTCGACGATCTCCAGCTCCTCCAGCTTCTTCAGCACGTCCAGCAACTCGCTGCGCACCTTCGCCGGGGTGCGGGCCGACAGCTTCTCGCGCGGGAAGCGCAGGCGAATGCGCTCGCGGCAGGCCTGGCGCACGTAGTACAAGGTCCGCATGGTGGTCAGATCGAGCAGCGCGATGTCATCGGCACCAGTGGCGTTCTTCGTGTAGGTGCTGATGGCGCGAACGATCTGCACGGCGTCGCCGGGGCCGACCTCCAAGGGCGTGATGCCGTTGGCGAGTGCCGCTTCCTGCTCGGTTCGGGTCAGGCGCTTGGCCAGCGGCGGCGGCAGGATGCCGGTCAGCGCCAGCCCGTTGAGCGGTCGCGCCGGGTCGGCTTCACCGGCGATGACGGCGGCATAAGCGGCAGCGATTTCTGCCTCGCTCGATGGACTGCCGGGCAGCAGGGCGAGGCTGACGGCGCCGTTGTTCAAGCCGGTGGTCAGCGTGGTAGCGGCACTGAGCGTGCTGGTCGTCGCGGCGATGCCGAGCAGCGACTGCTGTTCGATGGCATCGGTGTAGTGCTCGATGTGGGTGCGCAGCTTGGTCAGGGCCGGCAGGTCGAACCAGGCTGGGACCAGGATGTTGAAGTTGCCCGGTGCGGTGGCGTTCAGCGCGCTGGTGATGTCCGGCGTGGTGGTTCCAGTGGCGGCCACGATGGACAGGTCCAGGTACGGGTTGGCGTTGATGGCTGCACGGGTCATGGCCGCCGCGACGGTGCCGCCGAACAGCTTCTTCGCTTCGGCGTCGCTGTAGACCCGGTGCACTTCGTTGCCTGGCACGGTAGCGCCGGTGCCCAGCGGCACAATGAGGCAGACACGCTGGGCATTGCCCGGCAGCGTACGCACCGCCAGGGAGG
>RCUL01000871.1_pt1 | contig 12863 bp, 14 predicted proteins | sample 2167521 | NCBI WGS metagenome assembly RCUL01 (sample SAMN09932745, study PRJNA488358) | compost metagenome | feature: garden; material: soil; isolation source: compost soil in acetic acid-enriched culture | place: Germany: Experimental Botanical Garden Goettingen | collected 2016-01-27 | reverse complement strand
TCCTGTGGGAGCCGGCTTGCCGGCGATGGGGCCGGTACAAACGATCACAAACGAAAATGCCCCACCATCCCCTTAAGGTCACTGCCCAACTGCGCCAGCTCGATACTTGACTGCGCATTACCCTGCATTGCCAACGCCGCCTGATCGGCACTGCCCCGAATCTGCGTGACACTGCGGCTGATCTCTTCAGCCACCGAACTCTGCTGCTCTGCCGCCGCGGCAATCTGCTGGTTCATCTGCTGAATCAACGACACCGCCGCCGCAATACTGCCCAGGGCGCTTTCGGTTTGCAGCGCATCGGCCACCGCCAGGCGCACCAGGTCGGTACTGCCACGGATCTGCGCCACCGACTGCTGGGCATTGCCGCGCAGGCTGGCAACCAACCGCTCGATCTCCTCGGTAGACTGGCGGGTACGCCGGGCCAGCGCCCGCACCTCATCGGCCACCACGGCAAAACCACGCCCCTGCTCGCCCGCCCGCGCCGCTTCGATGGCGGCATTGAGCGCCAGCAGGTTGGTCTGCTCGGCAACGCTCTTGATCACTTCCAGCACATCGCCAATGGTGTGGATCTCGGCGCTCAGGCTGTCGATACCGGCGCTGGCCGCATCCGCCGCCGCCGCCAATTGCTCGATACGCTGCATGCTCTGGCGCACCACCACCTGGCCCGAATCGACCTTCTCGTCAGCGGCCTGGGCCGCCAGTGCCGCCTCTTCGGCATTGCGCGCCACATCGTGCACGGTGGCGGTCATCTGCTGCATGGCGGTCGCCACCTGCTCGGTCTCCTCCTTCTGGCTGCCCACCTCGCGGTTGGTCTGCTCGGTTACCGCTGACAGCGCCTGGGCACTGCCAGCCAGTTGCTCGATACCCTGCTGCAGGCCGCTGACGATGCCCGACAGCCCGGCAGCCATCTGCTGCATGGCCTGCATCAACTGGCCCACCTCATCGTTGCGCGCAGCTTCCGCGTCCAGGCTCAACTCCCCGGCAGCGATGCGCTGGGCGCGGCCAATCACCCGTTTGAGCGGGCCGACCACCGCCCGCGTGATCAACCACCCCGCCAGTACCCCCACCAGCAGCGCCAGGCCGGTTGCCAGGGCGATGGCCACGGCATTGCGCGTCAGCTCAGCCTGCATCGCTTGCTCGTCCGCCGCATAGGCCTGATCGACCCGCTGCGTGGCCTGCTCGGCACGCGCCTGCAGTTGCGCCTTGATACCGTGCTCTTTGCCGAGCAGGTCGGTGTATTCGTTGAGTTTGTCGGAGAAGCTGGCGATATGCCCCTGCACCTCGCCCAGCACGCTCTGGTAGCCCGCATCGCCGACCCCCGCCTTGAGCTGCTCGACCAGCCCTGCCGCCTCAACTGTCTGGGCGATGCGGCCTGCGGCTGCGCCCTCCTCGCCTTTGCGGCTCTGGTCCAGGCGCACGCGTGCCTCGTCCATGGCCTGCAGCATCAAGCGGGATACCTGGCTCACCTGCGCAGCCTGCTCCAAAAACTCCCCGCCTTGCTGGCCTTGTGACTACTTGAGCGTGTAGGTGCCGTCATCGGCCAGGCCGGCCTGCAATACATCCAGGTTGTTGGCCACGCTGGAGACCGACCAACTGGCCATGTCCAGCGCCAGCTCCTTGGCCTGCACCGCTTCGACAAAGGCTTCGAAGGCCTGGCCATACGCCGCCAGGTCCGCTTCGGCCGCCGCCAGTGCCGGCAGGCTACGGGCGCGTTCGCTGAGGTTGTGCAGGCCGCTGCGCAGGGCCTCGGCCTCCTTGATATCGGAGCGCAGGGCAAAGGCCTGTTCGTGCTGGCGCAGCTTGAGCAGGTCGGTATTGAACTGGCCCAGCTGGCGCAGGCCACCGAAATGCTGGCCGACGCTGTACAGCGCGGCAATGCCGATGGCTGCCACCGCCAGGGTCAGCAGCAATACCAGGGCAAAGCCCAGGCCCAGCTTGCGGGCCATGCCCAGGTTGGCCAGAAAACCCTGCCTGCTCGCCTCCATACGCCGCCCCCTTGCTCTCAGAGTTTGCAAAGGCCAAGCGTGGCAACGATTGCGTTGAACTCACAAGGGCTTGAGGGCGCAATAGTGTCAAATAGCTATGAGCGTGTCGTAATCAGCTTGCTGAAGGTCGCCCTGTATGTGAAAGAAAGGCCAGAGCACGGGAACCCTGCCCATGAGCGACATCGATGCGCCAAATGCAGGTCAGATAGCCGTAGCCCCACCATCCACCGTCAGGCTATGCCCGGTAGTGAACGCTGCCCCATCACTGCACAGGTACAGCACCGCACTGGCGACTTCCTCGACCTTGCCGATGCGCCCGACCGGGTGCATTGCGGCGGCGAACTCGGCCTTGCGTGGGTCGGCCTCGTAGGCGCGGCGGAACATGTCGGTATCGATCACCGCCGGGCACACCGCATTCACGCGGATGCGCTTCTTGGCATATTCGATGGCCGCCGATTTGGTCAGGCCGATCACCGCGTGCTTGGACGCGCTGTAGATGCTCATCTTAGGCGCCGCGCCCAAGCCTGCCACCGAGGCAGTATTGACGATTGCCCCACCGCCCTGGGCCAGCAACAGCGGCAGCTGGTACTTCATGCACAGCCACACCCCTTTGACGTTGACGCCCATGATGGCGTCGAACTCTGCCTCGCTGCCCTCGGCCAGGCGGCCCTGCTCGATTTCGATACCGGCATTGTTGTAGGCATAGTCCAGGCGACCGTAGGCCTGAATGACCTGCTCATGCAGCCGGCGCACATCAGCGTCACGGGTCACGTCACAGGCCACGAACAACGCCTGGCCACCGGCCTCGTTGATCAACGCTGCGGTGCCCTCACCACCGACCGGATCAAGGTCGGCCACCACCACCTTGAGCCCCTCACGGGCAAACGCCAGAGCCGTCGCCCGGCCGATACCCGCCGCACCGCCAGTGACCAGTGCTACCTGGCCGGAAAAGGTCATGCTCATCGAATGCTCCAATCATGGGTGCAACAAAGCGCAATTTTTTAATGTGGGAGCCGCGCTTGCCGGCGATCGAGCGCGCAGCGCTCGCCCAGGCCTGCAGGCATTTCTCAACGCCCGAAACAAGGGGCTACTCCACAGCCCATCGCCGGCAAGCGCGGCTCCCACAAATGGTTGCAGCAGCCTTTGGCTTCTGCGCTCAGAGTCTAGTCAGCCTGCCAACCCACTGTGCAGCATCATCAAGCCAGCGGTTGGGCTATCATGCCTACCAGTGATTTTGCAGACCTGTTGTCATCACCACGTTAAATTGACCCTTCTGCTCCTGCCCACAAGGACCCCGCCATGACCCAGACCAACCGCCGCTTCCTGCTGGCCAAACGCCCGACCGGCGCCGTACGCCGCGACGACTTCACCTTCGAGACAGTGCCCGCCGATGCCCCCGCCGAAGGCCAGATCCAGGTACGCAACCTGTACCTGTCGCTGGACCCGGCCATGCGCGGCTGGATGAATGAAGGCAAGTCGTACATCCCGCCCGTGGCACTCGGCCAGGTAATGCGCGCCCTGGGTGTAGGCGAAGTGGTGGCCTCCAACCACCCCGACTTCAAACCCGGCGACCATGTCAGCGGCGCGCTCGGCGTGCAGGACTATTTCACCGGCGAGCCCCAGGGCCTGCACAAGATCGACCCCAACCTTGCCCCCCTGCCCCGCTACCTCTCAGCCCTGGGCATGACCGGCATGACCGCCTACTTCGCCCTGCTCGACGTCGGCCAGCCAAAAGAGGGTGACACCGTGGTCATCTCCGGTGCTGCCGGCGCCGTGGGCAGCATCGTCGGCCAGATTGCCAAGATCAAAGGCTGCCGCGTCGTCGGCATTGCCGGCGGCGCGCAGAAATGCCAGTACCTCAAGGATGAACTGGGGTTCGATGGCGTCATCGACTGCAAAGCCGAGGACGTACTTGCCGGCCTGAAGCGCGAATGCCCCAAGGGCGTTGACGTGTACTTCGACAACGTCGGTGGCGAGATCCTCGACGCCGTGCTCACCCGCATCAACTTCAAGGCCCGCATCGTCATCTGCGGCGCGATCAGCCAGTACAACAACAAGGAAGCAGTCAAAGGCCCGGCCAACTACCTGGCGCTGCTGGTGAACCGTGCGCGCATGGAAGGGTTCGTGGTGATGGACCACGCCAAGGAGTACGGCAAGGCCGCGCAGGAAATCGCCGGCTGGCTGGCCAGTGGCAAGGTCAAGAGCAAGGAGGATGTGGTGGAGGGGCTTGAGACGTTCCCAGAAACCCTGCTCAAGCTGTTCAGCGGGGAGAACTTCGGCAAGTTGGTGTTGAAAGTCTGAGCATCAACTGAGCGCGTGCCGGCCTTGCAGCCGGCACGGCTTCAACGATTCTTGTCGGGAAACTCCGCCCCTGGGAGCCGAATCTAGTAAGATTCAGCATCGCACCTTATGGGATTTGCAGAGTAGACCATGATCAAGATCACCCCAACCATCGAGTGCTCCAACACCGCACCCTTCGTCCTTTTCGGCGGCATTAACGTGCTCGAGTCCGAAGACCTTGCACTCAATGCCTGTGCAGAGTACGTGCGCGTCACTCAGAAACTGGGCATCCCCTACGTCTTCAAAGCCAGCTTCGACAAAGCCAACCGTTCCTCGATCCACTCCTACCGTGGCCCGGGCATGGAAGAAGGCCTGCGCATCTTCGAGAAGGTCAAGGCCGAGTTCGGCGTACCGATCATCACCGACGTGCACGAGATCTACCAGTGCGCGCCAGTGGCCGAAGTGGTCGACGTGCTGCAGCTGCCTGCCTTCCTGGCCCGCCAGACCGACCTGGTGGTGGCACTGGCCAAGACTGGCAAACCGGTGAACATCAAGAAGCCGCAGTTCCTGAGCCCTTCGCAGATGCAGAACATCGTGCAGAAGTTCAAGGAAGCAGGTAACGACCAGTTGATCCTGTGCGACCGCGGCACCTGCATGGGCTACGACAACCTGGTTGTGGACATGCTGGGCTTTGGTGTGATGAAGCGCACCTGCGATGACCTGCCGATCATTTTCGACGTAACCCACGCCCTGCAGAACCGTGACCCTTCGGGTGCTGCTTCTGGTGGCCGCCGTGAGCAGGTGGTTGACCTGGCCCGTGCCGGTATGGGCGTTGGCCTGGCTGGCCTGTTCCTGGAAGCCCACCCGAACCCGGACCAGGCCAAGTGCGACGGCCCAAGCGCCCTGCCGCTGGACAAGCTGGAGCCGTTCCTGGCGCAGATCAAGGCGCTGGATGACCTGGTGAAGTCGTTCCCGCCGCTGGTTATTGGTTGAGTCGTTTTTGCGTGATTTGAAAGGGCCGGTACGCGCGCACGTACCGGCCCTTTTTGTTGGGTATTTTCGCCTTGGTCCGCGCGGCCAACGCGAAGCGCTCGCCTCGACGTAGCCGCCAAAATATCTCACAAATGCAGAGATTGACATCAACCCGCCATCATGGAGAATTATCACAGCTTTGCCGAGCAGCAATGGCGCGTAATCGGGACGCTGGCAGGTAGCCGTTCCACCCGTATAAATAGCAAGCGGATCGATGAGTTTCTTGAAAACAATATCCTTTGATGTAGATGAAGTGCTGTGCATTTCCATCGACACACGCGAAGACCGGCGCAAGTTATTTAGTGAAAGTATTGGCCGGATGCTGGGCAATAATGTTTCATTTCATGTCGTCGAGAAAAACAGTGACCCCAAGCGGGGTTGTTATGAGTCTCACCAGCAACTTGCCCAACGCGCTCTGGACCTTGGCTACGACCGCATAATGATCTTCGAGGATGATGCGAAGTCTTATCAAATCAAGGCGTCTCATGTCCGCTGGGTCAACCGCTTCATGCGTAACCAACGCTTCGAAGCCTTGCACCTTGGCTACTCGATGGGCCGAACCTGGCTGACCTGGTTCCCCTTCATTGCCCGAGGCCGCGTCGTTGCACTGCACGCTTATGTGCTCTCGCGGGAAGGCTGCAAAATTTTGGCGCAAACGCCCTACGACGGCACCCCTGTAGACGTGATGTTCAAGCACAAAATTCGCCAGCATTGCGTATTCCCCATGATGTTCCGACAGCACGCCGCCGCCGTGACGGGCAGCGATTTGGAGCACACCGTTCAGAATGAAGACGAATGGTGGGCACGCAATTGGCGTAAGCACTGGAAGTCTCCGCTAAAGAATTTTTGGCGCACGGCTCTGCGCCTGGACTTCTAAATCACAGGGATTGATGATGAAAGAACATCACACGCCAAACACGACTCATAAACTCAAGCGCATTGTGTGCCTGATACTAAAACATAAACCCCTGGAGTATGAACGCACCTTTACAGGGGAGATTGTGGTATCTAAAAGACGGTGCAGCCGCTGCGGCGAACGACTTTGTGATACTGCTGAATATCAGTGACTCCGCGCCCAACGATCACTCATGGCGCGGGCGATCCTAGCAAAAGTAAAAGGCCGCAACTGCAGCCTTTTACTTTTGTGTCTAACACGACGAAGTGCCATACCCGCACGATGCTCAGCGCATCAAGCCCGAATCAGCATCAGCTTTTCATTCATCAGCCAAACGCGCGAAGCGCTTGCCAGCGCTAAGCACGGCCAAGCCAACCTCAGCCTTTCATCCCCAACTCCGCATCATCCATCAGTGCCTTGGCCATCGCGCTCAGGTAATGCGAAGCCCAGATCATCATCGGCTTCTCATCCATCAGCCCAACGATGGTCAGCTCGCGCACATACCCCATCAACTCCGAAGCCTGCTCACGGGCATCCTGGCAAGGTATACCCGGCTCGATGCGGAACAAGGGATGGCTCTGGTGCTCACCCTGAAAAAACGTGGTCACACCTGCTGTGACATGGGTAACGTCTGTAGTCATTGCCGTATTCCCCTCAATGCAGGCCGTTAGTACGTTCCAAGGCCAGCGACAGCGCATCCGACTGACCCCAGGCAATCTGCATGGCCCGCAGCCCGTTTACCATCAACTCACGGGTGGCCTCATCCTCGATTGCGTAGAGGGCCATGTGGCAGTGGTTGTAGGCCAGCATCAAGTAATGGGTGACGTTCATGACCACGTGATCGATCGGCACGATACGCTCGCTGATGGCGCTGGAGAGGGTCTTGTCGGAGGGAAGGTCGAAATTATGGGGTGGATCCGGGACGATCTTTTTCATAAGCAACTCCTGAATGCTTGAGCCTGCCTCTTCCGTTTCCACAGGAAGGGTGGCAGCTGTACACGGAGTGGAAACCCGAGTGCATTCAGGAAAACTCGGTAGGCACGAGGCCTTCCGGGTACAGCCGCCATTACACGACAAACCCGAAATGCTTTAGGCGGGTTTCCACACCCGATCGCTGAACCGACAGCGACCCCAAGAGGCTAATGGGCAGCGGTTTCAGGAACAATCAGACGCGTGTCGACAGAACATGTAGGGTATTTCCTCAGGCTAGGCATCACTAGTCCTGATTCGTAGGAAATATCTGAACAAATCGCAGGATCCTCCCTACGTATAAGCCTGCAACACGCTATCGTATCCCTCAAGTGCCCCTTCCATTAGAATGGCCAATACCTGCATAAGATGCTGAATTGCCATCACTTTAGAAAAACCAGCAGGTAGCCTGCATAGAGGCGTCAAAAGAACGGATCAAAGCTAGGGGTTTCACATGTGTTCTGAGAATCACGGCGTTGCTGACACACCGTTGGTGACAGTGATCATCGCGTCCTACAACCACGCGCGCTACATCGAAGCAAGCATCAACAGCGTCATCAACCAGACCTACAAGAACATCGAGCTTCTGGTGGTGGACGACGGCTCCAAGGACGAAAGCCCAGCAGTGCTCAAGCGGCTTCAGGAACAGCATGGCTTCGATCTGCGATTCCAGGCCAACCAAGGCCTGGCACGCACCCTCAACGACGCGATTGCACGCGCCAGGGGCGACCTTATCGTGCCTTTCGGTTCAGACGACATAATGCTGCCCCACCGTATTGCCACCCAAGTGGAGTACATGAACGGCAAGCCTGAAGTGGGCATCTGCTCGGCCAACATCGAAACCATCGACCAGGATGGCAACGTGATGGGCGCACGCGAGCAACGCAACCGCAACCTGCCCTTCCGCCGCCTGGACTTCGACGACCTGTTCCTCGACCGCAAGCCAGGGCCAATGGCAGCCACACTGATGCTGCGCCGTGAGGCGCTGGAAAAAGTGGGGGGGTTCAATGCCGATATCCGCCTGGAAGACGTGTATATCGAACTGTCGATCGCACGTGCCGGTTATTTCATCGACGTACTGGGCGAGGTACTGGCGCAGTACCGTGACCACCCGACCAACACCTTCAAGAACGGCCGCTTCATGGTGGACAACGTGCTGCGCACCTTTGCTGTGTTCAGCGACCACCCGCAATATGAGCAGGTGTGCATGCGGTTCCGTAACTCCATGGTGCTTAAGTACGCCAACCGCGACAAGGCATTGAGCCGGGAAATACTTTCGCAAATCCCGCTCAAGTACTGGAACCGCAAGACCTTGCGCGGTATATGGCGGATGGTCTGCTCTTAAGCAGACCGGCTGCGCTTCCAGTGGATCAGTGATTGCCCGTAGACCAAAGCCATCGGGATCCAGATCAGGAACCAATGCTCCTTCGGGCGCGACATGAAGGCACTGCCTTCGGTCAGGCCCGAAGCGAAGCCGAAGATCAGCCAGGTTGCCGCTATCATCACGCCTGGGTGTTTGCGGTACACCCAGCAGAAGTACATGGCCAAGCCGTAAAGCGCCATCCACAGCGCCAAGCCAACGACTCCACCCGCATAAAGCACTCCAAGCTCAATGTTATGAGGGTCTGCAAGCGTCCTGCCCACGCCCGGAAGGCTGATTGTCATAGGCGAGTCGAAGCCGCGACCCAGCCACGGGTGTTCGCTGATCTGGCGCAGTGATTCCAGCCAGATGGCCGGGCGGTACGAGACGCCACGCTGGGTAACGGCTTCAGGGTAGAGCAGCACCGCACTAACCGCTGCAAGACCGACCACAGTCAATGCCAGCCCAGCGCGTCGGCGATCACCGACGATCAACAACCAACCCAAGGCAGCTGACAGGCCAATCAACGGCGTGCGAGAACCAGTCGCCAGGACTGCCACTCCCAGAACAGCAAGGCAAACCAACGGCAACGGGCTGAGCGCACTACGAGCCTGGAACCAGGATGCGAGCCAGAATGCCGCGAATGCACCAAACACATGAGCGGTGAGCAATGGGTTATACAGTGCGCCATAACCGATGAGGCGCCTGCCTGCAAATACGGGGTTTTGGTAGAGAAAAGCAGCCAATGACAAACCAGCCGCCACCGCGACCACTATAGCGGCCAGGCGCGTCCATTGATCCAGTTGCCCGGGTGTGCGCAGGCTGATGATACCTGCGGCCAATAGCAACATCGCAATATACAGCGGGCGCTTCAACAAGCTGCTGGTGGCGTTTTCAGTGTCGGACCACGCGATGCTCAGAAGGGTGTAGCCACTGAAAACCAGGAACGCCAAGAACAGCGGATTGCAAACCAGAGGTTTCAGCAGATGCCGCTGCTTGATCAACATCACAAGCGTCGGTGCCGCAAGAAAAATATAAAAGAGCTTGTGATAAGCAGAGCGGTCCCAGACCCAGAACATTCCCGTAAGAATGATGAACCAGCCTACGGGCAGCAGGTAAGTACCAATCAGGCTTCCAAAGCGCTGAACCGGGCTCTGATCCGAAACATCAACTGACATTTAACATACTCATGCGGAGGGCTCATTCCCTATGTCCTACGCGATTTCAGTTGCGTCATGACTGCAACCGTGAAAAATCGCCGTTATTTGAGCGAGAGCAGCATTGCTGCCCTCGGTCATATCTCAGCCGCGAATCTCTTGGACGACAGCCGCCAATGCTGCTGCCGGGTCTGCCGCCTGGCTGATAGGGCGCCCGATCACGAGGTAATCCGAACCTGCATCCAGTGCCTGGCGCGGGGTAAGAATGCGACGCTGGTCATCCTGAGCACTGCCTGCTGGGCGAATGCCTGGTGTCACCAGTTGCAGCGATGGGTGCGCGGTTTTCAACGCCGGCGCTTCCAAGGCCGAGCACACCAAACCGTCCATGCCAGCCTTCTCGGCCAACGCAGCCAGGCGCAGCACCTGCTCTTGCGGGTCTACATCCAGGCCGATACCGGCCAGGTCTTCACGCTCCATGCTGGTCAGCACGGTCACGCCAATCAGCAATGGCTGGGGGCCGCTGCGCTTGGCCAGCACTTCGCGGCAGGCCGACATCATGCGCAGGCCACCGGAGCAGTGCACGTTGACCATCCAAACGCCCATTTCGGCCGCAGCCTTCACGGCCATTGCGGTGGTGTTGGGGATGTCATGGAATTTAAGGTCGAGGAACACCTCGAAGCCTTTCGCGCAGAGGGTTTCGACAATGCCCGAAGCGCTGCTGGTGAACAGCTCCTTGCCAACCTTCACCCGGCACAGCGCAGGGTCAAGCTGGTCAGCCAGCTTCAGGGCGGCCTCACGGGTAGGGAAATCCAGGGCGACGATCAGGGGCGTCTGGCAGGCGGACATGGTCGGGGTCTCTTGGTAATTCGTAAACGGCGCGCATTGTAAACGAAGTCGCCACGCCTTGGGGGCCAGAGGCCACTAGAATTGGCCCGGCGGGGCACCCCTCCTATAATTGAACCAACGGGCAACGCGGTCGCTCAAAACGGGTACAAGCGAAGCCTCACAGCTCATAGGAGAACGACAATGCCCTGGTATGCCTGGCTGATACTCATCTTAGCCCTTGGCTCGATCGTGGGCGGGTTGATGATGTTGCGCGATACGGCGAAGAAACTGCCCTTGACCGATGAGCAACTGAAGAAGGTACACGAGCGCAATGCCGAGGCGGATGCCAAGGATGCGCAGGACAGGTAGGCTGCAGGCGATGACGCCGGGGCAGGCACCACGCCGCCCCGGCCTACTCCCCTACTCGACCGCCAACTTGTCCCGATTGCGCTCCATCAACGCATTGCCAATCCCTTTGATCTCCAGCAGTTCATCCACTGAAGCGAACGCACCGTGGGCCTCCCGGTAAGCCACAATGGCTTCGGCCTTGGTTTTGCCTATCCCATTCAGCTCCTTCTGCAAGGTCAGCGCATCGGCGGTATTGAGGTTGAGCTTGGCCGGGGTGGCCGGCAACTGGCTAACCATCGGTACCGGTTCCTTCGGTACCGTGGCCGTAGCAGGCGCCGCGCTGATTGAAAACGACAGGCCGGCAAACAGTGGCAGCAGCAGATAATTGAGAACGGTATTGCGCATGAAGGTCACTCCTGTGAGTTGAGTTTGAATGCAGCGAGCTCCTTGGCTGCCCCCTCAAACTAGCGGCTCGCAGGCCATCCGCCCAGCGGTTGCCGCCAGGGAATGGTTACCAGATTAGACGTCACAGCATGTTGCACACCTGCCGGGTAAAAGCTCCCACAGCAGGCGTGCACAGAACTTTCACTGTCAGAAGATAGTGTCGCGCAGCACCCGTTGCAGGTACTGCCCGTAACCGTTCTTGGTAAGCGGCGCGGCCAGCCTGGCCAGCTGCTCTGCCTCAATCCAGCGCTGGCGGTAAGCCACTTCTTCTGGGCAGGCGACCTTCAAGCCCTGGCGGCGCTCGATGGTGGCAATGTAACCGCTGGCTTCAAGCAGGGAATCATGGGTGCCGGTATCGAGCCATGCATACCCACGCCCCATCACTTCCACCGACAACTGCTCACGCTCAAGGTACAAGCGGTTGAGGTCGGTAATCTCCAGCTCGCCTCGCGGCGAGGGCTTGAGCCCTTTGGCCATCTCGATCACATCCTGATCGTAGAAGTACAGGCCCGTCACGGCGTAATTGGACTTCGGCTGGGTCGGCTTTTCTTCCAGGCTCAGGGCCTTGCCCTGGCTGTCGAACTCCACCACGCCATACCGTTCAGGGTCGGTCACGTGGTAAGCGAATACGCTGGCACCTTCGCGGCGGCCCATGGCTTCGAGCAACAAGGCCTGGAAGTCGTGGCCGTAGAAGATGTTATCTCCCAGTACCAGCGCCGAAAGGTCGTTGCCAATGAAGCCTTCGCCAATGATGAAGGCCTGTGCCAGCCCGTCCGGCGAAGGCTGCACCGCATAGGTAATGTTGATGCCCCACTGGTGACCATCCCCCAGCAACTGCTCGAACCGCGGCGTGTCTTGCGGGGTAGAGATGATCAGGATGTCGCGAATGCCCGCCAGCATCAGCGTGGTCAGCGGGTAATAGATCATCGGTTTGTCGTAAACCGGCAGCAACTGCTTGGAAATCGCCAGCGTCGCAGGGTGCAGGCGCGTGCCCGAGCCCCCAGCCAGAATGATGCCTTTGCGGTTGATAGTGCTCATAGGTTGTAAATCTCTGTCAGGCGTCCATGGCTAGTTGCCAGCCATCTTTTTGCCATTATAGGGTAGCCACCCAGTTTTCAGCGCCTTTACACCGAACGCCCGGTGTAATTCTTCTCGACCCATTCGCGATAGCTGCCCGATTGCACACCTTCGACCCAGGCCTGGTTATCCAGGTACCACTGCACGGTTTTACGAATGCCCGTTTCGAAGGTTTCGGCCGGCTTCCAGCCCAGCTCACGCTCCAGCTTGCGGGCATCGATAGCGTAGCGGCGGTCGTGGCCAGGGCGGTCGGTGACGAAGCTGATCTGGCTGGCATACGGCTGCCCATCGGTACGCGGGCGCAGCTCATCGAGTAGCGCACAAACGCGATGGACGATGTCCAGGTTGGGCATCTCGTTCCAGCCACCGACGTTGTACACCTCACCCACCTGCCCTGCTGCCAGCACACGGCGGATAGCGCTGCAGTGGTCCTTGACGTACAGCCAGTCACGAATCTGCTGACCATCACCATAGACCGGCAGCGCCTTGCC
>RCUL01000870.1_pt1 | contig 12892 bp, 12 predicted proteins | sample 2167521 | NCBI WGS metagenome assembly RCUL01 (sample SAMN09932745, study PRJNA488358) | compost metagenome | feature: garden; material: soil; isolation source: compost soil in acetic acid-enriched culture | place: Germany: Experimental Botanical Garden Goettingen | collected 2016-01-27 | reverse complement strand
CTGTACTTCCTGCAGGTTGGTCCGGTAGATCGGGTGACCTTCCTTGAGCAGGGTGCGATAGGAGAACGCCACGTCGGCGGCGGTGATCGGCTTGCCATCGTGAAAATGCGCCTCGGGGCGCAGGTTGAACACCACCCAGCTACGGTCGTCGCTGTATTCGACGGAGCCTGCGATCAGGCCATAGCTGGACGTGGCCTCATCGCCGGACGGGTCGTACTGGCCGGTGCCGACCATCAGGGTTTCGTTCAGCTCGCTCACCCCGTACTGCAGGAAGTTCGGCGTGGTGACCGGGCTTGAGCCCTTGAAGGTATAGGGGTTGAGGGTGTCAAAGGTGCCAAATGCCATGGCCCGCAAGGTGCCGCCCTTGGGCGCTTGCGGATTGACCCAGTCGAAGTGGGTGAATTTGGCTGGATACTTGAGCGTGCCGAACTGGGCGTAACCGTGGCTTTCGCTGATTGTCGCGCCCGCGGGAAAGCTCAAGGCCAGGCTGAGTGACAGCAACAGGAGGGGACGTATCAAGTCGAGATCCGATCCAGGCGGCTTGGGCTTTATTCCAGCTACAGTAACAGCTTGTATCGACTGGAAAAAGAGTGCCGCGTGGGGCGGGGCAGGCGGCTCCGGTCACTGACCGGAGCGCGGACCTCAATGGTTGAGGTAGACGGTCAGGGTCTGGCCCGGCTTGAGGGCGTGGCCGCTGCGTGGATTCCAGCGCTTGAGGTGCTGCATCTCGACGTTGAAGCGCTTGGCCACCAGGTACAGCGAGTCGCCTTTGCGCACCTTGTACTGGGTGGATTTCTTCTGGTTCTTCGCGCCAACCGGCTGGGCGTTCTGCATCACCAGGGTCTGGCCGGCCTTGAGGTTCTTGCCGGAGAGCTTGTTCCAGCGTTGCAGGTCCTTGACGCTGACCTTGTTGGCCTTGGCGATGCTGGCCAGGTTGTCGCCACGCTTGACCCGGTAACGGCTGTTGCGGATCGTGGTGGTGCGCGGCGCAGCCTCGGCCAGGGCGGCTTCGAATACGGCTTTTTTCGGCTGCAGGCTGAGCAGCTCTTCAGGCTTCATGTTCGACAGCGAGGCGGTCAGCAGTTGCGCCTTGGCGGTCGGCACCAGCAGCTGCTGCGGGCCGTCGACGGTCATGCGCTTCTTGAACGCCGGGTTGAGCTGGAACAGTTCGTCTTCGTCGATCTCGGCCAGGGCGGCGACTCGCGACAGGTCGAGGCGATCCTTGATCGCCACAGCCTCGAAGTAGGGTTCGTTGGCAATCGGGTTGAGGTTGACGCCATAGGCCTGCGGTGTCATCACCACCTGCGACAGGGCCAGCAGCTTGGGTACGTAGTCGCGGGTTTCCTGCGGCAGCGGCAGGTTCCAGTAGTCGGTTGGCAGGCCGAGCTTCTCATTGCGCTCGATGGCGCGGCTGACCGTGCCTTCACCGGCGTTGTAGGCCGCCAGGGCCAGCAGCCAGTCACCGTTGAACATGTCGTGCAGGCGGTTCAGGTAGTCCAGCGCGGCGTTGGTCGAGGCGGTGATGTCGCGACGGCCATCGTAGAAGCGGGTCTGGCGCAGGTTGAAGTAACGCCCGGTGGAGGGGATGAACTGCCACAGGCCTACCGCATGGGCCCGCGAATAGGCCATGGGGTTGTAGGCGCTCTCGATCGCCGGCAGCAGGGCCAGCTCCAGCGGCATGTTGCGCTCTTCGAGGCGTTCGACGATGTAGTGGATGTACAGGCTGCCACGGTCGCCGGCGTTCTCGAGGAACGAGGGGTTGCTGGCGAACCACAGGCGCTGCTGTTCGATACGCGGGTTGACCGCAACGCCGTCCTGCAGCACAAAGCCCTGGCGCATGCGTTCCCAGACGTCCTGAGGCGCCTGCTCGACCGGCTTGACCGGTACGATCAGCGGTTTCTGCTTGGCCCGTGCCTGGTAGTTGTGCGCGCGAACGCTGTCGGATTCGTCGACTTGACGGGTGCTCTGGCAGCCCACGAGAGTGGCGGCCAGGGCTAGCGCACTGGCTTGGGCCAGGCGCGTCAGGGCGACGGAATTGAAGGTTCTGCGGCTATTGGACGACATTGGCTGGGACGAAGTTCCGGGCAAAAATGTCGGGCGATTCTAGAAAGCGGCCCCCCAACGGTCAACCTTTCAGAACTTTCCGTCACCAGCAGGGGCTGTTTAGAACCTATCTTTCCAAGCACGTAACCCAGCAAAAACAGCACTTGGCGTGGGGTTTATCGGGCCATTCCGTTCGTCTAGTTTTTCTTTAACGGATGTTTCGGTGGTCCGCAGGAAAGGGTTTGTCAGCTTTTCCAGGTCCAGGGTTGACGGCAACGTGATGCGATCCTGCGCCCTTAACTGGGTAACGTCGGCAAAGCGTTGGGCAATGTGCGGGTTGCCAGGCTCCACGGCCTGGGCAAAGCGCAGGTTGCTGAGGGTGTACTCGTGAGTGCAATACACCAGGGTCTCGCCAGGCAGGGCGGCCAGGCGTTGCAGGGAGTGGTGCATCTGCTCCGGCGTGCCTTCGAAGAGGCGCCCGCAACCGGCGGCGAACAGGGTATCGCCACAGAACAGCACGGGCGTGGCCGTCTGCTGGCAATAATAGGCAATGTGTCCCAGGGTGTGTCCAGGCACGGCGATGATCTGGAAATCCAGACCCAGAACGCGCACGCTGGCGTTGTCGTCGAGGGCCTGGTCGCGGCCGGGGATGCGCTCGTGGGCAGGGCCGTACACGGTGGCGCCGGTTTGCGCCTTGAGCTGCTCGACGCCACCGACATGGTCGTGATGGTGATGGGTAACGAGGATGTCGCTCAGTTGCCAGCCGGGATGGCGTTCAAGCCAGCCCAGTACCGGTGCTGCATCGCCCGGATCGACCACCGCGCAACGCTGGTTGGCAGAATCTTGTAACAACCAGATGTAGTTATCGTTGAAAGCGGGCAGGGCATCGATCTGTATCATGGTGCGATTCGCCAAACGGTGGACATGGGTGCATCTTAGTAGCTATGCGCGCTGTCGAGAACCTTCAAGGGAGACTGCAATGACCGATCAAGCCTTCGCCCAGGCCGATCCGCAGTGGCTGGAGCTGATCAGCCTGGCCCGCGACTGGTTCGCCGGCCCCCTCGGGCAACTTATGCTCAAGGAGGAACAACGCCTGCTTGAGGAAGAACTGGGGCGTTACTTTGGTGGTTACCTGGTGCACTACGGCCCCTGCGCCGAAGCGCCGCCCAAGGCCCCGCAGGTGCAGCGCAACGTGCGCTTGGGCGCGCCGCTGCCCGGGGTCGAGATTGTCTGCGAAGAACAGGCCTGGCCACTGAGCGAGCATGCCGCCGATGTCGTGGTACTGCAGCATGGCCTGGACTTCAGCCTGTCGCCCCATGGCCTGCTGCGTGAAGCCGCGAGCAGCGTGCGCCCGGGCGGCCATCTGCTGATCGTCGGTATCAACCCCTGGAGCAGTTGGGGCGTGCGCCGGGTGTTTGCCCATGATGCCCTGCGCAAGGCGCGCTGCATTTCCCCGTCGCGGGTTGGCGACTGGCTCAACCTGCTGGGCTTCGCGCTGGAGAAACGCCGCTTCGGGTGCTATCGTCCGCCGCTCGCATCCCCCGCCTGGCAACAGCGCCTGGCCGGTTGGGAGCGGATCGCCGGTGGCTGGCAGAGTGCCGGTGGCGGTGTCTACCTGCTGGTGGCGCGCAAGATGGTGGTCGGCTTGCGGCCCCTGCGCCTGGAGCGCCGTGAGCCGATGGGCAAGCTGCTGCCGCTGCCGATGGCCAAGGTCAACCGGCGCCATTCCGAACCCTGAGCTCCGGGCCCCAAGGGCACGGGGTCAAATCATTGATGAAAAGGCTGTAAATGAGCGATAGCGTCGAGATCTTCACCGATGGTGCCTGCAAGGGTAACCCTGGCCCGGGCGGCTGGGGCGTGCTGATGGTATGCAAGGGCGTCGAAAAGGAACTGTGGGGCGGCGAACGCGAGACCACCAACAACCGCATGGAACTGATGGCGGCGATCAAGGGCCTGGAAGCACTCAAGCGCGAGTGCGAAGTGCTGCTGGTCACCGACTCCCAGTACGTGATGAAAGGCATCAACGAATGGATGGTCAACTGGAAGAAGCGCGGCTGGAAAACTGCCGCCAAGGAACCGGTAAAGAATGCCGACCTCTGGCAGTTGCTCGATGAGCAGGTTGGCCGTCACAAGGTGACCTGGAAATGGGTACGCGGGCACATTGGCCACCATGGCAACGAGCGCGCCGACCAGTTGGCCAACCGTGGTGTTGACGAGGTCCGTGGCCTGCGCTGAGCACACCGGCCGCCACTCCTCCTTGAGCTGAGGTAGAATGGCCGGCTTTTCACCAGACTGTACGCGGCAGGAGACCATCGGCGTGGAGATTCAGAACAACAGGTCGGTCGTCCTCGACACCGAAACCACCGGTATGCCGGTGACTGACGGACACCGGGTCATCGAGATCGGGTGTGTCGAGCTGATGGGGCGGCGCCTGACCGGACGGCACTTCCACGTCTATTTGCAGCCGGACCGCGAAAGTGACGAGGGGGCCATCGGCGTCCACGGTATCACCGACTCCTTCCTGCTCGACAAGCCGCGATTCGCCGAAGTCGCCGATGAGTTCTTCGAGTTCATCCAGGGCGCCCAGCTGATCATCCACAACGCGGCGTTCGACGTTGGCTTCATCAACAACGAATTCGCCTTGCTCGGCCAGCACGACCGCGCCGACATCTCCCAGCACTGCACCATCCTCGACACCCTGATGATGGCCCGCTCGCGCCATCCGGGACAGCGCAACAGCCTCGACGCGCTGTGCAAACGTTATGGCGTCGACAACTCCGGCCGTGAGCTGCACGGCGCACTGCTCGACTCCGAACTGTTGGCCGACGTCTACCTGAGCATGACCGGTGGCCAGACCAGCCTGTCGCTTGCCGGGCATGGTGCCGATGGTGAGGAAGAGGGTGACGACAACCGCGGCAGCGAGATCCGCCGCCTGCCCGCCAGCCGCCAGCCAGGGCGGATCATTCGCGCCACCGAGCAGGAGCTTGAACTGCACATGGCGCGTCTGGAGGCCATTGCCAAGTCAGCCGGTGGCCCGGCGCTGTGGCAGCAGCTGTCCGAAGCAAACTGAGGCAATTTGCCGCGCAGGGGCGCTGGCGACCTTCTACCCTGAGGTGACAAAGCTGTTACCCGGAGGAAGCGCCCGCCCATGTACAAGGACCTCAAGTTCCCCGTCCTGATCGTGCATCGCGATATCAAGGCCGATACGGTCGCAGGCGAGCGTGTTCGCGGTATTGCCCAGGAGCTGGCCCAGGACGGCTTCACCATCCTGCCGGCCGTCGATTACGCCGAAGGCCGCCTGGTCGCCGCGACCCATCATGGCCTGGCGTGCATGCTGATTGCCGCCGAAGGTGCTGGCGAAAATACCCACCTTTTACAGAACATGGTCGAGCTGATTCGCCTGGCCAGGGTGCGCGCACCGCACTTGCCGATCTTCGCCCTGGGCGAGCAGGTGACCCTGGAGAATGCTCCCGCCGATGTCATCAGTGAGCTTAACCAGCTGCGCGGCATTCTCTACCTGTTTGAAGACACCGTGCCGTTTCTCGCCCGCCAGGTGGCGCGGGCTGCGCACAGTTATCTGGATGGCCTGCTGCCGCCGTTTTTCAAAGCGCTGGTGCAGCACACCGCGCAATCGAACTACTCATGGCACACTCCCGGCCATGGCGGTGGCGTGGCCTATCGCAAAAGCCCGGTCGGCCAGGCCTTTCACCAGTTCTTCGGGGAGAACACCCTGCGCTCGGACCTGTCGGTGTCGGTCCCTGAGTTGGGCTCGCTGCTCGACCACACCGGGCCCCTGGCAGCTGCCGAGGCGCGGGCGGCAAAGAACTTCGGCGCCGACCATACCTTCTTCGTGATCAACGGCACTTCGACCGCCAACAAGATCGTCTGGCACTCGATGGTCGGCCGTGATGACCTGGTGCTGGTGGACCGCAACTGCCACAAGTCGGTGGTCCACGCGATCATCATGACCGGGGCCATCCCCTTGTACCTGTGCCCCGAACGCAACGAGCTGGGCATCATCGGGCCGATCCCGCTGAGTGAGTTCAGCCCGGTATCGATCCAGGCCAAGATCCAGGCCAATCCTTTGGCCCGGGGTCGCCCGCCCAAGGTCAAGCTGGCGGTGGTGACCAATTCCACCTACGACGGGCTGTGCTACAACGCCGAGCTGATCAAGCAGGAACTGGGCAACAGTGTCGAGGTGTTGCACTTCGATGAGGCCTGGTATGCCTATGCGGCGTTTCACGAGTTCTTCCGCGGGCGCTACGCCATGGGCACTTCGCGCAGCGCCGACAGCCCGCTGGTGTTCAGCACGCATTCGACCCACAAGCTGCTGGCGGCCTTCAGCCAGGCTTCGATGATCCATGTGCAGGACGGCGGTGCCCGGCAGCTGGACCGCGATCGCTTCAACGAAGCCTTCATGATGCACATTTCCACGTCGCCGCAGTACAGCATCCTCGCCTCGCTGGATGTGTCGTCGGCGATGATGGAAGGCCCGGCCGGGCGCTCCTTGCTGCAGGAAATGTTCGATGAGGCGCTGAGCTTTCGCCGGGCCATGGCCAACCTGCGTGAGCACATGGCTGCGGATGACTGGTGGTTCAGCATCTGGCAGCCACCGCTGGGTGAGGGTGCAAGGCAGGTCAAGACCGAAGACTGGCTGCTGCAGCCCCAGGCCGACTGGCATGGTTTTGGCGATGTCAGTGACGACTACGTGCTGCTCGACCCGATCAAGGTCACCCTGGTGATGCCGGGCCTCAGCGCCGGCGGTGCCTTGAGCGAGCACGGGATTCCGGCCGCGGTGGTCAGCAAGTTTCTCTGGGAGCGCGGCCTGGTGGTGGAGAAGACCGGGCTTTACACCTTCCTGGTGCTGTTCTCGATGGGCATCACCAAGGGCAAATGGAGCACGCTGCTGACCGAGCTGCTCGAGTTCAAGCGTAACTACGATGCCAATACCGATTTACTCGAAAGCCTGTCCTGTGTCGCCGGTCTCGATCCTGTGCGCTACCAAGGGTTGGGGCTGCGGGATTTGTGTGACCAACTGCATGCCTGTTACCGCAGTAATGCCACTGCCAAGCAGCTCAAACGGCTGTTCACGCGCTTGCCTGAAGTGGTGATGAAACCCGCCGATGCCTATGACCGGATGGTGCGCGGGGAGGTCGAAGCGGTACCGATCGAGCAGTTGCTCGGGCGAATCGCTGCCGTGATGCTGGTGCCCTATCCGCCGGGAATTCCGTTGATCATGCCGGGGGAGCGCTTTACCGAGGCGACGCGTTCTATCATCGACTACCTGGCTTTTGCCGCCGCCTTTGACAGCGGTTTTCCCGGGTTTGTCGCGGATGTGCATGGGCTGCAGCATGAAACCACAGCGCAGGGGCGGGTCTATACCGTCGATTGCATCAAGGTGTGAGCAGGGTCAGGGAATACGGATGATTTCCACACCACTCTGTACCAGCTCGAAGCGATCTTCACCCAGGTGGTTGACCCGGTCGCCGATTGCCAGCCTATAGGTAGTAATCGGCAGGGGTGCGCCACTACCGTCGGCCTGCAGGGTGGCTTCCTGGAACTCATGAACGGGATAGATGCGGCCCTCTGCGTCCCGTGCATGAAACTGTCCGACCAGTACTGCTGTCATTTACCGTGCAACCTCTGAAGAAATAAGGATCTGTCAGGCATAGACCACTGTTTTGCCTGGTAAGTTTTGCCCGCCTGGAAAAAAACTTCAGGGCCGCACGGGATCATCTATACCTACAACTCCCTTTGTTCTCCACGTCAGGAAATTGCCATGAGCCAGGTGTACTCAGTCGCCGTCGTCGTCGGCAGCTTGCGCAAGGAATCCCTCAACCGCAAGGTCGCCCGTGCGCTGGCGGAGCTCGCGCCGTCCAACCTCAAACTGCACAACGTCGAAATCGGCGAGCTGGCCTTGTACAACGAAGATATCGACGCCAATCCGCCACAGGCCTACAAGACCTTCCGCGAGCAGATTCGCAGCAGTGATGCGGTGCTGTTCGTGACCCCGGAGTACAACCGCTCGGTGCCGGGGGTATTGAAAAATGCGATTGATGTGGGCTCGCGGCCTTATGGCCAGAGCGCCTGGAGTGGCAAGCCGGGGGCGGTGATCAGCGTGTCGCCGGGGGCGGTGGGCGGCTTTGGCGCCAACCATCACCTGCGCCAGTCGCTGGTGTTCCTCGATGTGCCGTGCATGCAGCAGCCGGAAGCGTACATCAGCGGGGCAGGGACGCTGTTCGATGAGCACGGCAAGCTGTCGGAGAAGACCCGGCCATTCCTGCAGACCTTTATCGACAAGTTTGCCGTGTGGGTCGAGCGTCACCAGAAGTGAGGCAGCTAATCGCGGGGCAAGCCCGCTCCTACCTGTAGGAGCGGGCTTGCCCCGCGATGGTGGGGTTACACCGCCTGCGGCATCTCGCCTCGCGCCAGGCGCTTGTTGATGTCGGCAATCACTTGCGGCAACTCGTTGATGGTGTCGATCAGGTAGTGCGGGCGCGAGCCTTCGAACAGCGCATGAATGCGCTTGCGCTCGCTGTCGAGCGTCTCCAAGGCCAGGGCGCGGTAACCTTCGTAGGTCAGGCCCAGGGCGTTGCCCGAACACACCAGCGCCACCGTCCACATGCCGGCACGACGGCCTTCGAGGATGCCCGGCACAGTGTCATCGACCTTGACGCAGGCGGCGACATCATCGATCCCCAGGGCAATCACATTGGCCAGGGCCTGGGCCGGCCATGGGCGGCCGTTCGGAGTTTCGTCGGTAGCCACCACATGATCGGCCACGTAGCCGTTCTGCGCGGCCAGCTCCACTACCTTGTCCATCACCACTTTCGGGTAGCCCGAGCACGAGCCGATCTTCAGGCCATCTTTGCGCAGCCCGGTCAGGGTCTCGAGGGCGCCTGGGATCAGCGCCGAGTGCACGGCAATCTTCTCGATCTGCAGGGGCATGAAGCGTTCGTAGAGGGCGGTGACGTCAGCATCGGTCGGCGTGCGGCCGAACACCTTGCGGTAGCGCTCGGCGATCTGTGGCTGGTCGCACAGGGTGCGGATGTGGTCCCACTTGCCCATGCCCATCGGGCCGCGGGCTTCTTCGATGGACACCTGCACATCGAATTCGGCAAAGGCTTCGACAAAGATCTGGGTCGGGGCGAAGGAGCCGAAGTCGACCACGGTGCCGGCCCAGTCGAGGATCGCGGCTTGCAGGTGCGTCGGGTTGCTGTAGTTCATGTTCAGGGTTCCTTGAGCGGGTGGTTTCGCTGATCAGGTAGAAAGAATTCGAGGTGTCAGATGTCCAGCACTTCCATTTCCCGCAGGACCTCGGCAATGGCGTTGACCGCAGCCTGCATGCCGTCCGGGCCAACGCAACCGATGCAGCCGACGCGGAAGGTTTCGACCTGGGTCAACTTGCCCGGGTAGAGGATGAAGCCCTTGGCCTTGACCCGCTCGTAAAAGTCCTTGAACTGGTAGCGCGGATCGTTCGGGGCATGAAAGGTGACGATGATCGGCGCCTGGATCTCGGCTGGCAGGAAGCTGCGCAAACCGATGGCGGCCATGCCGTCGAGCAGGGTCTTGCAGTTGCTGGCGTAACGCCGATGACGCGCGGGCAGGCCGCCTTCTTCGTTGTATTGCAACAAGGCTTCGTGCAGCGCCGCCACCACGTGGGTCGGCGGGGTGAAGCGCCATTGGCCGGTTTTGGCCATGTAGGCATGTTGGTCCTGCAGGTCCATGGCCAGCGACGGTGAGTTGCCTGCGGCGGTGGCCAGCGACTGTTTGTTGGCAAACACGAAGCCCATGCCGGGTACGCCTTCCAGGCATTTGCCGGAGGCGGCGATCAGGGCATCGAACGGCACTTGGCGGGCATCGATCGGCAAGGCGCCGAACGAACTCATGGCATCGATGATCAGGCGCTTGCCGTGGCCGGCGATAACCCGGGCGATCTCAGGCAGCGGGTTGAGAATGCCGGTACTGGTTTCGCAATGAATCAACGCCACGTGGGTGATGCTGCTGTCGGCGGCCAGCAGGCGATCGACGTCAGCAGCGGTAGTGGGCTCGTCTTCGGCGGTTTCGAAAGTGCTGTAGGCGCGCCCCAGCACCTTGCAGATCTTCGCCAGGCGCTGGCCATAGGCGCCATTGATCAGCACCAGGACCTTGCCGTCGCGAGGCACCAGGGTGCCGATGGCGGCTTCAACGGCAAAGGTGCCGCTGCCTTGCAGGGGCACGCAGTGGTGGCTGTCGGCACCGTTGACGATGGCCAGCAGTTGCTCGCAGAGGCTTGCGGTCAGCTGGTTGAAATCGCGGTCCCAGGAGCCCCAGTCGACCATCATCGCTTGGCGGGTACGGGCCGAGGTGGTCAGGGGGCCGGGGGTCAGCAGGATAGGGGCGTTACTCATTCCGGTAATCCTCACAAGCGGTGGGCTGAATCTACGGGGCCTAAGTTGCAATTCCGTGCGCTATCAATCAAATTGTTTGTTGTTATGCCAGCCATAAGTCAGGCCGATAGATATGAACCTGTTCCAGCTCCGCGCCTTCGATGCAGTGGCCCGTGAGGGCAGCTTTACCCGCGCCGCCAACCGCCTGTTCATCAGCCAGCCGGCGGTGACCGGGCATATCAAGGCGTTGGAGGAGCATTACCAGATCACCCTGCTGCGCCGCACCGCCCGGCGGGTAGAACTGACCGAGGAGGGCATACGCCTGGCGGCCATCACCCGCGCCATGTTCGGTCTGGTCGAAGAAGCGCAGGTGATGCTTGAGGCCAACCGGCAGTTGCTCACCGGGCGTCTGGAAGTGGCCGCTGACGGCCCGCACCGGGTCATGCCGATGCTGGCGCAACTGCGTGCGGCTTACCCGGGCATCACCGTCAACCTGCGCCTGGGCAACGCCCAGGAAACCCTGGCGGCGCTGCTCTGCGAGCATGCCGATGTGGCGGTCCTGACCGAAGTCGAACCGCGCAAGGGCCTGTACCTGCAAAGCCTCGGTGATTCACGGATCTGCGCTTTGCTACCGGCCGGGCACGTTTGGGCGGGCAGTACAGGTGAGCTGCAGTTGAGGGCGCTGGACGCACAGATCATGGTGCTGCGCGAACCCAGCTCGATCACCCGCCGCACGTTCGATCAGGCCTGCAGTGAGGCCGGTGTTCAGCCGCGGGTGCTGCTGGAGCTCGACAGCCGCGAAGCAGTGACCGAAGCAGTGGCGGCCGAGCTTGGCATTGGCATCGTATCTTCGATGGAAATCAGCCATGACCCGCGGGTGGTGGCGCGGCCCATTGCCGGAGCGGGGCTGGTCAACCAGCACATGATCGGCTGCCTGGAACGGCGTCGCGAACTGCGTCTGATCCAGGCGTTTCTCAGCCTGGCGCCGGTGGTATGAGGAGGTGCTGGCATTTTCCGGGCGGGCCTCTAAGATGGCGGTCAAACAAGACGGGCAAGGCGAAAGACTGCTGATGGCGGAGAAAGACACCATCTCCATGCAACTGGTGCGTGAAGCGCTGCTGCAGAGTTATGACCCGGGTGCACCCAGCCAGGCCTTGCTCGGCCGCGTGGGGATCGATCCCGGGCAACTGCACGAAGCTGACGCACGGGTGCCGGCCAGTGCCTACGCGCAGCTCTGGCGCTTGCTCGCCCGCCGTTGCCACGATGAATTCTTCTGCATGGACCCGCGTGGCCTGCGCACCGGCAGCCTGGCCTTCCTGTGCCGTTCTTCCATGGCCCAGCCAACCCTGGGCGCGGCGCTGGAGAACGCCCTGGCGTTTCTCGGACTAATGCTCGAGCACCTGCAGCCGGTTCTGGTGCGCCAGCAGAGCCTGGCGGAAATCGTCATCGGTGAGCCGCTGGATGAGCCGCGCCGGGCCTTCACCTATTTCACTTTCTGGATGATTGTCCATGGCGTGGCCTGCTGGCTGGCCGGGCGGCGCATTCCGATCCTGGCCATCGAGTTGCGTTGCGCTGAACCGCCATTTTGCGATGACTACCGGGTGATGTTCTCGGAAAACCTGCAGTTCGGCCGCCCGCGTACGCGGATGATCTTCGCTGCCGATTGCCTGGACCTGCCGCTCAAACGTACGCCGGAAGAGTTGCAACGCTTTCTGGCCGAGGCGCCGGCCAACATTCTGGTCAAGTACCGTGACCCGGCCAGCCTCGCGCGACGGATCAAGGAAACGCTGCGCCAGCTACCCGCCGGCGAGTGGCCAGAAACCGACACCCAGGCCCAGCAGCTGTGCATATCGGCCTCGACCCTGCGTCGCCGTCTGGCCGAAGAAGGCACGACCTACCAGGGCCTCAAGGACAGTGTGCGCAAAGAGCTGTCGATTGCCTGGCTGGCAGAGGCGCAGGTGAGCTTCGCCGAGATTGCCGAGCGTCTGGGGTTCGCCGACAGCAGCTCGTTCTACAAGGCGTTTCGCAAATGGTATGGCTGCAACCCTGGCCACTATCGGACACTGATCGGGCAGGGTGAAACCCATCCCGCTGCAAGAGGTGGTTAACAGTTTTTAGGCTGGAGGATTCCCACATCACCAGGACGTGAAACGTGACTATTCCTGTGCCCGAGTCCCCGGCCGCACTGCCTGCCATCACCCAGCCAGGGGTGACCGACGAGTTCATTGGCCAGATCCTGCCCGACTGGCTCAAAACGGCCTCTGTTACCCAGATAAGCGGTCTGCGCGATGATTTTTTGCGGCTCTGGCGATGTCAACAAACGGTCCACGCAATCCTTGATGAACTCACGGCGATCGATGCCTTTGCCAGGCCCTGGCTGCTGAACACGTTGTGGGAAAAACTCAAGTACCAGGGCAGTATCGACAGCGACCGGTGGCGTGAAGTGTTACGTGACTTCAGGCCCAGCCAGGGGATAGGCC
>RCUL01000868.1_pt1 | contig 12928 bp, 11 predicted proteins | sample 2167521 | NCBI WGS metagenome assembly RCUL01 (sample SAMN09932745, study PRJNA488358) | compost metagenome | feature: garden; material: soil; isolation source: compost soil in acetic acid-enriched culture | place: Germany: Experimental Botanical Garden Goettingen | collected 2016-01-27 | reverse complement strand
ACTATCGACGGCCGCGTCAGCACGGTAGAAGGCAACATCACTACCATCGGCGACCAGGTCACCAGCCTGAGCAATGACGCATTGCTCTGGGATGCCACCGCAGGCGCCTTCAGCGCCAACCATGGCGGCACCGGTCCGAACAAGATCACCAACGTTGCTGCTGGCGAGCTGAGCGAAACCAGCACAGATGCGGTCAACGGTTCGCAGCTGTTCGCGCTGGATAACCGCGTCACCAATCTCGAAGGCGACATCTATAGCCTCTACCAGGGCGGCAGCAAGTACTTCTTCGCCAACTCCACCAAGGCGGCGGCGATGGCGGGGCAGGATGCGGTCGCAGCCGGTCCGGCGGCCATTGCGGCGGGTGTCAGCTCGGTCGCAATGGGTGATGAGTCTCTCGCATTGGGCGACAACTCCACTGCGCTAGGTAGCAACGCCATTGCCGGAGACCAGGGTTCGACGGCGGTGGGCAATGCAGCGCTTGCGGTCGAGCAGGGAGCTACCGCGGTTGGCAACAACGCCATCGCTCTTCAGCAAGGTTCGACAGCCATGGGCAATGACGCCCTGGCTTGGGGCACGCAATCCACTGCAGTCGGCAACAACGCTGCAGCGATGGGCGATGGTTCGATCGCCGTAGGCAGCAACTCGGTAGCCAATGGCGAAAGCTCGGTGGCGATGGGTGACGGTGCCGTTGCCGACCATGACAACAGCGTTGCGCTGGGTGGTAATTCGAGGACGACGCGTGGTGCTCAGGTCGATTACGACGCCTACGGTCTGCAGGACAAGCAGACCTCCGAGGGCGAAGTGAACATCGGCAATCGCCAGATCACCGGTGTGGCCGCTGGTTCGGCCGATACTGATGCGGTGAACGTCGCTCAACTGAAAGGCGTATCGGGTGAAATTGCCAATGTCGACAGCCGTGTCAGCGACGTCGATAACCGTGTCACCAATGTCGACCAGCGCGTGACCAAGGTCGAAGGCGATGTCAGCAATATCGACCAGCGTGTGACCAATGTTCAGAACGGCACCGACGGCATGTTCCAAGTGAACAACACCTCCAACCTGCCGAAGCCGAAGGCCAGTGGCAACGACTCCGTAGCCGGTGGTGCAGGGGCCGAAGCCACTGCCGCCAACAGCACGGCGGTCGGCACCAAGGCCAAGGCTGCGGGTGAAAACTCGGTTGCCATGGGTAATGGCGCGACTGCTTCGGCGAAGAACTCCGCAGCCATTGGCGCCAACTCGGTGGCGGATCGTGAGAACAGCGTGTCGGTAGGCAGCGCAGGCAACGAGCGGCAGATCACCCATGTGGCGGCTGGCACCAGCGACACCGATGCGGTCAACCTCGCCCAACTCAACAAGAGCGTGGGTGACGTCATCAACAATGCCAACCACTACACCGACCAGCGCTATGCCGAGCTGAAGAACGATCTGCACAAGCAGGACGATGTTCTCAGCGCCGGTATCGCCGGTGCCCTGGCCCAGGCCAGCCTGCCGCAGCCGTACGTTCCAGGGGCGAGCATGGCTTCTGTCGGCGTAGGTAACTATCGCGGCCAGTCCGCGCTGGCGGTTGGCGTATCGCGGATCTCCGATAACGGCAAGTGGGTGACCAAGCTGCAGGGCAGCACCGATACCCAGGGCGAGCTCGGCGTTTCCGTAGGCGTCGGCTACCAGTGGTAATCCGTTCCTGACGGGGCCCGGCGTAAGCCGGGCCTTTCACCCCGCTAGAATATTCGAGGCAATCATCTTGAAACTGAATCAATCCATCGGAATGGGTTTGTTGGTCTGTTCCTTCGCCATGCTGGCAGCGTGTGGCACCACCGTGAGCAACGTCGATAGCCAGGGCAAGACTGGTGAACCAGTGTTCCCGACCGTAGACCAGGCCAGTCGTCCCGAAGGGACTTATGTGAACGTGGAGAATCTGAGCAAGGTCGCATCTGGTGTGTCGAAGCGGCAACTGATCGACCTGATCGGCGCACCGCATTTCTCGGAGGGGCTGTTCGGTGTGCATGAGTGGGACTACATCCTGAAATTCCGTGAACCTGCCGGAAAGCCGGACAAGGTTTGCCAGTACAAGGTGCTGTTCGACGACCAGATGCTGGCCCGCTCGTTCTATTTCAAACCTGCAGACTGCATGGCCTCCGAACCGGAAAAGGCACAGCAAGCCGTTCCAGCCAGGCTTGAAGAGCTGACACTGGGTGCCGATGCCACCTTCGCGTTCGGTAGCGCGGTGCTGCAATCCGAGGGCAAAGCAAAGCTCAGCGAGTTTGCAAGTCATCTGGAGTCGCACAACGTCACGGGAATCGACATTGTCGGCCACACCGACCGCATCGGCCGGTCTGACCAGAACATTCGGCTGTCGCTCGATCGAGCCAATGCGGTGCGCTCCTATCTGATTGAACTGGGCGTCCCGGCTTCGATCATCTCGGCCGATGGCCGAGGGGCTGCTGAGCCATTGGTCGCTTGTCCGGGGCTGCAAAAAGCCGAGTTGGTCGATTGTCTCGCACCGAATCGCCGGACGACGGTGACCATCGTTTCCCATTGATGCAATGAGGGCGGCGCGATGCACTGCGCCGCCTTCCTGCCTGGTGCTCCGGCCCGTCAACTCAGAGGCCTGAGCCGGTGCTTCGATTCAACCCAAACCTGTTCACGACTCGCACCAAGCTTGATCGAGCCATGCCAGGCATGAGTCACGAGCGACAGTTCCCATCGCTCCCTGGAGATCCACATGAATACGAAATCTCTCTTTGTTTCCGTGTTGCTTGGTACGACAGCCCTGGCTGGCTGCAACCAAGGGCACGCCCCGTCCAGCGATGTCGCGGCCGTCCAGCGTAACTGGCTGAGCATTCCAGCCTTGCCGATCATCGAGGACGCGGTGTCCTCGCTATCGCCGAAGTTCAATGGCCAGCGCAACCCGCAGGTCATGACGCAGGTATGCGGATTGGCGCGAGGCGAGCTCACGCAGGAGCAGGTGAATACGTTCCTCGGTCAACAGAATGTCGATGCCGCCAAGCTGCCCAAGCAGGGACATCCGTTGTCGCTGTTGGTGAGTGGCGACAAGTCGGCGCAAACCACGGCTTGCGCTGCGTACCTGGCGACCGCAGTTCTGTCGACGGTCGATATCAGCGAGTTCGCGCAAACCGTTGAGACTTCCGCAACGGACAAGGCAGACAAGAAGGAAGCCGATAAGCCGACCAAGCCCGCACTGCAGCTCGATAGTGCGCGGTTGAACGCCGCGCTGCCGATCAAGCTCGCCGAGGCGCGCGCCAATGCGGATGTCTTCGCGCTGATCGCGGCGGAGCTGCAGCGGCGTCCTGGATTGACGGCCCGTGAATATCGGGAGGAGTCCCGGCAGCTCTTCTCAAAACTTGCTCCGGTCTACCTCGAACGTGTGAGGCTGCAATTGCCCAAAGACGCCAGCTACAAACTGGAACGTATGGGGGCCGAGCACTTCACCTTCAGCAGCTCCCGCGGAGTCGTATTCGATTTCGGCAGCGAAGGTCTGACACTGAGACAGAACAATGTCGTCTGGTACGGCCAGGGCAAATTGCTCGGGATGGATTATCCGCTGCAGGTGGCGTATTTCCCTGACACGGTCAACGAACTGCTGGCCCCCACCAAGAAATGAATCCAGCGCTCATCGTTGAATGAGAAAAGCCCGACCATTCGGTCGGGCTTTTCGTTTGGCTGGACGATCTCAGGCCAGTTTCAGCCAGATCGGCGCATGGTCGGAGGGCTTCTCCATGCTGCGGATGTCGTAGTCCACGCCGGCATCGACGATCCGCGAGCGGACGCCTTCCGAGGCGAGGATCACGTCGATGCGCAGGCCGCGCTTGGGCTGGTCCTCGAAGCCGCGGCTGCGATAGTCGAACCAGCTGAAGCGGTCGTTCACCTCAGGATTGAGCAGACGGAAGCTGTCCACCAGGCCCCAGCTCTTCAGGCGTTCCAGCCATTCGCGCTCCTCCGGCAGGAAGCTGCACTTGCCGGTTTTCAGCCAGCGCTTGCGGTTCTCCTCGCCGATGCCGATATCGCAGTCCTGGGGAGAAATGTTGATATCGCCCATCACCACCAGCGGCTGGGAAGGCTGGAAGCTGGTCTCCAGCAGGGCCTGCAGATCGGCGTAGAAGCGTTGCTTGGCCGGGAATTTCACCGGATGTTCGCGATTCTCGCCCTGCGGAAAATAGCCGTTCATCACGGTGATCGGCTGGCCCGCCGCATCGAGGAAGGTGCCCCAGATGAAGCGCCGCTGCGAGTCTTCACCGTCGCCGGGGAAGCCACGCTGCAGCTCGATGGGCTGCTGGCGGGAGAGCAGGGCGACGCCGTAATGGCCTTTCTGGCCGTGGTAGTGGACGTGGTAGCCCAGCGCCTCGACCTCTTCGCGCGGGAACTGGTCGTCGGCGACCTTGGTTTCCTGCAGACCGATCACATCCGGCTGATGGCGCTCGATGACTGCCTGGAGTTGATGTGGCCGGGCGCGCAAGCCATTGATATTGAAAGAAACGATTTTCATGCAAGGCATCCTTCGAAAAACTTGATCCTAGCCCATGCCCGGCTTTTCTGGCGACCCGCAGGGCACGTCATGCATTCCGCCAGCGTGGGAATGATGGATGACAGGCTCGGGCGCTGCTAGTGTTCGAGGCTGGACACATAACCACAACAAGAGACGTGCCCATGCCTGAGACCACCGCCGAAGTCCGCCTGCTCGACAGTTCCTACATCCGGGAAATCCGCTCGCTGCTGTACCACGCCTATCGTCACGAACCGACCTTCGCCTACCTGTTCGAAGCGGATCGACCCGGCTTCGACCAGCGAGTCCGCGCCACGGTGCGTGAACTCACCAACCAGCATTTCGCCGAAGACCTGCCGGCAATCGGCCTGACCATCGACGACCGCCTGGTCGGCGTCGCACTGGTTGCACCACCGCAGCGTCGCCTGGACATCACCGAAAGCTGGGCCTGGCGCATGCGCATGCTGCTGACCACTGGCTTCCGCTGCACTCGCCGTTATCTCGATTACCACGCAGCGGTGCTTGGCTGCCTGCCACCCGGTCCTTATCACCTGTTGCCGTTGCTGGGGGTGCATCCGGAGTTCCAGGGCAAACATCTGGGCGAGCAACTACTGAACGCCCTGCATGCCTGGTGCGAAGAGGCCGGTGGCTCGAAGGGGCTGGTGCTGGATACGGGGAATACCCGTTACCTCGACTTCTACCAGCGGCATGGCTACGAGGAGCTGGGCGAGATAGCCCTCGGGCCGATCCGTGAGCATGTGCTGTTCCATCCCAACCCAAGGCCGGAAGGTCGGTTGGCCGGATAAGGACGCGGGGCAGCGCTGCGGGCGCGCAGCGCATTGCGAGGGACACTACGAGTTGGAATAGAGCACCACGGCCGCACGAAGTTTGCTGCGGCCGAAGCAGCTCATCTGTTCGAACTCGGCATGGCTCACTGGAATATGCTGGCAGTCCAGTGCTTCACGATATTTGCTGTGATCGACATCCGGGTCGTGCAGATAGACGAAGTCCTCGTCGCAGTCGGTGATCACTACCCAGTGTGGAATCTTGGTGCGGGTCAGCCGGTAGCTGCTGATCAGCACGAGCGGCTGGCCGCCGGCGCGCAACGTGCCGGCGATATCCAGTTGCTCGACCAGCAATTGCTCGACACTACTTTCGGCCAACGCGGCGCTGAAATCCTCATGGACCAGGCGCATCACTTCGCGTTTTTCCTCACTGCGTACGCCATCGAGAAACAGTGGTCCGTCCTCGGAGAGTTGCAGGCGCACGCGAAAGCCCCGGCGCCAGGCGGCCAGTGCCAGGCCTTGTGGACTGCAGCCGCCATGGCCGGCAGTCATGTAGATGGTGGTGGCTTCGCGCCACAGGCGTAGTTCCTCGCGGCGCTCCAGCGCGCGTTGCGGTTCCAGGGCGCCCATGGCCATCAGCAGGCAGGCGGGGCCGCAGGTGAACTCGGTGCTTTGCCGGTAGAACGGCACATGCCGCGGCATGCGTTCGCTGACCTGGCGGATGCGCTTCTCGAAGCGCAGTGCTTCGCCGTGGTCCTCGTAATAGTCGGGCACCTTGGCGAACGGCCGATAGCCGTTGCGCTCGTAGAGGGCGACTGCACCGCGGCTGTCCGGGCTCACCTCCAGGCGCATGTACGCGCAATCGTGCTCGATGGCCGCGGCTTCAGCGGCCTCCAGCAGCTTCTGGCCCAGGCCGATGCCGCGTGCACGCTCTTCCAGGGCGATCGAGTAGAGCCGCGCCAGCGAGGTGCCCTGATGAAACAGGACCAGCACATAACCCAGCAGGGTTGCATCGGCTTCGGCAACGATCAGCGCGGATTTCCCGTGGTTGATCAGCCACTGGAAACTCCGCCGGGAGAGGCGGTCGTGCTCGAAACAACGGTTCTCCAGTTCGACCAGGGCGTCGAGGTCGTCGAGACTGGCGGCACGCAATTGAAGGTTCATGGCGGTCCGTTGATAGGTGCGAAAGGCGCTGCCTTCATATGCCCCTACGTGAGCCAATGGGACCACGAAAGCGGCTGCCCGAGCGTGGCCGAAAATCGAACACGACATCGGTCGAGTATTGTCCCTGTTCGGAATAGGGGCAAGCTGACCGGCTGTCTGCCGTACCGCCAGGAATGGTGGCGGGGTGCCAGTTTTTACCAGTCGGAAACCATTGATCTAGATAAAGCTTAATCGTTTCAGCATGCGTACTTTTCGATGGACGGTACTGTCTGGTGTCAAAAAATTGCTACCGTTAACTGCAGGCGCGCCAAGCAGCTGTTTTTATAGTTATTTTCAATAAGGAGCGTCAAGGAATGAGCCATGCTCGACAATGTTGCGAATTTTCGCCGCCTACTGGTGGTCGATCCTTGTGACGACTGCCGGAAACTGCTGCCGGGATTACGCATAGCAGGTTGGGAAGTCGATAGCTGTGCTCTGGATGCTGCAGCAGATAGAAGTTGCGATGTAGGAATGCTGCGCTTGCATCGCGGGCACCTGGAGCGTCCCGATCTGGTCAGGGAGCTGATCAGCCGCAGCGGCGCCGAATGGATCGCGGTGCTCAGCCACGACGTACTCAACGCTCAGGATGTTGGTGATTTCGTCTGTGAGTGGTTCTTCGATTTCCATACCTTGCCTTTCGATGTGGCGCGGGTGCAGGTCACCCTCGGCCGCGCCTATGGCATGGCGCGTCTGCGCGATCGCCGCAGCATGTACCGCGATGAGCAGCAGGATGAACTGCTTGGCGAAAGTCGCGCGGTGCGGGAGTTGCGTGGTCTGTTGGCAAAGCTCGCGCCCACCGAGTCGCCGATACTGATCCGTGGCGAAAGCGGTACCGGCAAGGAGCTGGTTGCGCGCACGTTGCACCGCCTGTCGCGCCGCGCCGGCAAGCCGTTCGTGGCGATCAATTGCGGCGCGATTCCCGAACACCTCATCCAGTCCGAACTGTTCGGCCATGAGAAGGGTGCCTTCACCGGGGCGCACCAGCGCAAGATCGGCCGCTTCGAACAGGCCAATGACGGCACGCTGTTTCTCGACGAGATTGGCGATCTGCCGCTGGAGTTGCAGGCCAATCTGCTGCGCATCCTCCAGGAGAAACAGATCGAGCGAGTCGGCGGCAGCGAACCGATTCCGGTGGATGTGCGGGTGCTCGCCGCGACCCATGTCGACCTCGAATCCGCCATTTCCTCGGGGCGTTTCCGTGAGGATCTCTACTACCGCCTGAACGTCCTGCAGGTTTCGACTGCGCCGCTGCGCGAGCGTGTTGGCGACCTGCCGGTACTGGCCAACCATTTCGCCCATTTCTACAGCGTGGAGATCGGCCGGCGAGCACGTCGCTTCAGCCAGGATGCACTGGCGGCAATGGCGGAGCACGATTGGCCGGGCAATGTGCGTGAACTGGCCAATCGTGTGCGTCGTGGTCTGGTACTGGCGGAAGGACGGGAGATCGAGGCGCGCGACTTGGGACTGGAGCGCGCCAAGGACAAGGCCGTGCAGCCGACCCTCGTCCCCCTGGAGGATTACAAGATGGGCGCCGAACGCCAGGCCATGTGCGATGCGCTGGCACTGTACGGCGACAACCTGAGCGTCGCGGCACGCATGCTCGGCATCTCGCGGCCAACGCTGTACCGGTTGCTGCACAAGCACCATCTGCGCTGAGCTTCTCTTCGTGTGCCGCGTGTCGGCCACGGTACGACGATCTTCCTCTCAAGCTGCACGGTTTCCGTGCGCCGATCCCGTGCTCCATGCCAACTGGCGTTAGCGGCTTAGCGTTGCGCTAGTCATCACTTCCGCATGGGTATCGCTTTGCTCAACCCATCCTACCTGCTGGCCCTGCCTCTCCCGCGAGGGGAGAGGTGGGCCATGCGCGGCTTAGAAGTAGTAGGGGAATTTGATGCTGAAGCTGAAGTCCGGGGCGTCCGGGGTGAGGCCGATGGACAGGTTGGGTACCACGGTGAGTTTCGGGCTCAGCGCGTAGGTCAGGCCCCAGTTGAAGTAGCCGGCGTTGTAGTCGCTGCCGGTGATGCTCTGCCAGTCCTGGCCGTCGGGTTTGAGCCTGCTCTTGCGGGCGATGAGGTCGGAGAAGGAGAACGACATGCTCATCCGCTCGTTGAGGGCGAACGCCACGCCGGCGCCGATCTGGAACCAGTCGCCGAGATCGACCTTGCCGCCTACCTTGCTGTTCTGCTGCGCGCTGATGTCGCTGAACGAGTCCTCCAGGTTGTAGGTGTAGGACAGGCTGCCGAACAGTACGGCCGGGTCGACCGTCTTGACCAGCGAGATGCCGGGCGTGATCGACCACACGCCATTGCCGGTGGGCAGTTCCTCGGGAACGTTGAGATTGTCGTTGCCGGCCACGGGGACCAGCTTGATGCCGTACGGGTCCTTGCCGGTCGGCGCCTTCACCCGCAGGCTGAGCACGGCGTCCGGGCGTGTCTGGGTTTCGTTGAGGAATCGCCAGGCGACGCCGACATTGACGTCGCCGATTTCCGGGTCGCGGGTAACCGTCTCGTCGGTCGACTGCGAAGTGGAGTTGCCGGCGCCGGCGGATTCGTAGGTGCTCTCGCGATAAACCACCGGGACGTTGATATCGAACTGCCAGTTGTTCGCGTTGTAGCGGCCGGTCAGGTCCAGGGTCCAGGTATCGGCATTGATGTTGTCGACGCCGATATTGCCGAGAAAGATCGTGTCCAGCGCCAGGAAGCCGTTGAGGATCAGCTGCCGCGAGTCGTAGTGGCTATAGGTGAGCCCGGTTTCGAAGCTGAACCTGCCGGCGCCGAAGAAGCCGCTGGCCTCGTCGTAGATGTTCTCCACGCTCTTCGGCGGCTCGGCGTCGTCCTGCAGGGATTGGCCGTAGGAGCTGGAGGTGCCGGGTGGCGTGGGTTTGCCGGTCGAGGTCACCAGGCGCTTGGGTTGCGGTGGGCCGGACGGCTGGTCCTCGACCTGACGCATGCGCTGTTCGAGGACCATCAGTGCCTTCTGCTGGGTTTCGTAGCGTTGCTTCAGTTCGAGCAACTCACGCTTGAGGGCCTCCACCTCGTCCGGCGTCGCCGCGGCGACGAAGGACGGGGGGAGGAGTGCGGCCACACAGATGGCCAGGCGGAGAGGAAGCGATCGATGCATGGCGAGACGTCCCATTCCCATTGTTATATCCGCGGTCGTATCCCGGGCTCACATGCCCATGGCGCGCAATCCGCGCAGTTGGGCGATGTTCTGGTCCATGGCCGCCGAGCTGGCCGGTGCGTTGTCGCGCAGCACGACGCCGAGCTGGGTGAGGTTGTTGACCTGGTTGCCGGCGCCGATCAGGTTGGTCGCCTGGAACAGTCCCCCGGTCGCGAGTTTCTGCACGCTGCTGCCTTGGCCGTTGGCCTGGATGGCGAGTTGCACGCCGCCACCGGACGGGCTCACGGTGATGGTGCCGGCGCCGTTCGAGCGGCTGATCGCATCGCCCAGCGGCTGGCCCGGATCGCTCGATGCGGTCGCCTTGCCGTCGCGGCTGATGTCGATGCTGACGTTGTTGTAGGCGGTGTTGTAGTCGCCGGCCGAGCGCACGCTCTGGGTCACGCCGCTGGTCTGGTTCAGCCCGGCGCCGCCGCTGACGCTGCCGGTGCCGGCAGTCGGGGTCGAGCCGTCGCCGGCCGAGTCGTAGGTGGTCACGTAGAACTGCGGCTTGATGGTGGTTTGCTGCATCTGCATCTGCACTTTGGCGCCGATGCTTTCCCCGGCGGAGTTCTTCCAGGTGCTGCTCATGATGATGCCGAAGCTGACGATCCGTCCCGGCAGCACATAGCGGCCGCGCAGCTGCGCCAGTTCCTGGTCCTTCAGTTCGATCGGCTTGAACAGGCTTTCCGCCTGGGCCGGGACGCCGACAGCCAGGCAGAGGGCGGTCAGCAGTGAGATGGTCTTCATGTTCGACTCCCGGGATTGTGTCCCTCCGGCCTAGAAGAAATCGCTCTGGATGAAACCGAACTCCATGAGCTCGGCGTCCTTCACCGGGTAGAAGGCGCTCCGGCGGTCCTTGGCCGTCAGTGGATCAGGGGGGGAGAGCAGGGCGTTGGCCTTGTCGTAGCCAGGCCCGATGATGGCGAAGATGATGCCGTTCCAGCCCTTGAGGAAATCCTCTTCGCTGTAACGCTTGTGTCCCAGCACCGGGTCGCCGATGTAGACGTAGCCGTTCTGCACCCGTTGCAGCACGACGAAATGCTTGTAGCCGCGCACGTCCATCAGCACGATCACCGGGATGCTGACCTTGCGCAGCGAGCCAGCGTTGACCCGGTAGCCGCGGGCACGCATGCCGATGCTTTCGACGTAGCGCTTCATGTCGAGCATGGAGAAGCCCTTGGTCCGCACCATGTCCGGATCGGCTTCCATGAGCATGCCTTTGATGACGAATTCCTCGTCGACATCCAGTTGGTAGCCCTGGCGCAGGATGGTCGCCAGCGAGGCGGCGCCGCAGCTGAAATCGGTCTTCTGTTCCACCAGGTTGGCGAAGCGCCGTTCGCGGATGCTTTCCACCTTCTTGAAGGCCATGGCCCCGCCCGGCAGGACGGCGAAGGGAAGCTGCGTGGCCTGGACCGCGACGGGCAGTGCGGCGAGCAGCAGAAGGGCGAGCGTACGCATGGTCGTAACCCGTGTCGGCTCCTGGAAAGTAGGAGGCTCCGTTTCCGGAGCCTCCAGTTCGAGTTACAGGCAGGATTGGCAGGCAGCGATCGACAGCGAGTTCGCTTGCTGGTTGCCGACACCGGCTGCAACGTTGGCGCCGACGTTACCCGACGCGCCGTTCAGCGAGCCGGTGACTGTCGCGTCGTTGGTCACGACGTTGGTGAAGCCGGTCGGAACCAGTACCTGATAGGTAGCGGTGCCGCTCAGCTCGAAGGTGCCAGCTTCCTTGAAGTACAGCGGGTCCTTGTCGACTTTGTCCTTGCCGCGATGGCCATAGCCGCCGCGGTCCTTGTCGTCGATGACTACGCCCGAGCCCCAGCCCTTGTAGGTGCCTTCCGCCTCGAAGCGGGCGCGCAGGGTTTCCTTCTCGAAGGTCGCCACACCGAGGTTGCTGACGACGTTGCCGGTCGAGTCCTGATTGACCGGGCCGCTGGCGATGGCATAACGACCGCCGGAGGAAGCGGCTGCCATCATGTTTTTCTGTTGGTTGAAGTCGCCGGCGGCAACGTTGACGCCCACGTTACCCGACGAGTTGTTGGCCGAACCGTCCAGGGTGGCACTGTTGGTGGTGGAGATGTTGACTGCGATGTTGTCGTGCTGGCTCTGATTGGCATCGGTGGATGCATAGGACCCGCCAAAGATCCAGTCCGCATCGGAGCTGGCGATCGCGGCTTCGTTGTCCTGCTGGTTCATGTCGCCGGCAGCCACGTTCAACCCTGCGTTGCCTTCCGCCTCGTTGAGCGACCCATTGACGTCTGCGGTGTTTTCGGTGCCCTGGTTGAGCACGAAGTTGTCGTAGTTGTCTTGCTGGTCATTCAGCGTCGCCGACGCAGTTGCAAAGAACCGCGGGTCCTGATGCGGGTCCCGCGGTTGTTGCTGGTGATGACCACCGCCATGATGGTGGTCGTTGCCCCGCCGTTCATCCGCCTGTACAGCTACAGCCATGACCGCTGCTACGGCGAAAACCAGAGGCTTGATAGCCATTGATGGTTTCATGGTGCATCTCCTTGCTTGCTAGCGTGTTTAGCGTTTCTGGTTGTTGGTCTGGGTCAGTCGACCCGGATGCTCAGGGTGTTGCCCATACGATTCCCCACCCCGGCACTCTGGTTCAGCTGGACCACGCCTCGGCTGCCGGCGAATGCCTGGTCGCTGGTAACGACCTGCCGATTGCCTGTTGCGGAGCTCCCTGAACCGGAGTCTTGCGACAGCGTCACGTTCTGCTGCGAGAGCATGCTGTCGTCGATGCTTTGCACGACCGCGCCAATGCTGATGCGCATGACGTTGGCCTGCTGGTTGGCGGCCCCGGCGGACTGGTTCACGCCCAGTGCGCCGCTGCCGTTGGTGAATGAACGACCGTCGATATTCGCCGTGGCTGCCTGCCCCAGGTCGGCGGAGGTCAGCACGCGCTGGCGGATTTGAGTCGTCGCCTGTCCCGGCGCGCCGTTGGCGATGGCGCGGGCGTTGGCCTGTTGCTGCTGGTCGCCGGCGGCCTGGTTGATGCTGAAATTGCCGTTGTAGCCGACGCCGGAGTTGTCGATGGTCGAGGTGTTGATGCTGTCCGCGTGGGCAGCGCCGCAAACCAGCAGGGCGAGCGGCAGGAGGGTGGCTTTCATCTCAGCGGTCCCCTCCGGTCAGGATGCCCAGTGGCGCCAGTCCGCGCTGGATCGAGCTGTTGACCGTGTTGGCGATGCCTGAACCGGCTCGTCCTGAGCTGCCGCCGCCGATGATGGTCTGCTGCAGGTTCTGGTTGTTGGTGTTGTTGTCCAGGCCGGGGATGTTG
>RCUL01000867.1_pt1 | contig 12941 bp, 10 predicted proteins | sample 2167521 | NCBI WGS metagenome assembly RCUL01 (sample SAMN09932745, study PRJNA488358) | compost metagenome | feature: garden; material: soil; isolation source: compost soil in acetic acid-enriched culture | place: Germany: Experimental Botanical Garden Goettingen | collected 2016-01-27 | reverse complement strand
TTCATTCGCTGAGGACCGCGCAGCGGTCCCCTGGGGCCTCGAAGGGCAGGCCTTCGACCTGCTTAGCGAATGAATTCGCCCCCACAAGGTGTTCCCCGATCAGGCCCCCGCCCTACCCCGTCACCTTCGCGGCCTTCAGAGCCTCGATCTCTTCGCCGCTCAGGCCGAGTTCGGCCAACACCTCAGCCGTATGCGAGCCCAGCGCTCCGCCAACATGACGCGGTGCCGGCAGCCCAGCGGAGAACTTGATCGGGCAGGCGATCTGCTGCTGCGGCGGCAGACCATCCCGCGGTACCTCCACCACCAGCCCTCGCGCCTTGATCTGTGGGTGCTCCACCGCTTCGGACAGCGGCAACATCGGCTCCACGCAGGCATCCAGCGCGGCGAATACCTCCACCCACTCGGCGTAGTCACGCCTCTCGAATTCGATCTCGATGGCGCGCTTCAGCTCGCGCTGCTCTTCCGCCCTGGGCGACAGCCCCTTGGCTGCCAGCTCCGGCCGGCCGATGGCGGCGCAGAACTGCTGCATGAACTGCGGCTCCAGGCTACCCACCGAGAACCAGCGGCCATCGCGGGTGCGGTAGTAGTCGTAGAAACTGCCGCCATTGAGTGCCTGGTTCTCCATGTCCGGCTCGACGCCGGCCCCCAGATAACCGGCACCCGCCATGCCGTGCAGGGCGAAGGCACAGTCGGTCATGCTCACGTCCACCTGCTGGCCCTCCCCCGTCGCCTGGCGATGGATCACCGCGGCCAGCAGCCCCATCACGCCGTGCAGCGAACCGCCGCCGATGTCGGCCAGTTGCACGCCGAGCGGCAGCGGCCCGCTGTCGCGGCGTCCGGTGTAGCTGGCGATGCCGGCCAGGGCCAGGTAGTTGATGTCGTGCCCGGCGCGGTCACGGTACGGCCCGGTCTGGCCGTAGCCAGTGATCGAGACGTAGATCAGCTTCGGGTTGACCGCCTTCAGCGCCTCATAGCCCAGGCCCAGCCTGTCCATCACGCCGGGGCGGAACTGCTCCAGGACGATGTCGTAATCGCGCACCAGTTGCCTGACCAGCTCCACCGCCTCCGGCCGCTTCAGGTCCAGGGCGATGCTGCGCTTGTTGCGGTTGAGGTAGGCATGGCTGGTGGACTGGCCGCCATCGTGAGGCGGCAACACGCGCACCAGGTCCGTGCGGCTGGGGGATTCCACCCGCAACACCTCGGCGCCCATGTCGGCCAGCAGCAACGAGGCGAACGGTCCCGGCAGCAGGGTGGAAAAATCGAGAATCTTCAGCGAAGACAGCGGGCCTTTCATTGGCAACTCCTTGAGTCGTGCCCCTACAGTTTGAACACTCTGCGCGCGTTGGCATGCAGGAACTTCTCCCGCACTTCATCCGGCAGACTCAGCTCGGCCACCTGCTCCATGCAGCGGGAAAGCGAGAGCTGCGGGAAGTTGCTGCCGAACAGCACCTTGTCCTGGCCGTAGCTCTTCATGTACTGCAGCAGCGCCTGGGGGTAATAGCGCGGCAGGTAGGCGGACGTGTCGATATAGATGTTGTCGTGCTTCCAGGCGACGCCGATCATCTCCTCGGTCCAGGGGTGGCCAATGTGCCCGGCGACGATGCGCAGCTCGGGGAAGTCCAGCGCCACCTCGTCCAGGTAGGGCACCGGCCGGCCGGTTTCCGAAGGCATCAGCGGGCCGGTGTGGCCGACCTGGGTGCAGAAGGGAATGTCCAGCTCGATGCACTTGGCATAGAGCGGGTAGTAAAGACGGTGGTTGGGCGGCAGCTTCCACAGCCAGGGCACCACCCGCAGCGCCTTGAAACCCAGCTCGGTCACCGCCCGCTCCAGCTCGCGCAGGGCGGCCATGGGTTTGCCCATGTCCACCGCGGCGACGCCGACGAAGCGCTCGGGGAAGGCGCGGGTGTACTCGGCCACCTCGTCGTTGGTGCTGACCCAGCGTTCGGGCCGGCACCAGGCGCTGACCATCAGCTTGTCGATGCCGGCGCGGTCCATCTCGGCGACCGTTTCCTCGGGGCTCATGCCCTTGTCGAGCAGGGCCGTGGTACCGGATTTCTCGAACAGGCGCACGGCCTCGGGGATCAGCTCGCGGGTGCGGCCGGTGGCCAGTTGGGCCCAGGCGTCGATGGCGCCTTGTGCGTGGGTCATGGCGATTGCCTCAATGGTGTCTGTCCAAGGTGCGCACGGCGCACCCTACGGGGCACATTTGTAGGGTGCGCCATGCGCACCGCTCGCCCGCCTCAGAGCTTCATGCCGCGGCTGATGATCTCTTTCATGATCTCCGAGGTGCCGGCGAAGATGCGCTGGATGCGCGCGTTCGCGTACATCTTGCAGATCGGGTATTCCCACATGTAGCCCCAGCCGCCGTGCAGCTGCACGCCCTCGTCCACCACCTTGCACAGCAGTTCGGTGGTGAACAGCTTGGCCTCGGCCGCCACTTCCGGAGTGAGCTTCTTCTGGTTGTGGTCCATCACGCAGCGGTCGGTGAAGACCTGGGCCACGTCTATCTGGGTACGCATCTCGGCGAGCTTGAAACGGGTGTTCTGGAAGGCCGCCACCGGACGGTCGAAGGCCTTGCGCTCCTTCACGTAGTCGATGGTGGTCAGCAGCGCCGCCTCGGCCCCGGCCACCGCGCCGCAGGCGTTGGTCAGGCGTTCCTGGGCGAGCATGTTCATCAGGTAGAAGAAACCGCCCTTGGCGTCGCCCAGCAGGTTCTCCTTCGGCACCTTGACGTTGTTGAAGAACAGCTCGGCGGTGTCCTGGCTCTTCATCCCCAGCTTCTTCAGGTTGCGCCCGCGCTCGAAGCCCTCCATGCCCCGCTCCACCAGGAACAGGCCCATGGCGTGCTTGTTCGCCGGGTCGGTCTTGGCCGCCACTATCACCACATCGGCCAGCAGACCGTTGGAGATGAACACCTTGGAGCCGTTGAGCAGGTAGTGGTCACCCTTGTCCACCGCCGTGGTGCGCATGCCCGCGAGGTCGGAACCGGCGCTGGGCTCGGTCATGGCAACCGCGAGGATGGTTTCACCACGGATGATCCCCGGCAGGAAGCGCGCCTTCTGCTCGGCGTTGCCGTACTCGGCGATATAGGGGCCACAGAGCGCCGAATGCAGCGGGATCATGAAACCCGGCTCGTTTATGTAGGCCAGCTCCTCGGCCATGATCTGCTCGTAGCGGAAATCCTTCAGCCCGGCACCGCCGTACTCCTCATCCGCCCAGGGCAGCAGGAAGCCCATCTCCCCCGCCTTCTTCCACACACTGCGGTCGACCACACCGGCGGCCTCCCATTCCTCCTGGTGCGGCACCACCTCCTTCTGCAGGAAGGACCGGAAAGCATCGCGGAACAGGTTGTGCTCGGTTTCGAAGTGAATGCGCTGCATGGTGTTGGCTCCCTGGGCCGAAGTCGTGCCGCAGGTTAGGCGCCAGCCCCCAACACCCTCAATGACACAAGCGCTCAGAGCGCATTGACGCATTCGGCCAGGCCCCGGGAGCAACCGTAGGGTGCGCCGTGCGCACCAGATACTCCGCACGGGAACTTCGGTGCGCGCAGCGCACCCTACGTCGCTCGGTCAACGAACGCGCTTTCGGAAGGCAAAAAAAGGCCCGGCTACGGGGGCCGGGCCTGAGGAATTCCCCTCACCAGGAGGAGAAAGCTGTTGCTCTAGCCGATCAGGCAGCCGCTTGCGGAACGGCCGGAGCGGTGGCCTTGCCGCCGCTGGCCAGTTCGCTTTGCAGGGTGTTCTCGTCCAACTGCTTGCACCACTTGGCGACGACGATGGTGGCCACGCCGTTACCGATCAGGTTGGTCAGGGCGCGGGCTTCGGACATGAAGCGGTCGATGCCGAGGATCAGCGCCAGGCCGGCGACCGGCAGGTGGCCGACGGCGGACAGGGTGGCGGCCAGCACGATGAAGCCGGAACCGGTGACGCCGGCAGCGCCCTTGGAGGCGACCAGCAGGACGGCCAGCAGGGTCAGCTGGTGGGTGATATCCATCGGCGTGTCAGTGGCCTGGGCGATGAACACCGCGGCCATGGTCAGGTAGATGGAAGTGCCGTCCAGGTTGAACGAGTAGCCGGTGGGGATGACCAGGCCGACCACGGACTTGTTCGCGCCCAGCTTTTCCATCTTGTTCAGCATGCGCGGCAGGGCCGACTCGGAAGAGGAAGTGCCGAGCACGATCAGCAGCTCTTCGCGGATATAGCGGATGAAGCGCAGGATGCTGAAGCCGTGGGCGCGAGCGATGCCGCCCAGGACCACCAGGATGAAGAACACGCAGGTGATGTAGAAGCACAGCATCAGCTGGCCGAGCTGCACCAGCGAGCCCACGCCGTACTGGCCGATGGTGAAGGCCATGGCGCCGAAGGCACCGATGGGGGCGACCTTCATGATCATGTTGATGATGCCGAACATCACGTGGGCGATGCGGTCGATGAACTCCAGCACCGGCCGGCCGTAGTCACCCATGCGCTGCAGGGCGAAGGCGAAGATCACCGAGAAGAACAGTACCTGCAGGATGTCGCCGTTGGCGAAGGCGCCGACAATGGTGCTGGGGATCACGTTGAGCAGGAAGGCGATGGTGCTCTGTTGCTCGCCGGCAGCGGCAAAGGCGGCGATGCCCTTGGTGTCCAGGGTGGACGGGTCGACGTGCATGCCGACGCCCGGCTGCACGATGTTGACCACCACCAGGCCGATGATCAGGGCCACGGTGGAGACGATTTCGAAGTAAGCCAGCGCGTAGCCGCCGGTCTTGCCCACTGCCTTCATGTCCTGCATGCCGGCGATGCCGCTGACCACGGTGCAGAAGATGATGGGTGCGATGGCCATCTTGATCAGCTTGACGAAGCCGTCGCCCAGGGGTTTGAGCGCGACGCCGGTTTCCGGATAGAAGTGGCCCAGGAGGATGCCGATGGCGATGGCGACGATGACCTGGACGTACAAGCTCTTGTAGAACGGTTGGCGGGACATGGCAGTGTTCCTTTCGAGTGATCCCGACCTGTTCCGTACGGTCCGGCGTCACCGTGATCGACATATCTCCCTGTCCGGGAGACTTTTGTTGTTGTGCGGTCCAGTCGAATGGACGGCACTGTCCCTATCGCAAGCCCTGTGCCAACCCTTAAAAAACAATAAAACCCTTTAAAATCAACAAATTAACAACAGCATAAAAATACCTCGCAGCCCCTCGCGGGCGGATTTCCGCCAAGCCCCCGGGGGGATTTCCGCCACTTGCGCCCTTGTGGCCGCCTTGGCCAGCGACCTACCATCGGCCTCCCCGGACCACGGAACAGCCCCATGCGCGAGCGCACCATCGCCAGCCATTTCGTCCGTGCCGCCCTGCGCGGCGCCACCCGCCAGGGCGTGGATCGCGTGCCCATCCTGCGCGCCGCCGGCATCCAGCCGGCCCTGCTGGACGAACCCCGCGCACGGGTGGCGCCCGAGCAGTTCGCCCGGCTTCTGCAAGTGCTCTGGGAAACGCTGGACGACGAATACATGGGCCTCGGCCAGCAGCCCAGCAAGCGCGGCACCTTCGCCATGATGTGCCACGCCATCATCCATTGCCGGACCCTGGAAAAGGCCCTCGGCAGGGGCACCCTCTTCTATGGACTGTTCCCCGATGCGCCGCGCATCACCCTGGCGCGCGACGGCGAATTCGCCGTACTGACGGTGGACGACACCTTGCTCCAGGACCCGGACCACTTCCTGGTGGAATGCCTGCTGGTGATCTGGCATCGCCTGGGCAGCTGGTTGATCGGCCAACGCATCCGCCTGGAGGAAGCCACCTTCAGCTACGCCGAGCCGGCCCATGCCAGCGAGTACGAGCTGCTGTTTCCCGGCAACCGCCGCTTCGACGCTCCGCGCGTCAGCCTGCGCTTCCATGCCCGCTACCTGGCCATGCCGCTGCTGCAGGACGAGCGCACCCTCAAGCATTTCCTCGAACATTCCCCGGCCGACCTGCTGGCCCGCCCCGATGGCGGCGACTGCCTGACCAGCCAGATCCGTCGCCTGCTCGGCCGCGACTGCCGCACCTGGCCGGACCTGGACGCGGTGGCGCAGCACCTGCACACCAGCCCGCAGACCCTGCGTCGGCACCTGCGGGAAGAAGGTTCGAGCTTCCAGGAACTCAAGGACCATCTACGTCGTGACCTGGCCATCTACCACCTGGGCCGGGACGAGCTGTCGATCCAGGACATCGCCGAGCAGCTCGGGTTCTCCGAGCCTTCGGCCTTCCACCGGGCCTTCAAGAAATGGACGGGGCTGACCCCGGGGGCGTATCGGGCGCAGGAGGCGTGAGCGCTTCAGTTGCAGAACAACTGTGGGGGCGAGAACTGTGGGGGCGAATTCATTCGCTATCTCCCTGTTAGCTGTTGCTAAGAAGTCGCGGTCAGAGCTCGGAGCTTGGTAGGGTGGGCTTTAGCCCACGCTGACCTACGATGGTGGGCTGAAGCCCACCCTACGGGCCTTTGCGCCACATCCCAACACTTAACGCAGACATAGCCAGTTCATTCGCGAAGCAGGCCGCAGGCCTGCCCTGAGGGTTGGGGCAGCTGCGCTGCCCATAGCGAATGAATTCGCCCCCACAAGGAAAGCGGCCAGCTCACCTGGTCAGATCAACGGAAAGCGAACCCTGAACTCCGCCCCGCCCAACGGCGAGTCCTCGACAAAGAGTTCGCCGTCGTAGCTCTCGATGATGTCCTTCACCACCGCCGTGCCGATGCCCTGTCCCGGATGTTGGGAATCCAGGCGCTCGCCGCGCTTGAGGATGCGTTCGCGCTGGCCCACCGGCACGCCGGGGCCGTCGTCCTCCACCTGCAATTCGCAGTAGCCGCCCTGCACGCGGGCACTGACCCGGACCTCCCCGAGGCAGAGGCGGAAGGCGTTCTCCAGCAGGTTGCCGAGCATCTCCAGCAGGGCGCCCTGCTCCATGGGGATCATCAGGCCGCTGTCGAACCCCCGCACCACCCGCACGCGCTTGTCGCGATAGACCTTGTCCAGCGCATCGCAAAGGGTATCCAGCAAGGGCGCCAGCTCAACGCGGTGACGCACCAGGCCGCTCTTGCGCAGGCTGGCGCGTTGCAGCTGATAGCCGATCTGCTGGCTCATGCGCTCCACCTGGTTCTGCAGCACACGCGCCTGTTCGCGGGCCTCGGGCTTGCTGGCGATCACCTCGCTGACGCCCTGCAGCACCGATAGCGGCGTCTTCAGGCTGTGCGCCAGGTCATCCAGGGAATGGCGGTAGCGCTCGCGCTGGCGGCGTTCGCTTTCCAGCAGGCGGTTGAGCGAGCCGGTCAGGCGCAACAGCTCCCGTGGGTGCTGCTCGGTCAGGCCGTCGCGCTTCCCCGCTTCGACCTCATCCAGTTCGACACTGAGCTGGCGCAGGCTGCGAAACCCCATGGTCAACCCCAGCCACAAAAGCCCCAGCAAAAAGAAAAAGGCGCCACCCAGCCAGATATAGAGCTGGTGGACGAACCCTTCATACATCGCCTGGTAGTCGCTCCTGGGCTGCATGGTGACCACGCTGAACGCCGCGCTCTGCCCGCGCAGCAGGTCGATCTCGACGTCGTAGATGAAGTAGATCTCCCCCGCGTCATCGGCCATCTCCAGGAACAGATGGTTCTCCCCGTCGTAGCGCGGCGCGTATTTCGGCCCCTTGCCCAGCGAGGATCGCGACTGCCAGACCAGCTTGCCCTCGCTGTCGTAGATGAAGCCCAACTGGCTGGCGGTGAGGTTGTCGAACTCCTCGTCGGGCAGCTTTTCGGGCATTTCCAGGTGACCGTCCCGGACGCGCGCCGCGGCGATCAGCGCACTGGCGTCGGAGGCGAGACGCAGATTGATCGAGTCCTTCAGGGCGATGACGAAGGCGCCCCGCACCGCCGGCACCAACGCCAGCATGAACAGCACCGCCAGCACGGCGGCCCCGAGCATGAAGCGCAGCCGCAGGGATATCCCGCCGCTCCAGCAGCGACGCAGTCGAGCCAGGCCGTCGATCATCGGCAGCGCTCGGTGAACAGGTAGCCCTGGCCACGCACCGTCTCGATCGGCTTGAACCCGCTGGCGCCTTCGAGCTTGCGGCGCAGCCGGCCGATCAATACCTCGATCACGTTCGGGTCGCGCTCGTCGTCACCGGGATAGAGCTGCTCCATCAGCCGCTCCTTGGCCACGACCTGCTGATGATGGCGCATGAGGTACTCGAGAATGCGGTACTCGTAAGCGGTGAGCTGCAGCGCATCGCCATCCATCTGCGCCTGCTTGCGATTGAGGTCCAGCAGCAGCGGGCCCGCCTCGATGGTGGGCTGAATGAAACCCGAAGAGCGCCGCAGCAAGGCATTGAGCCGGGCTTCCAGCTCCTCGAACTGGAACGGCTTGACCACGTAGTCGTCGGCGCCGGCGGCCAGGCCTTCGACCTTGTCCTGCCAGTTCCCCCGTGCGGTGAGCACCAGGATGGGAAAGCTCTTGCCCTGTGCGCGCAACTGCCGGATCAGGTCGAGGCCGCCCATGCCCGGCAGGCCCAGGTCGACGATGGCCAGGTCGTGGTTGTATTCGGCGACCTTGTACAGGGCTTCCTCGGCATTGGCCACGGCATCCACCACGTGGCCGTTCTCGCCCAGACGGGTGAAGAGATGGTGGCGCAGCAGCGCCTCGTCTTCCACAACCAGCAATTTCATCCGACTTTTCTCCCTGTAATGACTCGGCCGGGCAAGTGCCCGGCCGATGGCTGCAACCTGATCAGAACTTGTAGTTGGCGCCCACGTAGGCCAGCGAACTGCTGTGCAGGTCCACGCTCCCCAGCCGCGGCCCGCCGTGCTCCGCCATATCGGTGCTGACGTTGGTCCGCAGGTAGCGGTAACCCACCTCGATGGACGCGTTCTTGTTCAGGTCCTGCAGCATGCCGGCCTGCCAGCCAGCAGCGTAGTTGATGTTGCTGTCGCGGCGAAAGCCACGGCTTTCCTGTTCCAGCTTGACCAGGCCCAGGGTCGGGCCGCTGAACAGCTTGGTGTTGTAGTCACCGACCGGCAGGAACACGTCGAAACTGCCGAGCAGGTTCTGCTGGCGCAGCTTGTAGCCGCTGTCGCTGTCCGAAATGTTCTCGTAGGTCACGTAATAGCGGCTGGTGTCATCCATCTTGCCGGCGCGCAGGCCCCAGGTGCCGGTCTTGTGGATAACCTTGTCCAGCTGGGGCGTGTCGAGCGCCGCATTCAGCGAGCCGGATTTCTGGATGTTGTCGTTGGTCTGCCCCCAGGTCAGGCCAACGAAAGTGTCCGCGGCCTGGGCGCCGGACGCAGCCAGCGCCAGGGTGGTGGCCAATGCGATTCCGTTCAGGGAAAGCTTCATGAGGTAGTCCTCTTGGTGTTAGTAGTGGCTGAACACGGGACCTAGCTTGCACCGCCACTGCTGAACGCCCCCTGAACCGTTGCTGAACCCACGCTGAACACCCATCACTTGCCGAGCGCGACTGCCGTAGGGTGAAAATCCGCGTGGCGGATTTCCACCGCAGCCTCTGGGCAAGGCGTTCTCCAAAAAAAAACGGGAGCCCATCCGGGCTCCCGTACTCAATTCAGAGAAAATGTCCGGAACCGGCAATGCCAGGGTTCCAGACTACAACCTCACCTGCGTTCCAGAAGAAACGCAGCGCTAGTCTGGCAAATGGATGGCCAGCGATCCGTTTACAAATGTTTGCTGTTTGCAAACATTTGTAAACGGCGGCGACGCTGGCCGATTCCGCCGGCGCCGGGCAGAATGCCGCCATGACTTCGAACCACCCCGCCTGCTGCAGCGCCTTCGATGCCACCTGGCCCTTCGCCGAAACCTTGCCGGGCATATCGATACGCTCCTGCCACTTCGATCCGGCGCAGCTTGCCGCCGACGACTTCCCCCGTTGCGCCATTCCGGCACCGGCCAATATCCAGCGCTCGGTGGCCAAGCGTCAGGCCGAATTCCTCGCTGGCCGCCTCTGCGCCCGCGCCGCCCTCCTCGACCTCACCGGCCGGCCCGACGTGCCCGCCCTGGGCGAAGACCGCGCGCCGGTCTGGCCGGCGGGCGTCGTCGGCTCCATCAGCCACAGCCACGGCCTGGCCTCCGCCCTGGTAGCCAACGGCCGACAGTGGCGCGGCCTCGGCCTGGACCTGGAAGAGCCCCTGACCGCCGACCGCGCCCTGCGCCTGGCGGAAGAGATCCTCACCGAAGCCGAATTGCAGCGCCTCCAGGACCTTTCACCCGAGCAACAGGCCGAGCGCATCACCCTGACCTTCTCCATCAAGGAGAGCCTGTTCAAGGCGCTCTATCCACTGGTGGGCAAGCGCTTCTATTTCCATGATGCGGAACTGCTGGACAGCGACGCCGCCAGCGGACGCGCACGCCTGCAGCTGCTGATCGGGCTGTCGACGGAATGGACGGAGGGAAAGGAGCTGGATGGCTGCTACTGCCATTTCCAGGGGCGGTTGCTGAGCCTGGTGGCAATTCCGGCCTGAGCCCTTTGGTGGAAATCCGCCACGCGGATTTTCACCCTACGCTCGACTCCGATCCTCGACCCCTACAGCCCCGTAGGATGGGTGGAGCTTGCGATACCCATCAGCGGAACCCCATGGGTATCGCTTCGCTCCACCCATCCTACGATCCTGCACCTGTAGGGACGAGAGTCTTTACAGCGACTCCGCCTCACTCTGCCGGCGCGGCCAGACCAGGCTGAACCGCGCCCCGCCGAGGGTTTCGCTGCGGCCGATCTGCGCGCGGCCGGCGTGCCAGTAGATGATCCGCCGCACGATGGACAGCCCCAGCCCATGCCCGCCGGAGGCGCGGGTGCGGCTGTCGTCCAGGCGCATGAAGGGCTTGAAGATCTTCTCCCACTGGTTTTCCGGCACACCGGGGCCGTCGTCCTCGACGTCGATGCGGCAGCGCTTGTGGCCGATCTGGTAGTTCAGCTGCACCCGTGATTCGGCATGGCGCATGGCATTGCTCACCAGGTTCTGCAAGGCACGGTGCAGATAGCGCGGCTCCGCCTCCACCCAGGCACCGTCGCTGCCGACGTTCAGGCACAGGCCGCGCTCGATGCGCACGCTTGAGCGCAGGGGCGAGAGTTCGGCGATCACCTGGTCGAACAGCGCATCCAGGTCGACCCGCTGGAAATGCAGGGCCGGCGAGCCCTGCTCCAGGCGCGCGTAGGTCAGCATCTCGTCCACCAGCTTGTCCAGCTCCTGGATATCGCCGTCCATGCCTTCCATGTACTTGCGCCGGGCCGTTTCGCTCTCCGCGTCGGCGATCATCTCCAGGCCGAAGCGCAGCCGCGCCACCGGCGTGCGCAGCTCGTGGGACACCGCGCGAATCAGCTCGCGCTGCAGCATCAGCAGCCGTTGCAGCTGCTCGGCCATGCCGTTGAAGGCCGCGGCCAGGCGCCCCACCGAGTCGGCGCCCCTGGCCGGCACCCGCGCATCCAGCTTGCCCTGGGCGATATCGGTGGCGGCGCTTTCCAGGCCCATCAGGCGATGTTCCAGCTGGCGCACCAGGAAGTACACGGTCAGGCCGATCAGGGTCAGGCCGAGGAAGCCGATCAGCACCAGCATCTGCGGCGGGTAGGGGTTCATCTGGTACAGCGGGCCCATCTCCAGCACCCAGGGCGTGTCCACCATGCCGGCGAACACACGGATGGAATCGCCATCCTTGCCGAGGGCCATCACCGTATCGCCCTCGTCCACCCGGCGGCGCTGGTCGGCGTCGAGGTCGGCCTCCTTCAACGGAATCAACCGCAGGTCGAAGCCGAATTGCTTGTTGTCCTTGATCGAGGCAAGCCGCTGCGGCTGCACATTGACCGGGAAGCGCACCAGCTCGTCCATCAGCAGGTAGACAGTGGCCCGCGCCAGTTGCTCGCTGATCTGCTCCACCTCGCCCGTGAGCATCAGTCGCTCGCCGACGCTGACCAGGCTGAAGACCCGCGCCGCATGGGGGCCGGTTTCCTCCACCAGCACCTGGCCGCGGCTCAGGCGACTGCGCGCGCTGCTGTCCAGGCCCGCGCCCTCCATGGGCACCAGCTCCAGCGGGATGCCCAGCAGCCGCTCCCAGAGCACCACGGCGCGGCGGCGCTCCACGTCGTTCATGGGCTGCAGGTTGTCCGCCATCAGGCGGAAGGTGCCGCGGGCCAGGCTCTCGCGATACTGGTCGGAACGAACCTGGTTGACCTGGTGGATGGTGAACACGCCGAGCAGCGCCACCAGCACCAGGGTCACCAGCATGCCGCCATAGATACGCAGGAAGATCGAGTTCATGCCCAATTGCTCAAATGGTGACCGTAGGAGCGAGCTTGCTCGCGAAAGCCCCCGGCGCGGAGTCCTTCGCGAGCAAGCTCGCTCCTACAACGGCGGTTCAGGCCAGCCCTTCAGCGGCCTCTCGTACAAACAGATAGCCCTTGCTGCGCACCGTCTTGATCAGGCGCGGGTGCATGGGGTCGTCACCGATCTTCGGGCGGATGCGCGAGATGCGCACGTCGATGGAGCGGTCCTGGCCGTCGTATTCGATGCCGCGCAGGGAATTGAAGATCTCCTCGCGGGAGAGGATGCGCCCGGCGTTCACCGCCAGCAGCCAGAGCAGGTCGAACTCGGCGCTGGTCAGCTCGATGCTGCGCTCGTTGAGCCAGGCCTCGCGCATGGCGTTGTCGATCACCAGCGGGCCGAACTCCAGCCGGCGCTGGTTCTCCACCACAGGCGTCTCGACCACTGCCTCGCTACGCCGCAGCAGCGCACGGATGCGCGCCAGCAGCACGCGCGGGCGCACCGGTTTGCACACGTAGTCATCGGCGCCCAGCTCCAGGCCCAGCACCTGGTCCATGTCGTCGGTGCGCGCGGTGAGCATAAGGATCGGCCCCTCGTACTGGCCGCGCAGCTTGCGGCAGATGGACAAGCCATCCTCGCCGGGCAGCATCAGGTCGAGCACCACCAGGTCCGGGCGTTCCTTGAGAA
>RCUL01000864.1_pt1 | contig 12982 bp, 14 predicted proteins | sample 2167521 | NCBI WGS metagenome assembly RCUL01 (sample SAMN09932745, study PRJNA488358) | compost metagenome | feature: garden; material: soil; isolation source: compost soil in acetic acid-enriched culture | place: Germany: Experimental Botanical Garden Goettingen | collected 2016-01-27 | reverse complement strand
TTTGCCGCCAGCTGTCGATCAACCGCGCGCAGTTCAACAAGTACCTGAGCGGGCAGAGCCGCCCGACGGCGTTCAACCTCAAGCGCATCGGCGATTTCTTCGGTGTCGAGGACTACGAGCTGAACTTGCCTCCCGAGCAGTTCGCCCGCCTGATCGGCGCCCGGGTATCGGCCGTGGCCGATCAGCCCAGCGACCCGATCAGCGAGCTGTTCCGCCCGTTGCACGAGCACGCCGGCAACCTGTCGCGCTACTGCGGCTACTACTTCGAGTACTCCAACTGCATGTCGGTACCTGGCACGATCCTGGTGTCACTGGTGCACCTGCGCGAGGAGCGCGGCCGCTTCCTGTTCGAACGCCAGGAGCGTCAGGAGCGCTCCACCGCCACCGACCTGCATGCCGAGGTGCGTTGCCGCTACCTGGGCGCGGCGTTCCAGTTGCAGGACCGGATGTTTCTCATCGACTACGAGTCGCTGACCCTGAACGAGATGAGCCAGACCATCCTCATCCCCAGCTTCAAGAGCCGCATCACCCGCTTGAATGGCCTGAAGACCGGTGTTTCCAGCGGCGACCGGCGCAACCCGGCCTGCACACGGGTGGTGTGGGAGTACCTGGGTGAGGAGATCAACCGCATCAACGCCTACCGGCAGGTGAAGCTGTATCAGCCGGACGATCCGCGAATCGATGACGACGTGCGTGAGCGGCTGAGTGTGGGGCCACTCAGTAACGGCTTGTTCGAAATCGAATAGATTGAGCGTCTGTATGGGTATCGCTGCGGGTGACCATCTGATAGGTAAATGGCCAGCCAACAACGCGTCAAAGCTGTCGCAACCACTCCCCAGCCGGATGTCCCTCATTGAGTAACAGCTTCAACGACATCAGGCAGCAAACAGTGATTAGCAATGGCTTGATCAGCCGTGGCCCGAAGTAGATAGCACAACGTGCGCCAAGTTGTGCGCCAACAATGGCGCAAAGTGCCATTGCCAGGGCTAAAGGCCAGATGATTGCGCCGCTAAAGGCAAAGACCGAAAGGGCGCCGAGGTTGCAGGATGCATTGAGCAGTTTGCTGCTGCAGATCGCCTGCATAAGATGCTGCCCCAAGAGTAAGGTGAAGGCGACCATGAAAAATGAACCCGTGCCTGGTCCAAAGATACCGTCGTAGAACCCAATGGCTGGAGCAACTACCAGCGTGAAGCCCAGATACGACATCCTCTGCCTGCGATCCTTGGTACCAAGCTTGGGGCTGAACGCAAAATAGAGGGCTACTGTAATTAGCAAGATGGGGGCAATTGATTCCAGGAGGGCTTTGTCGAGCATGCTGATCGACAATGCACCCGTAACGCCACCCGCGAACGACAAAGCGGCCATCGGCCCGCCCGTTCGCCACTGGATCATTCGCTTGCGGGCGAACGCCCACACTGCTGAAACACTGGCTGAAGACGCCTGAAATTTGTTGGTAGCCATTGCAGCCAACGGATCGACACCTGCAATGAAAAAGGCCGGCAACGTAAGTAATCCTCCGCCTCCTGCTATCGCATCAAAGAAGCCGGCGAGCAATGCGACAGCGGCCAGCGTCAAGAGTATTGAAACTTCAGTCTCCATTTTTCTCTACCCCGCCTTAGCCGCGTACGATCAGTGGATCTTGTTGTAATGTCACCGGCCGTGCATCAGGTGAGTACCCGAATAGACGAACCAGTAGTCTTCGGTTGTCCTTGACGATGTCGCGAGCGTGAAGTGCCTGGCTGTTATTAATCAATATTGCGGAGTCAGGGCTTGGTAGAAAGTCGTAGGGTTGCTCGTTTTCTAGTAAGGCTTGCAATGTTTGATAAGCCTGTCGTGTTGAATGGCTGGCTTCATGGTGCAATGAGTGTCTATAGCTATTATAGCGGAGGGTAAAATCACCTCTAGAATCGAACTGAAGTATTGAACTTGCGTTCATCCCCTGATGCTCATCGTTAACGAAGCAGTCGCTGCGGGTAAAGCAAAATGACTTGGAAGATAACGCCAGCCCCTCAAGGGCGTTGAGTTTTGAAATTGCATTGCGTACGGGTATCACTTGCGTCGGTTCCCGTAATGGATTCCATCTTGCACTCAGGATCAATGCGCTTGGGGCTGGGGAATGCTCACCTTCGCACTGAACCGAGCAGGTATAGGGAGGTTCAGTGTGCGGACCTAGCTGAACGCCTGCATGGGAACTCAGTTCCGCGTGATGGTGGCTAAATTCATTCGGCAGCGATCGTTCTCCACCGCCTTTGAAATTACCAACAATCCGTACTTGCATGCCGCCATTGTCGATATCGAAAGCGAATGAGCGGTAGTCGACAAGGTTCAAAAGAATCTGGTTTCGTGATGCCATATAGAGGATTGCGGGGTCGGTTTTCAGAGTTTCAATGTCTGCCAGGCACTTTGGTACAGGGTCGGCATGGGGGGCTTCCATTGCCGCGAATTCAAGTGCTGCCGCTTTTCCGGAGGCAAATATTTCAAGCGATTCGAGTTGTACATCGTCCAGTGAGCTTTTCAATATTTGTGCCTGGCAGGCAGATAGTGCAGCAGCGCCTGCGGCATCTGGGCCGCCGATGGCGGCAGTTTGTCTGGAGCCGTGATCAAGTATGCTGGCTTGAAGTTTACTGAATGTGAGATGGAGGATCTCGGGTCTGGCTTTAGCGTTTACCCCTGGCATTGTTGTTCTCCTTGTATGTAGGGAAAGGTAAAACTTATTGTTAGGGCGCCGACTATTTAGCCAGATATTTTTTACCGCTGATGTAAGGTCGAGGTCTTGCGAGCTGTGGGGGATGTCCATGGGTCTGGTAGGAATCGTCTTAGGTAGGTAGTGCTGTCAGCCTCAGGGTTGGACTTCCCCGTCTGGAAACCGCAAAATGAACCCTTTCCCTCATCAACCTGTTCGGATCTGCTGACTCTATGCGTATGCGCCTGATGCTGTTGGGTGGTGGCAATGCCCTCGGGCAAGCGCTGATTCGTCTCGGGGCCGAGGAGGACATCGCATTTCTGGCGCCGCGCCCGCCGGAAGACGGCTGGACGCCAGCAAGCCTGACCCAGCTGCTTGACGATCATCGCCCCGATGCGCTGGTCAACCTGGCTTACTACTTCGACTGGTTCCAGGCCGAGTCGGTCAGCGAGCCGCGCCTGGCTCAGCAGGAGCGGGCGGTGGAGCGCTTGGCGGAGCTGTGCCAGCATCACCAGATCACCCTGGTGCAGCCTTCCAGCTACCGGGTGTTCGATGGTTCGCGTGCCACGGCCTATAGCGAAAAAGATGAGCCCGTGCCGTTGGGCCTGCGTGGCCAGGCCTTGTGGCGCATCGAACAGAGCGTGCGTGCGGCCTGCCCGCAGCATGTGCTGCTGCGCTTCGGCTGGTTGCTGGACGAGAGCATCGACGGTGCCCTGGGCCGCTTCCTGACCCGCGCCGAGCAACCGCAGGAGCTGTTGCTGGCCGATGACCGCCGCGGCAACCCGACGCCGGTCGACGATGCCGCGCGGGTGATCCTGTCGGTGCTCAAGCAGCTCGATTGCACCGCGCCGCTGTGGGGCACTTACCACTACGCCGGTAACGAGGCGACCACGCCGCTGGCGCTGGGCCAGGCGATCCTCACCGAGGCCGGGCAGCATCGCCAGCTGGCCGTGCAGGCACCGACCGCGCAGGCGCATGCCGCCCGCCCGGATGCCAGTGAGGAGCCGCAGAACGCGGTGCTGGCCTGCAAGAAAATCCTTCATACCTTCGGCATCAAGCCGCGTGCCTGGCGCGCCGGCCTGCCGCCTCTACTGGACCGGTTCTACCGCCATGGCTGACGCCCCCATCCTGATCACCGGCGGCGCCGGCTTCATTGGCTCCCACCTGTGCGATGCGTTGCTGGCTAAAGGCTACGCGGTGCGTGTGCTCGACGACCTTTCCACTGGCAAGCGCGACAACCTGCAACTGGGCAACCCGCGCCTTGAGCTGGTCGAGGGTGATGTTGCCGATGCCGCATTGGTGCAGCGCGCCGCGGCAGGTTGCAGCGCTGTGGTTCATTTGGCCGCGGTGGCTTCGGTGCAGGCTTCGGTCGAAGACCCGGTAAAGACCCACCAGAGCAATTTCATCGGCACCCTCAATGTCTGTGAGGCCATGCGCCTGCAGGGTGTGCGCCGGGTGCTGTTCGCCTCCAGCGCGGCGGTGTACGGCAATAACGGCGAAGGCCAGTCGATTGCCGAGGAGACGCCCAAGGCACCGCTGACCCCCTATGCGGTGGACAAGCTGGCCAGCGAGCAATACCTGGACTTCTACCGCCGCCAGCATGGGCTGGAGCCGGTGGTGTTCCGCTTCTTCAACATCTTCGGGCCGCGCCAGGACCCTTCGTCCCCGTACTCCGGGGTGATCAGCATTTTCAGTGAGCGGGCCACCCAAGGGTTGCCGATCACGGTGTTCGGCGACGGCGAGCAAACTCGGGATTTCCTGTATGTGGGCGACCTGGTGCAGGTGATGGTGCAGGCGCTCGAGCAGCCGCAGGTGGAAGAGGGCGCGGTGAATATCGGCCTGAACCAAGCGACTTCGCTGAACCAGTTGCTCAAGGCGCTGGAAACCGTGGTCGGCAGCTTGCCGCCTGTCAGTTATGGCGAGGCTCGTTCGGGTGACATTCGCCACTCGCGGGCGGATAACCAGCGTTTGCTGGCACGATTCGATTTTCCGCAGCCGACTTCGATGGTCGAAGGGCTGGCGCACTTGCTCGGCAAGGCCTGACTTAGGCCGCTTTGCGGCCCATCGCCGGCAAGCCGGCTCCCACGCTGATTGATGTACTCCGCACCTTGTGGGAGCTGGCTTGCCGGCGATGGGCTGCGTAGCAGCCCTAATGAGACTAACTGACTGGCATCAGGCCTTGGCCGCCCTGCATCGCAGTGGTCAGAACTTGTAGCCAAGGCCGACCATGTAGACCCACGGGTCGACTTCCACGTTGACCTTGGTCTTGCTGTAACCCAGCGCGCTCGGGCCGTCGACGGTGGCCTTGGTGTCGATATCGACGTACCAGACCGAAGCGTTGACCAACAGGTTGTCGGTGAGCATGTAGTCCATCCCCAACTGCCCGGCGATACCGACCGAGTCCTGCAGCTTGAGGTTGCTGAAGCCCTGTTGCTTGCGCGCGCTGCTCAGGTCTTCGTCGAAGAACAGGGTGTAGTTGATGCCGATGCCAGCGTACGGCTGGAAGCGCGAGTTCGGTGCCATCGGGTAGTACTGCAGCGACAGGGTCGGTGGCAGTTGCTTGATGTCGGCCAGCTTGCCGTCCAGGCCGCCACCCAGGCCCTTAACGCCCACGGTGTGCTGGAACGGCGTGGCCGCCAGCAGTTCAAGGCCGACGTGGTCGGTGAGCATGTAGGCGAAGGTCAGGCCCAGTTGGGTGTCGCTGTCCAGGGTCGCCTTGGTGCCCGACACCTTGTTGCCGTCGAACTTCAGGTCGCCGCTGCTTTCGTTCGGGGCGGTGGTGATCGCGCCTGCGCGCAGGATCATGTCTCCCGCCTGGTAGGCGTGGGCGGCAGGGGCGGCGAGCGCAAGGGCCACAAGTGAGGCGCCGAGCAAGGACTTGTTCATGGAAGCTCCGAAAGGACGTGAGTAATCAAGTTGTCCAATGGTACGGAGCCGTCTAAACCGAATGTTTGACCCAGCTCAAAGAACTGCGTTCACGAAGTAGAAACAGTTCTCACTTCAGCTCATAAACGTATATTTTCTCGGCTTCCATCTGGTAGCCGGCGTCGGCCAGTTCGCTGCTGGAGGCTCTGACGTGCAGCTTTCCTTCAATCCAGTAGGGCTGGTACAGGTCTTCGACGCGTACGCCCATTTCGCTGAAGATATGCACGATCTGGTTGGGCGGCGGTGGCGGTACATGGATACAGGCGCCGTAGTAGGGCACTAACAGGAACTCGGTAGTGCGACCTTCTTCGCTGACTTCCAGTGGCACGATATAGCCGGGAAGTTTGATTTGCTGGCCGTCCAGGTCCTTGACCACCGGCGCATCGGGCGCTTGCTGGCGCGCCGCTGGGGCTGACTCAGCGGACAGGGCGCTGCTCAGTTGCGACATGTCGTGTAGCGGGGCGAGTTGCGGCGGGATGATCGGCGCGCCTTCCGGGATCAGTGCAGGCCAGTCGAGTTCGCGGGGTTCGGCCGCCCAGGTGGGGGCGGCGAGCATCAGCAGGGATAAAAACAGCGCGCGAAGCATGGCGTTTTCTCAGAGGTGAATCGACATACCATCGGCCAGCGACTGCCGATAGGCGCGCCAGGCCGGCACGCTGCCCATCAGCAGCGCTGCGCCGAGGATGATAGCAAGCAGCGTCCACTCGTGCGTGCTGGGCCAGGCCAGCGGCAGGTATAGGCCGTAGTTGGCCTGAACGTAGCCTTGGGCGAGGGCGATGCCGGCATACAGCAGGCCAAGCCCGGCAACGATACCGGCACTTGCCAGTGCCAGCGCTTCAAGCACCAGCAACCCGGCAATGTGCCAAGGCCGGGCCCCCACCGAGCGCAGAATCGCCATTTCCCGGCGACGTTCGTTGAGGCTGGTGAGAATGGCCGTGAGCATGCCGATCAAACCGGTCAACACGACGAACAGCGAGACCACGAACAACGCCTGTTCGGCCGTACCCATCAGGCTCCACAACTCCTGCAGCGCTACCCCGGGCAAGATCGCCAGCAGCGGCTCGCTGCGGTATTCATTGATCTCGCGCTGCAGGCTGAAGGTGGCGATCTTGCTGTTCAGGCCCAGCATGAACGCGGTGATCGCGGCGGGCTGAAGGTCCATGGCGCGAGCCTGTTCGGCGCTGATGCGCCCGGCACCACGGGCAGGCACGCCGTTATGCCAGTCGATATGGATCGCCTCCATGCCCGCCAGGCTGATGTGCAGCGTGCGGTCGACAGGTGTGCCGGTGCGTTTGAGCACGCCGACCACGGTGAACGGCTTGTCGTCGTGTTTGACCAGGCTGATTGCCGCCACGCCATGGGCAAGCACCAGCTTGTCGCCAAGCCTGTAGTGCAGCGCCTCGGCCACCTCGGCCCCCAGCACCACCTCGAACGGGTCGCTGGCGAACTCACGGCCTTGGCTCAGCTCCAGGTGCTGCCGGCGACCGTACTGGTAATGGCTGAAGTATTCACCGGTGGTGCCCATTACCCGGTAGCCGCGGTGCGAGTCGCCGAGCGAGATGGGAATCGCCCACTTCACCCGTGGGTCCTGGGCGTAATGCTGGTAACTGTCCCAACGGATATTGTTGGTGGCGTTGCCGATGCGGAACACCGAATACAGCAGCAGGTTTACCGAACCCGAGCGGGCGCCGACGATCAGGTCGGTGCCGCTGATGGTGCTGGCGAAACTGGCGCGTGCTTCGGTGCGCACACGTTCCACGGCCAGCAGCAGGCATACCGACAAGGCGATGGCGAAGGCAGTGAGAAACGCCGTGAAACGGCGATTGGCCAGGCTGGCCAGGGCAAGGCGAAGCAGGTACATCAGGCCTCCCGGGGCGTGGCTGCGCGGTTGAGTTCGGCCAGTGACAGATGACGGTCGAACAGCGGTGCCAGGCTCTGGTCATGGCTGACGAACAACAGGCTGGAGCCGGCGGCGCGACATTCATCGAACAGCAGGCGGATGAACGCCTCGCGGGTGTCGGCATCCAGTGCCGAGGTCGGTTCGTCGGCAATGACCAGCTCGGGTTGGCCGATCAATGCTCGGGCAGCGGCTACCCTTTGTTGCTGGCCGATCGACAGGCTGTCGGCGCGGCGGGCAAGCAGTGCCGGGTCGTTCAGGCCCAGATGGGCAAGCAGCTCGCTGGCAGCTTGGTCGACACTGCCGTGGCGTTGGCGGGCGCGGTCGGCCCGGCTGTGCGAAAAGCGGCAGGGCAGTTCGACGTTTTCCCGTACCGAGAGGAACGGCAGCAGGTTGAACTGCTGGAAGATATAACCGGTGTGATCGACCCGAAAGCGGTCGCGGGCGCCCTGGCCAAGGCTGCCGAGATCCTGGCCGAGCAACTGGATACGGCCCTGGGCTGGCACGTTCACCCCGCCCAGCAGGCCCAGCAAGGTGGTCTTGCCACTGCCGCTGGGGCCCTTGAGGAACAGGGCCTCGCCTGCTTCCAGGCGAAACGCGGGTATATCCAGCAATGGCGGCTGCCCTGGCCAGGCGAACACCAGGTCTTGCAGGGCGATCAACGGCAGGCTCATTCAGAACGCGACCACGGCCTTGGCAGGCGAGGTTTCCAGGCCTTTCTGGCCGTTCGGGCCGATCAACTGCACATTGATTTTCTGCGTGGCGGGGAAGGTCTTGAACAGCGGCGTGAGGTCGAGCTGAGAGAGTTTTTCCGGGACGGAGCATTTGAGCTGATAGTGCGCACTGATGTCGCTGTGCTGGTGGCCATGCTCATGTTCATCACCGTCGTCATCTTTTGCCGCATCACCGAACAGTGGGCTCTCCAGCTCCTGAGCATCTTCCTTGCAGCCAGCAGCCGCTGCCAGGCCAAACAGCTTCAGAGGTTGCTCGAGCTGCTGGCGCACGGCGGCGACCTTGGCTTTGTCGGCATCACTGCTGGCGCTATGTTCAAAGCCGACCAGGTTCATTGCCGGGCTGTCCAGCTCCAGCTCAAGGGTGTTGCCGTCGAGCACTACATTGAGCTTGGCCACACCGTGCTCATGCGCCCCGAGCGTGCCGTGGGCGTGATCATGGTCATGGTCATGGCCTTCGTGGCCATGAGCCACGGCCAGTGGCAGCAGTGCGAAGGGCAGGGCGAGCAGCAGGCGACGCATGGACGACTCCAGAAGCAGACGGGGAATGATTTGGTAATGTTATAACAACTTTTCTCTCTCCCGCCAGCCTGCGTGGTGCAGGTTTCATGTTGTTGTAGCATGAGGGTATTGAACGCGCCTGAAGGAATGCATCGTGAGAATTCGTGGACAGATTGGTGACTGGCCGGTGGACCTGAGCATTGAGCTGGAGCCCGAAGAGTGGGCGCAGTTGGGGCGGCAGCTTGAAATGCCTGTGGCGGCCGAAACGGTATCGCAGGCTATAGCAGCAGCGCCGCGCCAGGATGACGGGCAGTGGACGGCTGCGCGGGAGGTGCTGCGTCAGGCGGGGCAGATGAACGGGCCAGAATTGCTGGACCGGTTGGAAGGGCTGGCGGGTAGTACGGCGGCGGGCAAGCGGCTGCTGGTGCGGTTGCGACACAGCAGTGAGGTGAAGGTGGAAAGTGGCGCGGATGCGCCGGTGTATCACTGGATCGGGTAAAGCTGTAGGCCTGTGTTGCCCCGCAAGCGAGGGCATGGCCCTCGCCTGTTGGGCGAATCAGAACATGGCCGAAGACAGCCTGCGGCGGTAAACAGCCACCAGCGGATGGTCGCCACCGAGCAGGTCGAACACTTGCAGCATCGCCTTCTGCGGCAAGCCGTTTTCATAGGCGCGGTTACGCTGGAACAGTTTAAGCAGCCCATCCAGCGCCGCTTCATACTGCTGGCGCGCCAGTTGCTGGATGCACAGCTGGTAAGCCGCTTCATCATCCTGCGGGTTCTGCGCCAGGCGGCTTTTCAGGTCGGCGACTTCCGGCAGGCTGGCGGCCTGGCGAAGGAAGGTCAGCTGCGCTTTGGCACCGGCCAGGGCGGCCTTGTGCTCATCGGTCTTGACCGCGTCCAGCACAACCTGCGCTTCGCCCAGCTCGCCGCGCTCAGCCAGGCAGCGGGCATACAGGATCAGCGCCTCGGCATTGCTGTTGTCTTCCCCCAGCAGGGCCTGCAGCAATGCCTCGGCCTCGGCGAAACGGCTCTCGGCGAACAAGCCTTTGGCTTGCTCCAAGGGCGAGGCGGCCGGTGCGGCAGGCATCTGCACATGAGGCTCGAGCATGGCGCGGATCGCCGACTCCGGCTGCGCGCCGGCAAAGCCGTCGACCGGCTGGCCATCCTTGAACAGCACTACTGTGGGCAGGCTACGAATCCCGAACTGGGCAACGACTTGCTGCTCAACGTCGCAGTTGATCTTGGCCAGCAGCAGCTCGCCCTGATAACCCTCGGTGATTTTCGCCAGCAGTGGCATCAGCGCCTTGCAGGGCGCGCACCACTCTGCCCAGAAGTCCACGAGGACCGGCTTGTGGAAGGAGTTTTCGATCACCAGTTGCTGAAAGTTGGCATCGGTGGCATCGAAGATAAACGGTGTTTCCTGGCTCATCGTGACTCTCGCAAATCCGTGAATGGCACCACTATAAAGGCTCGCGGCTGGCGTGGTACAGGCTGACCCGGCGGAATTCGTGCGGCTCGGCCAGGTCCGGCAGGGTCAGTGCTTCAAGCACGCCCAACTGCTGGTAAAGCGGGTGGCTGAAATCGCGTACTCGGGAGTCTGCCACCAGCGCCTGGCGACCGCGGCCGAGGAAGGCATCGAGCAGCGGCAGGTTGGCGCGGTCGTACAGCACATCGGCAACCAGAATCAGGTCGAAACGGTCGTCTTCGGCGAAGAAGTCATTGCTGTAACTGAGCTCGACCCCGTTCAGCTCGGCATTGGCGCGGCTGGCATCGAGTGCCAGCGGGTCGAGATCGCAGGCCACCACTTCCAATGCACCGGCGCGCGCTGCGGCAATGCCGGCGATACCGGAGCCGGAGCCAAAGTCCAGCACGCGCTTGCCGGCGACCCATTCAGGGTGCTCGGCCAGGTAGCGGGCCATGGCCAGGCCGCTGGCCCAGCAAAAGCTCCAGTACGGTGGGTCGTCGAGAATGCGCCGGGTTTCTTCGCTGCTGAAGGCGCGGTCCATGTTCTGATCGTCGATCAACCAGAGTTTGAGCGTACACCCCGGCAGTTCACTGACGACCAGCCGCGCTTCGCCGATCAGGCCGCTGAGGGCCTGTTGCAAGGCAAGCGGCGCCACCTAAGGCGCCTTCTTGAAACGCAGCGGGCCTGTGGCTTGAGTCTGGGCCTGGGTGATGCGCACGGGCGGCAGGTGCATGATCAGTTGGCCCGACTGGCTGGCGCGGCCACGCAGTTCGACCCGAGCCCCGGCCGGGAAGACCTCCGGGTTGAAGCGCAGGCGGTAGGGCAGCGCCTGGCCGGTCCCGGTCAGGGTGCTGCTGGCCAGAAGCTGTTGCGGCCGGTCGCGCTCGTCGATGACCAGCAAGGCCAGCTCCACGTCGGCACCGCGGGGGATTTCCAGCAAGGTACCGCTCAGTTCGCGTTGATAGGCGGGCAGCGGGCCCAGCGGTTCGGCCTTTTTCGCCACCTTGGCGGGCGCAGGTGCCGGGGCTGGCTCGGTCTTCGGCCGATCGCTGCCACAGGCGGCGAGCAGGGCGGCGCAGCCCAGCACGACGAGCGCTCGATAATGCATGGGGTAGTCCTTCAGGGGCAGATTTACCCTGGATGTTAACCCCTTTGGCTTGTCTTGCCAGTGGGATGCGCTACCATGGCCCTCCCTTTTTTTGTTGCCTGCCACCATGCACTGTCCCTTTTGCGGTGCCAACGACACCAAGGTCATCGACTCTCGCCTCGTCGCCGAGGGCGAGCAGGTGCGCCGCCGCCGCGAATGCGTCGCCTGCGGCGAGCGCTTCACCACCTTCGAAACCGCCGAGCTGGTGCTGCCCCGGCTGATCAAGCAGGACGGCACGCGCCAGCCTTTCGACGAAGAAAAGCTGCGTGCCGGCATGCAGCGCGCGCTGGAGAAGCGCCCGGTCAGCGTCGAACGCCTCGAGGCGGCCCTGGCACATATCAAGAGCCGGCTGCGCGCTACGGGTGAGCGCGAGGTCAAGTCGCTGGTGGTGGGTGAGCTGGTGATGGCCGAGCTGCGCAAGCTCGATGAAGTGGCCTACATCCGTTTCGCTTCGGTGTACCGCCGCTTCCAGGACCTCGATGAATTCCGCGAAGAAATCGACCGCCTGGCCCGCGAGCCGGCTAAAGAGTGAGCATGCCGAGCCAGACCGCGATCCTCGACGCCCATTACATGGCCCGTGCCCTGGAGCTTGCCCGCAAGGGTATCTACACCACTCACCCCAACCCGCGCGTGGGTTGTGTGATCGTCCGTGACGGCGAAGTGGTGGGTGAGGGCTGGCATGTGCGCGCCGGTGAACCACATGCCGAAGTGCATGCCCTGCGCCAGGCCGGTGAGCGTGCCCGCGGCGCCTGTGCCTACGTGACGCTCGAGCCTTGCAGCCACCATGGCCGCACCCCACCGTGCGCCGAAGCGCTGGTACAGGCTGGTGTGGCGCGGGTGGTGGCAGCCATGCAGGACCCCAACCCGCAGGTCGCCGGGCAGGGCCTGCGCCGCCTGGCCGAAGCAGGCATCGAAGTCGCCAGTGGTGTGCTCCAAGCCCAGGCCCGCGCCCTGAACCCCGGTTTCCTGAAGCGCATGGAGCATGGCTTGCCGTTCGTGCGGGCCAAGCTGGCCATGAGCCTGGATGGCCGCACCGCCATGGCCAGCGGCGAAAGCCAATGGATCACCGGCCCTGCCGCCCGCTCTGCGGTGCAGCGCCTGCGTGCCCGTGCCAGCGTGGTACTGACCAGCGCCGCCAGCGTATTGGCCGACAACGCACGGATGACCGTGCGCGGTGCCGAGCTGGGCCTGGACCCCGACACCACCGCGCTGGCGCTGAGCCGCCCCCCCGTGCGCGTACTGATCGATGGCCGCCTGCGCCTGCCACTGGACGCGCCGTTCTTCAAGGCTGGCCCGGCCCTGGTGGTAACCGCCATGGGGAGCGACCCGCGGTACGCCCAGGCTGGCCACGAGCTGCTCAGCCTGCCGGGCAGCAATGGCCAGGTGGATCTGCTCGCCTTGATGCAGGCACTTGCAGCGCGTGGCGTCAACGACATCCTGCTGGAAGCTGGCGCAGGCCTGGTCGGCGCTTTTGCCCAATTGGGCCTGATCGACGAGTACCAGCTGTTTGTCGCCGGCACCTTCCTTGGCTCCCAGGCCCGTCCGTTGCTGGACTGGCCGCTGTCGAAGATGAGCGAAGCGCCACGGCTGAAAATTACCGAAATGCGTGCAGTGGGCGATGACTGGCGGGTCA
>RCUL01000862.1_pt1 | contig 13008 bp, 11 predicted proteins | sample 2167521 | NCBI WGS metagenome assembly RCUL01 (sample SAMN09932745, study PRJNA488358) | compost metagenome | feature: garden; material: soil; isolation source: compost soil in acetic acid-enriched culture | place: Germany: Experimental Botanical Garden Goettingen | collected 2016-01-27 | reverse complement strand
TCGACAGGATCGGCGCGAGGCCGGTGCCGCCGGCGACGAAGATGTGCGGCGCGCGGCGGCTTTCCTCACGCAGGAAGAAGGCGCCATAGGGGCCACTGAGGGTCAGCACTTCGTCCTGCACGGCTTTCTCTTCCAGGTAGCTGGACATGGCGCCGCCCGGCAGCAGGCGGATGAGGAACTCCATCTTCGGCACATCAGCCGTCGTGCTGGACGGCGAGTAGCTGCGCACGACCTCGAACCCCGGCACCTGGATCTGCATGAACTGACCGGGGCGGAACTCCATCCATTCGCCTTCCGCCAGTTCCAGGGTCAGGCGCATTACGTTGCTGGCGATGCGGTCCACGGAGTCGATGAAGGCATGCACCTCGCGCGCGGCGCTGGAGCCGACCTCGCTGCCGTACGGCACGTCGAAGCTGCAGTTCGACTGCGCCTGGCACAGGCATAGCAGGCGCTGGCCGGTGGCGTATTCGCTGGCCAGCAGGGTGGAGCTGGCGCCGGCGCGGGTATGCGCCTCACCTTCGGTCAACTGGGCGATGCAGGTGGAGCAACTGCCCGAACGGCATTGGTACAGCAGAGGGATCTCCGATTCGATGGCGGCATCGAGGATGCTGGTTCCGGCCTCGACATCGAAACTGCGGCTGACGCCGTCGGAGAAATTTACGGTGACTTGGTGCATCTGGTCTTTCATGAGCGGTGGCTCCAAACGGGCATCTTCGGCCGGCACCCAACACCGGCTGGATTCGTGGCTCGCACCGCCGTTTGCAAAGATCCGGAGGCACGGTCATGACCCGATCTTAGGAAGCCCCCCACCCGCTCGCGCTCCCGTGGGACACAGCCTTATCCCAACAGCGCAACTTCCTGCAGCCCCATGAAAGACGGCACAGAAGCCGATTCCCCCAGCAAGAAGACGAGTTGGATAAAAAACAGTGCCAAGGCGGCACGGGTATAAACGGAGCATTCATCAAGCGAGCGCGCCTTGCTCCAGTCGCTCACGTTCTGCAATGCCATCCCGGCTCGGCAACGCTACCGATGACGTGGCCCAAGGCAACCAACTCTGCCAACGACGCTCCGCCGACAAAGGCATCAACGTGGGGAAGCGCCGCCCTCATACCTGCCGTCACGGGTTCGTATCCTTCGCTCGACTTGTGTGGATTCACCCAGATGACCCTATGGGCCAGTCGCCGAAGCCTAGCCATCTGCTCAGCCAACAATTCGGCGCCACCGCTTTCCCAACCGTCGGAGACAATCACGACAATGGCTCCCCGGGCCATCCCCCGCTGCCCCCATGTATCCAGGAACCCTTGCAGCCCGGTCCCCAGACGCGTCCCGCCGCCCCAGTCGGGCAAGGCTCGGGTGACCGCGCGCATGGCCGCTTGCGGAGCCTGGCCGCAGAGCAAGGGTGTCAACCGCGCAAGGCGGGAGCCGAGGGAAAACACCTCGGTCGCCCCGGGCACGGTGTTGGCCATGGCATACCCGAAGCGCAGCAGTGGCTCGGCATAGCCCTTCATGGAGCCGCTCACGTCGATCAGCAGCACGCAACGCCGAGGGCGCAGATCGGCACTCGCCAGGACCAGTCGGGTGATTTCGCCATGCTGCTCGATCGCCGCGCGCACGGTCCGCTGCGCGTGCAGGCGCCCCAGGTGACTCGCGCGTCTGTACCGGCTCTGACGAAGCGGATGCCTGAAGCGCAGCGCCTCGATGAGGTGCAGCACCTCGGTCAACTCGGCCCGGCTCATGGTGGCGAAATCGCGCTGGCGCAGGATCTCCATGGCATTGGCACTGAGCGCCTGGGTCTCCTTGCCCTGTTGCGCACCCGCAGCCTCTTCTCCCCCACGAGGAGCGAGCAGGCCGGTGACTCGCTGCTCGGCCGGGTTATCCACGGGCACGGGCGGCGGAGCGATATCCGCGAAGAACGCGCCGAAGCAGTCTTCATAGATCGCGATGTCTTCACGGCTGGCGCAGAGGGTGAAGCGCCCCGCCCAATAGATCGACCACGGAGCGCGCGGCTCCGGCATGGCCTCCAGTGCCGCGAAAAAGCTCTGCGCATGGGCATGGCTGACATGTGCCAGTCTGGCCCGGAGACGGAGCACGAAAGCATGCAGCAGGCGAAACGGCTCCGGCGAACGCGTGGCCGACTCGCTCACGGAGTGTCAGCCGCCTGAAAAAACGCCAGCTCGCCCTCCCGCACGCGCTGCTGGTCCTCCCGGTATTTCAGCAAGGTTCCCAATGTCAGTTCGACGCTCTGCCTGTCCAGCTGCTTCGCCTCGAGCGCCAGGAGCGCCGCCGTCCAATCGAGGGTTTCGGCGACGCCCGGGCTCTTCAGCAGGCCGATTTCCCGGAAGCGCCCGGCCGCCGCGACGATGCTCCGTCCGAGAGCCTCGTTCAGCGCGGGGAAACGTCGGTGCAGGATGGCCAGCTCCAGGTCGGCATCAGGGTGATCCATCCAGTGATAGAGGCAGCGCCGCTTCAGCGCGTCATGAACCTCACGTGTCCGGTTCGACGTCAGGAAAATCAGGGGGGGAACCCGGGGGCGGATGGTACCGATCTCAGGCACCGACACGGCGAAGTCCGACAGGGCCTCTAGCAGGAATGCCTCGAAGGCGTCATCTGCCCGGTCGATCTCATCGATCAGCAGGATGCAGGGGCTGTTGCGGAAAGCCTTGAGAATCGGGCGCTCCAGCAGGAACTCCCGGTCGTAGAGAGGTAGCTCGCCAGCACCGCCTGACGCACTGGTGCTCTCCGCGCGCTTGAGGTGCAGCAACTGCTTGCGGAAGTCCCAGTCATACAGTGCCTGGGAAATATCGACCCCCTCGTAGCACTGCAACCTGAAGACCTCCAGGCCAAATGCCTGACCGATGGCATAGGCGAGCGAGGTCTTGCCGACCCCGGGCTCGCCTTCCAGGTAGATCGGTCGCTGCATCGCCGACGCCAGGAAACAGAGCGTCGCCAGCGCTTCGTCCGCTAGATAGTCGACCGACTCAAGCGCCTGAATGATGGCCTGCGGAGAGGGCAGGCGCGAAGGTTTTTCCATGACGCGATCCCACCCCCTGTGCCTTATGCGAAAGCTCGGTACAGGCCATAGCCCACAAGCGCTACCAGGGAAAAGCTGATGGCCGCGCGGATGGCCACCGGCTTCCAGGCGACGCTCAGCAGATCCAGGGCCTCCTCTTCGACGACCGCATTACGCGGCTGGGCCGACGCAGCTTGAGATTGGACCGCTGGCTGGGCCTGCGACTGGGCATCTGTCGAAACCTCGTGGGCATCCTGCACGGACTGGCTTGCTTGGATCTGGGCCGCCAGGCGCGTGGCAAACTGATCCATCAACTTCTTGCCGACCGAATCGATCACTCCACCGCCGAACTGAGCAGCCTTGCCGCTGACAGTAAAGTCGCTCTCAACCGAAATCTCCGAGCCATTGGCCGCCGGGCTGACGAAGAATATCACCGTGGCCTTGGTCGAACCGCCGCCCTTCATTTCGCTGGCGGCCGCTTCGAGCACGGCATGACGACGTTCGTTATCGCGCTCCTTGAAAAGGATGGAACCACGGAAAGTCATATCGATGGGGCCGAGCTTTACCTTCATGCGACCAGCATGCTCATCGCCGTCACTCGACTCCAGGGAGGCGCCCGGCATGCAGGGTGCCACCGTGGGGATATCCATGAGAACGGACCATGCTTTTTCTGGGGCAACCGGTAGAGCGAACTTGTACTTGATATTCATCGCAACAACCTATGTGTAGAAGGAATCGGGCATTCACAAGGACACTCGCCCGGCTGGAAGGCAGGACTCACCCGGTGCAGCATCACTGCATCGGACGCTCCTGAATGGAACGGAAGATGCGCTCCGGTGTGATGGGTACCGTCTCGATCACCACCTCCAGGTGCGCCAGCGCATCGTTGACCGCCGCCACCACCGCCGCCGGAGCGGAAATCATGGCGGACTCGCCCATGCCCTTGATGCCTCCCGGCACCAGGGGCGAAGGTGTTTCGAGATGGCGTATACGGATATCGGGGACATCCAGGGTCGTCGGAATGAGGTAGTCCATGAAGGTCGTGGTCACGAGCTGGCCGAAGTCGTCGTAGATGACCTCCTCCAGCAGGGTCTGACCTATGGCTTGGGCGACCCCACCGCGAATCTGCCCCTCGACGATCATCGGGTTGATCATGGTCCCGCAGTCTTCGACCGCGAAGAAGTCCGTAACCCGTGCCGCATAGGTGCTGGCGTCGATCTCGACGATGGCAGCATGACCACCATTGGCCAGGACCAGGTCGGAAGGGTCGTAGGTTGCCGTCGCCTCGAGGGTGGCATCGAAGCCGGGCGGATGCGTGGCATCGGCGAAATAGGCGGCGCCGACCACCTCGGCAAACGGCATGCCCTTGGCCGGCACGCCGGCCACATGGACCAGACCGTCCTCGATGACGATGTCTTCGCTCGCGGCTTCCAGCAGGTGCCCGGCGAGCTGCTTGACGCGCTCGCGCACGATAGACGCGGCACGCCCGATGGAGCCGGCGCCGATCACCGCGCCACGGCTGGCGAACGCACCGAAGCCGTATGTGTTCCTGGTCGACCCCGCCTGGATCACCACATCGCTGGCGGGTACGCCCAGGGCGTCCGCGGCGATCTGCGCCAGGGTGGTCTCGTGGCCCTGGCCGGAAGAAGCCAGGGATGTGGTTACCGTAACCTTGCCCGTCGGGTCGATGCGCACGGTGGCCGAATCGTGGGTGGTCGTCGGGGTGCCCAGGAAGGACAGGGTGCGCGTCCCGGTGCCTGTCACCTCATTGAACACACTGACCCCGAGGCCAAGGTACTTGCCACGTGCGCGGGCCTCGGCCTGTCGTTGGCGAAACGCCTCGGGATTCACCATCTCCTCGAGTAGATTGATGGTCTGCAGGTAGGAACCCTCCCGGTGCGTCTGCCCCAGGCGGTTGGTGAAGGGGAAATCCTCGGGCATGACGACATTGCGCCGACGGATCTCGAACGGCGACAGGCCCAGTTGCCGGGCCGCCCGGTCGATCAGGGTCTCGCGGGCGATCTGCCCCGCCGTGAAGCCCACGCCGCGATAGGCGCCGATGGGGCACTTGTTGGTGGCGACGGCGATGCTTTCCTCGCTGACCGCCGGCACCTTGTACACGCCGAGGATCACCGCACTGCCCACGTGGGACTCGACCAGCTGGGTCCAGGGCAGGTTGTTGTAGGCGCCGCCATCGGTGATCGAGCGATTCTCCAGGGCCAGGAAACGGCCGTCCCCGTCGAAGGCAAGCCCCATCTCGTTGCGCTGCTGCTTGGCATGGGTTGCGCCCAGGAAGTTTTCCTGGCGATCCTCGATCCAGCGCACCGGGCGACCCAGCGCGCGGGACAGCAGGCAGACCAGCAACTCCTCGGGATGCAGGTGGGCCTTCTGGCCGAACCCGCCCCCCACATCGGGGACCCTGACCTCGATCAGGTGCTCCGGGATAGCGCAGAACATCGCCACCATGGTCCGGACGAAACTGGGCATCTGGGTGGCCGTCCACAGGATCAACTGCTGGGTGGTCCACTCGTATTGTGCAACGGCGCCCCGGGTTTCCATCGGGCAAGCGCTGACCCGCCCGCAGGAGAACTGTCCACGGACGACCCCGGCGCTGCTGGCGAAAATCGGCGCCAGCTCATCCCGGGCACGACTGGTGCGGGATACCACATTGCCGGCCAGGGTGTCGTTGGCCCTGGCCTCCCCCTCCAGGGCCGCCTCGACCCCGGTCACGGCGGGAAGCTCCTCGTACTCGACCTGGATGAGCTGGGCGGCGTCTTCGGCGATAGCCCGGCTGGAGGCCACTACGACGGCGACCATCTCGCCGACGAAACGGGTAACACCGTTGGCAAGCAGGGGCTGGATGGTCGTCTGGAAGCCCTCGACCTGCATGGTCGCGACAATGCCCTGGGACAGCTCCGCCACATCGGCCCCACACCAGACGAGTTCGACGCCGGGCAGCGCCTGGGCGTCGGCGACATCAATGGAGACGATCCTGGCATGGGCGAACGGGCTGCGCAGTGACACGACATGGAGCATTCCCGGCAGAACCAGGTCGGCGATGTAGCGGCCGCGCCCGGTCAGCAATCGCGTATCTTCCCTCCTGAGCACCGAAGTACCGATGGACTTCTTCTTCAGCGCGACGACTTCATGCTTCATCATCACACTTCTCCTCGCCTTGCCGCCTCGGCAACAGCCGGATCGGTAATCGCATCGATGATGGTTTCATAGCCGGTGCAGCGGCACAGGTTGCCCGACATCACCTCACGAACCTCGTCTCTCGAAGGCGCGGGGTTCTCTGCCAGGATGCTGCGCGCGGTGGCCAACATGCCGGCGGTACAGAACCCACATTGCAACGCATGGTGGCGACGGAAGGAGTCCTGCAAGGCGTTCAGCTTTTCCCCTTGCGAGAGGCCTTCCACCGTTTCGATCGAACACCCCTCGGCCTGCACGGCAAGTGTCAGGCAAGAGCGCATGGGCGCCCCGTCGATCAAGATCGTGCAACTGCCGCATACTCCCTGCTCGCAGCCGATCTTTGTTCCCGTCAGGCCCACCACCTCACGCAAGGCATCGGCCAGATGCATACGAGCCTCGACATGAAACACGCGGGGCTTGCCGTTTATGGTGGCGGATACGCGCATCAGCTGGCTTTCTTCATGCGCCTGCATACATGGCTCCTTGCGCTGCCTTCAAGATGACGCGTTGGGTAATGGCTTTCGCCAGACTCAAACGAAGATCGCGACTGCCATGGATATCACTTCGGGGCTCGAGGCCTTCTGTCGCCAGTTCGGCGGCCGTGGCAGCCGTGGACTCATCAATCACTTTCCCGACCAGGAAATCGTTCGCTCGGATGGCCTGGTGGGCGCGCTCCTCCACGGCCCCCAAGGCAATCCGGGCAGCGACACAACGGCCGCCTTGCATGGAAAGCCCCGCCGCAGCCATGACCAAGGCATAGTCACCCTTGCGCCGGGCATACTCGTCGAACTCCCAATGCAATGCAGGGATCGGTATTTCGACCCGGACCAGGACTTCTCCCGCTTCCAGGTCGGTGAAGTAATGCCCCTTCATGAAATCCGTGGCGCTCACCGAACGCACACCGGCAGCACCCGCGATGGACATCGTCGCCCCAAGGGTAGCCATCAGAAATGGCATCTCGGCACCGGCATCGGCATGGGCGAGGCTTCCGCCCAGTGTTCCTCGGTTACGGACCGCCTGGTGCGCAACATGGGCCAGGACCTTGGGCAGGATTGGAACGTACTTCGCTACGGTGGGATCGGTCTTGTTCCTGAAGTGGGTCACCATGGCACCGATGCTCAAGACCCCAGCAGACAGACTGATCTCGAACAGCTCGCTGACATGTCGCAAATCCACGAGGCAACTGGGGTAGACCAGCCTGAATGCCAAGAGCGGCAACAGACTCTGGCCACCGGCGATGATGCGGGCATCCGGATCATCCGCCAGCACCTGGATAACCTCCTGCAAAGAGGCTGGAGCGCGGTACGAAAAGGCAGGGAATTTCATGCGTTCACCTACTTCAAGCGAAAAACCAGCAGGGCTTGGGGGGAAATTGGGATAGAGACTGATATGAATCCGATACTAGAAACACCTCCCTGGACAAACACTCCCGCCAGCGCAGGGGTTATCCCGCCAGCGCATCAATTAGCGCGCCGACGGAAGCCATTCAGAGCCCCATGCCCTGGCTTGCACCGCCCTCTTCCGGCCCCGGCTCACGCCCCCAGTCCTACGACCGGCGCGCTTGCCCCACTTGCGCCAGCGCCTTGAATGGCAGGAGCACGCATTTCCTGCGGCTGCGGTGCGCTATCAGCGGCGAAAACATCTCCAGCTCATGCCAAGGCATATCCACAGCGGCCAGCCCGCCCTCGAGAAAAGCGGAAACATCAGCCAGCAATCGCGTTGCGGCCTCCGGGGCAAGTCCTTCGCCATTTTTCAGCAGCCAGGCCATGGCTGCCCGGCACAACAGACAGCCATCGACACTGCCATTAAGGTCTCGATACACCCCGTCCCACAGGCTGACCCGTATCGTCACCCGATCGCCACAAAAGATATTTTCCAGACTCGTTTCGGCCATAGGCTCGCCTTGAGGCATCGGCAGCGAGCGCTCCGCAAACTCACGAATCTTGCTGTTGTACAGTTCCGAGAGCATTCGGACCTCTCCCTCAACTGAGCGCCATCGACCGGTCAACACCTGCTAGCAGGGCCTCGACGTCAGCCGACGTGTTGTAGGGAGCGAAGCTGGCCCGCACGACGGCGCCGAGCCCAAGCGCCTTCAGCAAGGGCTGCGCGCACATCTGCCCGGCCCTGACCCACACGCCCTGGTTGTCCAGCACCTGCGCAACATCGTGGGGATGGACACCCTCGACAGTGAACGAGACGATGCCCATCCGCTCCCGATCATGAGGACCAATGACCCTGACCCGAGGCCTGGCCAGGAGCCCGTCCAACGCCACCCGCGTCAACCGCCTCACCTCCTCCAGCGCTCCGCGCTCACGGGCCAGCCAGTCGAGTGCCGCTGCCAGACCGAGCGCCTGACTGAAAGGTGGAGTACCTGGCTCCAGACGCCAGGGCAGGTCCACCCAAGTACTTTCCCGCAGCCCCACTCCGGCGGCCATGCCGCCACCGAATGACACCGGCTGAAGCATTTCCAGGCCGCCACGGCGCGCCGCCAACACTCCGATGCCCGTGGGGCCAAAGACCTTGTGCCCGGAAAAAACCAGGAAGTCCGCCTGCTCGGCCGTCAGGCCATGCGGCACGGCCTGCGCTGCATCGACGACCAACAACGCACCGACCTCACGCACGCGCCGTACGATGGACATCAGGTCCGAAGCCAGCCCGGTGACATTCGAGACCTGGGTAACCGAGACGACCCGTGTTTTGGCGGTGATCATGTGATCGAGTACCGACATGTCCAGAACACCTTCGGCAGTCACCGGCCACACGTTCAAGGAGGCCCCGGATCGACGCGCCGCCTGCTGCCACGGGATGAAGTTGCTGTGATGCTCCAGCTCAGTCACAACTATCTCGTCCCCCTCGCCGAGTCGCTCGGAAAGCGAATGGGCCAGCAGGTTTAACGCCGCCGTAGCCCCAGCGGTGAATACCACCTGATCCGCCGAAGTTCCCAGGAAGCGCGCGACCGTCCCCCGGGCCTGCTCATACAACTCATCCGCACGCTCGGCCAACCGGTGACTACCGCGCCTGACATTGGCCCGCATCCCCTGCTCCAGCAGGGTCATGGCGTCGTGGGACGCACAGAGCATTTGTGCGCTAGCGGCGCTGTCCAGGTAATGCCCCGCAGGCTGCCCCTGGGCGCTATTGCGCTCGAACATCCAGGTCGCTCGACTCATACGAGCCCCTCAACCAGACGGTTGTAGTCCTCAGGCGTATCCATGTCTTCGGTGACCGACGCGACGCCGACATCGACTGGCATAACCGCCTCGCCATACTGCTGCACAAGCCCCTTGGCCCCTTCATCGCCAGAGCAAAGACGCAACAGTGGCAGACAGGCCGGAGACCAGAGCACAGGATTGCCCCGCTTATGCCCATGACAGGCCTGGAAACCCAGCAGACGAGGCTCCGCCTCATAGGCATCGATCAGCCGGTCGATCACCCCGGCAGTGACCTTCGGCATGTCTCCCAGGCAAAACACGACGCCATCCCGCTTGTCGACGGCATTGGCACCCAGCCGCACCGAAGAGCCTATGCCTTCCGCATAGGCATCATTCATGACGAATTCGACCGGCAGGTCGGCTAGCGCCTGGCGCACCTCCTGGGCCTCATGCCCCAGCACCACCAGTACCCGGTGGCAACGGGACGAAAGCGCGGCACGCACAATGTGCCTGATCAGCGGCTCGCCAGCCAAAGGCAGGAGCAACTTGTTCATAGCCCCCATCCGCCGGCTCTGCCCGGCAGCCAATATGACAGCGCTAACCGACACCTTTTCAGCGTGAGGTGCCAACTTGGGTGATCCTGCGTCCTGGGTATCAGGCCGGGTCGTAAGCGCCCCCAGCAACCCACCAACCCCCATCATTGCGATATCGCCGCGGGTGACGGGCATACCCGCCGACAAGCGCTGGAGCACCCAGTCGAAGCCATTGAGCTTGGGAGATCGTGCGCACCCAGGCATGCCGATGACGGGAATGCCACCGAGATCCCCCAGCACCAGCAAGTTGCCCGGATCGACCGGCATCCCCACACTCGCCACGGTTCCTCCGGCACGGCGAATCGCAGTCGGCAGCACATCATCCTTGTCCGAGGTGGCGGAGGCCGTGGCAATGACCAGCAGGTAACAATCGGCTTGCGACCTCATGGCAGCAATCACCGGCACCAGTTCATCGACGTAATGGCCACAACGCTGTTCCCAGGCGAGCATCAGGTTCCCGCCCAAGCAATCCAGGCGAGCCCCCAGCGTCCCGGAGGTCTTGTCGAGGATTTTCACCTGCATATCCGGCAAGTGGGTCTGGATCAGTGCGACCTTGCGCAAGGTGAATGGTCGGACCCGCAACACTGCCTCGCACTCCGCCGCCAGCATACGCAGCAGTCGCTCGACGAGCTCACCTGGCACGCCGAATGGGATGACTTTCAACGTTCCCACGACCTGCCCGCTGCGGACCGGCGTCAACGGTTGCAACGTCGCCAGGGCGACTGCGTCATCCAGGCTATTGAAAGCGTGTATCGCCGGGACATTGAGCTCCAGTAGCCCATCACACAGCGCATGCAGATAAACCCGCCCCGTGCCCGCCTCACCGACCTCGACATGAGCACCGGCCAGGGCGTCGGAGAGTACCGCCGCCGCGCGATCTTCCTGGACGTCACCCTCCTCAAGCCGAGCCACGTAGACACGGGAATACCCGGCCTCGTGCAATTCCGACACATCATCCAGGCCCAGCACCTTACCCTTGCCGATCCGGCCCTCGGCGGTCTTTAGCGAGTGCGCGAGCAATGCCCCTTCCGCTTCTGCAACCGCCACCTCGGAGAACAGCATGCTCTGCTCCTAGCGCTTCCCACGAAGCTCGCCAATGATTTCGGCCAATATCGAAATGGCAATTTCAGCGGGTGTGGACGCACTGATCGGCAGTCCGATTGGCGCATGCAGACGCTCAATCCGCTCCACCCCAACCCCGCATCCCAGCAAACGCTGCCGGCGCTGCTCATGGGTGCGTTGGCTACCCAATGCGCCTACATAGAAGGCAGGGGAACTCAGGGCGGCGATCAGGCCCGGGTCATCCAGCTCGGGGTTGTGGGTCAAGGCGACCACGGCGGTCCTTGTGTCAGGACTCAGCATGCCCAGGGCGACGCCAGCCTCCTCCATCAAGACCGGAACGCCAGGGAAGCGCCCCTCTGCAGCAAAGGCCTTCCTGCGCTCCACGACTACGGGCTCGAAGCCGGCCAACAGGGCCATGGGCACCAGCATCTGGGCGATGTGCACCCCACCGAGGACAATCAGCCGCGCGGGCGGCTGGAAAACATTGAGGAACCTCTGTTGCTCGCCAACACTGAATATGCCGGCCTCAAGCTGCACAGAGGGCAGCCCCGGAAACAGGTCGCGGAGGCTGGCTTGCGAGTCGTACAGGTCGACCCGGCCGCTCGCCAGATCGGTCACCAGAAAACAGCTGCGACGCTGACTAACCCTAGCAATAACGGTTTCGTAAAGATCGGCGCGAGCGGCGCCCGGCCCCGTCATCGTGTCGATCCTGATAGCGATGGTTCCACCGCAAGCCAGTCCGACTGACCAGGCTGTTTCGTCACTGACCTCGAACGACAGCGTGCGGGAACCACCCTGCTCCATAGCCTCCAGTGCCTCTTCGAGAACACCGGTTTCAACGCAGCCCCCCGACACAGAACCGCAGAACGCTCCAGCGTCGTTGATCGCCACCATGCTGCCCGCTCGACGCGGCGCGCTCCCCCAGGTGCGGAGTACGGTGGCCAGAGCGACCTGGTGCCCTTGATTCAGCCATTCAAGTGCCTTGCAGAGCACGGCGACGGCCGTGTCCGGCTCCTGCGAGAGATTTGCCATGCTCACACCCGACGTTGAGGAACCACTTGCAGTCGATCATAGGAACACGCTGCAACAGCGGGCACTCCACGCGCTGTCGCGGCTATCCCGAAAGTGCAGGAAGATTCGGCGCGCCCGGGAATGAGGCGGACAGTCTCAAGAGCGCATGACCAGGCTTAAAAAAGGTTCTTCGCGGAATTCCGGGAAAGAGGTGCAGTACACGCCGGATTGGCAATCCGGCGTGAGGACCACCTGATTGGCACCGGGCAGCCGGCCACTTCCCGCTCCCCCGGCCCCTCTCCCAGGGGGAGAGGGGTGACTCGTGCCGGCGAGTCCGAAGCAATTCTGAAGCCCATGCAGACCTGAACCTGAGTATCAGAGGTGAGGCAGCGACTTCGCCCCGTCAGGAGGCCGAGCGGAATCGTTGCGCAGGGGGACGAGCGGCATGGATGCCGCGAGAGGCGTGCGGGGCCAGGGATGGCCCCTCACGCCGGGCCCCCGGAGCGACGATGGAGCGAGGGAAGTTTGGCGCAGCCAGACGGGGACGCCGAGTTCCGGATGCAGGGGCAAGCCCTTTTGGTTCCTTTTGGGTGGGCGGCATTCCGACGACTGCCAAAAGAAACTCGCCGGGAGGCGAAACAGAGGCCCGAGGCCTGCTCGGAAATGAGCTGAGCAACAAAACTCCAAGCCCGCCCCTCACTCCGAATTGCCAATCCGGTGTCAGGTCATTCCCCGAGAATCCGCGAAGAACCTTAAAAAAATCCCGTGCCAAGACGGCACGGGCATAAACGGAGCATTCATCAAGCGAGCGGGCGCGCCTTGTGCCAGTCGGTCACTTTTTGCAGCGCCATGCCAGCACGGCACAGCACGCCTTCACCGCCCTTGCCGGCGATGAACTGGCAACCGACCGGCAAGCCGCCCTCGGTGAACCCGCACGGCAGGCTCAGGCAGGGGTGGCCGCTGACGTTGAACGGCGAGGTGAACTGGATCA
>RCUL01000860.1_pt1 | contig 13011 bp, 9 predicted proteins | sample 2167521 | NCBI WGS metagenome assembly RCUL01 (sample SAMN09932745, study PRJNA488358) | compost metagenome | feature: garden; material: soil; isolation source: compost soil in acetic acid-enriched culture | place: Germany: Experimental Botanical Garden Goettingen | collected 2016-01-27 | reverse complement strand
GCCCGCCGGTTTCACCTGGAAGAAGCCGGGCAACCGCCGCGAGTACCTGCGCGCGCGGCTGGAGAATGGCCGCGCGGTGATCTACCCGAACCAGAGCTCCGGCGTGCTGCGCAGCGCGGCCTGGGCCGAAGGGCTGGTGGAGGTGCTGGAAGGCACCACGCTGGCCGAGGGCGATAGCCTGCGTTTCATTCCGTTGAGTGAGTTGCAGGCCTGACGGCGGCTGGGCTTGTTCGCCTTTGTGGGAGCGAATTCATTCGCGAATGGCATTGCACCGGGCTCCCTGGGGCAGGCCTTCGGCCTGCTTCGCGATTGAAATCGCTCCCACAGGTCCTCTCCGGCCCCGTCAGACTCCCTCGCGCCGCTTCGCCTCGCGGTACTCCCCCGGCGTCTGCCCGGTCCAGGCCTTGAAGCTGCGGTGGAATGAGCGCGACTCGGTGAAGCCCAGGTAGCAGGCGATGTCCTGGATCGGCAGGTCGCTGCGCAGCAGGTAGTGCTCGGCCAACTCGCGACGCAGTTCGTCGAGTATCTGCTGGTAGCTGGTGCCGGCCTGCTGCAGGTGACGCTGCAGGGTGCGCACCGTCATGTGGAATTTCTCCGCCACCCTCTCCTTGCGCGGCAGGCCGTCCTTCATCAGCAGGCGCAGGGCGTTCTTCACCCGTTGCGGCAGCGGCTCGTCGTTGTCCAGCCCGGCCATCAGCGCCAGCGCGTGTTCTTCCAGGGTGCGCAACAGGTTGGCATCGGCCTGGCGCAGGGGCACGGCCAGGTAGTCCAGGGGCACCAGCAGGGCGTTGCAGGCTTGTTCGAAACGCACCGGGCAGCCGAACACTGCTTCGTAGTCCTCGATCCGCGCCGCCGCCGGCTGGGCATGCTCGAACCAGACCTCCTGCGGCGAGCGCTGCATATCGGCGATCCAGCGTGCGTAGAGCAGCCAGGACGCCAGCACGTTCTCCACCATATGGCGGCGGATGGCCGGGTCCTGGTGGCGGCAGCTCCAGATCATCCGCACCAGGTCGCCCTCGACCTCCATGCGGCTCACGCCCATGTCGCCCACCAGCTTCTCGTAGGGCGCGATGCGGCTCATGGCTTCGCCCAGGGTGGCGCAGTTCATGGTGATGTAGCCCAGCACGCTCCAGGAGCCCGGCTGCACATAGCGCGCCGAATGCAGGCCGAACAGGGCATCGCCGGATTCGCGGATCAGGTGGCCGAGCAGGCGTTCATGGGTTTCGCTGGGCAGGCGATTGCCGTTGTCCGCCAGGTCCTCGGCGCGGATGCCGGCAGCGGCAAGCGTAGTCGCCTGGTCGAGACCCAGTTGTTCGGCATGGCGCAGGTATTTCAGAAGGGCGGGAACCGAGGTATAGCCGAGCGAATGCATGTGTTTTCTTGTTATGTCCTGATTGGCGATGGCCACTGTCCCGATCCGACAGTGACGCCCTTGGGCGGCTGGCTAGTATAGGCAACCATTGAAAGCCTTCGAAACAACCCGAACAAGGAGAACGGCATGCGACGCTGGAACGGCTGGGGCGATGAGGCAACGGTGGTGGAGTTGCCCGCCCATGGAGCGGCTTTCCTGGCAAACCGCATAGGTGCCGGCCAGCCCCTGGCCGATGCCGGCCTGGAGCAGGTGCTGGCGCGGGTGCCGGCTTCGCGTCTGGACGCCCATCCGCTGATCAGCCTGGATGTCGAGACCCGCGTGCGCCATGCCCGTGGCCAGAGCCTGCCGGACTGGCTGGCGATGCGCGAGGGCGAGTTCGGCCAGTTCCCCGACGGCGTCGCCTTTCCGGAAACCCCGCAGCAGATCCGTGAGCTGCTGGCCCTGGCGGTCGAACGCGACCTGGTGCTGATCCCCTACGGCGGCGGCACCTCGGTGGCCGGGCATATCAATCCGCAGGCGGGCGACAAAGCGGTGCTGACCCTCTCGCTGGAGCGCATGAACCGTCTCCTCGAACTGGACGAAGAAAGCCTGATCGCCACCTTCGGCCCCGGCGCCAGCGGCCCGCAGGTGGAAAGCCAGCTGCGCGCCCGTGGCTACACCCTCGGCCATTTCCCGCAGTCCTGGGAACTGTCGACCCTGGGCGGTTGGGTAGCCAGCCGTTCCAGTGGCCAGCAGTCGCTGCGCTATGGGCGCATCGAGCAGTTGTTCGCCGGGGGCATCCTGGAAACCTTCGCCGGGTCGATGGAGCTGCCCACCTTCCCGGCCACGGCGGCGGGCCCTGACCTGCGCGAGCTGGTGATGGGCTCGGAAGGGCGCTTCGGCGTCATTTCCGAGGTGCGGGTACGGGTCAGCCGACTGGCCGAGCAGGAGTCTTTCTACGCGGTCTTCATGCCCAGCTGGGGGCAGGCGCTCAAGGGTATCCGCAGCCTGGCCCAGGCGCGGGTGCCGCTGTCGATGCTGCGCCTGTCCAATGCCATCGAAACCGAAACCCAACTGGCCCTGGCCGGCCATCCGGGGCAGATCGCCCTGCTGGAGAAATACCTGGCCCTGCGCGGCGCGGCGACGGGCAAGTGCATGCTGACCTTCGGCGTCACCGGCAGCCGCGCCCAGAACGCCGCTTCGCTGAAGCAGGCCCGACGCCTGCTGAAAAGCTTCGGCGGCGTCTTCACGGGCACCCTGCTGGGCAAGAAGTGGGCAGAGAACCGTTTCCGCTTCCCCTACCTGCGCCACGGCCTGTGGAGCGCCGGCTACGTGGTGGACACCCTGGAAACTGCAACCGACTGGAGCAACGTCGACAACCTGCTCGGCCGGATCGAGGAAAGCCTTCGCAACGGCCTGGCGGAGGAGGGCGAGCGGGTGCACGTGTTCACCCACCTGTCCCACGTCTATGGCGAGGGTTCGAGCATCTACACCACCTACGTCTACCGGCCCGGCGGCAGCTACGCCGAGGCCCTGGCGCGCTGGCGCAAGCTGAAGACGGCCGCCAGCGAGGTGATCGCCCATAACCGCGGCACCATCAGCCACCAGCACGGCGTCGGCCGCGACCACGCGCCCTGGCTGCCGGCCGAGAAGGGCCCGCTGGGCATGGCCGCGTTGCGCACCCTGGCGCGGCATTTCGACCCCGAGGGGCGCCTGGCTCCCGGCGTGCTGCTCGAGGACTGACGATGAGCACCTGGAATGCCGACTGGCGCGCTGCGGCGCTGCCCGAGCTGGCCAGCCGCGACTGGGACCTGATCGTGGTCGGCGGCGGCATCTGCGGCGCTGGCATCCTCCGCGAGGCGGCGCGCCGGGGCTGGAAATGCCTGCTGCTGGAGCAACGGGATTTCGCCTGGGGCACTTCCAGTCGCTCCTCGAAGATGGTCCACGGCGGCCTGCGCTATATCGCCAAGGGCCAGTTCGCGCTCACCCGCGCCTCGGTGCGCGAGCGTCAGCGCCTGCTGGCCGAGGCACCTGGCCTGGTGGAGCCCTTGAGCTTCGTCATGCCCCATCGCGGCGGCTTTCCCGGGCCCAGGGTGTTCGGCAGCCTGCTGGCGATCTACGACGCCCTGGCCGGACGGCGCAACCATCTCTATTACCCGCTGCAGCAACTGCGTTACCTGGTGCCCGGCCTGACCGAGGTCGGCCTGCAGGGCGGTACGCGGTTCTTCGATGCGGTCACCGACGATGCCCGCCTGGTACTGCGGGTCCTGGGCGAAGCCCGGGCCGACGGCGGCGAGGCCCTGAACGGCATGCGCGTGCTGGCCTTGCGCCGGGAGCAGGGCAAGGTCACCGGTCTGGAGGCCGAGGACGTGGAAAGCGGCCAGCGCTTCAGCTTCCGCGCCAGATCCGTGGCCCTGGCCACCGGCGCCTGGGCCGACCGGCTGCGCGATGTCCAGGGCACGGAACGAATCCGTCCGCTTCGTGGCAGCCATCTGCTGCTACCTGGCTGGCGCCTGCCGCTGGCCCACGCCATCAGCTTCATGCACCCGGCCGATGGGCGTCCGGTGTTCGTCTTCCCCTGGGAGGGCGCGACGGTGATCGGCACCACCGACCTCGACCACGAGGACGGGCTCGACCAGGACGCGCGCATCAGCGAGGCGGAAGTGGAATACCTGCTGGCCGCCTGCAGTCTGCAGTTCCCGGCGGCGCGGATCGGTCGCGGCGATGTGCTGTCCACCTGGGCTGGCGTGCGTCCGGTGGTGGGCGACGGTGAGGCGCATCTCAAACCGTCGGATGAGAAGCGCGAGCATGTCCTCTGGATGGAGCCCGGCTGCGTGACCCTGGCCGGCGGCAAGCTGACCACCTTCCGCCTGCTGGCCCTGGAAGTGTTGCAAGCCTGCGCCGCCTTCGCCGGCCGCAGCCTGGAGGATCACGGCGGCGCGGTGTTCGCGCCCTGCGAAGCGCCCGCTACGCCCGCGCTTTCACCCGGCCAGCGGCTGCGCCTGGCGGGCCGTCATGGACGCGCCCTGGCCGAGCTGGCGCGCTGGGTCGAGAAACTGGGCAACGAGCGGGTCGGCGCCACCGACACGCTCTGGGCCGAACTGGCCTGGGCGGCGCAAGGCGAACTGGTGCTGCACCTGGACGACCTGCTGCTGCGCCGCACCCGACTCGGCCTGCTGCTGCCCCGCGGTGCCTGTGCCGAGCTGCCGCGCATACGCGCCCTGTGCCAGCCGTTGCTGGGTTGGGACGATGCCCGCTGGGTTCAGGAAGAAACGCATTACCTCGCGCTCTGGCAACGCTGCTACAGCCTGCCGGCATAACAAGAACAAGGACGCATCGTGAGCGACAAGAGCTATCTGCTGGCCATCGACAACGGCACCCAGAGCGTGCGCGCCCTGCTGTTCGACCTGGACGGCAACCTGGTCGGCAAGGGCAAGGTGCCGCTCGAAGCCTACTATTCCAGCCAACCCGGCTGGGCGGAGCAGGACCCCGAGTACTACTGGGAATGCCTGGGCGAGGCGTGCCGCCTGCTGTGGGCCTCGGTGGGCATCGACCGCCGGCTGATACGCGGTGTGTCCCTCACCACCCAGCGCGGCACGGTGATCAATGTGGATGAGCAAGGCAAGGCGCTGCGCCCGGCCATCCTCTGGCTGGACCAGCGCCAGGCCGAGGTGCGCGGGCGCATCAAGGGGCCCTGGGGCTGGTTGTTCAAGGCCATCGGCCTCGAGTCCACGGTGGACTACTTCCGCGCCCAGGCCGAGGCCAACTGGGTGGCGCAGAACCAGCCCGAAATCTGGGCGCGGACCCACAAGGTGCTGTTGCTCTCGGGCTTCATCAGCCATCGGCTGTGCGGTCGCTTCGTCGACTCGGTGGCCTGCCAGGTGGCCTATCTGCCTTTCGACTACAAGCGCCTGGAATGGGCCGCGCCACGGGATTGGAAATGGCAGTCCATGCCGGTGCGCCGCGAGCAGTTGCCGGAACTGTTCAAGCCCGGTGAGCGCCTGGGCAGCATCACCGCCGAGGCCAGCCGGCATACCGGCATTCCGGAAGGCCTGCCGCTGATCGCCGCCGGCGCCGACAAGGCTTGCGAGGTGCTCGGCGCCGGCGGGGTGGAGCCCAGCGTCGCCTGCCTGTCCTACGGCACCACGGCGACCATCAATACCACCCGGCACAAGTACCTCGAAACCGTGCCGCTGATCCCGCCCTATCCGGCCGCCATTCCGGACCATTTCAATACCGAGGTGATGATCTACCGGGGCTTCTGGATGGTCAGCTGGTTCAAGCAGGAGTTCGGCCTGCGCGAGATGCAGCGGGCCAAGGAGCTGGGCGTGGAGCCCGAGGCGCTGTTCGACGAGCTGGTGAACAGCGTGCCCCCCGGCTCCATGGGGCTGATGCTGCAACCCTACTGGTCACCGGGCATCCGCGAGCCGGGGCTGGAGGCCAAGGGCTCGATCATCGGCTTTGGTGACGTGCATACCCGTGCGCATATCTACCGCGCCATCCTCGAAGGCCTGGCCTATGCGCTGCGCCAGGGCAAGGAGCGGATCGAGAAACGCTCCGGCACGCCAGTGACCCGGCTGCGGGTATCCGGTGGTGGTTCCCAGAGCGATGCTGCCATGCAGCTGACCGCGGATATCTTCGGCCTGCCGGCGGAGCGGCCCCATGTCTACGAAACCTCGGGCCTGGGCGCGGCCATCGACTGCGCGGTGGGCCTGGGCCTGCACCCGGATTTCCCCAGCGCGATCCGTGCCATGACGCGGGTGGGCCAGGTGTTCCAACCGAGCCCGCAGGCGCAGCGGACCTATGAGCGCTTGTACCGGGAGGTCTACCAGGGGATGTACAAGCAGCTGAGGCCGTTGTACCGGAAGATCCGGGAGATCACCGGATATCCGGCGTGAGGGTAGGGACGTTGTGGGAGCGAATTCATTCGCGAAAGGGCCGCAACGCGGCCCCACCGGGCAGCGGGGGCAGGTCTTCGACCTGTTTCGCGATTGAAATCGCTCCCACAAGATCCGCACAGGCGTCCTAGCCTCAGGCCACATCCACCAGGACGATTTCGCTGTCCTCGCTGGCGGTGAAGCTGAGCACTTCCACATCGCGCACCGCCACCCCGTCGCGGGCCTCGGCGGCGACGCCGTTGACTTCGTAACGCCCCGTGGCGGCCACCAGGTAGGCCTTGCGACCCTTCTCCAGGCGGTACTCGGCGCTTTGCCCGGCCTTGAGGGTGGCGGCCGCGAGCCGTGCATTGGCGCGGATGGGCAGGGCGTCGCTGCCTTCATCTATTCCGCTGGCCAGAGTCACGAAGCTGCCTGCCCGGTCGCCCTTGGGGAACGGACGAGCACCCCAGGAGGGCGCGGCGCCGTACTCGGTGGGCATGATCCAAATCTGGAAGATCCTGGTGGTCGTGTCCTCCAGGTTGTACTCGCTGTGGGCGATGCCGGTGCCCGCGCTCATCACCTGTACGTCGCCGGCTTCGGTGCGGCCCTTGTTGCCCAGGTTGTCCTGGTGGGTGATGGCACCTTCGCGGACGTAGGTGATGATCTCCATGTCCTGGTGCGGGTGCGGCGGGAAGCCGGACTGGGGGGCGATCTCGTCGTCGTTCCAGACGCGCAGTTGGCCCCAGCTCATCCGCTGGCTGTCGTAGTAGCCGGCGAAGGAGAAATGGTGACGGGCATTGAGCCAGCCGTGGTGGGCGCCACCCAGTTCGGCGAAGGGACGTACTTCGATCATGTTCGGGTCTCCTGTCTGCTCGCGGGGTGGTTTCCCCGGGAGGAATGGCGTGCATGATCAATCATCATATAACCCTGTAAAAGCGCAATTTATCCGTATCTCATATCAAATAATTAGATAGATAAAGGGGTCGATGGCCAACTGGTGACGCCATTCCGGCCGGGGCGCGGTCCTATACTCGGGCGATTCCGGATCGATGGAGGTGAGCATGGGGGAGCGCAAGGCTTTGCTGGTCCTGCATGGCAAGCAGGCGACCAACGACGAGGTGCGTGCAGCCGTGCAGGCGCGCCGTGACGCGGGCTGGGACCTGGCGGTACGGGTTACCTGGGAGAGCGGCGACGCCCGCCGCCTGGTGGACGAGGCCCTGGCCGCGGGCTACCGGACGCTGATCGCCGGGGGCGGTGACGGCACCCTGCGTGAAGTGGCCGAGGCGATGGCCCTGGCCAAGGGCGACGCCAGCCTGGTGCTGCTGCCCTTGGGCACCGCCAATGATTTCGCCCGCGCCGCGGGCATTCCCCTGGAGCCCGATGCAGCGCTGATGCTGCTGGATGTCGAGCCACGGGCCATCGACCTGGGAGACGCCGATGGCCACCTCTTCCTCAATATGGTCACCGGCGGCTTCGGCTCGAAAATCACCGCCAATACTTCCGAAGAGCTGAAGAAGGTCCTTGGCGGGGCGGCCTATTTCCTAACCGGCCTGACCCACTTCGCCGAAGTGCATTCGGCCTTCGGCCGCTTCCGCGGTCCGGATTTCGACTGGGAAGGCGATTTCCTCGCCCTCGGTATCGGCAACGGCCGCCAGGCCGGCGGCGGCCATCCCCTGTGTCCGCAGGCGGCGGTGAACGACGGTCTGCTCGACCTGTGCATCGTGCCGGCGCCCCAGGATGTGACGGGCACCCTGACCACGCTGCTGTCGGGCGGCATCCTCGGTCTGGAAACGGTGTCCATCTGCGCCCGGCTGCCCTGGGTGGAGGTGGATGCGCCCGAAGGACTGGACCTCAACCTCGATGGCGAGCCCCTGGAAAGCGCCAGCCTGCGCATCGCCGCGCGGGAACGGGCGCTGCGGGTGCACTTGCCGGCGGACTCGCCGCTGCTGCTGCCGGCCTGAGCGCCGGGGTGCTGGCGTCATGGGATTGGCTGCGGCATGATGGCTCGGTGCCATTGATTCAGTTTCCCGGTTTCCTGCCGACAAGCTGCCATGGCAGTCCGCCCCCATCCGCATTCGCAGCAGAGGAAGTTCCATGGCCGGTATTCTCGACACAGTCGACCAACGCACCCAGCTGGTGGGCGAGAACCGGCTGGAAATCCTCATGTTCCGCCTGAGTGGCCGCCAGCTCTTCGCCATCAACGTGTTCAAGGTGCAGGAAGTGCTGCAGCTGCCGAAGCTGACCCTGATGCCCCACCGCCACCCGGTGGTGTGCGGCGTGGTCAACCTGCGCGGCCAGACCCTGCCGGTGATCGACCTGTCCCGGGCCATCGGCATGCGCCCGCTGGTGCCGGATGAGCGCAGCACCATCATAGTCACCGAGTACAACCGCTCGGTGCAGGCCTTCCTGGTGGGTGGCGTGGACCGCATCCTCAACCTCAACTGGGAATCCATCCTGCCGCCACCGGGCGGCGCCGGCCGCCAGCACTACCTGACCGCCATCACCAAGGTGGACGAGCAGATCGTGGAAATCATCGACGTCGAGAAGGTGCTGGCCGAGATCGTGCCGATGAGTACCCGCGTATCCGCCGACCGTCTGGACAATCCCTTGCTGCAGATGGCGGTGGGTCGCGAAGTGCTGCTGGTGGACGATTCCAGCGTTGCCCTGACCCAGCTGCGGGAAACCCTCTCGCAACTGGGCATGCGCATGCATGTGGCCAGCGACGGCCTGAAGGCGCTGAAGCTGCTGAAGGCCTGGGCGGACAGCGGCGAGGACATGACCGAGAAGCTGCTGATGATCTTCACCGATGCGGAAATGCCGGAAATGGACGGCTACCGCCTGACCACGGAGATCCGCAACGACCCGCGCCTGCGTGACCTCTACGTGGTGCTGCACACCTCGCTCTCCGGCAGTTTCAACGATGCCATGGTGAAGAAGGTCGGCTGCGACAACTTCCTCTCCAAGTTCCAGCCGGACAAGCTGGTGGACGTGGTGCTGGACCGCCTGCAACGGGATCGATGAACTTGAGCTGAGGGCCCGCGGCTGCGTATAAGGGTGGCTTCGCTCGAATGCCCATCAGGAAGCTGGCCATGTTGCGTCTCTCGTCCCTCTATCGTTTCCCCATGAAGTCCGCCAGGGGCGAAAGCCTTCAGGAGGCCCGGCTCGATGGCCTGGGTCTGGAGGGCGATCGTCGCTGGATGCTGGTGGATGCCGAGAATGGCCGGTTCCTGACCCAGCGCGCGTTTTCCCGGATGTCCCAGCTGTCGGCACGCTGGAACGAAGCCGGTGGGCTGACCCTGAGCACCGAGGGCATGCCGACCTTGCGGGTGCCGCTGCCTGAGCCCGATGCCAACCTGCGCGGTGCCTTCGTCTGGGGCGCCTCGATGTTCGTGCCGGATGCCGGCGACGAGGCGGCCGAATGGCTCAGTGGCTTCATCGGCAAGTCCTGCCGCCTGGTGCATGTGCCCGACCACCGCGCGCGGGACATTCCCGGCAGCCTGTTGCCCGAGGAGAAAGTCGGCTTCGCCGATGGCTACCCGCTGTTGCTGATCGGTCAGGCCTCCCTCGAGGACCTCGGCCAGAGGGTGGGGCGACCGCTGGAGATGCTGCGCTTTCGCCCGAACCTGGTGGTGGAAGGCAGCGAGGCCTATGCCGAAGACGGCTGGAAGCGCATTCGCATCGGTGATGTCGAGTTCAGCGTGGCCAAGGGCTGCAGCCGCTGCATCCTCACCACCATCGACCCCGCCACCGGCGAGCGCAGTGCCGACCGCGAACCGCTCACGACCCTCAAGACCTACCGCGAAAGCGAGGGCGAGGTGTATTTCGGCCAGAACCTGATCAACCGCGGCACCGGGCTGCTGGAAGTGGGGATGGAGGTCGAGGTGCTGGAATAGCACAGCCCCGCGCTGGTGGACCGGTGAAGCGTGGTCCACCCTACGAAGGGCCCGGGTAGGGTGAAAATCCGCATGGCGGATTTCCACCGCCTCTGCGGGCCCGCAAGCCCAACGAAGAAGGGCGCCATCCGGCGCCCTTCTTCATGTCTCACTGATCGTCGAAGTACCGCTCGTGCCAGTCCACCAGAGGCTGCGGGGCGTTGAGCTTGTGCCCGTAGATCACCGAGTAGGACAGCACGTTCTGCACGTACTGGCGGGTCTCGTCGAAGGGGATGGTTTCCACCCAGACGTCGAACGACAGGTGGTTGGCGCCACGCAGCCACTGGCGCACACGGCCGGGGCCGGCGTTGTAGGCGGCCGAGGCCAGCACGCGGTTGCCGTTGAACTGGCCGTGCACCTGGCTCAGGTAGGCGGCACCGAGCTGGATATTGACGTTGGGGTTGAGCACCTGCTGCGGCGAGGACAGCGGGATGCCGAACTTGCGCGAGGTTTCCTTGGCGGTGGCCGGCATCAGCTGCATCAGGCCCATGGCGCCGACACCGGAACGGGCGTCGGCCATGAAAGCGCTTTCCTGGCGGGTGATGGCGAACACCCAGCTCGAATGCAGCCCGCGTACCTTGGCTTGCTGGGTCAGGGCGGAGCGGTGGGCCATGGGGAAGCGGATGTCCAGGTCGTCCCAGTACTGGGCCTGGCTGATGGTGCGGATGGCCGGGAAATACCACTGCATGTCGTAGGCGAGCTTGGCCTGGGCCACCATCTCGTCACGGTTGAACAGGCGGCTGACGTGGTACCACTCGCGGCGGCCGTTGACGATCTCGCCGCGGTCATGGAATTCCAGGGCGCGGCGGATGCCAGCGGTGTTGCGCACCTTCTGCATCACCTTGGGGTCCAGCGCCAGCGGCTTGTTGTTCAGTTGATAGGGTGCCTGGATGCGGTCGGCGGCGAGGAAGCCGTAGTAATCCCGTTCACGGGCCACTGGCTGGTACAGCGGGATCGGCTGCTGGCTCTGCGGCTGGGCCAGTTGCAGGCTGCGGGCCTGCCAGTAGCGCCAACGGTTGGTCTTGGCCAGTTCCTCGGGCATGCGCTGGGTCAACTGGTAGGCGTCCTGCCACTGGCCGAGGCGCAGCAGCAGGCGGGCGCGCCACTCGCTGACGGTGTTGTCGCGCAGTTCGGGGTCGTACTGGCTCATCACCTTGAGCGCGCGGGCGTCGAAGCGGCGCGCCAGGGTCAGGCCGATCTCGCGGGCGATGGCCACCTTCTCCTCGCTGGAGAACGGCAGGTGGCGGCTGTATTCCTCGAGCAGGCCGAGGGCCTGTTCCGGGTTCTGCCGCGCCAGGCGGCGCAGGCCGAGACCGACGGCGTCGGCAGTGTGGCGGTCGCTGGCGGCAAAGCGCTGGCGCTGCTGCAGCAGTTCGGGCTTCTGCGCCACCTCGATCAGCAGCTGGCCTTGGCCGGCGAGGCTGCCCAGGGTCTTCTGCAGGTAGCTGGCCAGACCATAGTTGCGCTCCTGGGCGGCCAGCTTGAGGCGCTGCCAGCGCATGTCCTCGGTCAGCCCGCCCTGGGCGCGCCACTGGTCGAACAGGCGGTCGCAGGTGTTGGGCTGCGACTTGCCGGTCAGCCACAGCCGTTTGGCGGTGATGGCGCCGTCGGCGGCCTGGCCGTGACGGAACTGGTACTCGCCGAGCAGGCAGTCCAGCTCGGTGAATTCCAGGGCCGGCGAATAGTGCTTGATGAAGGTCTGCCACTCGCCGCGCTCGGCCAGCCAGCGCAGCCAGCGCAGCTTCATCCAGCCGATCTGCGGCAGGTCGCCGTGTTCGGTGAGGAAGGCCTCGATCTCCGCATTGCTGGCGGTCTTCAGGCGCAGGGTCAGCTCGTCGTAGGCCAGCAGCGGCTCCAGCGGGTAGTCGCGCAGCGCCTGGCGGACGCGCAGGTAGGGCGCGGGGTCGTTCTTGGCCAGGGCGCGCTTGGCTTCGTCGTAGAGGGTCCGCTGCTGGGGCAGGGACGCGGCGGTGGCGGGCTGGGCCTGCAGGCCGAAACCGGCCAGCAGGCAGACAAACAGGGCAAACGGGCGAACGCGCATGGAAGTTTCGACGCTATGGGGACGGGCGGGACGATGGCATCAAGCTTAGCCTTCTGCCGCGCGGGGTTAAAGCAAAGCATTGTCCCCGGCCGTGATCAACTGCGAGTAGAATGCGCGCCCATTCCGATGGAGGCGCCCCATGACCCTGCTCAAGTTCACCGACGTATCCCTTGCCTACGGCGCCACGCCGTTGCTGGACGGGGTCTCGTGGCAGATCGCCCGCGGCGAGCGGGTGTGCATCATCGGCCGCAACGGCACCGGCAAGTCCAGCCTGCTGCGCCTGGTCAAGGGCGACCAGTTCGCCGACGACGGCGAGATCTGGCGTGCGCCGGCGTTGAAGATCGGCGAACTGCCGCAGGAACTGCCGCGCGCCGACGATCGCACCGTGTTCGACGTGGTGGCCGAAGGGCTGGCGGAGGTCGGCGCGCTGCTGGCCGAGTTCCACCATCTCAGCCAGCACATCCAGTCCGATTCCGACCTGACCAAGCTGACCCGCGTCCAGCAGGAACTCGAGGCCCGCGACGGCTGGCGCCTGCAGCAACTGGTGGACAGCACCCTGAGCCGCCTGCAGCTGCCGGCGGACAAGACCCTCGCCGAGCTGTCCGGCGGCTGGCGTCGCCGCGTGCTGCTGGCCCAGGCCCTGGTGGCCGAGCCCGACCTGCTGCTGCTCGACGAGCCGACCAACCACCTGGACATCGGCGCCATCGCCTGGCTGGAAGAAGCCCTGCTGGGCTTCAACGGCGCCGTGCTGTTCATCACCCACGACCGTTCCTTCCTGCAGAACCTGGCCACGCGCATCCTCGAACTGGA